>Ga0180007_10001918_pt1 | contig 26056 bp, 39 predicted proteins | sample MM_PC_MetaG_FD_121122 | JGI IMG/M metagenome (GOLD analysis project Ga0180007, IMG submission 121122) | Groundwater microbial communities from the Aspo Hard Rock Laboratory (HRL) deep subsurface site, Sweden - MM_PC_MetaG | ecosystem: Environmental > Aquatic > Deep subsurface > Groundwater... | reverse complement strand
CTTACTTTCATAACTTATTTTGCCCGATAAACAATTCTACCCTTAGTCAAATCATAAGGGGAAAGTTCAAGGGTTACCTTATCTCCCGGTAAAATTTTAATAAAGTGCATCCGCATCTTGCCTGAGACATGTCCCATAACTTTATGCCCATTTGGCAACTCTATCCTGAAGGTAGCATTTGGTAAAGCCTCAAGAACTGTTCCTTCTACTCTGATTGCTTCTTCTTTTTTAGCCATTTTATCCTTTTTTTAGGCATCAGCTCTCAAAAGGATTTAGACTATTCCTACCTGACACCTGAATGCTTACTCCTTAGTCAATATCAGCGGGCCATTAGGAGTAATGGCCACCGTATGTTCAAAATGGGCTGACAAACTTCCGTCATTTGTAGCTACTGTCCAGCCATCGCTTAAGAGCTTAACTCCCTCTTTGCCTATATTGACCATGGGTTCAATGCAGATGGTCATCCCCGGCTTTAGCCTGGGACCGGTATTTGGCTCTCCATAATTGGGAAGCTGCGGTTCTTCATGAAGGCTTCGACCAATTCCATGTCCGACAAATTCCCTAACCACACTGTAGCCTGCATCTTCTGCTTTAGACTGGATAGCCACTGAGATGTCAAAGAGACGATAACCAACTTTCGCCTTTGAAAGCCCCTCGTAAAATGATTCCTTGGTAACCTTGATTAATCTCTCTGCTTCTTCTGAGATTTGACCAACAGGAATGGTGGTGGCGATATCTGTGTAATAACCATCATAATAGACGCCCATATCCACACTTAAGATATCTGTGGATTTGAGCCCGTAGGAACCTGGGATTCCATGAACTACCTGGTCATTAACTGAAGTACAAAGAGTAGCCGGATAATTTTTATATCCTAAGAAAGCCGGACGGGCTTTATTCTTCTTAAGAAAGTTTACGGCTAATTTGTCAAGTTCTAAGGTAGTTATTCCCGGGTAGGCAGCTTCTTTGATAAGCTCTATTGTGCGATGGGCTATTCTTCCCCCCTTTTGCATCTTCTTGATCTCTGACCAGCTTTTGATAATAATCATAAATTCTCATCAATCTTTTTGGCCACCTCTTGGATTCCACCTTCAGCCCTGATCTTTATCAGAATCCCTTCCATTTCATAATAAGAGACTAAAGGCTCTGTCTGTTCTTTGTAAACCGTTAGCCTTTTTCTAATAACATCTTCTTTATCGTCATCCCTTTGATAAAGCTCGCCGCCGCACTCATCACATTTACCTTCTACCTTTGGAGGGCCAAATTCAAGATGGCAATTCAGGAGGCAGCTCCGACAAGTTCTGCGGCCGGAAAGTCTACTAATAATAATTTCATCATCTGCCTCAAAGCTTAAGACCTTCTCTAATTCAACTCCTTCCTCATCTAAGGCTTCTGCCTGAGCAATAGTGCGGGGAAAACCATCAAGAACAAATCCCCTCTGACAATCATTCTCTTTGAGCCTTTCCCTAATGATGCCAATAACTACCTCATCCGGAACAAGGGCTCCGGCATTCATAAATTCTTTAGCCTTCTTTCCAAGCCCTGTTCCTTTCCGGACAGCCTCACGCAGAATATCGCCGGTGGCAATTTGAGGGATCCCATATTTTTCAGAAACTCTTACCGCCTGGGTTCCTTTCCCCACTCCAGGCGGCCCTAAAAAAACCAACCGCATCTTTTTTCTCCCGTCTTCAGCCTTCAGCCTTCAGCCTTCAGCCTTCCTTAATATCTCCTTCCCTTAAGTTTTCCTGCTTTCATAAATCCTTCGTAGCTTCTCATTAAGAGGTGAGATTCAATCTGTCTGACTGTATCTAAGGCTACTCCGACCACGATAAGCAGAGCTGTTCCTCCAAAGTAGAAAGGAATGCCTTTGATAAAATAGGTCAGGGCAAATGGAACCACCGCAATAAAGGCTAAATAAACTGCCCCTAAGGCTGTAATTCGGGTCAGGATTTTCTCAATGTAATCTATAGTTGGCTTTCCTGGTCTGATTCCAGGAATTGACCCTCCGGATTTGCGAAGATTTTCAGCTACATCGCCTGGATTAAAGATAATAGCTACATAAAAGAAGGCAAAGAAGATAATAAGCCCGGCATAAAGGGCATTATAAAATAAGGTGCTTGGGACAAAAAGAGCCAAAAATCCGGTTAACGGATTATCCTGAGGAAGACCGGCAAATTGACCTATGGTCATTGGAAAAGATAGCAGGGAAGAAGCAAAGATGACCGGTATTACTCCGGCTTGATTAACCTGCAGGGGAAGATAAGTTCCCTGACTTCCATAAACCTTTCGGCCAACGATCCTTTTGGCATGCTGAATGGGGATCTTTCGATGTCCCAGGATGAGAACAACTACCGCGGCTGTAATCAGAAAGATAAAAGCTAAGATTATAAGCAGGGTAAAGAGTCTCATCTCTCCCATCTTGATCATCTTAATTGTATTAACAATAGCCCCGGGAATCCTGGCTACAATTCCGGCGCAGATAATTAAGGAGATGCCATTTCCTATTCCCCTTTCTGTAATCTGTTCTCCAAGCCACATCAGAAAGATGGTGCCGGTAGTCATGGTGATGGCTGTGGTTAAAACAAAGGAAAAGCCAGGGGAGAAGACTAAAGGAGCGCCTGAAGGAGCTACCTGAGACTGGATCCATTTAGCCAGGCCCATTGACTGAAAGAGGGCAATGCCCACAGTGGCGTAACGGCTGTATTGGCTTATCTTTTTATAGCCTTGCTGGCCTTCTTTCTTGAGCTCAGCTAAATAAGGAACAACGATAGTCAAAAGTTGAAAGATGATGGAAGCAGAGATGTAAGGCATTACTCCCAGGGAAAGGATGGAGAATTTTTCAAAAGCTCCTCCGGAGAAGAGGCTTAAGAGGCCAACCAATGCTCCCTTGCCTCCTGTGCCCAGCCACTCGCTAAGAGCTGTTCCGTCTACTCCTGGGGTAGGAATAAAACAGCCTAATCGAAATACAGCCAAAAGAATGATGGTAAAGAAAATTCTCTTGCGAAGCTCAACAACCTTAAATGGATTAATTACTGATTCAATTGGATTTGCCATTTTTTAATATCAGGAAAATATTAGCCGCAGATTTTCGAGAGATTAGCACAGATTAGGAATTAACTCTTTAGAGTTTCATAATAAAAGGCTAAAGCCTAAACTCCTTTGATGATAATCTGTGCAATCTGTGGATTTATCTTCTTAGAATCTCTACTCTTCCGCCAGATGCTTCTACTTTGAGCTTAGCTTGGGCAGAGATTTTATCTACAGCCACAATTAAGGGCACATTAACCTTTCCTTCGCCTAAGATTTTTATTGGCAAGCTCTTCTTCTTGATAAGACCAATTTCATAAAGAAAGTCTGCATTTACCTCTGTTTCTTCTTTAAGGTGAGAAAGCCTGGCGAGATTCACTATCTGATATTCTACCCGGTTAAGGCTTCTAAATCCCCGCTTTGGCACTCTTCGGGTTAAGGGCATCTGACCGCCTTCAAAATAAGGTTTTCTTTTAGCTCCTGACCGGGCCAACTGCCCCTTATGTCCCTTGCCGGAAGTTTTACCTGCGCCAGAACCAGACCCTCTTCCAATTCTCTTTTTCTTTTTTCTTGCCCCTTCCGGGACTTCTAAATTATTAAGCTCCATTCTCTACCTTCAAGAGATACTCAACCTGCTTGATCATCCCCCTTATCTGGGGAGTATCTTCTTTTACTACGGTCTGATCTATCTTCCTTAAGCCCAGGGCACTAATTGTCCTTCTATGCTTTGGTTTTCTGCCTATTAGAGACTTAACTAAAGAGATACTAAGCTGGCTCATCCTTAAATTTTCCTTTCCTTAATTTTACCCGATCCTCTAATTCCTTGATCTTCTCCAAGCCATTAAGAACAGCGCGGGAAACATTTATCGGAGTTCTGCTTCCATAACATTTAGTCAGGACATCCTGGACACCGCAGGCTTCCATAATAAGCCTAACTGTTCCACCGGCAATAATTCCTGTTCCCGGCCTGGCCGGTTTAATAAGAACTTTACTCTTTCCAAAAGAGCCCATTACCTCATGCGAGAAGGTATTCCCGTCTAAGGAAAATTCCTTTACATTTTTCCTGGCGACCTCTGTCCCCTTCTTAATGCTTGCGGCAACTTCGTTTGCCTTTCCAAAGCCAAGACCCATGCTCCCCTTCTCATCTCCAACTACAACTAAGGCGGAAAAGGAAAATCTTCGGCCTCCTTTAACCACCTTAGCCACACGGTTGATAAAAATCACTTCTTCTTTTAAAGCCTTTACCGCTTCTTGTCTCTCTTGTCTCATTTGTCTCACCAACTTAACCACTAATGAACACGAATAGATACGAATGGACACGAATGATTTTAGGATTAGGGATTAAGTGGTAAGGATTAAGTTTAAAGGATAATCTATTTTTTAATCCTTACTACTATCTTTATTCGTGTTGATTCGTGCGCAATTAGTGTTAATTCGTGGTTCTTTATTTATTTAGTTACTAAAACTCCAATCCTGCTTTTCTGGCTGCTTCAGCTAAGGCCTTAACCCGACCATGATACAGACTTGCTCCCCTGTCAAAGACAACCTGCTTAATTCCTTTCTCCTTAGCTGCTGCCGCAACCTGAGTTCCAACCAAGACCGATAAGTCCTTTTTGGCCTTTTCAGTTCTATCTACTTTAAGAGAAGAGGCCTGGACCAGGGTAGCTCCTCTTTCATCATCAATGATCTGGGCATAAATATGTTTAAGGCTGCGATAGACATTGAGTCTTGGGCGGGCAGAAGTGCCCTTGATCTTTTGTCTTACTCTCAGGTGTCTTATTGTCTTTGACTTTCTCTTCTCCTTAATATCCACTACTTTGCTCCTGCTCCTGTCTTTCCGGCTTTGCGTCGAACATATTCATTTTCATATCTAATCCCTTTACCCTTGTATGGCTCAGGACCTCTAAATTTTCGAACATTGGCGGCCACCTGACCCACAAGTTCTTTATCGATTCCCATGACCTTTATCTGGTTTGGGGCAGGCACTTCAAATGTAATCCCTTCCGGAGCTTCATAAACAATAGGATGAGAATAACCTAAGTTAACGGTCAGCTTTTTGCCGGCCACCTGAGCCCGATAACCAACCCCTGTAATCTGAAGGATCTTCTCGTATCCCTTACTTGCTCCAACAACCATATTATTGATCAGAACCCGGCTAAGACCATAAAGCGAGTTGGCCAATTTGCTCTCTTGATTTTTGCCAAGCACTATCTTTCCGTCTTCGATTTTGACATTAATAAGATTATGGATTTCCCTGACAAGCTTTCCCTTTACGCCTTCCACTCCTATGTCCTGCCCTGCAATATTAACCTTAACCCCATCCGGAATAATGACCGGCATCTTACCAATTCTTGACATTTAAACCTCTTTCCTACCAGACATAACAAAGAATCTCTCCACCCACATTCTTTTTGCGGCACTCTTCATCGGTTAGTATCCCTAAAGGTGTGGAGAGAATGGCTATTCCTAATCCTCCAAAGGGTCGAGGAATATCTTTATTTTGAACATAAACTCTTCGACCGGACTTACTTATCCGCTTAAGTCCGGAAAGGATCTTCTCATTCTTTGGCCCATATCTTAAGTAAATCTTTAAAATTCCTTGCTTGCGATCCTGGATAACCTTGTAATGCTTAATGTATCCTTCCTTTTTGAGAGTTCTCGCTATCTCCCCTTTTATCTTTGAAGCCGGAATTTCAAGTTTCTCATGAGAAACCTGGTTAGCATTACGGATCCTGGTCAACATGTCTGCAATTGGGTCTGTCATACTCATATCTCTTTTACTCCCTTGAATTCATTAACAATTAACAATTGGCCATTGACAATTAATTGTGAATTGATAATTGATAATTCTCTATTTACCAACTGGCCTTGGTCACTCCTGGAATCTTTCCTTCTAAGGCCAGCTTCCTAAAGCAGAGTCTACACATAGCAAACTTGGTTAAATATCCTCTTGGCCGGCCACAAATCCGGCATCGATTGTAAGCTCTTACCTTAAACTTTGGCTTCCTTTTTTGCTTGGCAATTAAGCTCTTCTTAGCCATTTATGCTTCCTTATCCTTACTACTATCTTTAAAAGGCATTCCCAATTTGGATAGAAGTTCCGTCGCTTCCTCATCGCTTTTGGCAGAAGTGACAATGGTAATATTAAATCCTCTTATTTTAACTACCTTGTCGTAGTTAATCTCAGGAAAGATGATCTGCTCGGTAATGCCCAGGGTGTAATTTCCATGGCCGTCAAAGGATGTTAGCTTTGTTCCTTGAAAGTCCCTTACCCTGGGTAGAGCAATGTTGACTAAGCGATCAAAGAATTCATACATCCTTTCCCCTCTAAGAGTAACCCGACAGCCAATAGCCATTCCTTCTCTTAGCTTAAACCCGGCAATGGATTTCTTGGCATGAGTCTTTACCGGCGCCTGACCGGTAATTAACTTTAGTTCATCTACACTTGAATCCAAAAATTTAATGTCAGCCGAGGCCTCGCCCACGCCCATATTTACCGCTATCTTCTCTAAGCATGGAACAGCTAAGGGATTCTTATATCCAAACTTTTCCATTAAGGCTGAAATTATTTCCTTTTGGTATTTCTCTTTTAGTCTGCTCATTTTTTATCTATAACTTCGCTGCATTTCTTGCAAGCTCTGACCTTCTTGCCATCTTCTAAAAATGTCTTTGAGGTCCTTGTTGGTTGGCTGCAATTAGGACAGACAATCATCACATTCGATCTATGTAGAGGCATATCTTTTTCCTGTATCCCACCCTGCGGATTATTCTGGGTAGGCCGAAGATGCCGCTTAACCCTGTTTATTCCCTCAACCAGGACCCGATTTGTCTTAGGAAATACCCTTAAGATCTTTCCCTGATTTCCCTTATCCTTACCAGCCAAAACAATGACCGTATCATCTTTTCTAACACTTAACTTAACCATCTTCCTGCCTAATTGATAATTGATAATTGCTAATTGATAATTATAAATTATATTACTTCTGGAGCCAGAGTAATGATCCTTGCAAACTTCTTTTCCCGAAGTTCCCTGGCCACCGGTCCAAATATTCTTGTTGCCTTTGGCTCTCCCTTCTCATCTATAATCACCGCTGCGTTGCGATCAAACTTAATGTAAGAGCCGTCAGACCTTCTGCTCTCTTTGGTCGTCCTGACCACTACGGCTCTCACCACCTCTCCTTTCTTAATAGGAGCATGTGGTGTCGCTTCTTTGACTGAAGCGACAATGATATCTCCAAGTCGGGCATATCTTCGGCCCGAACCACCTGGCACCCGAATGCACTGGATCTTTCTGGCGCCGGAATTATCAGCTACATCTAAGTATGTCTCTTGTTGGATCATCTTCTTTTCCTTTATTGTCCGCAGATTTCGCAGATTTTCACAGATTTAATAAATCTTAGACAGGATTTACAGGATAAACAGGATAGTAAAAGATAAAAATCTCAAATGATAAAAAATCTTGTTAATCTTGTTAATCCCGTCAAAAGTTTATTTTATTTCTTTTAATCTGTGTTAATCTGTGAAATCTGTGGATTTTTATATTCCTTGTCAAGAACCTCTACTACTCTCCATCTTTTAAGCTTGGAAAGAGGCCTTGTCTCCATTAGCTTAACTTTATCTCCAATTTGACACTTATTCGCCTCGTCATGAGCATAAAGCTTGGTCCGCTTCTCTATCACCTTACTATAAAAAGGGTGCGATGCCTTGCTGGTGACAAGAACAGTCACTGTCTTATCGGTTTTGTTGCTTGTTACCTCTCCGGTTTTTACCTTTCTTCTTCCACGCTCAAGCATTAACTAACTCCTTCTCTCGCAGCACAGTAAGCAGCCTGGCTATTCTTCTTCTAACATCACGAAGACGAATTGGGCTTTCAAGCTGTCCCATCCTCTGTTGAGCCCTTAAATTTATAAGCTCCCGTAAAAGCTCCTCACGTCTATCTCTTATCTCATCAGAAGAGAGTTCTCTCATCTCTAAGATTTTCATATCATTTCCTCTCGGCTTAAGAACTTTGACCTTATGGGCAGTTTATGTGCCGCAAGTCTCATCGCCTCTTTAGCGACCCCCTGGTCAACTCCGGCTAACTCAAACAAGACTCTCCCGGGTTTAACCTTGGCTATCCAGAATTCCGGGCTTCCCTTGCCCTTTCCCATTCGTGTCTCAGCCGGCTTCTTAGTTACAGGTTTGTCCGGAAAGATCCTGATCCAGACCTTGCCACCTCTTTTTATATGTCTGGTAATAGCTATTCTGGCAGCCTCAATCTGGCGAGCAGTAATCCAGGCGGCTTCAAGACCCTGCAAAGCATACTCTCCAAAATTAATCTTGCTACCCCGCTGCGCATTTCCCCGGCGCCGGCCTCTCTGATATTTACGATATTTAACCTTTTTGGGCATTAACATGATTGTCTTCCTTTTTCAAAAATATAGGAAAGTATGCCACAGAGTTCACAGAGATCACAGAGAGATAAGAACTTAGAGAACTTAATTTCTGTCCTCCTCTGTGTCCTCTGTGTCCTCTGTGGCTAATTTTTCTTGATCTTTATTCTTCCTCTTCTTTCGGGGCAGGCAAAATTTCTCCTTTAAACACCCAGGCCTTAACGCCTATCTGGCCATAAGTAGTAAATGCTTCTGTAAATCCATAGTCAATATCCGCCCGCAAGGTCTGAAGAGGAGCTCTTCCTTCCCGATACCATTCGGTGCGGGCAATTTCAGCTCCACCCAATCTTCCGGAACACATGATCTTAACGCCCAGAGCGCCGGCGCGCATGGCATTTCCCATGCTTCTTTTCATTGCCCTTCTAAAAGCAACTCTTCTTTTAATCTGACTGGCGACCTCCTCAGCCACCAACTGAGCATCCATCTCCGGTCTCTTAACCTCATGAATATCAATGTGGATCTCGCCGGAAGTAAAGGCCTTAACCTCTTTCTTTAGAGCATCGATGTTCGCTCCCTTTCGGCCAATGACAATTCCCGGACGGGCTGAATGGATATTTACCCTAACCTTCTGTCCAAATCGCTCAATGACAATATCTGACACCGCAGCATTATCTAAATTCCTCTTGATGTAATCCCTTATCTTTAAGTCCTCATGAAGGGCATCTGCATAATCCTTCTTAGCATACCATTTGGACTTCCAATCCTTAATGTAACCTAACCTAAATCCTAAGGGATGAACCTTTTGACCCAAAATAAACTCCTTCCTATTATAATTAATCAATTATCAATTAACAATTATCAATTGTCAATTTACTTTGTCTCATCGCTAACGATGATCGTAATATGACTTGTTCTCTTAAGAATTCTATCAGCCTTGCCCCGAGCCCTTGGCCGCCATCTCTTAAGGGTAGGACCTCCGTCAGCATAAGCATTCTTGACAAATAGCCTGTCAGAGCTAAGTTGAGCGCTCTGCTGCTCGGCATTAGCCACGGCGCTCTTTAAGATCTTGCTTAAGAGCTTAGCCGCCTTCTTTGGTGTAAACTTTAGGAGATCAGCGGCACTATCCGCTCTCTTTCCTTTTATTAAGCTTGTTACCTGTCTAACCTTGCGAGGAGAGATCCTCACATATCTGGCCAAAGCCTTAGCTTCCATCTTTATTTCCTACCTTTTTGCCTTCGCTTTATCAGCCTTTGTTCCCCTGTGACCTCTAAAGGTGCGGGTTGGAGCAAACTCACCCAATTTATAACCAACCATATTCTCAGTAATGTAAACAGGAATGAATTTCTTTCCATTGTGGACAGCAAAGGTGTAGCCCACAAGCTCCGGAAAAATAGTTGAGCGCCGGGACCAGGTCTGGATAACTCTCTTTACTCCTGCTTCCTGCATCTTTTCAATCTTCTTTAGCAGCTTAGGCTCAATGTAAGGACCTTTTTTCAGAGATCTGCCCATTTATTTTTTTCTCCTTCTAACAATCATCTTGCTACTTGGCTTCTTCTTTCTTGTCCGATAGCCCTTGGTTGGCGTTCCTTTTGGTGTGCATGGATGCCGGCCCCCGGAGCTTTTTCCTTCTCCTCCACCCATGGGATGATCTACCGGATTCTTGACTACCGCCCTGGTATGTGGTCTTCTGCCTAAGTGCCTTGATTTTCCAGCCTTTCCAAGAGAGACATTTTCATGGTCTAAGTTTCCCACCTGGCCAATCGTGGCCAGACAACTAACATGAATCAGCCGAACCTCAGAAGAGGGCATCCGAATGTGAGCATATTTCCCTTCCTTAGCCATTAGTTGAGCAGTCTGCCCTGCCGAGCGGGCAATCTGTCCGCCCTTACCAGGCCGCAGCTCAACATTATGAATACTTGTTCCAAGAGGAATGGCAGAAAGAGGCATGGCATTTCCCGGCCTTATCTCTACCTCCGGACCACTGGTTAAAATGTCCCCTACTCATACTCCTACAGGAGCAATGATATATCTCTTCTCCCCATCTTTATAATTTAAGAGCGCTATATTTGAAGAGCGATTAGGGTCATATTCAATGGAGGCCACTTTAGCCGGCACACCAAACTTATTTCTCTTAAAGTCAATGATCCGATAAAGCCTCTTGCTTCCTCCACCACGCGAAGTAACAGTTCTGCGTCCTTGATTGTTCCGGGCAGAAATCCTCTTTAAAGAAAGAGTCAATGACTTCTCAGGTCTTTTCTTAGTAATCTCATCAAAGGTAACAACACTCATTCCTCTTCGAGAGGGTGTGGTTGGTTTATATTTCTTGATACCCATTATATCCCCTCAAAGAAAGGAATCTTATCTCCTGAAGCGAGAGTAACAATGGCCTTCTTCCAATCCGGCCTTTTTCCGGCAATCTGGCGAACTTTCTTTACTTTGCCATGCTGAATCAAGGTGTTTACCTTAGTCACCCGGACATCAAAGATCTTCTCAACCTCTCTCTTTATCTGGCTCTTGTTAGCCTTAATGTTTACCTGGAAGGTATACTTATTTAAGGTTAAGCCTTCTCCTGTCTTCTCAGTCAAAAGAGGTCTCTTGATAATATGTCCATGCATTAAGCTGCCTCCTTAAAAGAAGATAAGGCATCTTTTAGAATGATGATTTCCTTATGATTTAAGAGGTCGTAAACATTTAAGTTTGAGGCCAGGACTATATCTGCTCCTTTGATATTTCTAACAGAGAGGGTAATATTTCTATCCTTCTCTCTCAAGATGATCAGTGGCTTTTTTACCTTTAAGCTCTCTAAAACTTCAACCATCTTAGAAGTCTTCGGCTCTTCAAACAACAGAGAATCTATAACCATTATCTGGCCATTAGAGACTTTCTCTGACAGGAGAGAATACAAGGCTTTCTTTTTTGCCTTCCTGTTAAGCCTGATCTTATAATTTCTTTCTGTTCTTGGGCCAAAAACAACTCCGCCACCTCTCCAGTGGGGAAGCCGAGTACCCCCAGCCCTTGCCCGGCCTGTCCCTTTCTGTCGCCAGGGCTTTTTGCTGCCTCCACTAACTTCATCCCGATCTTTAGTAGAAGCATGGCTGGCGCGCTGGTTAGCCCTTATGGCCCTAACCGCTTCATAAATAGCGCCATGGGAGACTTCCTGTCCAAATATCTCTTTTTTAAGCTCTACCTCTCCAACCTCTTGTCCTTCTATATTAAACACCTTTGTCTTCATCGCTATCTTCAACCCTTTTTAACTGCCCTTCGAATAATAACCAGCCCTCCATTGGCTCCTGGAACCGCTCCCTCAATTAAGAGAAGATTATTTTCCGGGTCGCTCTTTATCACCTTAAGATTTTGAATTGTCTGTCTCTTTCCTCCCATACGCCCGGGAAGCCTGGTCCCTTTAAACACACGGGAAGGATCTGAAGAAGCCCCAATAGATCCCGGAGCGCGGTGAAACATCGATCCGTGAGAGGCCTTTCCACCTTTAAAATGCCACCGCTTAATTACTCCGGCAAATCCTTTACCTTTAGAGGTGCCGGAGATATCCACATAGTCTCCTTCTTTAAAGATGTCTGTTTTTATCTCCTGACCTATTTCAAAAGATTCAGCCTCGCCTACCTTAAATTCTCTTAAAAATCTCTTTAAGGGCAAGTTTGTCTTCTTAAAAAGACCCAACTTAGGTTTCTTAACCAATTTCTCTCTAATCTGGCCAAATCCAAGCTGAACAGCCGTATACCCTTCCTTCTCCTTATTCTTCTTCTGCACAACAAGGCAGGGGCCAGCCTCAATAGCTGTCACCGGAGTGCAAGAACTATCCTCACCAAAGACCTGAGTCATCCCTAATTTTTTCCCTAAAATCCCTAAAGACATCTTTAAGCCACCTCAAACTATATACTTAAGCTTAGTTTTAAAAAAGTTTACCCAGATGCAAAACTCTATTTATACCATAACCATCAATCTATGTCAAATACTTTTTTCAAATCTTTATGAAATCTCCTTTAACTCATTATAAATCCTGATCTTTTATCGTTGCTTAGAATCAATGCCTAAAAGAAATTGATAGATACATTTCTTAAGGTCTCTTGAGTAGCCGCCTTCCAGGATGGCAAAGGAAGGTTTGTTAAGAGAGGCGATCATGCAGCCAATTTCCCGGTAGGTTTCTTTTTCTAAGTTTATCTGGGTCAAGGGGTCTTCTGTGTAGGCATCAAATCCGGCCGAGACAGCTAAAAGGTCAGGATTGAACTCACGCACCTTGACCAGGGCCTGCTCAAAGACCTTAAGATAATCCTTGGGGCCAGTGCCGGCAGAAAGGGGAAAGTTCAGACAGTTTTTGACCGAGCCGAGACCTGTGCCTGGATAAAGTGGGCTTTGATGAAGGGATAGATAGAGAACATCTTCTCTGCCTAAGAAGATATCCTGGGTGCCGTTTCCATGGTGACAGTCAAAATCAATTATAGCCACCTTGCCTATTCTTTCTTTTAATGCCCAGCTTGTGGCAATAGCGATGTTGTTAAAGTAGCAGAAGCCTCCTAATTTGTCCTTCCGGGCATGATGACCGGGAGGCCGCATCAAGGAAAAGGCAAACTCACCTTTTAAGGCAAGTTTGACGCTTTCAATGGCTGCTCCGGCTGAAAGCTTAGCATACTCAAAGATGCCGGGCAAAGCCGGGGTGTCAGGGTCAAAGAATTTCTCCTGCCTGACCTCTTCTAAGAGCTCCTGGGTGTGAACTCTAAGAATATCCTCCTGGCAACATTTCTCCACCTTGCTAAACTCAAAGCCCTTCTCCTTTAAGTAAAGATAGCTGCTCTCCACCCTTTCCGGAGATTCAGGATGACAAGGAGATCGATACTCTAAGCACTCTTTAGAAAATATAATCTTCATTGTCAGATTATGGCCCCCTTCTCCATCTCTTTGCGGGCTGCTTCTAAGTCTATATCTTCTGGAAATCCTACGGACTTTTCGATTCTTTGGACAAAGGCAAAGCCGGCTCCCGGCCTGTCAAGATGTCCTTGTTTGACAATTAGGTCAAATATCTTCTCTGTCTGATCCCCTTTAGTGGCAATGAGGACCATCTCCTTTTCCGGTTTGATAGACATGGCCAAATAACCAAAGCTCTTGAGCGCTCCTGTCCCTCTGGCATGAAGAATGGTCGCCCCCTGGACACCGGCATCTAAAGCTGCTTTTACTATGCTGTCTGCCTTTCCTTCTTCAACGACACAAACTATCAGATTATCTCTCATAATCTCTCCTTTATGATAATTTCATCAAGCCCTCGCTTTGGAACATGATGTCTATCCTCTGCATCACGCCAGTATTTTATATCCCCATCTTTGACGGCCTCAATGACTACCTCTTCCTTGGGCCTGCCCAGGGCCAGAACAAGAAGTATCTCATAATAAGACGGAATATCAAGAGCCTGGCCAAGCCCTTTTCTTTGGACAGAGCCAATGATACAGCCCCCTAATCCCTTCTCCACCGCGCCAAGAAGGATGCTTGCGGCCGCTATTCCGTGATCGCAGCCAAAAGATTTGCTTATCTTAGTATCTCCGAGAATGATGATGTAGGCAGACGGCCTTTCTCCTTCTTCCGGACCGGGCCAGTCCTTTAAATAACCGGCCCATTTGAGGTGGGAAAATACCTGGCTATTTTTCTTTGGATCAGAGATAAGAATATACCTTAACGGCTGCAAATTAGCGGCTGACGCAGAAAGCCTGGCTAAGCTAACAAGCTCCCTAAGAGTCTTGTCCTCTATTGCCTCCTCCTGATAAAATCGTCGATAACTTCTGTTCCTCAGGATTAAGTCTTTTAGCATCTTGCCTTCTCCACCAGCTTCCTGGCATTCTCTTCTAACCTTTTAACATCAGAAGGAGTAAGCCCTGCCCCAAGGGCAATCTTTTCTCTCATCTGATCAGAAATTAAGTCTTCCGGAGAATGGGCATCTGTATTTAAGACTAAATTAGCTCCAGCCTCTTTGGCCAGCTTAGCCACATGACCATTAGTCAGAGAATGCCCACGCCGGGTGGTTATCTCTAAGAATATATCCCTTTCTCCGGCTAACTGCGCCTCTTCTTTGGTCAACAGTCCAGGGTGAGCCAAGATGTCAATATCGCAGAGTAATGCCTCTTTGTTAGTCCCAGGAGCTACCGGCTCAACAATGGTCTCTCCGTGGACAACGACTATCTTTGCCCCCAATCTTCTCGCCTCTTTGACTAAATCCGGCAAAGCCGAAGGCGGAACATGGGTCAGCTCTATGCCCGGGATGACTAAGATCTCTCCCTCCCTATTCAGGTCTTCGCAAACCTTAACCATTCTTGGCAGCACAAAGTCAAGATTAGAGCTATCGGCATGGTCGGTAATAGCAATAGCCTGGCAGCCAATCACCTTAGCCCTTCTAACCAACTCGGATGGAAGAAGCTCTCCATCGCTAAACAAAGAATGTGTATGCAGGTCAATCATCTTCTATTCCTTCCTTAAAGGCTTTTATCTCCTCTAAATCTATCTCTCTATACTCCCCAAGAAGTAATTTGCCTAACTCCCAGGGGCCATGTTTTATCCGCCTAAGCCCTAAGACAGGATGGCCGATTGTCTCACCCATTCTTCTGATCTCCCGCTTCCTGCCTTCAAAGATGGTCATCTTAATAGTGGTGGAATCCTCTTCTCTTTCTAAGACCTTTATCCTGACCGGCTGAGCAAGTCCATCTTCAAGCTTTATTCCCCTTCTTAATCGATCAAGCTCTCTTTCACTGACATTTCCTTGCAGCTTAGCTATGTAAGTCTTTGCCACCTTAAACTTAGGATGAGTCAAGAGATGAGCAAACTCCCCATCGTTGGTCAGAATAAGAAGCCCTTCTGTCTCTTTGTCAAGCCTTCCACAAGGAAAAACCCTCTGGCCCACATCCTTGATCAACTCCAATACAGTTCTTGAATGAAAAGGATCAGAAAGGGTAGTGACATATCCTTTGGGCTTATTTAAGAGAATGTAGATTGGCTCTTTGACCTTTAGGGACTGACCATCAATCTCAATCCTGTCCTCTAAGGGATCAGCTTTTGTCCCTAACTTAAGCATTGTCTGCCCATTGATTTTGACTCTACCCGCCAGGATCAACCCTTCAGCCTGACGGCGAGAGCAAACTCCAGCCTGGCTTAGAATCTTCTGAAGCCGTTCCATCTCTCTTATTATACACAATTGGCCGGTTGAAGTCAAATAATAATTGACTTTTAAAGTTAATCCTGCTATATATCTTAACTATGAAAGAGAAGGCATTAAAAATTAAGCTCTTGATAATGGATGTGGATGGGGTCTTGACTGACGGAACTATTTTGGTTACCTCAAGCCGGGAAGATGCCCGCATCTTTAGCATTTATGACGGCTTAGGAATTGTTCTGGCCCAGAAGGCAGGTCTTGTTGTCGCCTGGGTCTCGGCCGGAGAGTCTATTTCTGTGGCTTACCGGGCAGAGAAGTTGGGAGTTACAGAAATTTACCAGGGAATAAGGGACAAGCTAAGCATTTACAATGGGCTTCTTGAAAAGTATGGCTTAAAAGATGAAGAGGTCTGCTACATCGGAGATGATCTGATTGATCTTAAGGTGATGAAGAGGGTAGGTTTATCTGTTGCTCCGGCAAATGCTGTTTCTGAAGTTAAGGAAATAGCCTCTTATGTTTCTTCTGTCTCCGGAGGCGGCGGAGTAGCAAGAGAGACAATAGAATACATTCTTAAGGCCAAAGGGGTATGGGAAGAGTTAATAAGCCGGTTGTAATTATCCTGGGCGCCTTTCTGCTCAGATATAGGAAAATATATCCACAGATTTCGCAGATTGCACAGATTAAGAATTTCTTAAAAATAACTTCTGTTAAATCTGTGAAAATCTGCGTAATCTGCGGATTAGTTTTTTTGCTCTTGTTGGGCTTCTTCTTGCTGACTAACGAGGAAGAGGAGAAGGAAAGGGTCGTGGATGCGCCTCCTCCACAGATTGAAGTGGCTGCCTTTCGTCTGGTAGAGACCAGGGAAGGCAAGAAAGAATGGGTCATCGAGGCCGAAAAGGCATCACAGTTTGAAGAGAAAACAGAGCTTTCAAGGTTTAAGACAGAGTTTTACTTAGGGTCTGAGACCAAAAGCCTTACTTTATCCGGTGACTCCGGAGTTATAAGCAGGGGAAATATCGAGGCCTTCAAGGATGTCAGGGCAAAGGCCTTATCCGGGATGGAGGTTTCTACTCCTTATTTAAGGTGGGATTCGGATTCAAAGAAGATCACTACTCCTGATTCGGCAGTTATTGTTGATGAAGGACTTATCATTAAAGGCAAAAACCTTAGTCTTGATCCTGAAAAGGAGAAGGTAGAGATGGAAAAGGTAAGGATAGAAATAGAATGATCTTTATCTGGGGACAATTTTTACTGGCTGTGCTTATTATTATCATTGCCGGAAGCAGCTTAAGCAAGACCGGGGATAAAATTGGAGAGAAGACAGGGCTTGGAGGGCTCTGGGTAGGAGTAATGCTTTTGGCCATTACCACTTCCCTTCCGGAGGGAATTACTGCCGTAAGCTCAGTGCTCTTAGTTGATGAAGGCGGAGCAGACTTAGCGGTAGGCGATATCCTGGGAAGCAACCTCTTTAACCTGACGATCATTGTCCTCTTAGACCTGCTCCATGGAAAAGGGTCTTTTCTTATCAATGTCAGCCAGCGTCATCTTCTTTCAGCCAGCTTAGGATTGATCTTAGCCGCTATTGTTGCCTTTAGCATTGTCTTAGGAAAAACCCTCAGCTTCTTTGGGGTTGGCCTTGATTCTATCCTGCTTTTGTCTACTTACCTCTTTGGAGGCTACCTCATATTTAAAAGCGAAAGGAGTCAAAGGGCAGAAGGAGTCTTAATTGGAAAGGTGGGAAGCAGGCTCTGCCTTAAATTTGCCGCCTCAGCCATGGTCGTTGTTCTAACTGGAATGTGGTTAGCCCATCTGGGAGACGAGATTGCTAAGGCAACCGGGTTAAGTCATAGCTTTGTAGGAAGCATCTTCCTGGCTATTGCCACCTCCCTTCCTGAGGTAGTAGTCTGCTTGGGAGCTTTAAGATTAGGCAACTTAGAAATGGCCGTAGGAAATGTTTTGGGAAGCAATATGTTTAATATCTCCTTGATCTTCTTCGCCGACATATTCTTTAGAAAAGGACCTATCTTAAGCTTTGTTTCCTCTTCTCACGCCCTTTCTGCTATTCTTTGCATCATCCTGACCAACATCCTGATGATAGGTCTTATTTGCCGCTCCAAAAAGGGCATCCTGCGCCTTGAATGGACAACAATTGCCATGTTTATTGTCTATCTCTTTGGGGCAATTCTTTTGTTTAAGATTTAAGTAGCTACTCAGGTGTTTAGGCTGAAGGCCGAAGACTGTTAGTTTTCCCTCCTTCAGCCTTCAGCCTATCCACCTTCAGTCTATTTACACTAAAAAAGGAGGAAAAATGATTGACAAAGAGCTTCTTGAGATTTTAGCCTGTCCGGTCTGTAAAGAGGACATCATTTATGATGAGCCTAATCAAAAGCTTATCTGTAGTTCCTGTGGAAGGCGCTATCCTGTTAAGGATGGCATTCCGGTAATGTTAGAGGAAGAAGCAGAGATGCCGGAGAAATAAGAGAAGGAATAAAGGAATAGGGGAGGAAAGAATGAAGACTTCAACTAAGATTGGGATTGGGATAGCTGCCTTTTTGGGCTTGCTCATTGTCCTTGGATTCTTTGGCTTAATCTTTGTCCTGATGGATAAAGCTGTTTTTGCCGATAAAATCCCCTTTATGGGCAAAAGGGTAGCTATCTTAAATATCAAGGGGATAATCCTTGAGTCCCGCTACATTGTGGATTTGCTTCACGAATATGAGGAAAATCCGGCCGTAGGGGCGATAGTTCTGCGGATCAACAGCGGCGGCGGAAGCGCTGCTGCTTCCCAGGAGATATACCAGGAGATAAAGAAGGCGCGGGAGAGAGGCAAGAAGGTGGTGGCCTCAATTGAATCTGTTGGCGCTTCCGGGGCTTACTACATTGCCATGGCCGCTGATTCTATTATGGCTAATCCAAGCACTGCTGTGGGAAGCATTGGTGTCCTTATTGAGACCCAGAACTTCCAGGAGCTTCTTAATAAGATCGGCATAAAGCTTAATGTAATTAAGAGCGGCAAATACAAGGATATTGGCTCTGTATCCAGGGAGATGACAGAAGAGGAGAGAAAGATACTGCAAGACTTAATCGATGATGTTTATAATCAGTTTGTTGAAGATGTAGCCAGCTCTCGACAGATAGAAATAGAAGAGGTGAAAAAGTTAGCTGACGGAAGAATATTCACGGCCAGGCAGGCTCTGGACTACGGCTTAATAGACAGGCTGGGCACTTTAGATGATGCGGTTAATTTAGCCGGAGAATTAGGCGGGATCAAGGGAAAGCCGAAGATATTGGAAGAGGCGGAAGAAGACTACGGCTTCTTTGATCTTTTCTCAAAGGCGCTCAACAACCTGGTCCGGCCGGAGATGAGGATAATGTATCGGTAAGAAGAAAAATTAGCCACAGAGAACACAGAGATCGCAGAGAAAGAATTTTTAAGTTCTCTAAGTTCTTATCTCTCTGTCCTCTGTGAACTCTGTGAACTCTGTGGCATATTTTCCTATCTAAAAGGAGGTCAAAATGAATGTCAAAGCTTTGATTATTTCAGGATTGCTTGGTGTAGTATTAATTGGATGCGCCAAGAAAGAAGAAGAACCGATTAAGATAGGGGCAATTCTCTCCCTTTCCGGTTCTTCTGCGGCAGTAGGAGAAGAGGTAAGGGATGGCATGCTCTTAGCTTGCAGCCGGATCAATTCCTTTGGTGGAATAAATGGAAGAGAACTAAGACTGATCATCGAAGACAGCAAGACAGACAGGGAAGAGGCTAAGGCAGTGTTTGAGAAAATAGAGGCGGAGCACCATCCTCTTGGCTATCTTTCTGTCTTAAGTTCTGTGGGCATTGCCTTAGCCCCACTTGCCGAAGAAAGCAAAGATGCTGTGCCGCCCATTATTTCAGTCTTTGAAAGATTAAAGGTCAAAGACTTAGGGATGATTTACTTAAGCGACGACTACGGTTTATTGACTTTTACCAGAAGAAGTATGGTCAGAGCATCTTTTGCGAGGTCTTCTTAATAAATGATCAGAAAAGGGTTGTTGCCCGGACAGAAAAATCCGACACCTACCGCCGGATTGATGAAGAATTTATGCGGAAGGTCCGGGAAGGAGGCCTCTGAATTTATCGGCTATGCTGTGGATGGGGCGGAGAGGATGAAGAAGCTGATTGAAGATCTGCTTGCCTATTCCCGGATAGCAACAAAAGGTAGGCCGTTTGAGCCAACCAATTGCGAGGATACCCTGGCCCTGGCAGTTGAAGACTTAGATGCGGCTATTAGCGAGAGTAAGGCCGTAATTACCCACGATCCCCTGCCAACGGTCATGGCTGACGGCCGGCAGCTTACCCAGCTCTTTGTAAACTTGCTTAGTAATGCCCTTAAGTTTCGCACCGCAGGGCCTTGCCGGATTCACATCTCATCTAAAAAGAAAGGTGGCCAATGGCTCTTTTCAGTGTCTGACAATGGGATTGGCATTAACCCGGAATATGCTAAGCAGATATTTGCCATATTCAGGCGGCTGCATCCAAGGGATGAGTATCCCGGGACAGGCATTGGCCTGGCCCTCTGCCAGAGAATCGTCAATCGTCACCAGGGAGATATCCGGGTAGAATCGGAATTAGGAAAAGGGGCAACCTTTTATTTTACGATGCCGGCAAAAGGAGGGGAGGAGAAATGAACAGCTATCTTTCTAAGGTAAGAGTCTTACTCATTGAAGATAATCCGGCAGATGCCCGCTTAATCGAGATAATGCTCTCTAAGGCAAAAGGGATAAGCTTTGACCTTGAGTGGGTTAAGGAGCTTTCTTCCGGTATCAAGCATCTGGCTGAAAGCCGATTTGATCTGGTTCTGCTTGACCTTTCGCTGCCAAACAGCCTGGGGCTTAATACCTTTACTACGGCTTATGCCCGGATATCGCACACCCCAATCGTCATCCTCACCGGTCTTGATGATGAAGAGACAGCCCTTACCGCCATCCACAAAGGCGCCCAGGACTACCTGATCAAAGGAGAGATAGACAGCAGGGCGCTAACTCGCTCCATTCGCTATGCCCTTGGCCGAAACCAGGTAGAGCAGAAATTGGCCAATGAAAAAGAGCAGCTATCCGTGACCTTACGCTCAATCGGAGATGGGGTGATCACCACGGATACCCAGGGAAAGGTAGTCTTGATCAACAAGGTAGCGGAAAGATTGACCGGCTACAGCCAGGAAGAGGCGTCCGGCAAACCAATCAGCCAGGTCTTTAATATCATAAATGAGATCACCGGAGAGCCTTGCGAAAACCCTGCCGAGAAGGTATTGGCGACCGGGGCAATAGTTGGCCTGGCCAATCACACCGCCCTTATCGCCAAAGACGGAACAGAAAGAACCATCGCTGACAGTGGCGCTCCGATAAAAGACAGGCAAAACCAGGTCATTGGTGTGGTTCTTGTCTTTCGTGACATTACCAGGCAGCAGAAGTTAGAAGAAGAGGTCAGAAAGATCCAGCATCTTGACTCAATTGGCCTTTTAGCCGGCGGTATTGCCCATGATTTTTCATACTTCCACCTACGGGGTGGAGGATTGGAGGATAAAATGAATAAGACATTATTTGCTACTTTTGATGGCAAGACTCTGCTTTTAGAAAAGCCGTTGAAATTAAGGCCAAACACCCATGTGAAATTGACCATTGAAACTGTCAAGACACCTAAGATGAAGAGGTATTCCTTTCTTAAGACAGATCAGTCTCTTAAATTAGAAGGACCATCCGACTGGTCGGCCCATTTAGAGAAATATCGGCCTTGATCGTCGTTTCGGCCACTCACTAAATTAGGCTGCGTAACTTTCTTGGAGTTAATCATGAAAGGATTTCATTTATGAAAGGCTAAAGCCTAAACTCCAATTTTGAATCCCTAAGCATCAACCTACCCAAATGGCCGAAACGATGATCATCGCCCAGGTTTTCAAATATTGTTGGAAGAATAGCGAAGGAGCAAAGATGGAAAAGTTAAAGAAAAGAAAAAAAGATCCGCTGTTTGCCGGCTTTCTCTCTTTTTTCTTAGTCGGGCTTGGGCAATTCTATAATAAAGACTGGCTTAAGGGAATAGTCTTTCTATGCGGCTCTGTCTCTATTGGTATTCTTCTAATCATTTTGATAGTTCTGGCCATACTTGCCCCGGGTGAAATAGGGATTTCTACCCTTGTCCTGATTGCTTCTGCTCCTTTTCTTGTCTGGGGCTACAGCATCATTGAGGCTGCCAGAAGAGCCAAAGCGATAAATGAGGGAAAAGAAGATGCCTTTCCTCTCCTGGCCCTGATCCTTATTGAGCTTGTCCTGCTTATTAGTCTGTGCTTGATCATTGAGATGGTTATCCTTCATCCTCCTGATCTTAAGAGGGCAAAGATATTGAGGAGATTATGAGTAAAGAACGATTAGAAGCCTTAGCTTCTTTAGAAAGAGAGTTAATTGAGCTTGAGGCTGAAGAAGAGGCAACTGAACTTCAATCAATCGATGACCGCTTAAAGAGCTTAGAAGAGTCTTTGGGCGGCGATGAAGATCTTGATGGAGAGATAAAGGTGTCCATCTCTTCTGACAGGACAATGGCCAATCTTACTTTCACCCGGCATAAAGTTGGCGGGAATCCGGTTGCTTATGAAGAGATAATCAAAGCCTTAATGGATGAGGATATTAAGGGCATAGATGAAGAGGTGATCAAGAAGGCTCTTGGCGAGGAGAAGTTTGATCAAAGGATTTTAGTGGCTAAGGGAATTGCCCCGGACAAAGGAAAGGACGGCTACTTTACCTATCTTTTTAAGATAACTTCCGAGGAGATGTCAGAGGAGAGGGAAGAGCCTAAGGTCATCGATGAGAAAGTCTTTGCCGGTCAGATATTGGCTGTTAGAGTGGCGGCCACCCAGGGCAAAGAGGGCGGCGTTTCAGTCACAGGAGAAGACCTGCCGGGGCAAATGGGAGATGAGATTAAGCCTGAAGCTTCCGATGGGGTGGAGCTTGTCAATGATGGCTTAGTTGTTCGCGCTGCTGCCAACGGAAGCGTCTCCTGGCTTAAGAACCTGGTGAGCATAAAGGAGGAAGAAGCTCCTGCCGGGACTACACCTTCGGTCATTATTGCCGGAAAGCGTGAGGCAGCAGGAGAAGAAGGGGCCCGGATCCTTGGCCTGACCACAGAAGAAATAGAAGCAGTAGAGGTCCGTCCTGATGAATTTCGCATCTTTCCTGAAGAGGCCGCCTACCGTCCCTGGGAGAAGATGCCTTCTAAAGAAGAGATGGAAGATTTTGAAAAGGATCTCTTTGGCGAAGAAGAAGCCGAAGAAGAAGTTGACGAAACAGATGAAGAAGAGGGGTCCGAGAATTTAGAGGAGTTGATCCTGGCCTTCAAGGAGGACGAAAGTCTTGATGTAGAAGACATAGAAAGATCTTTGGAAGGAATAAAAAGGGGAGAAGGTCTTGACGGAGAGATAGATATATCTATTTCTTCTGACAGGGCGCTAGCATATCTTACTTTTACCCAGCATAAAATTGGTGGAAATCCGGTTACTTATGAAAAGATAATCAAAGCCTTAAAAGATGAAGAGATTAAGGATGTAGATGAAGAAGTAATCAGGAATGCCCTAAATGAGAGGAAATTTAATGAGAAAATATTAGTGGCTAAAGGAATTGCCCCCCAGAAAGGAGAGGATGGTTACTGGACTTATCTCTTTGGCACAACCTTTGAGGAGATGCTAAAGGAAGAGGAAGAGGTGAAGGAAGAGGCAAAGGAAGAGGTGAAGGTGAAGGTGAAGGTGAAGGAAAAGGCGGAGAAAAAGATAGAGGAGAAGGAAGGGGAAAAGGTCTTTGCCGGTCAGATATTGGCGGTCAGGGTGGCGGCTACCCAAGGCAGGGAAGGCGGCGTTTCGGTTACAGGAGAAGAGCTGCCGCCGCAAAGAGGAAGTGAGATTGAGACTAAAGCCGGAGATGGGATAAAACTTTCTCGGGATGGCCTGACGGCCTATTCAACAGCCAACGGAAGTGTCTGTTGGCTTAAGAACTCTGTGAGTGTAAAGGGAAAAGATGCCTCCGGCAAATTTACCCCTTCAGTGGTTATCGCCGCCGAACTTTATCAGGCAAAAGAAGAGGGGGCAGAGATTCTTGGCTTATCCTTAGAAGAAGTAGCGGCAGCAGAAGAAAAGACAGGCCGGTTTCGTATCTTTCCCAAGGAAGCTACCCGGTGTCCCTGGAGAAAAAAGAAGTTGTCTGCTGAGGAAAAGTTAGAAGCAGAGCTTTTCGGCGACCTTGATTTAGATGAGCTTGATGAGGAAGAAGGCGAAGAAGCAGGTGAAGGAAAAGCAGAAGAGGCGGCAAGGACAAGCGAAACTCCTTCAGAAGAAGGAGAAGAAGAGATAGCAAATGGCACAGCTTTAGTCGAGATCACACCGGACGGGAAGAAGGCCAACATCACCCTTATTCCTCCCCAGGGAGGGGGACTGCCTCTTGCTTTTGAAGATTGCCTGAATGCGTTAGAGGAGAATGGGGTCCGGGCTGGAATCAAAGAGGGTGCGATCAAGGAAGCTATAAAAGAGAATACCTTTCATCTTCCTCTTTTAGTGGCCGAGGAGATCCCTGCAGAACTTGGAGTGGATGCCAAAATTGAATATAAGTTTGATATTGAAGAGAAGATCAGGTTCAAAGAAAATGAAGAAGGCAGAATTGATTTAAGGCAGCTTAACTTAATTCAAAATGTAAGCGCTGATGACTTGTTGGCGGTAAAGATCCCGGCCAAGAGAGGGGAAAAACCAGGTGTTCACTTAAACGGTGAACAGATCCCGCCTTCTTTAGGAAAAGATGTCGAGCTTCCTGTTGGAGCTAATACCAAGATCTCTGAGGATGGTTTTGAGCTTCGGGCCGCTATTTCCGGCCGGGTTCTATTTAGAGGAGGAAAGGTTGAGGTAGAACCTGTTTATGAAGTCAAGGGAGATGTTGGCTTTACCACCGGAAATATAGAATTTGTAGGCTCGGTAATTATTGGCGGAACCGTGAAAGAAGGTTTCAGGGTAGAGGCCGGTGGAGACATCGAAGTAAGCGGGCTTGTAGCCAAGAAGGCTTACCTTAATTCAGAGAAAAATGTCATGGTTAGCGGAGGAGTTTCCGGAGGATATATCGAGGCCAAAGGAGATGTGACCGTTAAATTTTGTGACAACTCTACTATCCTGGCCGGGGGAGATATTAATATTATCGAAGAATCCCTGCATTCTTTCTTAAATGCCGATAAAAATATCTTGGTTTCAGGCGGAAAGAAGTCAGTCATCATTGGCGGAATGATCAGGGCGGGCAATGAAGTAGCGGCTGATGAAATTGGGAACAGGCTCTATACCCAAACAATAGTGGAGGTAGGAGCAGAACCCTGGGTAAGGGAACAGCTTGAGGAAATAGAAGACAAGATCGCAGAGGATACAAAAAGGATCAAAGAGGGAAAATTAAACCTTAAGACTTTAGAATCAAAGGGCTTAAAGATTAAGAACGGATATGAGAGATTGATCAAGGTCTTAAAGGGAGAGAAGATACTTGACTTAAAGCTAAAATCAGCCTATGAGCGCCAGGAGATCTTAGAGGGTGAAATTACCCGTTTAAAGACAGGCAAAGTTAAGGCTAATATTATCTATCCTGGAGTATTACTAAAAATAAGAGAGGCGGCTAAGGAGATTGAAAAGCCTTTGGAAGAGGCCTCTCTCTGGTTTGAAGGTGGAGAAATAAAGGTGGAGAGTAAGTAAGTCTTACTTACCTGGACAAAATTAATTCTATATTCTTATGGAAATATAAAATGGGTACTGTCCAATGAAAAATGTAAAAGGAAGAAAGAATAGTCTTAAGCACGATGCTGGTAATTTTCAATTTCTCATTATCCATTTTACAGTTTACAGTTCTTTTTTTACCCAAATAATTTTGTCCTATTACTTACTTGCCTGCACCTACGGGGTGGAAGCGTGAAACCTTTAGTCGTTATTGGCGGTCCAACAGCTTCGGGCAAGAGTGAAATCGGCTATTTTTTGGCTAAGAAGTTAAAGGGTGAGATTGTCTCGGCTGATTCTCGTCAGGTCTACCGGTATATGGATATTGGCACAGCCAGGCCGGGAAAAGAGATCCTTAAAGGTGTCGTCCACCATCTTATCGGTATCATTAATCCTGATGAGGTCTTTGATGCGGCCTCTTTTAAGAGATTGGCCGAGAAGGCAATAGAAGATATTTACAAGAGGGATCATCTTCCTTTTTTGGTTGGCGGGACAGGGCTTTATATCAGATCTGTGATTGAGGGGCTTTTCCCTTCGCCAGGCTCTTGTCCGGAATTAAGGGACAGGCTTCAGAAGGAAGCCAATGAATTTGGCGCTCCTTTCCTCCATGAGAGATTAAAGGAAATTGATCCGGTCTCTGCCGGCAGGATATCTAAGAATGATCCAAGAAGGATAATTAGGGCTTTAGAAGTCTACCACCAAACAGGAAGGCCAATCTCTGATTATCAAAGAGATGAGACCAAAAAGGGAGAATACAGCCT
>Ga0180007_10001917_pt1 | contig 26063 bp, 24 predicted proteins | sample MM_PC_MetaG_FD_121122 | JGI IMG/M metagenome (GOLD analysis project Ga0180007, IMG submission 121122) | Groundwater microbial communities from the Aspo Hard Rock Laboratory (HRL) deep subsurface site, Sweden - MM_PC_MetaG | ecosystem: Environmental > Aquatic > Deep subsurface > Groundwater... | reverse complement strand
CATAAGACCTGCTGTGATTAAAGCAATAGGCATTCCCTTAAGTGCTTTAGGTACAGCAACAGCATCTAATCTCATGCGCATTGCAGTAAATGTTATGATAATTAAAGCATAACCCAATCCTGATCCTAATGCAAATGTTAGAGCTTCAATGTATGTATTTGGTGTAGCAACATTTGTTAATGCAACACCTAATACAGCACAATTGCTGGCGATTAAAGGTAAGTAAACACCTAATGCCTTATACAAACTTTCACTAAATTTCTTAATGATAAGTTCTGTTAATTGAACGAGGGATGCAATAACTAAAATAAAGGCAATTGTATCAATGTATTGAATATTTAAAGTAATTAACACATATTTATATAATGGATAGGTTATGGCTGCAGCTAACAAAGTAACAACAATAACAGCTAAACCCATACCAACAACAGACTTCATCTTGGTTGAGACTCCGAAGAATGAACATAATCCTAAAAACTGCATCAATACAATGTTATTGATCAACATTGCAGAAATTAATATAGCTAATAAACTCATTATTTCTTAGCCCCCTTTCTTTGACTGAAGGCAGTAATGCCAGCAAGTAAGAACCCAATCACAAGAAATGCTCCTGGGGGTTGTACTAAGATCGAAAAGGCATATTTATCCAAACCTACATTTTGAAATATTGTGTATTCAAATCCAAGAGGTAACGTTTTGCCTAAAACAACCATACCTGTTCCAAAAAATTCTCTCACAAGTCCAATGATTGATAGAGCAAGACCAAACCCTAGAGCAACACCTAGTCCATCAAGTGCTGAGCGTACAACATTATTTTTGGAAGCAAATGATTCTGCTCTTCCTAAAATGATACAGTTAACAGTAATAAGTGCAATGAAGATACCTAACTCTTTATCTAGAGCTGGTGCAAAGGCGCTAACTAGCATCTTTAGAATTGTTACTTCTGTCGCAATGATAATGACATATACAGGAATACGCACGGTATTTGGAATAAGTTTTCTAATTGCAGATATCGTAACATTCGTTAATGTCAAAACGATAACAACAAGTATACTCATGCCGAATGCACCTTCAAATGTTGCTGTAACAGCAAGTGCAGGACACATTCCCAATACCATAACAAACAATCCATTTTCCTTTAAAATACCTTTTGTGAATATTTCCCAAAGCGATGGTTCTTTGTATTCTTCAACAGCTTTTTTAGCTGGTACTTTTTTTGTCTCTGTCATCGAATAGTCACCTCACTTTGCCATATTGAAGAATTAAAGTCTAATGAATGATTTAAATTGATTTGAGTGTTCTCATATGCAGTAGCAATATCAGCGAGTAACGCTTGGGCTAAAACCAAACTGAAAGTTGCGCCTGTAATAATATCTCCATTAGGTATTAGATCTGTAATCGGTGATCCTATATATAGTGATAGATTCGTTCTCGTGCCATTTACTTGATAAGTTTGATTAATTGTAATGAATTGTGCTCCAGTAATGATTCCTGAATTATCAATACCTACAACGATAAGCATAGATCCAAATCTATTTGTTCCATATGCTTTATAGATATATCCAATCTTTTGGTCTGATGCATCTTTAACTTCAAGTTTATTTTGAATTGATTTGGGATCTCCGCTTATGCTCAATTCACTCGAACTAGCATACCCTGGTAACACACTTCTATATGCCTCATTGGTTGCTTCGATAATATTATTTTCTATAATAGGTTGAGTAATTGCATTAACTCCTCCAATAGCAAATCCACATACCAAAGAAACCATAGCTAAAACGAGTGTGTAATGGAAAAGTGGTTTTTCGAATAATTTTCTCATAATACAACACCTCCTGCGCCAAAGTAAACAATAAGACACATAATAACTAATATGACTGCATAACCAATTAAGAATCTTGGTCTAATTTTATTTGTTGACCATTTAGGATAATCAATGAGTGGAACAAACATATTAGCAAATAACAGTCCAGCTGCTACACCTTCTGCATATGCTCCAAATGTTCTAATTAATACAATTAAGGAACCAATCAATAATCCATATAGCCAACGACCTGGTCTAGTGACTGGGGCAGTTACTGGATCGGTAACCATAAAGGCAACACCAAATAGTAAACCACCTGAAAACAAATTATATAATACAAATTCAAACCACTGATCAGGATAAACCTTGACACCGATTAAAATCATTAAAATTAAGAAAGTACTTACAGTGGATACAACAAGTCTATAATCCGCAGTTCTTCTTATTAATAAGTATGCAAGGCCTATTAAAATTGCAATCGCATTGATTTCACCCATAGTTCCGGGAATGTTACCCATAATGAGGTCAGAAATTGGGTAACTATTTAATAATGCAGGAAGCTGCATACCGTTCTTCAATGCTGACAAAGGTGTTGCCCCAGCAATTGCATCAACACCTACATAAACTCCAGCAAACATACCCGTTAATGCAAGTGATATGAATCGACGTCCAGCAGCAGCGACATTGAAGATATTGCCACCTAATCCACCAAACATCATTTTCACAACAACGATAGCAAAAATCGCACCTACAGCAACCGCATAAATAGGAAGTTTAGGAGGCATAAGCATCGCAAATATAACAGCACTTACTGCTGGTGCGGTTATATTGTTAATTGTATATGTGCTATATTTTGTTTTTAGTTTTTCTTTGAATGTTATATCTGTTTTCTTTGGTTTAGCTGTCATACCTATGACAAGTGCTTCTAAACCAATCATAATGACTAATGATACAACTAAGCGGATGACCGAATTCCAACCAAAGCGATATATGGAGAACACAACCACCGGAATGAGTGCAATGAGCACATCAATCATCATGCGCTTGGTACTAACTAGCTTACGAACATAAGGGCTCGTTTGTTTGATTGCTTGCATATTATACCCTCCTATTTACTAGCGTAGCGTTTGCCTAAACGCATATACTCTGTCAAATGAATCTTAGATGGACATACAAATGAACATAGTCCACATTCTATACATTTATTAACCTGTAACATTTTCAATGCATCTTTATCTTTAACCTTATAAGCATTCATGATTTGTGTTGGTTGAATAGACACAGGACATGAATAAACACAAGATGCGCAATGAATACATGGTTCTTCAATTAGTATCTCTTCATTAAGAACAATTAAACTTGTTGAGGTGTGCGTCATTACAATATCATCGCGTGTAACGTTAACACCCATCATTGGTCCTCCTAATATGAGCACTTTAGGAATCTCTACATTTTTATACCCACCTGCTAATTCAATAAGATCAGGAATTTGAGTTCCAATTCTTGCTCTAAAGCTTGAATTGTGAATACCATTACCACTAATTGTAAATAATCTTTCTAAAACAGGCAATCTCTTCTTTACTGCGTTAAATATACTTTGTAGCGTTGAAACGTTGAAATTTAAAACACCATATTTTGAAAGAAGTTCACCTTGAGGAATTTTAATGCCTACAGCATTTTTTATCATTTCAAGTTCCCAACCTTGTGGGTAATAGTTTCCTACTTTTACCACTTTGATATCATGCCCTGAATATTGTTTTAAACTAAAATTGAGTCTTTCAGCAATTTCAGTATATTTCTTTTTTATAGCAATAATCCCTTTTGGAGCGCCACTAGCTTTCATTGCATAGATTAAGCCTTCAATAACTTCATGAGGATAATTCATCATAACGCTATAGTCAGCGATAAGATAGGGTTCACATTCAACGCCATTGGCTATAACAATGTTAATTGGATCATTGGATTCTAATTTGATATAGGTAGGAAATGCACTGCCTCCAAGACCAACTAGACCAGCATCCTTAACGATTGTAACAAAATCTTCTTTGGTTAATGCATTGATTTCAGCTTCGCTTCTATCTTTTATGGAAGCGTGAAAATTATATTTTTTATCGTTTTTTACAATCAGACAGTCAACAACTTTTCCACTCTGGTCCACTCTTTTCTCATAACCCACAACTTCACCACTGACAGTGGCATGCATAGGCTGTTCAAAAAACGCACCTTTTCTTGTTCCTATAACTTCACCTATTTTGACAAATTGTCCACCTCTAACGCAGGTTTCACCCTCAGGGCATCTCGCGCTTGTGACGGGATAATAAAGAAAATTGGCATCTAGATAATGGAGAATAGGCAATTCTTTAAGTTCTTTTTTGCCATCTGGAATATATTTCGTTTTTGCAATCATCTTTTATACTCCCTTCGTGTATAATGGAAATTTTCTCGTTAGTTCTAAAACTTGATTTTTTATTTCATTTAATTTTTCTTCGTTATCTCTATTGGCCATAGCTTGATTAATCAAAGAAGCCACTAGTAGCATTTCTTGTTCTTTAAATCCTCTTGTAGTTACAGCTGGAGTACCAAGGCGAATACCGCTTGCATAAGCAGGTTTCTCTTTATCAAATGGAACACCATTTTTATTGCATGTGATATTAACTTTATGCAATAAATTTTCTGCATCCATTCCTGTGATTCCATAACGACCTTTGACATCAATGAGCATCAAATGATTATCTGTGCCTCCGCTTATGACTCTAAATCCTAATCTAGTCATTTCATCAGATAATACTTTCGCATTTTTGACAACCTGCTTTTGATACTCAACAAATGAATCTGATAATGCTTCATTAAATGCTACCGCTTTTGCAGCGATGACATGCATCAATGGCCCTCCTTGAATTCCAGGAAAGACTGCTCTATCGATTTTTTTTGCTATCTCTTCATTATTGGTTAAAATGATTCCCCCACGAGGTCCTCTTAAGGTTTTATGGGTTGTAGATGTAACTGCATGAGCATATTCTATTGGAGAAGGATGAACACCTGCAGCAACTAGACCAGCGATATGTGCCATATCGACGACTAAATATGCTCCTACTTCATCAGCAATCTCTCTAAATTTTTTAAAATCTATAATTCGTGAATAAGCACTGGCACCAGCTACAATTAGTTGTGGTTTCACTTCTTTTGCTATTTCAAGAACTTTGTTATAATTGATCATTTCAGTTTCTTCATCTACACCATAAAAAGTTGATTTATAAAACTTACCTGAAAAATTCAAATGAAAACCATGAGTCAAATGTCCACCTTCACTCAAAGACATTCCTAATATGGTATCCCCGGGTTTAAGCAAAGCTTGATAAACTGCCATATTTGCTTGCGATCCGGAATGTGGTTGAACATTCGCATAATTTGCTTTAAATAATTTTTTTAATCTCTCTATAGTATAGGTTTCAATTTCATCAACATATTCGCATCCCCCATAATATCTTTTTTTTGGATATCCTTCTGCATATTTGTTTGTTAAAATTGAGCCTTGAGCCTCTAATACTGCATCTGATACAAAGTTTTCTGATGCGATTAACTCAATGTGTTCCTCCTGTCTATTCTTCTCTTTAAGAATGATTTCATCAATCATTGGGTCAGACATTTTTAAGTTCATGCTTGCCTCCTAGGTAAAACCCTCGTATTATTATAACATAATAAACTGCAAAATAAAAGACAGATTCTATGGATAAAAGACCTGTCTTTCTGTATATTTTGTTGCTTAATCGTTCTTATTAATCATAAATCTTTATAACTTCATATTGTGATATACATCTTGTACATCATCTAGTTCGTCTAGCAATAATAATAGTCGATCAAATTTACCCTGATCTTCTTCATTGTCAAAGGTTGCTTCCATAATGGGTAACCACATAATTTGGTCCAGTGTGAAATCAAAATCAGGTAATGTATCTGTGATGGCTGTACGGATTGAATTATAATCATTTGCATCGCCATATACAGTTACTGAATCTTCTTCTACTTCAATATCAGAAAAATTCAAATCGTTCATGACGAGAATTTCTAGAATTTCATCTTCTGTAACTCCAGGTAAAGTAAATGCACACACATGGTTAAATTGATGCAATGTAGAACCTGTAACTCCTAATTTACCACCTGTTTTTGTAAATGCATTTCTAACAACTGAGATTGTTCTATTGACATTGTCGGTCAAGCATTCAACGATAATCATTGAACTACCAGGACCAAATCCTTCATAGCGTACTTCGGTATAATTTTCATCGCTTCCACCAACTGCTTTTTCAATTGATCTTTTAATGATATCAGCTGTAACTTGTTCTTTTTTTGCTTTTTCAATAATCTTTTTTAATGCTTGATTCGTATCAGGATCTGGTGTGCCAGATTTAGCTGCCATATAAATCTCTTTGCCATATTTTGCATAGAGTTTACTTTTTGCTGCAGCTGTTTTTTCCATAGCTACTTTTCTTACTTCATGCGCTCTTCCCATTTTTCTATCTTCCTTTACTTACCAAATTTTTCATCATAAACCTTGATGCATTGCGCAATAATTTTCTTTGCCGCTTCTGCACCTTCAATATCTAAAATATATGTTTTCTTGCCTTCTAATGACTTATAAACTTCAAAGAAATGTCCCATTTCAGTTAATAAATGCTGAGGCAATTCATTAATGTCTTTGTACTGTGTTAGTGAAGGATCACCAAAAGGTATTGCGATGATTTTCTCATCAATTTCATCTGAGTCAATCATTTTCATAACGCCTATTGGATAACACTCGACAATAGATAAAGGTTCAATGTCTTCTTGACATAAAACTAAAACATCAAGAGGGTCATTGTCACCAGCGTATGTGCGTGGAATGAATCCATAATTTGCGGGATAATGGGTTGATGTAAAAAGAATTCGGTCAAGAATAATCATTCCAGTTTCCTTATCCAACTCATATTTCTTCTTGCTTCCTTTTGATATTTCAATACAAGCAATGAATTTATTAGGTTGAATTCTCGATTTGCTGATATCATGCCAAATATTCATAAGATTATTCTCCTTTTTTTACTGTCCAAATCTATTTTAACATTAATGCTCAAAAAAAAACACCATAGCTTAGGGTGTCTTTTTGCCCCCGCACGAATATGAAGCAAAAATGTGCTAAATATTCATGTTCCATCTCCTGTATATGCCTATCAGTATAAAGGCTGCGATCATCAGACTCCCACCCAATGTCTAAGTGAGCGCAGTTGTAGTGTTTGTGGCACCCCTGTATAAACGCTTTCTCCATATTAGAAGGCTTATACGATAGTCAAATACATAAACATTATAGCAACATCAATTTGCTTTGTAAAGATAATTTTTATCAATTTTTACAAACAGTTAATTAAAATATATCTATTTAATATTGAACATGTTTCAAATAAAGCTCGTAGGTGTTCTCCATTAAAGCATTAATAGTCATTGGGCCAACACCTTTTGGCACTGGAGAAAGATACGAAGCCACCTCACTCACACCTTGGAAGTGAACATCTCCTACTAGTTTTCCATCAACTCTATTGACACCAACATCAACAACAATTGCTCCTGGTTTGACCATGTCTTTTGTAACCAGTTCTGCTCGACCAGCTGATACGATGAGTAAATCAGCTGTTCTCGTGTGAAAGGCAAGATCTTTTGTCTGACGATGGCAAACTGTAATGGTTGCTCCCGCATCCATTAACAGTCTTGCAATTGGAAATCCTACAATGTTGCTTCTTCCTATGACAACAGCATCCATTCCGGATACATTGATATCATATGATTTTAACAAAGTCATAATACCTTTAGGTGTAGCAGGACAAATGGTTGGTTTTTTTTGATAAAGATAACCTTGATTAATGACATGAAATCCATCTGCATCTTTATCTTTTGATATCAAATCTATCAACTTTGATTCATCTAAATGTTTAGGAATTGGTAGTTGTAATAGGATGCCATCAACATTGTCATCATGATTTAACTCTTCGATTAACGCTGAAAGCTCACTTTCAGTGACATCATCTTTAAGGTTATAAAGCTTATGGGTAATTCCTACAAGATCACAAGCTTTGCCTTTGCCTTTGACATAGGATTGACTTGCTGGATTTTCTCCAACTAAAATAATCGAAAGACTTGGTGCTCTATGATACTTTAGAACATCTTTATCAATCGTTTCTTTGAGCATTAAGTTTCGCTCATTTGCTATTTTTGCTCCGTCTAATAAAATCATATTTTCACTTCCTTAATTGATTAAGTTTCCTTCACTATCGATTTCCATATCTAGTGCACGTGGTGTTTTATTCAAACCAGGCATAACCATGATGCCTTTTGTGAGTGCTACTAAGAACCCAGCACCTAAAGAAGGTCTAATTTCTTGAATACTTAATGTGAAATCAATAGGTAACCCTTTGATTTTTGGATCTCCTGTCAATGATAATGGTGTTTTAGCCATACAAACAGGCAAGTTCCACCCTAATTCTTCATATTCTAATAACTGTCTTGTTGCTTTCTTACTGAACTCAACATCTTTTGCTCCATAAATATTTTTAGCTATTTTTTCTATCTTAACTTGTGTCGAATCAGTTGACTCATATAAACGTTTAAAAGTTGCTGGTTTTTTAGTAATGTCAACAATAATATTTGCTAAATCAACCATGCCTTCTCCACCCTTACTAAATCCTTTACATAAAGCAATAGGGTGATTGTTTTCTTTTGCCCAATTCATGATCAGTTCGATTTCAGCATCCGTATCAGAATAAAAATGGTTAAGTGCAACGACGTAATTCAAACCATAATTTTTAATATTTTGTAGATGCTTATTTAAATGAGGAATACCATCCTTAAGAGCTTCAATGTTTTCTAAATTAAAATCCTCTGCTCCACCATGAGCTTTTAGAGCTCTTATGGTAGCAACAATGACAACAGCATCAACTTGCTTTCCTAATTGGGGCATTTTTAAATCTAAGAACTTTTCCATGCCTAAATCGGCACCAAATCCAGCTTCAGTTATTGCGTAGTCACCAAGTTTGAGTGCTAACTGTGTTGCAACGATTGAATTGCATCCGTGAGCAATATTAGCGAAAGGACCAGCATGAACTAATGTAGGAACTCCATCTAAGGTTTGCACCAGATTAGGATTCATCGCATTTTTCATAAGCAGAGTCATAGCATCTGCTCCACCAAGTTGAGAAACTAAAATAGGTTTTCCTTCTTTATCATATCCAATCAGGATATTATTAATTCTACGTTTTAAATCATCAAGATTCTTTGAAAGAGCTAGAATAGCCATAATTTCACTGGCAGCAGTAATGATGAATCCGTCTTTACGCGTAGGTGTTTCAATTTCACGAAGCGCTCGATCGTTCATATCCATGCATCTTTTCCAAGTTACCGTTTCAATTCCAAGCTCATTACCTTGATAAATGTGATTATCAATTAAAGCGCTCAATAGATTGTTTGCTGAAGTGATGGCATGCATGTCACCTGTGAAATGAAGATTGATATCATCATTAGGTGTTATGCTTGACATTCCGCCACCTGTTGCTCCACCTTTAAGACCAAATACAGGTCCAAGACTGGGTTCTCTTAGAGCAAGTATCGGATGTTTTCCAATATAGTTTAACCCTTGGGCTAAACCAATAGAAACTGTTGTTTTTCCTTCACCTGCTGGTGTTGGATTAATTGCTGTCACTAAAACAAGTTTGCCATCAGTCTTGTTTTGGAGTCTTGTTAAAACTTTTAAATCGATTTTAGCCTTATCAAACCCATAAGGTAAGCATTCTTCTTTGCTAATGCCCATTTGTTCACATAAATCTGTAATTTTCTTCATATTCTTCTCCCTGTTCACAAAAAAAGTATCTCGTTTAAAGATACTTTAATTATAACATAAGTTTCACTTGTGAAATGGATAACCCTTTTTTAAAATAAGTTCTGCTTTTTCTATAGAATCATCATCTGGCTCTTTGATATCGAGTAGACTATATTCAAATCCCAATTCTTTCCACTTAGATATACCTTTGGTATGATAGGGTAATATTTCTATCGAGACAACATTGGTTAATGTATCTAGAAATGATCTTAGTCTCATTAAATCATTTGTATCATCAGTTAGTGTTGGGACTAATACGTGTCTGATTGCAACTTTCACTCCCAATTCATCTAGATAGCGTGCAAATTCTAGAACTTGAGTATTTGGAGCTCCAGTTAGGTTGATGTGCTTTTGATTATCTATGTGTTTGATATCAAGAAGCACTAAATCGGTATACACCATTAACTCTTTAAAATCTTCTTGTCTTTTTGAGTTAAAAGATGCAGCTGAAGTGTCTAAGCATGTATGAATACCATTTTGTTTTGCTGCTTTAAATAATTCAATTAAGAATGGTAGTTGAAGTAAAGGCTCTCCTCCACTAACTGTAATTCCACCTTTTTTATAAAAATGGCTATATTTTTGATAATCTTCAAGGATTTGACTTGTCGTCATTAATTTGTTTTGTTTGGTGCTCCAGGTATCTCTATTATGACAATATTTACACTGAAATGGGCATCCTTGTAAAAATAACACATATCTTATGCCTGGTCCATCGAATGCGCCTAATGTTTCAATCGAATGAACATTAGCATACAATTCGTTAGATATTTTCATGGAATGTACGAGAGATGACTTCTTTTTTCTGTTCATTAGTTAAATTTGCAAAATTAACTGCATATCCAGAAACTCGAATGGTCAGATTAGGATATTTATCAGGATTGTTATAAGCATCAATTAATTTCTCACGATTAAATATATTAACGTTTAAGTGATATCCACCACTAATGAAATATCCATCTAAAATTGATACAAGATTATCGACCTTAATATCACCTTCATATGTGAATCCGTCAGCAGACTCGATTTGATCTGATTTGCCTAATGCCTGAGGAACTAATGTGAATGTATTTGATATACCATCTTGGCAACTTTCACAAGGAATCTTTGATACACTTAGTAGTGATTTCAGTGCACCTGATTTATCTCTACCATGCATTGGATTAGCCCCTGGAGCAAAGGCTTCACCTTTCCTTCTGCCATCTGGTGTGTTACCAGTTTTCTTACCGTAGACGACGTTTGAAGTAATTGTTAATACACTCATTGTCGGAATTGATTCTCTGTAGGTATATTGATTTCTTATCTTACTCATGAATAATTCGACAATTTCAACCGCCAAATAATCGACACGATCATCGTTGTTTCCATAGAAAGGAAAATCTCCTGTTGTTTCAAAATCAACAATAAGTCCTGATTCACCATAAATCGGTTTGACTTGAGCAAACTTAATTGCTGATAAAGAATCGGCAACGACTGATAATCCAGCTATTCCTGTAGCAAAATTACGAACAACTTCAGCATCATGAAGTGCCATTTGTAGTCTCTCATAAGCGTATTTGTCATGCATGTAATGAATAATATTAAGCGCATTTACATATGTTTTTGCAAGCCAATCTAGCATGCTGTTAAATTTTTCCATAACAACATCATATTCTAAAAATTCAGTTTTATAGACGTCGGTAATAGGACCAACTTGATCACCTGTAATTTCGTCACGTCCGCCATTTAAAGCATAAAGAAGGGCTTTTGCAAGATTAGCTCTAGCACCAAAGAATTGCATTTCTTTACCTAATGCCATCGGTGATACACAACATGCAATACCATAGTCATCTGTATGTGCAACTCTCATTTGTGCATCATTTTCATATTGAATACTACTTGTGTCAATGCTTACTTTTGCACAAAAACTCTTAAAATGTTCAGGGAGATCTTCACTCCATAAAATTGTTAGATTAGGTTCTGCTGATGTTCCTAAATTATAAAGCGTTTGTAAATATCTGAATGTATTTTTAGTGACCCATGATCTTCCATCATTGTTTAAACCTGCAAGACTTTCAGTAACCCAAGTCGGATCTCCTGTAAATAATTCATTATATTCTGGAGTACGTGCAAATCTAACCATTCTCAATTTCATAATGAAATGATCTATGAGTTCTTGGGCTTCTTTTTCAGTAATAATTCCGTTTTTCAAGTCTTTTTCAATATATATATCAAGGAATGTTGCAGTTCTACCCAAACTCATCGCAGCGCCATTTTGTTCCTTAACTGCAGCAAGGTAAGCAAAATATAACCATTGAACAGCTTCCTTAGCATTTTTAGCTGGTTTACTGATGTCAAATCCATAGATTGTTCCAAGTTCTCTTAACATTTCAAGAGCGTTGATTTGTTCTTGTATCTCTTCTCTTAAGCGAATGTTTCTTTCATTCATTGGATAACTATAATTCGTTTTCTCTTTCTTTTTTTGGTTAATTAAAAAGTCAGTGCCATAAAGAGCAACTCTGCGATAATCGCCAATAATTCTACCTCTACCATATCCATCTGGCAATCCTGTAACAATGCCTGAACGACGAGCACGTCTGATATCTGCGTTATATACATCAAAGACACCTTGATTATGGGTCTTTCTATACTCAGTAAAAATATGCTTTAATTCATCATCAACTTTGTATCCATAAGATTCAGCAGCTTTGACAGCAACACCAATACCACCATATGGATGAAATGCACGTTTAAAAGGTTTATCAGTTTGCAAGCCGACAATTTTTTCAATGTCTTGATCTATATAACCTGGACCATGTGAAGTAATTGACGCAACCACATGTGTGTCTAACTCTATGACGCCACCTTTTTCTTTTTCTAATTCAAGATATTGTTGAAACATTTTATTTAATTGAACACTATTTTCAGTTGGTCCTTCTAGGAATGAAGAATCTCCCTTGTATTCAGTATAGTTTTTATCCATAAAGTCGCGAACATCAACGATTGTTTCCCATTTCCCGCCTTTAAATTCTTTCCATTCATTCATAAATATGCCTCCATTGTGTAATCTATATAGTTTCATTTTTGCAAAATAAGTATAAACGATATGCTAGTCCTATGCAACACATATGTATGTCAGATCAATTGAAAACGTTTTTCAATCATTTCTCTTTATAAAAAAAATAAAGCCCACCAAAGTGGGCACTATAATTCTAGAATTTTTTTGATTTTTTGAGGCAATCCAACAATCTCTTGTTTCGATAAACTGCACAAGGCTAATCTAATACCACCGCTCATTGGAACCGCATATAAATGATGTTCTGCGAGTTTCAGATAATCTTTTTCAGGATCAGGTGTTAAAACTACTGTGTAAAATCCACTTCTAAATGGGTGAGTCTTTAAACCAATAGCTTTTGCTTGTTCAATAAATGATGTGCTTCTTTGTTGAACGAGAGTATTGATATGATCAAGTCCTTTTAAAAATGCATCCTTATTTTCTTTTTTGGAAAAGTGGTTTAGCAATTCAATAGAAACTGTTGGTGTAGCTGACCATGAACCTCGAGCTTCGTTGACGCATTTTTTGTGAAATTCATTTACTTTATTTTCATCATGTGATAATCCAATTGCTGCTCCTAGTCTTAGACCATAAGCACCAAATGTTTTAGAACCGCTAAAAGATAGAATAATCATGACATGTTTCTTTAATTGTGGTAAATAAGTCATTTTCTTTCGATTATCTTTTTCGTGAGAAAAATCTAGGTAAGCTAAATCATATAGGAAAATGATATCATTATTCACAAATAAATTGAGTATGTTGATAATTTCTTGAAATTCTGTTTCACTTAATGTAAATCCTGTAGGGTTATGGCAAGGGTCATTGATGATTACAATAACTTGTTTCTGGATAGCACATAATTCTGACAATCTCTTTTTAAAACTATCTACATCGAAGTTATCCCCTTTGAAGAGTTTATGTTCGAAAATATTAAGCTTTGCACGATCTGCAAATCTTTCATATTGCCATCTAATGTCGGAGACAAAAATTGAATCTCCAGGTTTTGTATAAATCGCAAAGATAGATGCGATTGCACCACTTCCCCCTGGTGTAGCACATGCATTGATAAACATTTGTTCTCTGATGCTCTTTTCATATTGACCCAAAACCCAAGAAATGACATTGTTCTTAAATTCAACACCACCATCTACTGCTGGATAAGGCAATATTTTTTCATCTGGTAGCAATCTGATTGCTTGTGAAACTATAGGCATGCCACCTATCGATTTATCTTCATCATAAAACATTCCAATGGAGGCATTGATAACATCATCATATATCTTTGAAGCTGCTATCGCATCCTTGGAAATTTTTAATATATCTACACTCATATCGATCACCTCTACTATTAATTATAAATCAAATCGTCTAAAAATAAATCGAACAAATAAAGCCAATGCTGCTTCTCAAACTTTGTAACCATAATAATTTGTACATGCCCCTTCATATAAGCAAGGCGTATTTGAGTCTTTGAAGCGTTTGCTTTATCAAATAATTTTTTGCCATCAACTTTTTGAGATGCATCTAATGAAAGCACAAGAGTTACTTGATTTGATTCAACAATTGTCTTATGTACACCAAGCATTGCTGAAAACTTTTTAAATAATTTTTCATACATATAAAGCAATAAATCAGCATCAATTGCTCCAAATCTATCATTAAGTTCAAGTTTTAAATCCTCAACATCTTTGATTCTGTTGAGCTCACTAATACGTTTGTGTATTTCAATTCTAACACTATCTTGACTTACATATTGTGGATCGACATGTCTTGGTGCATAGACTTCATCAATGGCTGTTTCCTTTGGTCTATCTAAGGATATGCCTGTAACAGCTTCTTCTAATAATTTCATATAAAGCTCAAGACCAACCGAATCAATAAATCCTGATTGTTCAGAACCCAAAATATCTCCTGCGCCTCTAATGGATAAATCTCTCATAGCAATCTTGAATCCACTTCCCAATGCAGTAAAATCCTGAATCGCATTGAGTCTCTTTTTGGCCTCATCATTGATATTCTTAAACGCATCATAAAGTAGATATGCATATGCAATGCGATCACTTCTTCCAACGCGACCACGGATTTGATAGAGCTGAGATAAACCGAGCTTATCTGCATCGTGAATAATGAGTGTGTTTGTGTTAGGAATATCAACACCTGTCTCAATTATAGTTGTAGACACAAGCACATCATAAGAATGATCAATGAAGTCACTTAACACATTTTCTAGCTGATCTCTATTCATTTTCCCATGAGCATAGGCTATACGTGCTTCTGGTACTAATTTTTGTAATTTATACACCATACCCTCAATACCTTGAACACGATTGAACAAATAAAATATTTGCCCTCCACGTGCAAGTTCTCTTGTTATAGCTTCTTTAATTAAAGCTTCTTGTCGTTCAACAACATAGGTTTGAACAGGGTATCTATTCAAAGGAGGAGTCTCAATCATCGATAAGTCTTTAAGCCCCATCATAGACATTTGTAGTGTTCGTGGGATGGGAGTCGCACTCAAAGTCAGTGTGTCTACATTAACCTTAAATTCTCTAATTTTTTCTTTGTGCTCAACTCCAAATCGTTGTTCTTCATCGATGATGAGCAAACCTAAATCCTTAAATTTGACATCACCAGAAAGCAATCTGTGTGTTCCAATGACAACATCAATAAATCCTTTTTCGAGTTTTATTAATGTTTCTTTTTGTTTCTTAGGTGTCACGAAACGGCTTAATAAGGCGACATTCGCTCCATACTTATCAAATCTTTCTTTGAATGTATAGTAATGTTGTCTTGCAAGAACAGTTGTGGGCACAAGATATAAAACTTGTTTTTGATTGAGTACAGCTTTAAATGCAGCACGTAGTGCAACTTCCGTTTTTCCAAAACCAACATCACCACAAATCAAACGGTCCATGGGACGCTCATTTTCCATATCAAACTTCGTATCAATGATTGCTTTTTGTTGATCTCTAGTTGTCTCGTATTGAAAATCTCTTTCAAATAAACTTTGCATTTCATCATCTTTAGCATAGGCAAATCCAACACTTTGTTGTCTTTGGGCATAGAGTGCTATGAGACGATCACTGAGATCTTTGATTCTCATACGCACACTAGCCTTAGTCTTCGTCCATTGTTTTCCACCAAGCTTAGATAGTTTAGGATGCATGCCGTCGTGAGAACTATATTTAAGGACCATATCAATTTGATCCATAGGTACATATAATGCTTCTTCATTAGCATAAATGATGTGCAAGTAATCTCTTTTTTCTTGACTGAACTCCATGGTTTTTAGTCCTACATATTGACCAATTCCATAATCGTAATGCACGACAAAATCTCCTACAGTTAAGTCCTCAATTCTTCTTATCTTTGTTGCCTGATTCAAGACACTTCGATATCTGATTGCTGGACGAACCTTATAGGAATAGAGTTGCATTTCATCGAGACAAAGCACTTTATCTTTTTTTGAAAGGAAAGAACCATAACTCGATTGATTGAGTAAATATATGCCATTTTCTTCAGATAATTCTGTTTTGTAATTGAGTTTTTTATTATTTAAGAATTGTTCGATTTCTTCATAAAAACGTTGAGTTGATACACAAAGTATGACGTGATATTGATCTGTTATATCTTTAATATCGAGTTCTAATAAGGGAAGATTTCCCTGATAATTATTCGTTTGCGAAACACCTAAATCTATGGCATCGGGTGTGCTATTTAATCCAAAGTTGTCGATTTCTATATGTGTTAGTTTTAATTGTCTTTCTAGTGGTAATCTGAAAGGAATCCTCAAGAACTCAGATCCATTCATTGTGGTTGCATAGGTATTCAAATCGCTACCGATTGATTGTTCATTAATTATCATTTTATTGACATCAATCATATATATTTTTTTATCCTTGCAAAAATCAACAACAGTGGTTTCTTCGGAATTAAAGAAAGGCATATAGATTCCCAGTCCATCAAGCTTAATTCTCATATCGATGGATTCAATATCCTGATCTAATTTTTCCTGTTCTCTTTCTGATAAATGCTTATCTTTGAAGAACTTATTAATTTTGTTTATGGCATCCTGTTTCATAACATCTGTATAAAACAATTCATTCATCGGTGCTATTTCTATTGTTTCAACTTCAGCAAATGATCTTTGTGTCTCAACATCAAAAATCTTGATCTGATCAAGCACATCATCAAAAAAATCAAGGCGATATGGCTGATCATTGTTTAAAGTATACAGATCTAATATGTGTCCTCTTAAACTGAATTCTCCAGGTTTTTCCACCGTATATGATCTGGAATATCCACTATAAATCAAATATTGTACAAGATCACTTAAGTCATAAGACTGATTTCTTCTTAAGGTTTTAACGCTGTTGATATAGTCTTGAGGTTTAAGTTGTCTTTGGCATAATCCTTGCAAAGTTGCAACAACGATAAAAGGTTTTCCACTTAGAAGCTGTTTAAGTGTATATAATCGTTCGCTTTTGAATTCTGGACTTCCTAGTGCCATGATGTTTGTCAACGTCTGATCCGCTGGATAAAATAAGACATTATCTGGATCAATAATCTGACCCATTTTGTCGTAATATTTTTGAGCTTCATATAAATTTGGGGTGATTATAAAAATTGTTTTTTTATTTTCTATATAATCGAGCGCAGCGAGATACGCATTATATGTGTCTGTGGAAGACTTAAAAAACATCGTAGCCGATGTGTTTTTGATGATTTTTGGAATTTGTGTCTTCATCTTAAAAAAATCAATCATCTTTATGCCTCATAGATAGTAAAACCCAAACTCATGTTTGGGTGTTATATTTTGTCATGATGTCAGTAAATGGAGTGTTTTGTACAAATGATTCGATAATTTCAGTTGATAACTTGACTGCTTTTTGCAAAACAATCAATTGATCTGGTGTAAATTGCCCCAAAACATATTGATCTAAAGGAATGGCAGAGTTATTATCAACACCTATACGAATCCTCTTGAATTCTTCACTATGAAGAAGACCAATGATATTTCTTAGGCCATTATGCCCGCCATGTCCGCCAGATTCTCTCAAGCGTAGTTTGCCAGTTTCCAAATTAACATCATCTACAATAATCAAAATATCTTTGAGATCAATATCATAATATTTGATAATCTTTGAGATTGCTTCACCAGAAAGATTCATAAATGTCGATGGTTTAGCCAAAACGAGCTTTTCGCCATTTAATTGTGTCGTACATATTTCAGCATTAAATTTAGAATCAAACTTTGCTTGACTACCAATTAAGCGTAAAACTTCATCTATGACTTTAAACCCTATATTATGTCTTGTTTTTTGGTATTTTAATCCTGGATTACCTAACCCTACTACAAGCTTCATTGATTACTCTTTTCTGGATGCTCAATTTTATCGAATATTTGACTGATTGGCTCATCTTTGACAATGTGCAAAATACTTTGTCCAAGAAGTGGCCCTATTGATAATTGTGTGATCTTACTGGATTTTTTAATGTTGGGTATATGAATCGTATCCGTGACAACAACTTCACAAATTACAGAATTTTGAATTCTTTCGATTGCATCACCTGAGAATACAGGGTGAGTGGCTGCTGCATAAACATGAGTAGCTCCTGCTTCAATGAGCGCTTCAGCTCCAGCAATAAGTGTTCCAGCTGTGTCGATGATATCATCAACCATAATCGCAATTTTACCAGATACATCACCAATAATGTTTTGTACTTCAGCTTTATTTGGTTCTGGGCGACGTTTATCAATAATAGCTAAAGGTGCATTAAGAATACGTGCAAATACTCGAGCACGTGTAACACCACCGTGATCAGGAGAAACCACAACAATATTTTGTAAATGCTTCGAGTATAAGAAATGGTCTGCAAGAAGAGGTGCTGCTGGAAAGTTATCTATCGGAACGTTGAAGAACCCTTGAATCTGTGCTGCATGTAAATCGATACATATCAAGCGATCAACCCCTGCAACTTGAAGCATATCTGCAATCAGTTTTGCTGTAATTGGCTGTCTTGATTTTGCTTTTCGATCCTGTCTTGAATATCCATAATAAGGCATAAGGACTGTTAATGTTTTTGCTGATGCTCTTTTTATAGCGTCTGCTAATATAAGCAATTCCATTAAGTGCTCATTTGCTGGAGATGACGTTGATTGTACAACAAATACATCATGACCACGAACACTTTCTTCAATGTTGATGGATATTTCACCATCAGCAAATCTAACAACATCTACATTACTGATTTCAATACCTGATGTTCTTGAAATTTCTTCTGCTAGTGGACGATTTGAATTTAATGCGAATAGTTTAATTTTCTTTCCGACAATGATTGACATTTTTTATTCACAGCTCCTTAACTTTCTCTATTTAATTATACCCTAAAAATGGCCATTTGAAAATCGAATTTGTCTCAAAAAAAAATCTTTTTGCAGGGTTTGCAAAAAAGATTTTTGTTTACTTCGGTTCTTTTGGTTAAATTATTCTTCTTCACCGTTGGTTGGATTAGCTAAAGCTTCATTATAAGCAACTACAATAGCGTCTTCAATGATCTTACGCATTTCTCCATGAATAGGGTGAGCGATATCTCTAAATGTTCCGTTGGGAGTCTTTTTACTTGGCATGGCAACAAAAATGCCGTTTTCGCCTTCAATGATACGAATATCATGAACAACAAAACTCTCATCAAAAGTAATAGTTGCTACCCCTCTAAGTCTGCTTTCACTACTAACAAGTTTAACTCTAACATCAGTAATTTACATTTTGCCCTCCAAGACGTCCTTTTATAAGTAAATTATAGCATACAGAAAGTTATTTATAAAGTTTTTTTATGTTTTTGGCTTTGTTTTGAGGTATTGAATACCATATTTAGTAAATTTATCCTCTAAAATAGTTGCATTTTGCTTATTTGCCAAGATATAGAAAGTAGAACCGCTTCCACTCATCATAGCATGCGAATCAACTCTTTTAGCATCTTTGTAAACGCGTTTTAAGGCTGGATAACATTTTAGTGTTGTTTGAGTTAATTTATTATATGTTTTTTTGAAAAATAAACTATATTTTTGGTTCAAGTAGTTTCTAAATAGTTTATCAAATCGCTTAGCTTTATATTTTATTTTGTGATGCTTAAAAACGTGAGCTGTTGAAACGTTGATCTTAGAAGTCATGAGATATATTGTTTCTATTTCAGGCATCTCAACGAATAAAAGATTTTCTCCTCTTCCATAAACAAGCGCTGGCTTATTATATAAACAAAACAATGTGTCAGATCCTAATTCTAAAGCTAATTCTTCAAGATCTTCTAATTGTAGGTCTAATTTCCATAATTGGTTAAGCCCTCTTAGTGTAGCTGCAATATCAGCAGATCCTCCGCCTAGTCCAGCACCAACAGGAATTCTTTTTTGGAGTGAGATCTTAGCTCCTTTTTCTACATTGAATCTTATTTTCATGATTTCGGCTGATTTCAATATAGCGTTATTTTCGATTTCTACATCAGCTACTAATGTGATTGAATCTGACTCTTCAAATGTCAAAGTGTCATACAAATCGATGGGTATCATAACCATCTGTAGTTCATGGTAACCATCTTCTCTTTTTTTTACGACATCCAAAACAAGATTAATTTTAGCATATGCTTTTTCTTCAATCATGATTCCCACATCCTTGCAAGACGAATAAAATCTTCCTTAGTTAAAGCTTCTGCTCTTATATTAGCAACGAATCCTTGACTAATTAAAAATGTCTCTAGATTGATTTTAGGTTTATTAAATGCTTCGTGCCAATTGTTTACGAGTGTTTTTCTTTTTTGTCTAAATGCCTCTTTGACAAGATGAATAAATATCTTCTCTTTTTCTGGTTCAATCAATGGCACATCTCGCTTCTCTATGCGAATAACTGCGCTATCTACATTTGGTACAGGATAAAACATATGACGCTTGACATCCATCATTTTATGGACATGAGCATGATATTGTAAAATGATGGATAGAGCATTGTATTGCTTGCTATCTGGTGTAGCGAGTAATCGATCACAAACTTCTTTTTGAATCATCAAGGAGGCTGTTTTGATTGAAGGCGTTTCTAATATCTTAAATAAAATAGGTGTTGTTATATAATATGGGACATTGGCAACAACATGCATGTCATCATGGTAGACAGATAAATCAGCTTCTAAAAAATCTTCATAGACCACTTTGAGATTTGTGTGTTCTTTTTCAATCTTATCAAGGATGGGTTTTAAACTTACATCAATCTCATATGCAACGACATCTTGAGCTGATAAAGCTAAAAAAGTAGTCAAGGCACCTTGCCCTGGTCCTACTTCAATCACATGCTTATTGATGATATTTGAATCTTTGACAATTTTTATTAAGAGATTCTTGTCTCTTAGAAAATTTTGCCCGAATCTTTTTTTAGCTTGATGATTCACTGAGTACCTCAATAATCTGTTTTTTAGATATATTAAACAATTTGAGTCTTTGATATAGTGTTTTCCCATTGACGTGTCCTATTTTAAGAACACCTGATAGATGAGCTCTTATGTGTTTGCTGTTTAAGTTGCCTGTGAGTTTCATATCGTGAAGAAACGAGTGCGTGACGTCGCTTATGGAGTCATAATGTACATTCTGCATATCTTTGAGAGCAAGCATAATGTCATCTGCTGAAGCATGCTCAACACCGATTTTCTTCCCATTCTTGCTATGAGCAACTTCTTGATCTAAAAAAGCATGATAGATGTGAGTTAGAGATTTTCCAAGCAATCTTCTAATGCGTTCGCCTGCATGATCTGGATCTAGAAATAAAACAATATCATGGGTTTGATCAAGTTCTTTCAGTACTTCTACTGAATCAGGGTTAATTGCACTACCATTAGTTGTGATGATTGTTATATCAGGATATATTTGCTTAAGTCTAGATGCATCATTTCTACCTTCTACAACAAATACTTTAGGTCTCATGATTTTCTGTAGAAGAATTTAGGATCCTTTTTGACCCCACTCAACATCAAACTTTCAATAATTTTTGATTGTTCTCTTAGTGTTGAAATGTTCCCGTTTTCTAGCAATATCAAAATTTGATCACCATATTTCACGTCATCGTCTCTATATGTGCTGTTTTCTACAGTACGATAAGTGGTGAAATATTTAAGTTCTTCTGGTTTGAATTGGGATTTGATTCTCTGAATTTCTTCCTTATTTTCTTCAGTATCATTTAAGTATCCCCATATGTGTCTATTCATGAAGTCTAAAGACAAATCTCTTAAGATTTTATCTGATGATTTTGTAAAACTGGAAATTAAACCGTTGATGTAAAAATCATCAATTTCAATATAACTATCTAAATCGGAAGGGTTATTGATGAGGTTCTTAAGTGGTTCTACATTGCCACTGAAAGAAAATCCGTTAATCAATAAATCCTTAACGCGTTGGTATATCTTTTCTAAGACAACTTCATATGCTCTAGCTACTGGATGGTAATAGACTTGCCAGTACATATGATATCTGCTGATTAGATAATTTTCGATCGCATGAATACCACTAATTTTAAAAACAACCTTGCCATTTTTTATATAGAGGACACGAATAAGTCTATCAAGATCTATATGTCCATAAGCTGCACCTGTAAAATATGCATCTCTTTCAAGATAATCCAATCGATCAACATCGAGTTGACTTGAAATGAATTGTTCAATTAATGGAAATTTCTTTTGTTTAAGTAAAACCGAACTGATATCAGCAGCAAATGAGTCATCAATTGTATCTAAGATACTCTTGAGTTCTTTGTTTTCTAAAATGAGTTTCGCTCCAATTTCTTCATGATTAACTCCAAAAATATCCTCAAATGCATGAGAATAGGCGCCATGCCCAATATCATGAAGTAATGCAGCACATAAAAACACGAGTTGTTCGCGTTCAGTTAATGCTTTCTTGATATCTGGAACAGTTAAAAATCGATTAGCAATCTCATAAACACCTAAGCTGTGACTAAATCTTGAATGTTCTGCTCCGTGAAATACCATTTGTACACCACTGAGCTGACGCACTCTTCTTAGTCTTTGAAAAAGAGTAGAATTGACTAATTGTTTGATAAGTTCATAATCTACATGGATGTACCCATACAATGGATCTTTATATACCTGTTGCTTGATGAGCTTTTTCAATCAAGCACCTCCTTTGGTAAAAAAGTGCCAAAAAGGCACTATGCATTAATGGTATACGATTTAATTAATTCAACTTCATCGCCTGTATTCAACATAAAAGCACTACCATCATCTGTATCCAAATGACAGTCTAATCTAAAATTAGGGTGGACTCTGCATAATACATTATCCAAGATTCCAGCTTTGATCCCACCAACTCTTAGACTTACTATTTGGCGATCAACGACACCATATGCCTTAGCTTCATCTAATGAGAAGTGAATGTGGCGATCAGCAATAATTACGCCTTCTGATATTTCAACTTGACCTTTAGGTCCAACTAAAGTTGCTGATCCGGATCCCTTGACGTCTCCAGATGATCTTACAGGAGCTTCAAATTTAAAACGAATCGCATCGCTTTTTGATATTTCAACTTGAGAAGCTGGTCTCACAGGTCCTAATATTCTGACACCTGCTAAAAGCTTGCCCTCTGGACTTACCACATCGACTTTTTCGACTGCCGCATATTGTCCTGGTTGACTCAAATCTTTTAACACGTTTAATTTGTAATCTTTTCCAAAAAGTATTTCCAAATGTTCTTGTGTTACATGGAGATGACGTCCTGAAATGCCTACTGGTACTTTTTTCATAGTAATTCCTCCTACATACGAAACGATTATATCATTTTTTATGTTTGTTTTCAATCGGTTTATGATAGAATAAAGCCTAGAAAGGGGTGTTTTCATGTCATCAATTTTTTCGAAAATTATTGCCAAAGAAATTCCAGCACATTTTGTCTATGAGGACGATTTGGTTGTTGCTTTTTTAGATATTTCTCAAGCAACCAAAGGTCATACATTAGTTCTTCCTAAAGCTTTTTATAAGGATATTTTTTCTATGCCCGAGGATTTAGCTGCACATGTATTCGAAGTTGCTGTTAAAGTTGCAAAAGCTCTAAAGGTTGCATTTGCTGCTGAGGGCGTCAACATTCTTTCAAACAACGGCGAAGTATCAGGTCAAACTGTTTTTCATTTTCACCTACATCTGATTCCTCGTTATGAAAAAGATGAAATTAAAGTTAGTTTGAAAAATCATATGAGTGATCTTTATTTAGATGATTATAAAGAAAGAGCTCGCTTGATTAAAGCGGCTCTATTGTAAACATTACGCCTTGGTCCACATTTTCTACTTTGAGTAAAAGATTAAAGTGTGTACAGGTTTTTTGCACGATACTCATGCCTAAACCGAACTGCCCTTTTTGTCCTTTTTCATAAGGCCTAAAGAGTTGATCAATGAATTTTTGACTAATGGGCTCTCCATCATTATAGAAGGTGAGCTTTTTATTTTTGAGCTTAATAACTATCTTCGTTTTTGCATATCTTAAAGCATTATCAACAATATTATTAAATGCAGTATAGAAATTTTCTTTGACTCCAAAATAGGTTGATTCATCAAGATCGACTTCAAAGTTAATGTTGGTTCTGTATTTATGATTATTGACAATATTGTCAATAACATCTTTTATTTTTATGCTTTCATATTCTTCTTGTGTTTTTAAATACTCGAGTTTGTTAAGTTCCAGCAACTGTTTAACTTTCTGATTAAGGATATCAGCTTGTTTCACAATAACATTGGCTTCTGAAGCATCTGATACACCATCTCCAATAGCTTCAGCATATGATTGAATAACTGCAATCGGTGTTTTAAAGTCATGAGAAAGATTTTGAAGCATTTCCTGTTTTGACTTTTCACTATATTGGATTTCTCTTCTCATCTTTTCAATCGTTTGAGCGAGTTCCGTAATCTCGTCGTTACCATCAATTTCTATAGGAATCTGATAACTATTGCGCGTCATTAATTCAACCTCACCCTTGAGTCGTTTGACACGCTCTACAGTGATTCGAGACCACAAAAGAATGATTAAATTACCTAAAACAACTAATGCTATGAAACTCACTCTGATTAATGTACCAAATGAATTGCCGACGACCTGTAAATAGTCTTCAGCAGTAAATACAATGATTAATAGGTTCCCTGATCTACGATCAATACGATAATAATAGGTTTCATCATCAAGAGTTTCTTCTTTAACATATCCTGGCCAAACTGAAAGAGAAACCGCGAGTTGGTTTGCCGTATAATTATCATCTAGCACTTCTATATTATTGCTATCAATGACCACACCATTTTGAACTATGATGTATCCATTAAATTCATTATCTGGTGGTGATGTTGGATGATCCTTAACTTCTTCAAAATATAGTTCTAGCTGTTGAATATTTTGGTCATGTCGAAAATCATCGAATACTCGGTTTAAAGCTATGATAAAAACAAGACTTGTCAACAAAGTCACAACAGTAAATATAACATTAAGTTGTGTTGTTAACTTAATCTCTTTCATAGTAATCGATAACCATATCCATAAATAGTTTCAATTTTCAAATCTGGCATTTTATGTCTCAAACGTCGAAGTAAATCATCGACAACCCGATCACTGCCATAGTAGTTTTCTCCCCAAACATGCTTGAGGATTTCTTCTCTTCCAAATGCTGTGTTTAGGTTTTTGAGGAAAAACAGTAGTAATTCAAATTCTTTATTCGTTAATTCAATCATTTGATTTTTAGATCTGATTTCTCGTTTTGTCAGGTTGATTTCATATTCGCCATAAGAAACCATTTCTGAAGCCTGGCCTTGAAAGTGTCTTTTTAATATAGCCTTAACTCTTAAGATAAGTTCTCTAGGTGAATAGGGTTTTGCTAAATAATCGTCGCTGCCTAATTCAAGACCCATGATTTTATCTAAATCTTGATCTCTTGCTGAAGTAAAAATAACTGCAGCAGTGCTATGTTTTTCCTTTAAGGCTTTGATTAAATCATACCCACTAATTTCACCTGTGAGCATAATGTCTAATATCCATAAGTCTACTGGATCATCGATGTGTTCCATTGCTGTTTCCCCATCGTAAAACACTGTGGTTTCATAACCTTCACGTGCTAAATATTTTCTGATAATTTCTGATAAGTCTTTTTCATCTTCAACATAATAAATTTTCATATCAATCATACCGCCTTTTTATAAGTAAAATAAGCATGCAAGCACACTTATTATACCATAGAGATTTTTTTAAAGAGAGAAAATGAAGTACCTATATGATAACAAAACACTGTGTGATGTCTATGTTTTTT
>Ga0180007_10001916_pt1 | contig 26071 bp, 30 predicted proteins | sample MM_PC_MetaG_FD_121122 | JGI IMG/M metagenome (GOLD analysis project Ga0180007, IMG submission 121122) | Groundwater microbial communities from the Aspo Hard Rock Laboratory (HRL) deep subsurface site, Sweden - MM_PC_MetaG | ecosystem: Environmental > Aquatic > Deep subsurface > Groundwater... | reverse complement strand
CAATAATACATATGCTAAGTTAAACTGGACACCAACAAACAGCGATGTTGGAACTTATTATGTATTGTTTAATGTTTCAGACGGACTTGGAGGTACAGCAAACAAGACAGTTGTTTTGACTGTTAGCAATGTGAATAATGTACCTGTCTTATCAGACATAGCTAATATAGATACATACCAGGGAAATGCCACTAAATTCCAGCTGCACTGCTCTGATGTTGATTCTGGAGCTGTATTAACCTATTCATGCAATGTTACTGCTATGGGTGTTGTTAAGGTAAATGATTCACTTGCTAATGTTACATGGACCCCAACAAACAGCGATGTTGGAAATAAGAGTGTAAAATGCACAGTAACAGACAATGCAGGTGCTTTTGATTATAAGATTTTTAATATAAATGTAATAAATATAAATGATGCGCCATCAATAACGAACCTTCCAGCTTCAAAGACAGGGGTTGTAGGGCAGAGTTTTGTTTATGATGTTAATGCAATAGATGTTGATGGAGATAATTCAACATTTACAAGCAACTCAACTATATTTACAATAAATTCAACTAGCGGAGTGATAGATTTTACACCTGCAGTTAAAGGAACTTATTCAATAAATGTAACTGCAGATGACGGCAATGGCGGGATTGATTCAGAGATACTTTCATTGACAATATATGATACATTGAGCATAGCAAATACCCAAGTTAGTGTAGATAATGGCGCTTATACTGCTCTTGGCTATGGCGAAACACTATCTTCAACAGTATCTCAGGGACAGTCTTTAAAATTACAGGCTGATTTCAAGAACTGGTTAGATACTAATAACATGAATCTTGTATTGATAAATGCCACGTTAAAGGATGGTTCATTCTCAAAAAGCAAAATTGAATCAATAATTCCCTTAAACAAGACTAAGCAAGTAACAAAGGTAATGGATCTCGGTATAATTCCAGCAAATGCTGAGAATGGAAATTATACTCTTCAGATAAAAGCTGTCGGTTACTATGGTTCAGAGAATGTAACTGCAGATTGGAATGCTTTTGTTAGTGTAGAAAGTGATTCAAACCAGATATTCATAATAGAACCTACTGTAGTGATACCTTCAAGCATCCAGTGCGTTAGGGATATAATAGTAAATGCAACAGTAAAGAACATGGCTGTTAATCTGGACCAAAACATAACTGTTACTGTGTTGCAGAGCAGCTTAGGGATAAATCAGCAGAGCGAAAGCCAAGTCGTAAACAGAGGACAGAACGGCGAATTTACTTTGCCTGTAAGCATAGCATTTGACAAGCCAGCTGGAAATTATTCTATCACAATAAAAGCAACTTCTGATTATGGCGGATTTTCACAGATAACCAAGAATTTAGAGGTTAAAGCATGCCAGCTTACATTTGACCCAGCAACTAATCCTACAATAAGCAATAGCGCTAATCAGATATTTACAATAAGCAATAGCGGCATTGACCTTACAATAGCTAAGGTTGAGTGGGAAAAGAACGGTGTTTCAGTCGGAACAAACAGCACAAGCTATCCTTATGTTGCTGAAATCCAGACTGGAAGATTAACTCATACAATCTATGCAAAGGTAACTGATAATTTAGGGAATATATTTGAGAAAACTTGGACCTTGACTACAACATCATATCCTATTGCAGATACCATGGCAGTAAGCCCAACACTATCTTCATTGAACGAAACTCAGCTGCAGAATGTATCTTCATTGACATTGAGCAAATCAGGTTATGGAACTATACAGTTTTTAGAGCCAGTTGATTTGTCAGGAATCGTATTGCTAGATGGTCATGTAAACTTTTCAGGTGGAATCATAGCAGTAGACACAAGCGGTTCATTATATGGGCAGCTTAATCATCCTGCAAGGATAATAATGACTGGGTTGACCTATAACGAAGTTCCAAAGATATATTATTCATCTGGATTTACTACCAATCCATCAAGCATAACAACAAACTGCACAAACACTTTCTGCTTTTTGCAGCAGTATACTGCACCTCCAACAACAAACGGAGAGGTAATATTCAATGTTACCCACCTTTCAAGCTATAGGGTTGGAACAACTGCAATAGTTCCTCCAACAAATGCAGCAGTTGCAAATGCAGGTTCAGACCAGACTGTTGCTGTAAATACATTGGTAACTTTAGACGGTTCAGGATCAACAGGAGATTCACCTATAATCTATTCATGGACAGCACCTTCTGGTGTAACATTATCCAGCACAACTGCGCAGAAGCCAACATTTACACCTACAAGCACAGGAACTTATACTTTTGTGTTAACAGCAACCAATGCATATGGCTCAAGCACAGATAGTGTAACCATCAATGTTCAGCAGTCAACAACTGCATCAGGAAACCTGACAATAACTGACCTTAATATCAAAGTAGGGGGAAAATCATCCAATGACTTAGGCAATGGCGATACAATAAGCAGAGATGCAAAGCCAGGAGACGCTCTTAAGTTTGATGTAGAGGCAACAAATATGTTCTCTACTGATACTGAGATAAGGGATATAGAGATTTCAGTAACTATCAAGGATATAGATGATGGTGATGACTTAGATGATGATATGGATATTGATGATCTAGATGATGGTGATGATGATTCAGCTGTGTTTGAGTTTACTGTGCCTACTTTAGTTGATGAAGATACATATGATGTTATCATAAAGGCTAAGGGAAAGGATGAAAACGGAAAAACACAGGAAGATGTGTGGGAGTTGAAACTTGATGTCGAGAAGGATAAGCATGAGATCTTAGTTGACAGGGCAGATCTGAGCCCTCAAACACTTACATGCAGCAGGAATGCTAATATTGATGTCAAGCTGGTAAACATCGGAAGAGAAGATGAAGATGATGTTTCAGTAGAGATAATCAATGATGCGCTTGGAATAAACCTTAAGCAGACTGGAATAGATCTTGAGGAAGGAAGCGATGATGATTCAGTTTACGAGCAGACATTCAGGATCAGTATAGCTGATGATGCAGAGGCAGGGACTTATCCAATATTGGTTAAATCATATTATGATGGTAAGTCATCTGGACAAGAGACAGTTGATCTAGTTGTAGATGATTGTGTAAATATCTACACTCCAGTTGAGACCGAACCAGAGATTGAAGTAGTAACTACAACACCTACAACAACACCTGTAAAAACTACAACAACCATATCTTTTATGGATGAGTCAGTTTACCTGACACTTTTGGCTGTATTGTTTGTAGTCTTGTTAGGTGGTGTAGTGTTCCTGGTAGGGGCTGCAGTAATCATCCTGAAGAAAAGAAGGTAATTTCTTTTTGTTTTTTATTCTTAATTTTATTCACGCTATAATCTGATTCTTATTTTGTTAAGATAGTAACGACATATTTATAAACTAAGTTAGCTTCTTCTAGGTGGTTGGGGGTAAAATGGTGAAAGAAAGGTTAATTACCTGTTTTGTTTTAGCTATCTTGATATTTTTTCCTATAGCCAGTGTTTCTTCTTTGGCAGATGGTTGTGTTAGGTTTATACATGATGGTTCAGGGAACTCTGATTTTAGCGGATGTTATGTAAGGTCTAATGGTAATGGGGGGTGTGGTTATGTCAATCCACAAATTGGGATAGATAATGGGCAGCTTTATGAGTTATCAGTATAATAATCAAGGGCTTTTAAACTCAGCAACAGGATTTATAACTCAGTTAGATTATAATGAAATGGGGCAGGTCTTGAAAAGGACTTATTATAATGGGCTTAATAGCTTATTTGAATATAACTCCAGCAGTTTTAGATTGTCTAAGATAAAAACAGATAATTTTTTAGATCCAGATTCGCCATTACAGGAATTGGAGTATTCTTATGATTTTGTTGGAAATGTAAAAGAGATAAGAGATGGAGCAGATGGGGAATCAAGTATTTTTACTTATGATGATCTAGACAGGTTGAAAACTGCTGAGAGGGGAAATACCTTTGATGTTTCTTATTCTTATGACAGCATAGGCAATATGAATGAGGTTTATTCGGGTGATGAATCTATTTCATTTGTTTATGGAGATAGGGCACATGCTCCAGCTGGTTTGATTATTGGACATAGTTTAATTAACTTTACAATTGATTTGTTTGAAGGATGGAATCTAATCTCTATACCATTAAGATTGGAGAATGAAACATTGCCTGCACCTTTTGAAAGTATTGAAGGAAGGTATACAGAAATCTTGGCTTATCCTGGCCAAATGTGGGGGAGTTATAAGCCTTCCAGACAAGTAAACTCTCTTGAGAAGATTAATGAGACTATGGGATTTTGGATTAATATGCTTAGTAATCATACCTTTATCATAAGCGGAATTGAGAGTGACAGGGATTTAGTTTTATCTTCTAGTTTGAATCTAGTTGGTTATCCTATGTTAAACTCAAGCGCAATAAACGCCACATTTAGTAATCATAATATCAGTTCTGTTTTGATGTATAATAATTCAATGTGGTACAGTTATGCTCCAGATAAACCTGATTCATTGAATACTTTAAGAGCGATGGAACCAGGATATGGATATTGGGTTAAGGTTAAGGGGGGAGGGTGCGATAGAAGGGGGGGCGAGAGCGGTATTAGGTAGTAAAGCCAGAAGAGGGATATTCAAACTTCTTTTTCAACTCTAGATACAATTTATCAACATTTCTTTTATTCCTCTCCAGCTTTTTATTTGCTTCGGCTATCAATACTTTTAGAAATTTATCATCAACTAATAGGTTTCCATCTTTTGCAATCAAGGTTTCCATATGCTCTGTTCCTATTATCTCGATTATTATCCTATTTCTTAGGCTTATTATGCCTGCTCTTTTTATCCCAGAGTTTCTTACAATGCTTAGTAATTCTTCAGCGCTTTTCAGGTCTCTGCAGCAGACATGAAGTATAAGGCTTTCTTGTTTGAACCAGAGGTTGTTTTTTGTTTTTGGGTTTGCTTCTTTTGATTCTATATTCCCATCCTCCCGCCCCCCGCCATCCACTTGATTCAGCCGCATGGTTTTTAAACTGGATTTTATAGAATTGAACTTTGCTTTATTATGCTCTACAAAAATAAACTTTGTGTCTTTTTTCTTTTCAATCAGCTCTATAATCACTATCCTTCCTGAGCAGGAAGATGTGGTGTAATAATCTTCTAAAGAATTTATGAGATCAACTAAATTTCTAATATCCGGATCAATACTACCCTTATTGCTGTTGTCTTTTCTTTTCAAACAGGTTACTTTTTCATTGTCAAACTGCATTTTGAGTATAGGGGCAGCTTGGAATAATTAAAGTTTACTAAATCTTGGATTGTTAACTAATCCTTACTGCACAATAAAATTATGTCTATTATTGTTTTTGCTGACAAATCTACTGTCACAACAACCCAATCTGTAAGAATAAATGTATCCCTGTAAATATTGATAAATAACAGGTACAATAAAACAATAGAGGAGATTATCAAAGATATCGAAAGCAATGCCTTCTTCATTTTAGAACAGCCATTATTATCATAATCACTGTGAATATTATCGCGCATATGCCGATTATAATTCCAATTGTCTCCCAATTAATCTTTCCAAGATTATCCATTTTTATTTCGTATCCTATTCAATTCCAACCTATGAATTTTCTCATCCTGTTTATGAATTCTTCTGCGTGCTTATAGTAGCGGTCAAATTCTTCTCCTTTTATCTCTCTTATCTCATTATGGGTAATCATCTTGCTAAGCTTGTAGAAGTTTCTCATTATGTCTACATATTTCTTTTCAAGGAGCTTGTTTTTTACCAGTTTTTGTTGGAGTAAGTCAGATATGTGTTCTGGTGAAGGTGGGATTTCACCATGTTTCATCAAGGCTGCATGAGCTGCATCAATAACAGCCCAGTATAAGTCAATTGTGCCCTGCATTATATGCCATTTTGAATTATGCAAAGTGTTTGGCGCTCTTATATAATAATTCCATATGCTTTCGTCTGTGGGCCTTATCCTTCCTCTTCTTAGCAATACCTGCATGGGCTCGAAAAAGCCTGTATCTATCAAAGCTAATCCGTCTCTTAATATGTTGATTGCTATAGGGTCGCCATTTCTTAGGTAATCCCAGAATGAGCTGAACCTTAATGATGTAGCGTGTATCCTTATCGAGTTCTTTGCTATTAGTTTTTGGACTATTATCCTGTATGCTTCTACAAGCTCTGCTGAGAAGTTGATAGATAAATCATCTACTACGATCAGTATGTCTAAATCAGACTCTTTTGTTGCTTTTCTTCTAGCTGAACTGCCGAAGATGGCAACTGCCTTTAAGAATGTTCCAAGTTCTGCATGAAGGTCTTTAGTGAACTTGTAAGCTATATCTAAATCCCCTTTCCTATAGAGTTCTAAGTTAGGATTTACTTTTTTTTCTATGTTAACTTTCATATTATTCCCCTTAAAGTAGATATCTGGCTGATAGTTATATAAAGATTTAGCACTATTTTATAATGGTATATTACCATTCTTCCATCTTAAGCCCAGGTATATTTTCAAAATGCTTTTTATTTCTTGTGACTAATGTTAATTCCTTAGAAATAGCAATGCTGGATATCATCAAATCCACTTCCTGAGTCATTTTGCCAATTTTTGACAGATAAGCGTTATTTTTTCCGAATATTCTGCACGCTTCCTTATCAAGTGAGAGAAATTCTGTGCTTGCAATCAAATTAAATATGTTTTTTTGTTCTTCCTCAGGGTTAGTAGAAAGAAATGCGCCTCTATAAAGTTCGCAAAGGGTTAATGAACTGATAAACATTGGCTGATTTGCTTTTTTTTCAATTTCTTTAGTTATTGAACTATCATTATTTAAAAAATCTATTATTATGTCTGTGTCTAGCAAGTACATTCTTAGTTAAACTTCCTTAATTTGAAATTTTTTCTATCTTTATAGATGTTTTTCATTATTTTAACTGTTTCAGGGTTATCTTCCCATATGCCTGCAAGATCAAGCAGGCTTTTGCTTTTTTTTATGCCAGTCAGTCTTTTGACTATGTCAGAGAAACTCTCATCACCTTTTTTCAACGATTTCAGGTTATTGTACGCATCATCTGATAATGTTATACATTTGCTCATAATAAATACATATATGTATACATATATTTAAGCTTTTCTGTTTGCCGTAGTAAGTTTTTTATAGAATGCACAATAAAAATGCTCTATGCTAAGCGAACTTCAGGACACTTTTAAATCAAACATAAAAGCCTTAGAGATATTTCTTGTTTTAAAAGGGGCGAAGCCAGCTGCCAGGATAATGGCTGATGAGGATGAAGAGGATAAGATATTGGGGATTATTCTTGAAAAAGGGCTTAATTATTCGATTTCTGATTTTAAGGTCTTGAAAGTGGATAAGGAAAAGGGATATTCTGATAAGGGGATTAAGGTTGATCCCAAGTCAAATGAAAATGGGGATTTCTTTGTTTATATATCTAAAGATAAGGATATTACAGAGAAGGCAAAGATTCTAGAGGCAGAGAATAAACATAAAGAACTAGGTATTTTGTTAGGATATCCTTCCTGCTGCGCAGAGTTCTTTGAAAAACATTTTGAAGAAGAGTCAAAAAGAAATAATGATTTTACATTAGCTGTGCTTAAGAGTTCAGATGGTTTTAGTTTTCCTTTCTATACAAACATAGGGGCAAGGCATTTTGATCTAGCTTTGCTTAGCCATTTTCCATGCAGTTTTAGCTGTGCTGCTTCTTTGGAGATTGCAAAAAAGAATCTGGAGTTGATCAAGCAAGAAGATAAGGAATTTGCAGAAGTGATCGAGGGCATGCTGAAGGGAGCTATTGTTTATACTGAGACAGAGGGTGTTTTTCTTTTAAGGAATCCTGAGCTTGAGCATAATAGGATTTGTTATCAGGGTATCATATCCACTAAGAATAATCAGATGTATGAATCTTTGAAAAATGCTGAGCATATTGATATTATAAGCAAGAATAGGATTAAATTAGGTGATTTAGAGATAAAGAATATTGGATTTATGTTATTTTTTTGAGTAATTTATTGTTCATCTTTATGATACAAGGCAAGAATATAAACAATATTCCCTTCTACTTTATATGATAATCTCCAAGGAGAAACATATAATTCTCGACTTCCCTTTCGATCGAATCTCATTGGTTTTCCAATTTCGGGATTATCCTTGATTTTAGAAACTTGTTTTATGATCTTTTCCTTAATAGATCTGTCTTTAATCTTCTTGAAATCTTTCTTAAAGTTTGGATCAAAGATTACTTCTACCACTTTTTCATTTCCATAAAAAACAAAATCTTTTTTGGGCCCAAAAAACTCACCATTTTTTTAGGGCATCGATAAAATTATCGAAATCCATCTTGATGCATTTTCCTTTTTCTATTCTTTTCCAAGCTTCATTAGTTTTTTTAGCAAATTCTAAATCCTCTTTTAGATTGCTATCTAACTTATCAGCTTTTTTCATAATTAATTGGCCTTCATTTTGGATTATTAGAAGTTTGTCTCCTTCATTGATATCAGACCTCATCTCAGCAGGTATAACTACTTGGCCTTTTGAACTCATCCTTGTAATAGCAACATCTATCATTTTATCACCTAGTAAGATTAATCTTACCAACTATATAAATGTTTCGTTGATAACCTATAATTTAAGGGCTATATTCAATGTGATTTTCTACTAAGCCGTTTTAGAATGATAGAGTTTTACTTATTTTTTTGAATACAACGTTATTAATGTGTTATTGACTAACATCTCTTTTTCTTTTTTTAATCCTGTAGGGTGAAAATGGTGGCCGTATAATATTAACTTTCCATTTAATTCATTTAGCAGCTTTTTTTCCATGCCTCTTTCCATTGGCCTATCGGGGTTGACAAAGACAATGTCATGCCTGCCTATGTGGTGATCATATAAATCTTTATTATGGAAGAATGTGTTTTGGATATTTAGTTTTGTTGCTGTTTCAATTGCCTTATCATGCAGTTCATTGTCGATTTCAACTCCGTGGGCTTCCCTGCAGAAAAGCGAAGCAATTAGCGTTATCTTTCCGTCTCCTGAGCCGAGGTCAATAAAACTTTTGTATTTTTTTAGGCTGAGTTTCTTGAAAGCTTCATAAACTTCACTTGAGATAGCTGCATTCCAAAAGCCAAGCTCTGTTGAGCGCATAGGCAGTTTTCCTTTTTTCATCAGCTCCCTGTAGAATCCATCATACTCTTGTTTTATCTCTTTGAATTTTTTAGGTTTCATCTTAGTTTATCTATTTATTGCAATTGGTATTTTTTTATCTTGTGAATCAATGTTTTTGTAGCAACTGCCAAGTTAGCTACCTGGTCACTAGCACTGTAATATCTTATCTTCTCAATTCTTTCGCCTAATTTATCAACTCTGGATGCCTGTTCTTGGCTTAATGGTGCTGAGCTGTACAGCATGTCTTTGGCTTCTTCATATGCCTGTGCTAATTGATATAATGTACCTTCTTCTGACTTTTCATCTTTAGGCGCTTCTTTTTTTACTGTTGATTCAAGGCTTTTTTCTTCATGGAATAATTCATCTATATTTATCGGCTTTGTTTGGGGGACAGCAACACTTTCTAATATCTTTTCTCTTTCAAGCTTTGATTCTGTCTCTTTTATGAGCTTGCCTGCTTCTTCTATCTCCTGCTTGTTTTCTTCTTCTAGTTTCTTTAGCCTTTTGATTTTTTCAGCAGGTGTTAATTTTTCAAGTTCTGCTTTATCTATTTTTGCCATTTTTAGTTGTTGCTTTATTCGAACGGAACCTGGCTCCATAATGTCCAGTCATTTGAAGGGGCATAAGAGCCGAATATATAATTTGGAGGGTAGGCCTGACCGAAGTAGCTGTATTGCACACCAGACCATGTCTGAGGAACTCTTGGAGCTCCAAATCCAACGCCGTAGATTGGTGAGCCTAAGTAACGCCATGTTTTCATAAGCCCATGGAAGTCTGAAAGGTCTGTAGATGCATCTGCTCCTGGCTCTACTGTAATTGCCTTGTCATAGCCATGCTTTTTTAATGTGTCCATGATCCCTTTTATTGGAGTATTTCCCTGGCCGGGCGCAAGGTGGTCATCCTGGAAACCAAAGTTATCTGTTAAGTGTATATTACCCACATACCCCCCTTTAGTAAGTTTTTCGAATTCTTTTAAGTACCATTTCTTGAAATCATCGTCTGCTTCTTCGATTGTCTGTCCGGGCTTTACCTGCCAGTATTTTCTCCACATATTAGCGTGACCTGTGTCAAATGTTGCTTTTATGTGCTTTTCTGCTAATTTTTCAGCTTCTTCTTTGTTTAAGTTAGGCTTAAAATATGGATTTTGCTGTTCTTCTTTTCTTTCTTTCCAAGTCATATCTTTGTTTATTTCACCATACATTATCTGAGGTTCTGTCAAAAGGTTTACAAACCATTTTCTGGATTCATCTATGATATATTTTAATTCTTCTGGATGGCCGCCGAACCTGTCTGGGAATATGTTTTCTAAAGCTAAGAATACTGGATTTTCTGGGTCTTTTGATCTTTGCAATGCCCTTAATCCAGCCATTGCATAATATCTTGCTGCATGCAGCTTAAACCTTTTTAATGGGGTTACTATGTGCCTTTTGGTTTCTGCTGTGTCTTCTGCCTGCTGCTGCTGCGATACAGATGCCTGCCTTGCGAATTCTAATGAAACACGCTGTTCCTGGATTGCTTTGTCTATCATTTCCAAAGGATGTTTTGTTTCAGGAGGTATTAATCCATGAGTGTATTGTGCAATAGTCTGGTCTTGTTTCATTATCTTCCATTTTTCTTCTTCTGGAACCTCTTTGTTTAATGTTTCATAGAATTCTCTGGCTTTTTTCAGCTTTTCAATTGCATTTAAATGATGCTGGGTCCTTTCAGAATACTGCAATGCCCATCCTCTTGAGTGGCCTTCATTAGTTTCCAATGTAGCGTGTATGAATGCTTCGTCTGGATGGACCTGGCCGTTATAATAGAACATCTTATCGTCTGTCCATCCTTTTCCTTTCATCTCTTCCCAATGCTGCTTGTTGAATTGTGTCTGCTCCATTGCTTCTTTCTTGAAGTCATCAAAGTTTTTGTATTCTACCCTGAACCTATTTGTTTTTTCATCAAATTCAGGAACTCTCCCATATTTAGGGTCATAAGGGTTGATTATTTTCTTGCCTTCATAGTCTATATAATCCCCTTTTTTTATTTTAGTTGACTTTCCAATATATCCTTCCATCCATTTTTCCTGGTCATTTGCAATAAATACATTGTCTTGGTAGGTTCCATCTATGTCTTTTTCTGCTCTTCTCCATTTTGGCACAGAAACTATCCTGTCTTTACTGACTGTTTCCATTTTCTGCGAGGTTCTGTCATCTAACAGGACAAAGCTTGCGTCATTCATCTCGTGATGCTTTCTTCTGAACATGAGCCTTCCTGTGTCTGGATCGTATGAGAGATTTTTTTCCATTGTTGGATCATCTATTGTTATATCTGTGAATGGCCTTTCCCATTCTCCTGTATGCACTACTACAGAGCCGCCTCCTGCTGTTGAACCTGCGAAGTCTATTGCTCTTTCTATCTCCCTCATGCTGTCTGCTGCATTATTTGTCGAGAAATTATCTCTCTGGTCACGGCCCATCATTCCCATTACGTTATATGCTGCGTGGGTTGTAAGCTTGATCTCATTTATGTTTGCTAATTCCCTTATTGCCTGCCTTTGGTCTTCACCATACATCTCAGGAGTATGCGCCTGCCTGTTTCCAGAGCCAGCACCGGGGAATCCTATTTCAATAGAGCCAACACCCATCCTTATCTTGCTGTATATTCCGCCAACGTTCTGGGCAGATATTCCCATAGGAACACTCATACCTATATCTTTGACGCTTAAGCTTGGCTTGTCCTTTATGTCGTGGCCGTACATTCCAGGATCCATGGTGTTTGCATAATCTGCCATCGGATGATGTGTACTATATTTGAATTCCATTTTTGTTGGGTTTATTTTTTATTTTTAACTATACTCAAAGACAAAACTTTTTAGACAAGTTTTGTCTTTTCGTAATAAGCAAAGGCACAATATTTGTCTAAAATATTGTGTCCTTTGCTATATTTACCAATTGAGCATGCCGTGATGTTTTTTGAAATGGTGGTAGATGCCCCACATAGAGGCTGTTACGCTGCTTTTTGCCTCTGTCTTAACTTTATCCAGCAAGTATAAATCTTTTTTTGAAGGCCTTTTTGGCTGAGGTGATTTTTTTAGGCCTTTGTATAGTGTGAACATATCTTTAAATCCGCCATAGAGGCCTGTGAATGGATCAGACGGCCTTTGAGGCTTTGCTTTTTGGTTTTCTACTTTCTTTTTTATATCGTCGCCTGCTTCTGATAAGTATCTCATCAATTCATCTCCTAATGCTTCCATTGCTGCTTTTACTGATGTGTCTATAACACCTAATAGTTTGAAGTCTTCTTGTTCACGCATCTTTTTGTAGAGGACTACATCTTCATCTGTCCAGGAATAACATCTCATTGTCATCTGAACTAAACCGACGTGCAATGGGCCTTTCTGGTAGCCTTCCTGCACATAGCTCATTTCAGGACGAGTCCTGAAGTTGAAGTTAATCAGTATAGATTGATAAATAGTGATTTCTTTGTTACCTATTTTTACTTTTTCTTTCATAGGCTTTTTTGCAAGGATCTCTGCTTCAATCATCGATGTTTCGAAAGCGACTAAAATATCCGGCGTATCCATCTTGCTCTGGTCCATCATAAGCCTTTGGATGTTCTTTAAGTATGGCTTTACCCATACCATATACATCTTAATTATCTCATAATGCTGCCTTAGATATTTTAAAGTGAAGATTCTTCTGTTCTTTATTTCCTCAAAAGTGGATTCTTTCCAAGCTAAGAATGTCCTTAATTTTCTTTTTAGGACTTCTCTTACTTTTCGATTAAACTCACCTCTTTCTCTTTCAACAACTATGTCCACATCCTCTTGTTTTAGGGGGTGAGTGCTGAAGAATAAATCAGGCAGTGTTGTGAATTGAACTTCCCTTGCCATACCATAGACAGAAGCTGGATTTTTTGCTCCTTGCTCAACCATATCAACCCAGATTCCTTTTAGTGTGATTTCTGCGCTTTCCCTGCTTTGGCTGCCTTCTTGGTATGAATCGTAATAATAGCCCATTCTTTCATCTAAGATTCTTAATTCTCTCACTAACTGGAATAATTCTTTTACCATCTTTCCGATCGTAGCTAAAAATTGCGATACTTTGTCTTGTTGTAATCCTAGACGCTGTTGTGAGCTTCCGAAAAATGCAGAGTTCTCTGCTGCAGAGAATATATCTGTGATCTTATCAATGTGCATGAATGAGTGGAACCATCTTAAGTAATGGAGCATCCAGAAATAAGGCTCTTCTATTGAGATGTTGTAGCCTTCTACAGAAAGCCTGTATTTTGCTGATGGTTTAGGGTAACCTGTAGGTATTTTTTCACCTTCCCGGGTTTCATCAAAGTCCATTCCGCCTAATGTTTTGAGGATTTCGTCGTTTTCTGGCATTATTCCACTCTCTTTTTGGTTTTTAGTGTTTTTATGTGTATATATAACTTATGCTTTTTTCAGCAGCACAACTACAAAACCTACCCGGTCTACCAATATGCTATCTGTTTTTTCTGCAAGGTCTTTTGCTGCCTGTTTTTTGTCATTGTTATCTATAAATGTATTTAGCATCTTTATCTTTATCATATTGTCTTTTTTTAATCTCTTTTTTATTTCTTCTATGACATTGTCTGTAAGGCCGTTTTTGCCTAGCCTTATCGCTGGTTCAAGGTGTTTTGCTCTTTCTCTTAGCTCTTTAATCTTCATTTGGGTGGTGTCTTGGGTGTTCATGCCCTATCTTCTGCCTGTGTTTTAATTCATCTATGTGGTCTAGTTTGTTTTTGATTATCTTGTTTACATTGCCTTTGCATTCTTCTATCAATAGAGATACATGCTCTCCGCCTAGGAAGTGTGGCAGGATAACATAATCTGCTCCTTCATCATATAATCTTAATGCTTTTTCAACTGAGTTAGATGTTACATATATTACTGCCTTGCTTCCTGATTCTTTTATCTTTCTTATGAGCAAGCTGTTAACCTTGCTGCTAGGCACAGTGGATATAATCATCTCTGCTCTTTTTAATGGCAGCCTTGCAAGTATCTCAGAATCACTTATATCGCCATAGATGCATGGAATCTTTTCTTTCATCAGTTTTTTGATTATCTCCGGGTTATAGTCTACTATCAGCATATTTTTTTTGAGTTTTCTTATTGTATCTAATATGCTGTATCCTACCCTATCCTGGCCGCAGAGAATTACGTCTGCACTTTTTTTTGGTAAATATTCCAGCTCGCCCTCATTTTCTGAGAGTTTTTCAAATGGGGCTAGGAATGATTTGAATTTTGTGTATAGGTTGTTATCGAATTTTATAAAGTAGGATGTTAATACCATTGTGATTGTAGCGACTAAAACAGTCAGGGTGAACATGCTTTCTGAAACGTGGCCTGCTATAAGGCCCTGGGCAACTATGATAAATGAGAATTCAGATACTTGGGCAAGTGAAATGGATGTTAAGAAGCTTACTCTTCTTTTATAGCCGAAGAATGAGCATATGAACATTGTAATTATTGGCTTTATGAATAGTACTAAGATGAGGATTATGATCAATGGTTTGATTATGCTGCTTATGCTTTTTAGAGTAAGGCCCATACCTAATGAAACAAAGAAGATTGTAGAGAAGAAATCTCTTAAGGATGTTACTTTCCCTATTATCATCAGGCTGTATGGCAGGCTAGCTAAGCTTAAGCCAGCAAGAAAAGCGCCTATTGCTATTGAAAACCCAAGGTAGTATGCAATTATAGAGAATAAGAAACATGCTGAGGTTGATGTTAAGAATAATAATCCTTGGTTTCTTGCTGATGCTTTGAATATTGATGGGAATAGGAATTTTGTTGTTGTTGAGGTGATAAGTACTAATAGGACTCCTTTGATTAGCGCATATAATATGGCGGTAAATGAGTTTCCGTTTAGTGAAGTTAAGATTGACAATGCGATGATCGCTAAAAGGTCCTCTAATAATAATATGCCTACTATTATCCTTCCGTGCAATGTATCCAGCTCTCTTTTATCTGATAAAAGTTTTACTACAATCATTGTTGAGCTGAATGCTATTATTATCCCTATGTAGACTGCTTCTCTTTTTACAAAGCCGATTATCAGGGCTATTATGAACCCTAAAGTGAACATAGAAAGGCTTCTTATTGTGCCGCCTAAGTAGGATACTAGCGCGACGTCTTTTAGCTTTTTTAGGTTCATTTCTAATCCTACTATGAACAATAAGAAAGCTATGCCTATTTCTGAGAGAGTTGATATCAATTCCTTGTTTGTGACTAATCCAAAGATGGGGCCTATCAATAATCCTGTGATTATGTAAGCAGGTATTAGCGGCTGCTTTAGCCTGTCTGCAATAAAAGCGAAGATTGTTGCGATTATTATTATTGCACCTATTTCAAAGAATACTTTGTCTATCGGGGAGTTAGCAAATATTGATCCGATTGTTGGGGCGAGGTAGGTTATGAAGCTCATTTTTTTACCTCGAGAAGGAAGCCGTTCTTGTGTTTTTTGAATTCAACTTCCATGCCTTTGTCTAATCCTTCGTAATCTGCCAGAGTTTTGGGAATAGTGATGACTAATTGCCCTGAGTAGAGTTTTTGGATTTTTACCATGTTTTGATACTAGTATTTATGATGGTTTTATTTGTAGTTTATATACTAATTTATTTACTAGTATATAAATGCTTTGAAAATTGCTTTTATTTTTTAAAAGAAACTAAGCATAGAATGTAAATGAACAGAAATAGAACTACTTTTTAGATCTTTTTAATAAAATTATATTTAAAATCAAACCAACAATAGCAACCCCGGTTATAAGATAGTTATAAAATAAGATATTATCCTGGGCAGCATGGATATGATTCATAATCATATTGATTATACTGTAAATACCTGCCCCTATCCAAAACGCAATCCCATATTTATTTAGTTTGCTCATAAAATAGTTAAGGGTAACTTTGCATATAAAACTTTCTATCATTTAGTGCAGTGAATCGAACTTCTTAATAATTGTTAAACTAACTTTTTTATCTCTTCAACCAAATCAGAAGCTAAATAAGTAAATCCTTTCTTCTTTTTTAGTAGAATGTCTCCTGCTAATCCGTTGAAGTAAGCTGCGTTTATTGCTGATTGTAATAATGAAAGATGCTGCCCTAAGAATCCTACACACAAGCCAGCTAAGACATCGCCAGTACCGGCTTTTGTCATTCCTACATTGCCTGTCTTGTTCAGGTATGTTCTTGATGAAGTTATTATTTTATCTATTGGGCCTTTTAGGAGCAGGATGTTGTTTTTTAAGTGAGTTTGGAAATTAGTTTCATTTAGTTTTGAGTTTTTTAGCAATGCTTGGAATTCTCCTTTATGGGGGGTTAAGATTGCGTTTTTTACATCTTGCAGTTTGATGTGTTTTAAGGCGTCTGCGTCTATGACTAATGGTTTTTTTGTCTCTTGGATATATTTATTGACAAATGATTTACAGTGCATTCCAATTCCGTTTCCTATCAATACAGCATCAAAATCTTTTTCTAACTTTAGAATGTCTTTTGCTCTGCTGGCACAGAAATCATCGCCTTTGTATTTTTTTACGACTAAGTCTGGGCTTAGAGCATTTATTGCATATCCTACTTTTTCAGGAGCTGCTATTGTTACCCAGTCAACGCCTGAGCGTAGAGCTGCAAGGCCTGCTAATGCGACTGCTCCTGTGTAATCTCTAGAGCCGCCTATAATAAGAACTTTGCCGTTGTCGCCTTTGTGGCTTTTAGGATTTCTTTTGGGAAGTATTATGGATTTTTTTGTTATGTTAACCATAACTAACCATAATAAGAAACAGTATTTAAAAACTTTATGCTGGTCCAATCATACTATTGACCTTTTGAACTATTACTTGATCATCAGAGTTTTTTGATAAATAATCACTGACATATCGATTGAGTGGTTTATCTCTATAAAGAGCTTTTGCTGCATCTTCTGAATAGCTTGTATGCACTAAGATTGGAGGTGCTTTTTCTTTCATCCCTAAAATAGCCTTCTCTAGTTTCTCAGTTTCAGGAAAATCCTGTGTCCAAGAGAAATTAGGATTTCTATATAATGATCCCATGATTATCAAGTCAATAGCTCCTTCTCTGAGCCTTTCAATTTCTGTTTTAGCGCTATGGCCGCAATCTGCAGATACTACAGAATAGCCTGCTGCCTCTAAAGCGCCTGTAAATATCTTTCTTTGATCAGCGTGCCTGCTTATATATAATATCAATTTGTCTGGTGTCATAATATTTAGGAAGTTTAGTTTATTTAAAAACCTTTCTATTTTTAACTACTTTATAGTAACTATTTAGAAATTCCAATATCAACAATAACTACTTTATCTTTAAACTGTTCCAGCCCTGGTTTTATGTCGTGGAATGTTACAATCAGATCAGCATTTACTGCTTTCTCTTTTATTTCACCTGTTTCTGGATCCAATCCAGTTGGAATGTCAACTGCTATTTTAAATGCTTTTGAATCATTTATCAGGTCAACAGTTGAGCGTATCGGCTCTTTTAGTTCGCCTGAAGAGCCTGTTCCGAGCATTGCATCTATTATTATATCATAATCATCAAAGTCTATCTGTTCTGGGTCTATTAGGGTTTGTATTCTTTCACTGTTTTCTATTCTTTTGAAATTAGTTTTAGCTTCTTCTTTGAATTTATCTTCGTCGCCTATAAATAAAATATCTGTTTCTGCTTCTTCGCATAGTAATCTTGCTGATACAAAGCCGTCTCCGCTGTTATTGCCATGATATGCTACAATAAGAATTCTTTTATCTTTTAAATCAGGAAATTTTTCTTTTATTGAAGTATAGATGCCTCTGCCTGCGTTTTCCATGAGGGTAATCTTTGATATGCCGCAGTTGTTTTCCAGCTCTTTCATTTGTTGCAGGGTTATCATTCTACATCAGCCTTTATCTTGTTATTGAATAACTTGATTATTTCATCAAATTTATTATCCTTACTGAGAATTTTAAAGAAAGAGGCAAATAATTCTCTCACTTTACTTACTTGTTCATTTAAGTGTTCTCTGTCAAATTTTTCTTCTATCTCTGGAAATTTTCTATAATCTGCATAAGACCTGAAACTATATGTTGTTTGGTATGTTTCAGCTAGGTCTATCTCATATTTTTGCTTAAGCTCTTTTAGCTTGTTAAAATCGCCAAAATGTTTTTTGGAATAGTTTCCTCTTTCTTTTAATATTATAGCATTTGTTAAGTGCTCAACTGCCAGAAATAATCTGTTAAATGCAGACTCTAAAATCCGTATATTGTCAAAATCGTCTATTCTCTGCTCTTTACTTTTTAGGGCAGCATCTATAAAGCACCTTATGCCTAATCCAATCTCCTCTCTAATTTTGTTTTCCCTAATAAAAGATCACATTCCTCATTTTTTCTGCAAATATTCCTGCCTGCTTTAGGGTTGAAGGAAGGCTGCGCTTAAATACTTTCTTAAAAAATTGCTTTGCTTCTGAATCGTTTCTTGCAGGCATTTGCTTATAGTTTAGCAAAGCATAGGCAATATCAAATATGCCTTTCTCCAAATGGTTTTTTATATACCTTTTATCATCCTTAAACTCCTTGCAGCTTTGTATTTCCCTATAACCTATCAAATACCTCTCTTCAATGTCTTTTCTCTTTCGAAGATATTGCCCGAATCTCAGGCTGATTACAAAATCAAGGCAGCCAAAAGGTATTCCATTGACTATATTTGCATATAACGAGTCATTATTTTTAAAGCCCCCTTCCAGCTCTTTTTCTGCCCCTATTATAGGAGATATACCTGCATTTATTTCTTTTAAATTTTTAATGATGATATCCTTGCTTTTTAGCCGGCTTGTTATTATAAAAATGTCTATATCCCTGTACTTATATGTTAAGGCAGAGCCAAAGACTATCAAACCGCTGTAATCTTCCTTTAATACCATCTTTAGATAGGCGTCAATAAACTTAGGCAGGCTTTCTAGGTTGACGTTCAGCTCATTTGCCTGGTTTATCAAAAGCAGCTTGATTATCTCATTTGCTTCTGGGTGTAGGCAGTTTAAGCTATACTTATGGCTTCTCCCTATTATTTCCTTTACAACGAGCTCTCTCCCTTCAAGCTCCCTTAATGCCTTTGAAACGTTTTCTTTTTGATTGCCTGTATCTTTGGCTATAGTTGTTACAGTGCCTTCTCTATCTATGAGATAACCCATAATCCTATAATTCAATTTTTTGGTTATAATTTTTAATAACATATGTTATAGGAATATATAACTAATATTTAAACATTTTGGTTTTGAACTCTTTTTTATGATTTATCCTAAGAATTCTTTAATCTTTTCCTTAGCATCTATATTATTGTCGAATTCTTTTATTAAGTTTTCGATTTCTTCTTTTGTTTTTATCTTTTCTTTTATCAGGAAATCTGTTATGTCTATCTTTTCAGAGTTTGCTATCCTTTTTATCAAGAATTTATAGGGATAGTTCATAGCTGGCCTTACTCTTTTTTCTTTTATGAGTTTTGTTATAAGTTTGTTTATCCATTCTGTTAGGTAATCATATTCTATTATATTTAGGAAGCTGTCTCCAAATGATTCATTTAGCTGGGATACTATCTTTTTCCTGTTTTTGTCGTCTAACTTAGGGATTATCTCAGTTATAGCTGGGCATTTTCCGAACATGTCTTCTTTTAGAAAAGTCTCTGACTTTTCTAATCCTTCCTCACTTTCGTTCGGAAGTTTTTTGAACTCTTCTTCTGTTTTTAAGAAAGGGCCTTTGTTGAAAGGGAATACTCTGCAGACAAAAGCTCTCTTTTTATTGTAGATCAGGCATTTGTTGTCCTTAAGGAAAGGGCAGCTGTCATAATCCATATAATAAGTGAATACTATTGATTTATTTGTGTTTAAATCGAATAATACTCTGGAGGGAGTGATTTTTGCATCTATGTTTACTTCCTTTTGCCATTTTCTGAATCTTTTTGCTTCAAAGTCAAACAATGGAAATGACATCTTTTCTACTGGGAGGAGCTGAACCAATGGGAGTTTTCCGTATGCGAATTCTTCTATGAATTTCTTTTCTTCTTCAGCGAGCCTTCCTCTTATTCTGCTGCAGCACTTGCCGCATTGCTGGCATTTGAACTTTGGGATATTTGTATTTGGCATTTTAGTTATTATTTAGTTTATCTTTTCAGAAAGCATCAAAAATAATTTTTGCTGCTTTCTTTTACTTTTTTATCTTGAATCCGCCGCTTGGAAGAACGCTGATGATATCGTCTATGGTGCTGCCTATGAGCTTTTGTATGTATTTTGCTATGCTGCTTGCCTTTTCTTTGCCTTGTTCTATCTCGACGTATTTTTCACAGTTCTTCTTTATCGATTCTAGGGGGCCCGCCATTGCTTTACTTTGATATATCCCTATTGCGCAGCTTACTTTGTTTTCGATATAGGTTAATTTGCCTTTTGTTACAAAGCCGCCTCTAGGCACGAATTCTCCACTAGGCGCTTCTTTTGTCAATTGTTCTGGTTTGCAGTAGAATACAGAAGAGGTGTTAAGGCCTAGTTTCCATGCTCTTGAGAATGTGGTTGTGGCGTCTGCTGTTTCTTTTATTGTCTTTTCGCCTATTGGCTTATTTTCTGATTTTATGACAAAAAAAGGAGAGCCAATCATATCTGTGTGAAATACTAAGTCTTCTTTGTCAGTGTGCTTTTTTACTACTATCTCATTTGTAGCTGCGTCTCTTCCTCCGATGACTAAAAAGCCTTGGCTTGAGACAAACCATCTGAATTTTTCATACCATTCTTTTTTTGCTTTTTCTTTAGGTATCAGTTGTTTTTTGCTTTCTTCTTTTAGTTTTAGCTTTTCTAATTTCGCTAGTTTTATTTTAGTTTCTTCCAGTGCTTTTCTGGCTCCCTCTATCTTTTTCTTGATTTTTTTAGCTTTATCATAGTAGACTGAAGCGTTTTGTTCTATGGATCTGTTTATATCTAAAATTATCCTTGCCATAGTGCTTCAGAAACAGGCTTATTTTAAATATTTATCTGAAATCCTGAACCAGTGCTTCTTGAATATTTCATAGATGAAGAATATGTAGCCGCCTATGTAGAAGGCTATTGTTGTAAGGGCGAACAGTGCGAAGTATAATAGTAATAGAATTTCTTTAGAGGTTGCAAGGTAGATTATTGTCTGGATGTAATAACTGCAGAGGCTCATGAAATAATAGTATATATAGAATCCGAAGAAGCTAAGCCCGATTATGACTGCGATTATGAACATGTCTTTTTCTATTTTTTTGTTATGCTCTAATAACCATGTTATTATGCCCAGAGTTATAGCTAAAGCTGCTACTATTATTATTGAGGTTATCCTATCTGGTATAATCCAGTTGATGAATGAGGATGAGCTTAGTATGCTTTTTGTCTGCAAGTCAACTCCTGCTAATGCAGATCCAGTTATTCTTTTTATGAAGAACGCTGGCGTTAGCAAGAAGCATAATAATGAGGAGAATACCAAGGCTAATGTTGTTTTGGATACATGCAGCAGTTTCTTTTTGAAGAACCTGTACCATACAAATGTTGGAAGGATCAGTAAGAAAAGCATTGCTATAAGATTTAGGATGTATGCTGTTATCAGTGCAATAAGCTCAATGCCTCTGCTGCTTTTCATATCTTCAAGGAAAAGATAGAATAATGGGTCATGGCCTGTTCCTAGATGTCCGAAGTAGAATGTGCTTTTTAGGGTTGTTATGTAAGGTATGATGAAATGGCCGACATCTGTCAAGAGGTGCAGTGCTAATAATCCCATTATGCCTAATGAAAGGCCTTTTTTTGAGTGGAACATTTCTATGAACTTTTCGTAGAATTCTTCGCCAAAGCTGCCTATCTTGTGGATTATGTTGTTTGGGCTTAGGTGTTTGTGATATCTTACTATTACAAATAGGTAGAAGAAGATGCCTATCACAGCCAATGGGGCGTCTAATGCAACAGCAAGCCATTCTGTGCACATATTGAATACTATTATGAAGAAAGCGACTAATACTGTGAATATGCTTAGGAATCTTATTATGAATGTTTTTTTTGAGGGCTTGCCTGTTTCATGGAGAACTGCCATAAGGCTAGGGCGTTTTATCTCGAACTTTAAGGCAGCTCTTAATGCCAGGAATAATATGATTATTGCACCTAGATAGAAACTGTATTTTTCTATAATTGCGCTGTTGTTAACTATGAATATGTATGTTTCTTCTAATAGATGGACTTCTTCTAGGCCTACACTCGCTGCTTTGACAAGGTCTTTTATTGTCAAAAGGAAGTATGATAAGATAATTATTAAATCAAACTTTGGCTTTTTGTTTCCGAAAAGCATTGTGCTTAGGCTGGCTTTGATGAAGATATAGCCGAAGCCTACCCATGAGAGTATCTTTTTTGCAAAGTCTGCGTCTCCTGACAACAATCCTAAGAAATCCATTACCTGGAGTATAACTATGATTAGAAGAAGGAAAAGCTCAATCCTTTTTTCTGTTTTGCTTTCCATATTAGGGTTTTTTGTATAATGGGTATTTATTTGTTTCTATAATCGTAATGTTTTTATAGGTGGTGAACTAACTTGTAATCAGATGAAGTTCATAAACAAAAACACCATAAAACTTGAAAGAGAAATAAATGATTTGGATAAGTTTGTCTTTAAGTTTATTCGGGTTCTTGAAAAACATACGGATTATGTAATAATAAGTGGCTATGTTTCTATTCTTTTAGGAAGGTCAAGGTCAACAGAAGATGTTGATGTATTTATCAAACCAGTTAGTAAGATTATGTTTCCTGTTTTGTATTCCGATCTGATAAAGAAGGGGTTTTGGTGCCTTAATGCTCAGAATGTTGATGGGGTTTACAATTATCTGGAAGATGGAATTGCAGTAAGGTTTGCAGAAAAAGGCCAAACAATACCTAATTTTGAGGTTAAGTTTGCTAAGAAAAAGATGGATGAAGAGGCATTTAATGATAGGATTACAGTGAAGACAAGCATGGGTGATGTAATGATATCCTCCTTGGAAAAGCAGGTTGCTTTTAAACGATATTATCTTAAGTCTGATAAAGATATTGAGGATGCAGCATACATAGAACAATTGTTTAAGGATGAAATAGATCAGGGGCTGATAGAAAAATATAAAAAGATGGTTGAATCATTAAGGTAAAGATGGAAAATTTGAAGGTATCTAAGGATAATAAGGAATCAAGGATGAATTTTGTCAAGTACTGGGCAGATTATGTAAGATCACATCCTGATAAAGTATGGTCAAGACAGCAGAATATACTGATAAATTCGCAGCTGCAGGGTGCGAGGGCGTTGAAGTTGACGCCCAAGGATTATCTTAGGGTTAAGGGTGAGTTGAGATGACTTTTTCTAGAAAAGCGCAGATGCAGAGTGAAGTTGTTCGAGTGTTTATAGCTGCTGATTGATTATCTAATCCTGCTTCAGGAACTGCTTAATTGGAATAAACTTAATCCCATTCTCTTCTTTTATCTCATCTGCATAAACTATAATCTTAGTAAATCCAGAATACGTTTTGCTAAAATCTTCGAAAGCACTAATCTCTCTTTTAGGTATGTTGGCTGCTGATGTTACCTGTAATGCTGTTTTTTCAAATATGAAGTCTATCTCTGATTTATCTGCCCAATACATCACTTCTTTGCCCATCTTTTTTAGGTGTTTTGCAATTATATTTTCATATAACATTCCTTTATTTAGCTTTATTGAAGAGACTGTAAAAAGCCCGTTGTCAACCAAATAAAATTTTGAAGCTCTTGCTCCTATATACTTGGTTTTTGCAGAATATGAAAAGTATGGCACTTCAAATATCAGGAATGTATCAATCACATAGCTTATATACTTTTGTGCAGTATCCTTATGAACTCCTAATTGGGATGCAAGCTTATTTGCGCTGATCCTGATTCCAGGGTTTGCAAGAAAGAAATTTACCAGAGCCTGAATCTGCCTTGGATTTTCTATATTTTTTAGCCCTATAATGTCCCTGGCAACTATATCTATTATATACTGCCTTAGCATGTCTTTTTTCTTATCTAAGTCTGGCTCTAAAACAACTTCAGGGAATCCCCCATAATTAAGATATGCTTCAAATGGATCTTTTGAAAAATCCTTAAACTCACTGTAGGACAATGGGGAAATTTCAAAGGTTATATGCCTTCCAGTAAGCACTGCCCCTAGAATTGGGCTTAAAAGGGAAATATTTGATCCTCCAATTACAAATTTTACATTTATCTCCTGGTCATAATAAGTCCTAAGCCATTTTTCAAAGCCTTCAATCCTTTGGACCTCGTCTAGGAAGTAATATGCTTTCTTATTTTTGTCTCTTAACTTTAGGAGCTGCTCCAGCAATTCTATGCTGAGGTGCTTATCCAGCCTAAAGTCATCGAAGTTAATGTAAAATGTGTTTTCTTTAGGCAGCTTTTTAATCAGCTGGTACATTATATAGGTTTTACCGCACCTTCTTATACCTTTAATTACAATTATCTCTTTTCTGGACATCCAATCAGAAATCTTTTTTACATATCTGTCTCTGGGTAAAGATTTAGGATATTCCCTTTTATAAACAACTTCTTGGAGTTCTTCTTGAGTTAGCATATACTATTCTTGGAAGAATAGCTTATTTATAAAGGTTGCTATTCCATTAGCAGGCTTTATAAATGGGCTATTTTAGGTCAAAAGAGTTCTTTTCTTAACAATGTTCATGAATTCACAATCTTTTTATACCTGTTTAATTAATATAATGTTTATGAGGAAAAAAGCGCAGATGCAGAGTGAAGTTGTGAGAGTTTTTATTGCAGCTATTGTAATAATTCTTGCTTTGTATTTTGGGATAAAAGGATTTAACAGCGTTATGGATAAGAAATGCCAGTCTGATATGATTCTTTTTGAGAAGGACCTTAGCGGTTCTATGAGCGCAATAGCTTCGCAGACTGGAACAGTTGACCAGAAACAATATTCTATTCCATGTAAGATAGATAAGGTTTATTTTATTGATCTGAATGAAGAGCTGGATGAGGATTTTGATCCTTCTAGTGATAATGAAAACCCTGAGATAAAGGATTCTTATGATGCTCATGTTGAGAAGAATGTTTTTTTTATGAAAGACGGGAAGGTAACGGATTCTATCTATGTTCCTGAACTTACATTGAAGTATCCTTATTACAGATGCTTTGACATGCTCAAAAGGCCCAGGATGGATTTTTACCTTGAAGGGTATTCAGGAGGAGCTAATGTTGTGAATAAGGATGATTCTGCCAACTGCGGGTATATACCTGTGTTGATGGATGATGAAACGGTGAATGCGGAGATTATTGAAGGGAAGAATACCAATACCCCAGACCAAGCTACTGCTGCTATCTTAAGAGCAGGAAGCCCTAATGAAATAAATGAAGATGTAGCTAAACAAATGATAGAAAAAACTAAGGATAATGTTTTTATCGGAAGAAAAGTAGATATTAAGAAAACAGGGACAGGAATAAAGATAAGGATAAAACCTGAGAAAGGAAAGACAGCAAGTGATTTTACTTATGTGGAGAGTATACCCAAGGGGTGTATTGAAAATTTATTTGATTATTTTTCTTATGATCATATTACGATGCCAGAAATATCTGATATATTTGAAGATCCAGTCATAGTCTGGAACTTTGGTGATGAACAAATAACCGATAAAAAAGAAGTAGAGTATGAATTAACAAGCCCAGAAGACTGCATGAGAATAATCAATTCTTTAGGGTTTGGGGATATATCTTAACTTGTGGATAGTAAAAACAGAAATATTTATAAAACGAAGTGTCCTAGATATTGATTGATAATCTAATATTAAAAACATCATTCCAAGTCATAGGTTTGCTTTGCAAACCCTCTAGCATTGCTGAAGTAATCCCATTCTTAGCTTCGAT
>Ga0180007_10001915_pt1 | contig 26089 bp, 22 predicted proteins | sample MM_PC_MetaG_FD_121122 | JGI IMG/M metagenome (GOLD analysis project Ga0180007, IMG submission 121122) | Groundwater microbial communities from the Aspo Hard Rock Laboratory (HRL) deep subsurface site, Sweden - MM_PC_MetaG | ecosystem: Environmental > Aquatic > Deep subsurface > Groundwater... | reverse complement strand
CGGGCATTTTATCGAGGGACGGGTGCTGGAAGCGCTGGAGGTCGATTTCATCGATGAGTCCGAGGTGCTGACCCCGGCCGATGAGAAGTACCATGTGGACAAGTGGGGGTTCAAGGTCCCGTTTGTTTGCGGCTGCCGCAATCTCGGGGAGGCCCTGCGCCGGATATCCGAAGGCGCCGCGATGATCCGCACCAAGGGTGAGGCGGGGACCGGCGATGTTTCCCAGGCGGTCAAACACCTGCGGGAAATCGGTTCGGTTATGAAGTCGCTGACCATCATGTCTCCCGAGGAGCTGTACGGCGTGGCCAAGGACTTCCGGGTATCGCTTGACCTGGTCAAAATGGTTGCCGCAACCGGTAAACTGCCGGTACCGAATTTCGCCGCCGGCGGGATTGCCACTCCGGCCGACGCCGCCCTGTGCATGCACCTGGGTGCCGAGGCGGTTTTTGTGGGCTCCGGGATATTCATGTCCGATGATCCTGAGAAGCGCGCCAAGGCGATTGTCAGCGCGACTACCCACTGGCAGGACTTCAATGTTATTGCGGAGTATTCGCATGGTCTGGGCGGCGCGATGAAGGGTATTCAGGCGTCATCGATACCGATCGAGGAGCAGTTGCAGACACGGTAAGTGTCCTGAAGATTGATGATTTTGGAAGGCAGACCTGTGAGGGTCTGCCTTTTTTTTGATTGTGATACTCTCAATCGTGCAGTCGGCGTATTATAGGGCAGAGGACTTGTAGCGGCATGAGTGCCAGAAGCAAAATCGAATGGGCCTGGAACACCTAGAACCCCGTCACCGGGTGCTCCCATGTATCCCCCGGCTATGAGCATTGCTACGCCGAGCGGATGGCTAATCGTTTGCAGGCGATGGGGGTAGCCAAATACAGTCGCGGTTTCGAGGTGACCCTCCATCCCGATATTCTGGAACAGCCCCTGCACTGGAAAAAACCCCGCGTCATATTTGTCAATTCTATGTCCGATCTGTTCCACGACAAAGTATCGATTACGTTTGTCCGCAAAGTCTTTGATGTCATGGCCCGGGCGAACTGGCATATTTTCCAGTTGCTCACTAAACGCTCCAAACGGTTGGTGCGGATGGCGCCCCAACTGGATTGGCCGGACAACCTCTGGATGGGTGTTACGGTCGAAAACGCGCACTACAAGTATCGAATTGCCGACTTACGTAAGGTTAAGGCTGCCAAGCGGTTCCTATCTCTGGAACCCCTCCTGGGACCGCTGGGCGAGCTTGATCTGACTGATATTCACTGGGCTGCGGTGGGGGGAGAATCCGGTCCGGGGGCCCGGCCGATGAAAGAAGACTGGGTTCTGGAGATCCAGCGCCAGTGCCGGCAACACGAAACCGCCTTTTTCTTCAAGCAATGGGGCGGGGTTAACAAAAAAAAGACCGGTCGATTGCTGAAGGGCCGGGAATACAACGATATCCCGCTTCCCGAGGTATCCGGGCGCGACGGCGATTCTCTGCAATTACCCTTTAACCTCTAGTATTTCTCCCGTATATTCCGGCACTCTTGAGCCTTAACGGTGTTGAAAGCGTACGGATATGCGTAAGTTTGAGAAGCGACAGGTAGGTGTTCTGGCCCTGCAGGGGGATTACGAACGCCACCAACATCAGCTTGGTCTCCTCAGGGTCAAAAACCGACTGGTACGGTTGCCGGCGGACCTGACGGAGATTGACAGCCTGATTATCCCCGGCGGTGAGTCCACAACCATGGACATTCTGCTGGATCGCTTCCATTTGCGTGAACCGCTGACTGAGTTTGGCCGGAGTCACCCGGTGTACGGCACCTGCGCGGGCATGATTATGGTGGCTACGAGCATTCGCGACAACCAGGCCGGAGTCAAGCCGCTGGGGCTGATTGATATTGAGGTTGTCCGGATGGGCTACGGTCGTCAGGTACATTCTTTTGAGGAGATTCTGCCGGTGAGCCTGGGCAACGGCACGAGCAGTCTCACCGCGACTTTCATTCGCGCCCCGAGGATAGCTCGTACGGGTCCGGACGTGACCGTTCTGGCAAGCTACAAGGACCATCCGGTACTGGTCCGGCGGGACAATGTTCTGGCCGGATCATTTCACACGGAGCTGGATGATGACACGACGTTACTGAGATATTTTATACAGGAATTTTCGTGACTTTGAACCCCTGAAACGTATATTAAATAAGTCTATGAATAAGGTAATATTCACGCAGTCAGTGGGAGAGCGCTCGGCGCATGCCGAGACGCCAAAAGCGCCAACCGTAAGCGAGCGCATGAAGGTACCCCATACCCGGCCGCCGCGCTGGATCAAGATCCGTCCGAAGTCGGGTGAGGGGTATGTGCGGGTTCGTTCCATCCTGAAAGAGCACGGCCTGCATTCGGTATGCCAGGAGGCAGCCTGCCCCAATATTCGGGAATGTTACGGTGAGGGCACGGCAACGTTCATGATCCTGGGTGAAAAGTGTACCCGGGGCTGCAACTTCTGCGATGTCATCAAGGGCAAACCGGACGGTCTCGATACCGATGAACCTCGTCGGTTGGCCGAAGTGGTTGCCAAACTGAACCTGAAGCAGGTGGTGATAACTTCGGTGACCCGCGATGATCTCCCCGACGGCGGGGCGGACATATTCGTGAACGTGATGAAAGAGCTGCGGGCGCGCGACAAAGAGGTCAAAGTTGAGTTTCTAATCTCGGACCTGGCGGGCAACAAGGAAGCCCTGGGTGCGATTATTGAGTCCGGTGTTGATGTCCTCGGGCACAATGTCGAGACGGTCGGTCGTTTGCACAAGCGGGTGCGCGGTGCGGCCAAGCTGGCGCGATCGCTTGAGATGCTCAAGTACATGTCCGACTACACGCCGCGCCCGGTGGTGAAAACCGGCCTGATGGTTGGATTGGGCGAGACGGTCGAGGAAGTCATTGAGCTGTTGCATCAGGTCAAGGACGCCGGGGTGGATATTGTGACCATCGGGCAATACCTGCGCCCGTCGCTGGCTCATCTGCCGGTCGAGCGGTTCTACCGTCCCGAGGAGTTCGAGGATCTGACCCGGATCGGCATGGAGATGGGCTTTGGTCACGTTGAGGCCGGTCCGCTGGTGCGGAGTTCGTACAAAGCATTCAATCAATCAAAGGGGTTGCTACCCGGTCATGATTAAAAAAGCCATTATTGCACGTCACTACGGTTTTTGTATGGGCGTGAAACGAGCCATTAACATAGCCGAGGAAACCGCCCGGGATTCCGATGAGCAGGTGACAATTCTCAACGAGATCGTTCACAACGACGCGGTTGTGAAGGACTTTCGCGAGAAGGGGGTTGGCCAGAAGTTTGCGGTCGACGACGTGGAGACGGGGACGTTGATTATCTCCGCCCACGGTGTTTCTCCGGATGTTATCGAACGGGCCACCAACAAGGGGCTTAAGGTGGTCGATGCCACCTGTCCGCTGGTGACCCGCATCTACGATATCATCGCCAAGGCGGTGGGGCAGGATTACTATATCATCCATCTCGGGGATCGCAATCACGATGAAACAACCGGTGTGCACGGCCATGCGCCCGACCGCATCACGGTCATTTCCAATAAAGAAGAACTCGATCAGTACCCGGATTGGACGGATCGTAAGCTGGGGCTGACCGTTCAGACCACCATGGGGCTGGAAGATTTTGTCGAGTTCCAGGAAGCGGCGCAGAAGAAGTGGCCGCACATAGAGGTATTTGAGACTATTTGCAACGCGACCAATAAACGGCAAACCTCCATTATGGATCTGGCTCCCGAGGTGGACATGATTCTGGTGGTTGGCTCCACAACGTCGGCCAATTCCGGCCGTCTGGCCAATATCGCTCGTTTGTTGTGCGGGCGGGCCGAGTTGATTAATTCCGCATTCGATATCAAAGCGGAGTGGTTTGAGGGCGACGGTGACGCGGTTGAAACGGTAGGAGTATCCGCGGGGGCTTCGACACCGGACTTCCTGGTTCAGGATGTCATCCGCCGGCTGGTCAAGATTTCAGGGGGCACCGCCGAAGTGGTGCGGCAGGAAAAGAAAAAGAAGGCGCGGACGGCGAAAATCGCCGGCTGATGGTCTTCGCGTGAGCGTTCTTGAGGGAGCAAAGTATGGCCTATTTGGGTGATTACCTTATCTACATAGCGACAATTACCAGTGCCTTGGCGGCGATTACTTACGCTGTGGCCTGGCGCGGGCGCGAGGAATACGTGGGCCTGGCGCGACGGTTCTTTCAGTTCAGTACCGTTACGATTCTGGCCGCCCTGGGTACCTTGATGTACCTGATCCTGGCGAAGGACTATTCCATTGCATATGTGTTCTCTTATTCGTCCAGTGATATGCCCCTGTATTTCAAAATAGCCTCATTGTGGGGCGGCCAGGAGGGCACGTTCCTGCTCTGGCTGGGGCTGAGTTCGGTAATGGGTCTGGTCATGATGCGGTATGCGGGACGTTTTGAACGCGGCAACATGTTCTGGCTGAGTATGTTCCTGGTGTCCCTGCTGATAATCCTGTTGAAGAAGTCCCCGTTTGAAATGATGCCGGTGTTTCGTGCCGACGGCAACGGTCTCAATCCGCTGCTCATGAACTACTGGATGACCATCCACCCGCCGCTGATGTTTGTGGGGTTTGCGGCCGCCACTATCCCCTTCTGCTACGCGCTGACCGCCCTGGTGGAGCGGCGCTACAATGTCTGGGCGGAAGAGGCACGTCGCTGGACCCTGTTTGCCTGGAGCATCCTGGGTATCGCTATTGTGATGGGCGGGTACTGGGCCTACGAAACGCTGGGCTGGGGTGGCTACTGGGCCTGGGATCCGGTGGAAAACTCGTCGCTCATCCCCTGGATATTCCTTACCGCGCAAATACACACGCTGTTTGTGAAGCGGCAGCGCAGGGGACTTATGCGCTTCTCCCTGACGATGGTGATGCTGTCATTCTGGGCGGTGCTGTATGGAACGTTCCTGACTCGTTCGGGAGTGCTGGCCGATTTTTCGGTGCACTCGTTCATTGATCTCGGCATCAATCAGTATCTCATAACCGGGCTGGTCTTTTTTGTGGTGGCCGGAACATCGTTGCTGCTGTATCGCTGGCGCGACATCAAGCCGGAGCCATCGTTCTCAACAGTAGCTTCCAGGACGTACCTGACGGCGCTGGGGATCGTGGTGTTGTTTATTGGTGGTATTCTCGTGTTGTTGGGTACCTCGGCCCCGCTGTTGACCCGCATGACTGAGAATCCATCGGCGGTGAGTCTGGACTACTACTTCACCACCATGACTCCGGTAGCCGTGGCCATACTCTTTCTGCTGGCGCTATCGCCGCTGTTCCGATGGAACAAGGGGCTGTCCAGCCTTCCCATGCTGATCACGGGGGTTGTCGTCCTGGTGCTGACGATTCTCGGCTTGATTGTATTCGGTGTTACCACGCAACTAATTTACCTGTTGTTGTTTGGTGCGGCGGCGGCATCGCTGGTGATTAACGGTTTGGTGTTCCTGCGCTCTCTGAAGGGCCGCAGATTGAACCCCGGCCACCTGGCGCACCTGGGGCTGACCGTGGCGTTCATCGGTGCCGCGGCATCGTCGGGCTTCGCCACCAAGGAAATGGTGACCCTGCCGCAGAATCAAACGGTTCAGTCGCTGGGGTATGACCTCAATTTCACGACGATTGAAGATACCCAACTTGGCTTCAACTGTCATGTGACGGTGGAACGGGGCGGTGATGAATTCGTTGGTTCCCTGGCGCATGAGTTCTGGAAGAACTCTGAAGGTGTCATGAGAAAGCCCCACGTCAAAAACTACTGGCTCGATGATCTGTATTTGTCTCCGGTGGCCTTTGAGGAACCTCAGACCAAAAACCCGGGCACGCTGTATCTCGAGAAGGGCGGGACCGTTACCCAGGACGGGTACGAGGTCACGTTCCACGACTTTGAGACCGGCCAGGGTCACGATGCAGCTATGGCATCGCTGCGCGCTGTGGCCAACCTGACCATCCGTCACGACGGCGTCTCGGAGGAAGTGGGGCCGGCCATTCGGGTTGAGGCGAACGACTTCATCGAAGAACCCGCGTCGTTTGACAACGACCGGGCCACGGTGACCATCGTCGGGTTACGTCCGGAAGAAGGCGGCGTGGTCATTCGTCTGGCCGGCGAGTCGGTCACACCGCCGCCCGTCCAGGCTGCCTCGCTGGTAATAGAGATATCCAAAAAACCTTTGATACAGCTTTTCTGGCTGGGTACCCTGATGGTATTCGGCGCCGGTGTTATCGGCGTAACCCAGAAGCTGCGTCATGCCAATGGACGCCGCTTTGCCGAGACCGACGACTTGTCGGTCGAGGAATCGGATGACGAGCCGTCGAGTGTCCCATCCGGCAACCCTGCGCCGTAACGCACGGGGCCGGGCTCGACCGAAAAGCGGCCCACGAGGCTTCTGTTAACTCATGCCGGCAATAAAGATGGGAAAGGTGACCGACCTGCCACCGGGTCGGTCCCTCGAAAAGCGGATCATGGCGCGTCGAATCGCCGTCTTCAACGACGGCGGCAGGCTCTACGGTATTGAATCCGACTGCAAACACATGCGGGCGTCGCTGGCCAACGGAGACGTCGCCGACGGCGTGGTGACGTGTCGCTGGCACGGCTGGAAGTACGATCTGGAGACCGGTGAGTGCCTGACCAACGATGGGTTCCGGCTCAAGCGGTATGACGTGACGGTGATTGGTGACGACATCATCCTTGAGACGTAAGACAGGGGAACGGCATCATGTTCAAGAAAGTACACACTTACCTCAGCAGCATTACCCCGGAACGATCTCCCATCATGCGGGAGATGGAAGGGTACGCCAGGGAGAATAACTTCCCTATAGTCGGTCCCCTGGTGGGGCGCCTATTGTATCAACTGGCTACTCTCAATGGCGCCCGGACGATCCTGGAGCTGGGGTCGGGGTTCGGGTACTCGGCGTACTGGTTTTCGCTGGCCACAAAAGGTCGTGGTCACATTACCATGACCGATGGTGACCGGACCAATAAACGTCGGGCGATTGACTACTTCAAGCGGGCCGGGCTCCAGAGTCATTTTGATTATCGCGTTGGGGACGCCCTGCGGATAGCCAGGCGGCTCAGGGGGCCGTTTGACATCGTGTTTAATGACATTGACAAAGACGGTTATCCGGACACGATTGACGTGGCGGCGCGGCTTCTGCGCAAGGGAGGTCTTTTTGTCACTGACAACCTGATCTGGTCGGGCAGAGTTTGTGACAAAAAGAAGGATGCCACCACTGCCGCGGTGGATACATTCAACCGTGCACTGTATCAGGACAGTCGTTTTTTTACGACCATTATGCCGGTGCGGGACGGTGTCGGCGTAGCCATCAGACAGTGAACCGATTGCCCGGTAGCGGGTTCCGTGCGCGGGTGGCTTCCGGGTGCAGTGCCAGCCGCTCACGCCAGCGGAAAAACCGGCTCTGAAACGGTCGCCAAATCGGTTCCATGCTGTGCAGAATGCGGAACCCGTCCCCGGTTTGGGGGTTATACAGACACGGGCGAAGACTCAAGAGCTTTCCAGGATTACCGATACCGAACATAAAGGGGCTAATCAGAAGACAACTCAGTTCCGCGCAAAACATGCGCGCCGGAGTTGTTAACCTGGTTCAGCGAGTTCAAGAGATTCAGAGACAGCCATGATGCTTTCCTTGACCATAAGATGATGTCGGGGTGAGCAGCATCCTGTCACAGTCTGGGCGATTTTGGAAGGCGAGAATTTCGTCGCCGGCCCGGGGAAATAAATGTTGACAAAACGGTCAATTCGGCCCTTTTATAGAGGCTCGGGTTGGTGAGATTTTTATTCCCAGGGGCCCGCCTTCCTGGTCTCGCATAAATCAGTGCGGAGGGGGTGTCGTCGATGTCGACGGCACAGTTGGACTGTGCTACCCACGGTCTGCGCTAACTTGTTTTTATTATTTTTGCAGGAGTTACTATGGCTCAGAAGCGTGCCACGTATTATGTCTACGGTTCCGATGACACATGCCTTGATATCCAGAAATATATAGAGGATGCCGGCGTTATCCTCAGCGTTCGGGATATGAAAAAAGACCCTCTTACTGAAGCTGAACTGGATCGTTTGCTCGGTCACCTTCCCTTGAACCACTTTATCAATCCCATTTCACCGGGGTTCAAAGCACGGGGTCTCGATGCTGCGATTCCAGATCGTGAAGACATGTTCAGGATTCTGGCGGAAGATCCGTCATTGCTGCGCCGACCCATACTCAAAACCGTCCGGTTGCTCACGGTCGGCTGTGATAAGAAGAAGATCGCTGAGATGCTCCAATTTGGCCGCGAGAATGACACCGGACCGCACGAGAATCATGGCCGCCGTAACGGATCTCGAGCCACTGCCGCCTCCGGCAAATAGTCCTCGCCCGGCATTGTAATCTTTAGACTTTTCATCGACCCGTCTCCTGTCGTATATTCCTTATTCGAATCTTTGACAGCGAGGTGGATATGGATTTTGAGCGCGACGTTCTCGAAACCGACGTGTTGATCGTGGGAGCGGGGCCCGCCGGCCTGGCACTGGCCTATAAGCTGGCCGGCCTGGTGGCCGCCGATGACTCGATGGAGATGCCGGAAATCCTGCTGATGGACAAGGCCTCTTACGTGGGCGGACATTCCCTTTCCGGAGCGGTGATGGACCCGCGCGGTCTCGCCGAACTTATTCCCGATTACAAAGACAAAGGGGCACCGCTGGAAGCCGAAGTCGGCGCCGACTCCTTTTATCTGCTGGCCGAGGGCTCGGCGACCAAGGCGCCGTTCATGCCTCCGCCGCTCAAAAACCACGGCAACTATGTGGTGTCTCTCAATAAGCTGGTTGGCTGGATGGGGGAGCAGGTGGAGGCCGCCGGTATTGATATTTATGCCGGTCTTGCGGGGTATGAGCTGCTGATGGATGGCGGCAGGGTTATCGGGGTGCAAACGGTCGATCAGGGTTTGGATAAGGACGGCAGTCAGAAAGCGAATTTTGAACCTGGCTCGTTGATTCAGGCCAAAGTGACCATTCTGTGCGAGGGTGTTCACGGTTCGCTGACGCGCCAGGCGTTCGAGAAGATCCCGGAGCTGGCTGCCGACAACCTGCCGCAGTCCTACCTGACCGGTGTCAAGGAGGTTTGGGAGGTTCCGGCGGGGCGGATTAAACCGGGCGAGGTCATCCATACGGTCGGCTGGCCGTCACCCGCTCACGAGTATGGCGGCGGCTGGGTGTACGGCATGAGCGAGACGATGGTCTCGGTCGGGTACGCGGTGGGGCTCGACTCACCGAATCCGGCTAACGATCCCCACGCCTGTTTCCAGGCATACAAAACGCACCCGGTGCTGAAGCGCGTCCTGGAGGGCGGCACCATGCTGCATTACGGGGCGAAGACTATTCCGGTCGGCGGCTACTACTCGATACCTCGCCTGTATCACGACGGCCTTTTGCTTTGCGGTGACGCCGCCGGCATGCTCAATGCTCGCAAGCTCAAGGGCATTCATATTGCCATCAAGTCAGGCATCCTGGCCGCGGAGACGGTCCTTGAGGCGCTCAAGGCCGATGATTATTCAGCCGCGAAGCTCAAAGGATATGCTGATCGCTTCGAGGCCAGTTGGGCCCGACAGGAGCTGTACGAGGCCCGGAACTTCCACGCCGCTTTTGAGGGTGGTCGTTGGGCCGGGATGTTCCATGCCGGCATGCAAATCGTCACCGGCGGACGCGGCCTGTTTGACCGTCGCCCGCACAAAAACGATCATGAGTATGTCCTCAAGGTCGCAGATTACAAAAAGAAGTACGGCAAAGACCCGGCTAAACCGTCGGTGAAGTTCGACAACAGGTACACGTTTGACAAAGTGAGCGATGTGTACAAGTCGGGCACCATGCACGAGGAACACCAGCCGTCGCACCTGGTCATTGTCGATCCGAGTATCTGCAACACCCGGTGTACCGAGGAATACGGCAACCCGTGTCAGCATTTCTGTCCGGCCTCGGTATACAATATGGTTGAGGATGAGGCTAACGAAGGCAGTCTCAAGCTGGAACTGACGCCCTCGAACTGCGTCCACTGCAAAACCTGTGATATCGCCGATCCGTATCAGGTTATTCGCTGGGTGACGCCGCAGGGCGGTGAAGGCCCCAACTACACCAATTGCTGACCGATAGTTGATTGTATCGAGGAGAGGCCGTCTGGGCCTCTCCTTTTTTTGTCAGTTTCGCAATCCCTGATCGTTGATTAAGCAACAATTAATGAATCGGGACGATCCTATGTATCGTACCAGTGAGTAAGTGCCTCCCGTAGAAAGGAATTCACGACGTGCTCATCAAAGTGGTGGCGGTTCAGTCGCGGCTGGGAAGCCCGCTGACGCTGGAAGAGAGAATTCACATCTTCAAGCAGCGCCCTGACGTTGTGTGTTTGCCTGAGTACTACATGGTGGGGCCGGAGATAGCCGACTATCACCGGGCGGCCGTATCCACTCCCGATCATCTGAAATCGTTTCAGCGGTTGTCCGACGAGCTATCCACCTGTCTGGTGGCCGGGACGGTTGTGGAGGGTGAGGAAGATCGATTGTACAACGCCTGCTACGTAATTAATCGTGGACTCATTATTGGGCGGTATCGCAAGCGCTATCCGGTGCCCGGTGAATTGAGCCGGGGGATTACGCCGGGGGATCGCCAGCTTGTGCTGGATGTGGAAGGGGTGCGAATCGGGATCATGATCTGCGGTGATGTGTTTTATCCCGAGCTCTACGATGAGCACCGGGAGGCTGAGGTCGATCTGATAGTGATCCCCACCACCTCGGCGTACCGGCCGGCGGACTCCAAGTCCCAGAAGGAACATCGTGACCGCAAGTACTTCCAGGACGGGGCTGTTCGTTCCGGAGGTTACGTGGTGAAAGTGTGCGGAGTGGGGACGATCTTCGGAAAACCGCTGCAGGGTCGATCACTGGTGGCGGCGCCGTGGGACATGGTGGCGCAGGTGGAGTCATCGGCCGAAAGCAGGAAACGCATCCTCTCCGTCACGCTTGATATTGCGGAGCTTCGGGATTTTCGCCACAAGATGTTTACTCAGCATACTGGTCGGACCTCGCAGGCCGCGATACAGCCGCTTCAAGTCAGAACGTACTAGGGGGCAACAATTGTTAGGGCGGGTCCGGTTTTTGTCGCCCCTGCCATCGGTCTGTGCTACCTTGTTACCATCAATCCAATCCGGAAGAGAGGGTGTGTTGTGGTGTCTCCGATGATAGTTGGATCCATCGGCGTGGGATTGTTGCTGCTGGCGTTTGCGCTGAATCTCTCGCATCGACTCTCAGAGCGCAGCGTACCGTACCTGACGCTGAACGTGCTGGGGGCGGCCCTGGCGGCCTGGTACGCGGTCGACAGCAGGATGTGGCCGTTTGTCATTCTTGAGGCCGTGTGGGCCGTGACGGCTCTTGTTCGCCTTCCCTCCGCCCTGAAAGCAAAAAGCCCCCGCTGACGCAGGGGCTTTCTGTGATACTCTGATCAGGGGTCGCTAGATGGTTCCGCGACGCTGATTGGAGGTGTTATTTTGTATCTCCGATTCAGCAATCAGCTTCTCAAACCAGCGCGTATACACCTGCTGCCGTTTGCTGTACAGCAGGTTGGTGGAGACCGAATCCTTCTTTTCATTGAACTCGGTCAGATCCGGGGATGTCCGCTCGAAGAGCTGGATAATCACCGTTCCGCCATCGTAATCCACCGGCGGCGTGATTTGGCCGGACTCATTCAGGGCAAAGGCCGCACCAATGGGAGCGGCATCGGAGGAAAGCTGGGACAACTTGGCATTGCGGGCGAACGGATCCGGCGTTTCGTAAGTCAGCCCAAGTTGTTTGGCGGCTTTCTCAAGTGACATTCCGCCGTTAATCAACGCGTATGCAGCCTGAGCCGTATCGTGGCACAGCGATTTGAGCGACTGCAGGTAAATTGCCTGGCGAACCTGTTCTTTGACGGCATCGAATTCAGCCAGTCCCGCGGGGAGCTTTTGGTCGACGCGCACGACGCAGTAGTCATCGCCGACCTCGATCGGATACGAGATTTCGTTGAGTTTTGCCTCGGCCGCCCACTGGCTCACCTGCAAGGCGCCGCCGAGTTCTCGAATGGTGCCGCCCACTTCAAACGGGGCTGTGGTGGCTACGCTGAGGCCTCGCTCTTCGGCCAGGGTGGTGAAGGTTTCGGCGTCAACTTCGTTGGCGAAGTCGTTGACTTTGCGGTAGGCGCTTTCCTCGGTCTGTGCGGACGCTCGTACTTTCAGGAGGATATGCGAGGCCTTGGCTTCTTTTTTTCCATCGGTGGTGCGAAAGCCCTCGTGTTTAATGACGTGCCACCCGAACTGGGTTCGGATGGGGTTGGATATCTCGCCATCCTTCATGGCGAAGGCCGCGCTGTCGAAAGGACCCACCATCCGTCCGGATGCAAACCAGCCCAGATCGCCGCCGGACTTGGCGCTGCCGGCGTCCTCAGACCAGCTGATAGCCAGGTCGGCAAAGTCGGCGCCGGCTCGGGCGGAATCGGCCAGATCCTGGGCAATTGCGCGAGTAATCGCCCAATCGTCCTCGGTCGGCCGACGGCTGGTTTTCACATAGCTCAGGACCATGCGCTCGCCGACTTCGTAGTCGTTGCGGTGCTCCTCGAAATATGCCCTTTGTTCTTCCTCGGTCGGCTGGGTGGCCTTCTGGGTAAATCTGCGGAGGTCGCAATTGATCCATCCAACTTTGACCTTCTCAGAGCCGTCGAGAAAAGCCTGCTTCGTTTCCTGATCCGTGACCTGGACGGTCTGGACGATCAGTGTCTGCAGCTTGATTTTCATGAGATCGGCGCGTATCTGCGGCTCGAGCTGCGCCCACAGCCCGGCGGCGTTGGGATCGGCCATCAGGTTGCGATACTTCTGGTAGTCAAAGCGACCGTCGGTTTGGAACACCTGGGCCTGCTGCAGGTATGCCGGCGGACTGTTTTTGAGATACTCGTAGATATCATCGGCCGTCACCACGATGTTGTTTTCTTCAGCCTGCTGCATAAGAAGACGGTCCTGCAGGATTTGCTGCCAGGCCTGACTTTCGAGTTCCCGCAGACGGTCATCCGGAATCTCATCGTCGGTGCGACTGAGCTCGGACTGGTAGAGGGAGCTGTACACTTGTTGGAATGCGTTCCAGGAGATTTCTTCACCGTTAATAACACCGGCGTTGACAGCCTGGCCGGGTTGGTTGCGACTGGTGATATCCAGCCCCCACTGCAAGACGATCATTCCGGCGAAAAACACCAGAACGATGATGATGATGGGCAGGATCATTTTGCGAAGCGCATTAAACATTACTTCCAACTCCTCTCAGAAATTGTACCGCCGGACGCACCTAAGGACCTGGCGGCAGATATACCAAACAGGCTGACAAATATACCTAAATCACTGTAAACCGCAAGGTTCTGCCGATCAAATATGCAAAAAACCCTATCGCCCGGGCACCCTTTGCCGTAAGTTCGGTAAAAAGAACAGAACCTGTAATACACTGACGGAATATGCCTAAAGTATCGACCACAACAGCTTCCTGGTTTATCGTTATAATCCTCTTATTTTCAACAGGTTATGCCGAGGTTCAGCCGTGGCCGCTGAAGCAGAACATAGACCTTTCATCCGGATTCGGTGATTTCCGAGCGAACCGGTTTCACGCCGGGCTGGACCTTCGGACCGGTGGCCGGACCGGTCGATGGGTGTATTCGCCGGTTGACGGCTACATTCAGCGCATAAAGATGTCATATGGGGGCTACGGCAAGGGCCTGTATGTCAGGGGAGACGACGGTTACACCTACGTTTTTGCCCATCTGAACCGCTTCGAGGGGAAAATACAGGATGTGGTTCAGTTCGCTCAGCATGAGGTGGAGCGATACTTCGTTGATCTGGTCTTGCCGGCTGATTCGCTGCCGGTCAAACAGGGTGACCGGATTGCCGTTTCGGGACAGACCGGAGCTGGAGCCCCGCATCTGCATTTCGAAAAGCGTGACAATCACAACCGGCCGGTGAATCCGCTGCTCCACGGTTTTGAACTGAAGGAAAAAGTACGTCCGACTTTCACTCGCGTGGGATTTCATCTCCGTGATCGTCATTCCATATTCGCCAACGGTCAACGTCGGCAGTTCTTCGACGTACAGGCGGGCCAAGGTCAGGGTCAGTTCCGTCTCGACACCGTTTTGTTTTTCGATTCCCCGTTTGGCGTTCTGGCTGATTGCTTCGATCAGATGAAGCCGGGCGGCATGAAGCAGGCCGTATATTCGTTGACCCTGGAGATCGACGGCGACCGGTATTATGAGTCGGTGTTTGACCGCCTGGAGTTTGAAATCGGGCGCTCGGTCAATCTCGAATACGATCCGCATGAGGCGGCCGAGGGGAACAGCCGGGTGCGGCGGATGTATCATCGCAAGGGCAACGATTTTGACGGCAGCCGGGCGCGGAACAAACATGACGGTCTCTTTGGGGTCGACGGCAAGGGCAGGTACGGGTTGCATGAAGCGCTCGTGACAGCCAAAGATGTGTACGGCAATACGTCGCAGCTATCATTTACCTTTCTCTGGGGACCGTCGCGGGATATGTACGTCCTCGACTCCATGCATCAGGTGGAAGCGACGGTGCACGACTTCTATTTCACGCCGCGCACCGGGTTCGATGAACTGGGTATTGATTCAATACAGGTTCAGTTCAACAGCAAGGGGGAGTGGGGGAAAACGCCCAGTGCGGAAGTCCTGCCGTTGGACGACAATCGTATCCGGGTGCGTGTGACGGCGAAACTGATCCGGGCTGCCCAACTGCGACTCTACGTGTTTGCCCAGGCAGGTTGTGGGTGGCCGCAGGAGCCGTTCAACGGCTTCCATCGCATGTCACCGGTGGTAGTAGAAGATTTCAGCTACGAGGCCACCGAAGACGGTTTGCTGGTCCACATCAAGGGCCCTCAGAAGTACGGCAGCTCGGCACGGATAGAGCTGTTTTACCGGGACAGCTTGCTTGGTCGAGAATTCGAAACCCGGTTCATTGGCAATGATGAACACCACATCTTTGTACCGGCGGACCCGCGTTACCATCGGATCGACAGGATTGGCATGGCCACCACGAAAGACACAACTGAACCCGCGGTGGAGTTTGTTGATGCGGCAATCGTGCTGGCAGGTTTGCAGCCGGCTGATACCCTGGCGATCGATTCGGTGTTTTCTCTGACTGCCGGTCGTGACAATGTGTATGAACCCCGCTATCTGGGAATCACCAAAAGCAAAGTGATAGCCCGAACCCGCTGGCGGCTGGCCTCCGACCTGTATGAGATCACGCCCGCAGCCTTTGCCGCCCGGCAGGATTTCAACATCGAATTGTTGGTGCCCCCGGACAATCCCCAGAGCCGATTTGCGGGGTTGTGCTGGCTGGACGAAAAGAAAAACAACTGGGTCTGGGTCAACGCCGACAGCCTGCCGGTGGGAGTGACGGGAGGGCTGTCGACGGGCGGTGGCAAATTCGCAGCCGTTCATGACTTCGATCCGCCGACGATTCGCGATCTCAACGTGGTCCCCGGGCGCCTGGTGGAGTCTCTTCGGCCGACTATCGAGTTCATGCTCTCCGACACACTTTCCGGAATCGCCGATGATCGTTCGATCGACGTGCGTCTGAACAAACAGTGGTGCATCGTGGAATATGATCCGGAATCGGAGCGATGCACGGCCCAACCGTACCTGCCGCTGGAAGAAGGTGACTGTCACCTGGCGCTTATTGTGACGGATCGGGCGGGCAACAAAACCGAACAATACATGATATTCAACGTTGTTAAACCAAAAGAGAGAAAATCCGGAAAATAGAGGAATCCTCCGGTGCTGTTTCCGATCAAGGACGACCAACCGACTGTTCGTACGCCGCATGTAACCATCGCTCTGATTGTTATCAACGCGGTTGTGTTCCTATTCTCCCAGACGCTGGGCACGAAGGGGTTTGCATCGCTGCTGATGAACTTCGGTTATGTGCCGGTGTTGTTTGTCGACGGCGGAGTGTATTATCAGGCTCCGGCGTGGGTGTATGCGACGCCGCTCACCTCGATGTTTCTCCACGGCGGGTGGATGCATTTGATCGGCAACATGGTGTTCCTCTGGATTTACGGCAACAATGTTGAGGACTACTTTGGTCCGATACGCTTCATTCTGTTTTACCTGGTTGCGGGCATCGCAGCAGTCGCGGCCTACACATTGTTCAACATGGGATCACAGATTCCTCTTGTGGGCGCATCGGGTGCCATCTCAGGCGTCATGGGGGCGTATATCGTGTTGCATCCCCGTGCCCGGATTACCTGTCTGTTATTCTTCTTCTTTGTTACGTTTGTCACTTTGCCCGCCAGCGTGGTGCTGGGGATATGGTTTTTCTACCAGATACTCATGTGGCTGGTGGGTAGCTCCACCGGTGGCGGCGTGGCCTGGCTGGCCCATATCGGCGGCTTTGTGTTCGGATGGCTGGTACTGAAGGTATATCTCAGATTTCGAGGCAAGGGAGTGACGCCGGGGGGCGGACAGCGGGTCTATACCGTTCGCTGGTGACAGGCGCGCCAGCCCTACAGGTTTTTCCATACATCGACTTATCGCCGGGGCTCATTGGACTGCCTCCGACGCGCAATCTTCCATACTAACTAATTCCCTAACAGTCAGTTACGGTAGGTAATAGGCTTCCCGACCAAGCCAAAGTAAAGTCTCCTTCTGAAACGGCCGATATAGGGGAAAGGCGATATGTTGTTTTTCCCAGTTTAAGGAGGCCCGTTGTGGCGACAAAAAGACGCTGGAATTTTGAGAGTTTTGAAGATGTTTGGCAGGCCTGGAACGCCGGTGAATTCACCTGCGATGACATTGCCGATTTTGAAAGCCCCATGCTTCTGGATTGGGTAGCGCGGTTGGATGACTGGGCTCCGAAAGTCGCATTGTGCTTTAATCGGCAGACCAGTGCCGTCACCCTGGATCGTATTTCGCAGCATGATATGCCGGAACTCCGCCGACTGGTATGCTACCATCCCAACGTATCGGTGGAAACGCTGCATCGACTGCTGGACGACGGTGATCGTTTGACCGCCGAGGCCTCGGCCGAGGGTCTGGATCGTTACGCAAAAGCGAACGCGTGGACCGGCCAGAAGCGCCGCCGGGTTACCTCTCGTCGATAAGATTTACCCTGACAGAGAACAGGTGGATGTACAACGGCGCCCGGAGGGGGGCGCCGTTGTTGTTTTGTGGAAGACGGGCAGGTAGGTGCAGTGCAAGGTGATGCCGTCGCCCACAGGGAGAAGCTGAACTACTGTTTCATTCTGTTTTCTCGTTGTGATCGGTATGACCGTTGTCATACTTGCCGGTCAGACTGACCACCCGTCCGTTGTCATCGCGCTCAAACTGAACCCGAAAATACGCCAATCCCTTCAGGCCGAACAGATCGTCGCCCATCGGGAACATGGGATACGGATCGCGACCCTCACGCTGATACAACAGGATGCCGTCCTCAATCCAGAACCGGCGCGGCCCAAACGTGCCGGTATACTGACCCAAGTCGTCGACGTCCAGTTCCAGTTTGTTGCGCTCGGCTTTCAGACCGTCCAGAGCCCAATGCAGCGCGTACACCTCCTGGGGGTCGGTCTTTTTCTCTGCGAGAGTCTCAAGGGCATCCATCAGGGCGACATCATACGCCTCCTCCGATGGAACCACGATGTGTGGTGCCACTCCCACCCCTTCCCAGTTGGTGCCGGTAATCGGATTTATGGCCCGTCCGAACGGAAGCGACATACCCAGGGGGAGACCGTCCCATGCCACCCGGTTTACCGGATGGGCCCCCCCACCGGTGGTGTCGCCCACCAGCGTGGCGCGTTCAAGGTTGCGCAGATTGTAGGAGAATTCCTCCGCCGCCGAGAAGGTGTACTTGCTGGTTAACACCCAGACAGGTACGTCCGTCAGGCGCGGCCCCGGTACATAGGCCTGGGACCAGAACTGATGGATGCTGTCTTCCTGGCGCACATAGAAGCTGTTCAGGTGTACCGGCTCTTGAAAAAGGTAGCTTGAGATCAACTGAATCATCGACGGACTCCCGCCGCCGTTTTCGCGCAAATCGATAATGAGGGCATCGCAATAACCGAGGAAGTTCATGGCTGCGATAGCGGTTGGCCCGCCGTAGGCGGCATCGGCGAATCCGTTGAGCTTCAGGTACCCGATATTGCCGGTCAGACGTTCGACCTTCCGGAAACTGAAGTTGTCGCGTCGTGCCTGGTTCAATCTGCGCTGCAAACGTTGTTCGTCGGTCAAGGTATCCGCGGGATCCTGCGGCTCGGGATCGAGCTGGCGCGGTTGTACACTGAGGTGAAGATCATGGCTGATGGAGCGGAGGTCCTCAGTCAAGCGCTCGCTGAATGCCCCCACCCGATCAAGATCGTCGTATTTTCCGTCCTTGAGATTTTTGCGCAGCAGTTTCGTCATCTCCTGAGCGACATCGGGAAACACGTAGATCTCGAGCAGGGCGGCATTGATACTGTCGACGGCCTGGCTACGTTGCTCTTTGGTGATACGAGGTTCGTCCTCGCCGCCCATCATCACCACTCGCTGGGCGGCGCTTTGGGCCGGCAGCATGAATGCGCCGCACAGTATAGCCAGCAGCACGACAATCGCGGCGGACAATGGTCTTCTACTCATTGCAGTGTTCATATTCCTCTTTTCCTCCGGTACACATCTATCTTTCTACGGTCTTGTTGTCAGGTCAAGGGTCATGGCGATGGTGCAGCGTTGGTATTGCGGCATATCGCTTTCAGGCAGGACTGCGTCCCGAAAACCCATCGCGTGGTATAACGAAACGGCCGCCTCCAATTGCGGACTGGTAAACAAAATCAGCCGTTCGGCGCCCAGAGATCGAGCGCGTTCAATGGCGGCCTGAGCCAGTTTCCGACCCACCTGCCGCCCGCGCACACGTTCCGTTACCGCCATTTTGGCTAGCTCCAGCGTAGTGACACTGTGACGAATGAGGGCCACCGTTCCCACGATCTCGCCGTCTACCCGCGAGAACAAAATGCAGCCGCCCTTCTTCAGGACGTTGCCGTTCGGATCAGCCAGGAGGGCTTCATCGGACGGTTCGACCGTAAAGTAGTGGTTGAGCCACTCGTAGTTGAGATCACGAAAGTATCGGCGATAGGCGGGCCGGTAGTCAATAATCTCCACCGCATCCAGACGGCGCGACTGTTGGCGATCGCCGACGCGGTCGTATATGCTTCGATGCAACAGTGCCGCATCGAGGTTGTCCAGGAGCTTGAGCAACTCGGGGCCGGCCTCATTGATAACGTCACCGGTAGCCCCGGCGATATCATCCCACAGGGGCTCCAGTCGCTGATGCAGGGCAAGGCCGTCGGGAGTAAGAGAAATCAGGCGCCGACGTTCATCGTCTGGATCGGTGATTGAGGATACCAAACCTCGTTTGGTCATGGCGCCCACGACCTGGTTGACGGCCGGATGTGATTGGCCGACATGAGCGGCCAGTTCGGTTACGGCACGGGGTGATTTCTCAGCCAGGGCGTAGAAGACGGTGAACCAGCGGGCCTCAAAGTCAAGGTCGGCGCGACGGTATATGCGGGAGGCATCCCTGAGAAGCTGGTCGCTGAGGCGTTTGAGTCGGCTGGCCAGAGCCAGCTCTTTCAGGGCGGTCAGTATGTCGACATCGCCCGAAGGTTTTTGTGAGGTCATCCCTACCTGCCGGTAATTGCGGTTGCTGTGATGTTTTACGTAAGCACTTACATAAAGTTCCAGCGTTCGGGGGAAGACTTGGGGAGATGGGTGGACGATCCGGGCGCCCTACTGGCAGGGTGCGGTTTCCCGGAAATTGACAAACAGGTTCTCAATCAACCGGGTCAGGTCGGCAACATCGACGCCGCCGTCGCCGGATCCGTCGGTATTTGCCTCATTCTTACAGCACAGCGGTCGGAAAGTGATAAACAGGTGGTCTATCAAGTGAGTGAGATCAGAGACATCCACCATGCCGTCGGCACTGCAGTTGATATTGCCGGTGCTGCCCTCGCAGTCATACGATGATGTCACTTTGGAGGCGAGATTGGACAGCGCCGACCAGTTGGGACGCTCATCGCCAACCTTAAGGGCGAAGTAGTACCTGGTGGAAGGCTGCAGGCCGGAGACCAGCAAATATTCCTCACGGCCGGGAGGCTGGGGTCGCTTGGCCGTGGTAATGCGGGCGGCCTGGTTCCAGTTGGCCTCAGAAATCGGTACGGTGGAGTATCGGATATCGTAGTAGCTTGCCTGACCCACGGCACCATCATCGCCGGTGGCGGTCCAGGTAATTTCTATGCACGATCCAAATACCTCAGCCGAAGTCAGAAAAAGGCACAGTATCATCCCGTAGCGAATCAATCGCATCATCCCAAAGTCCCCAAGACCCTTCAAAGTCGGCTGGTGAGGTATTGAGTGCGGACAACTTTCGAAGATTATTCAGCAGTTTTCCCAAAAGTACACAAAGTCTGGCCGGTGTCAACATCATAAGTGCGACAGAGGGTGGTGGATGAGACCAGGATTGACACAAAATTGAACAGGTGACAGAATATGTCTGACAAGGGGGTCGGAAATCGTCGCATGTGACGTATTATGACAGGGGGCAGGGGGTTACGAGGCGAACTTCTTAGCTTTCGAAGCCTTTTCTGGCCAGGACGCCGCTGGTATAGTAATGTCGGACTTCAGTCATTTCGGTCACCAGATCAGCCCTTTCTATCCACTCAGGAGGACAATAGCGTCCGGTGAGGATCAATTCGACTGATTCTGGCCGATTATCGAGCAGGGGCAGTAGATCTTCCGGGCTCAGGAGGCCAAAATATGTCGTGACGCAGACCTCATCAAGGATGACCAGGTCGTATTTGCCGCTGTCGATAGCCTCTTCTGCCCGGCGAAGGGCATTTGGGGCCGTGTTTTTCTCCAGATCATTGGGAGGACGCTTATCAAAGACAAAAGAGTCGTTGCCGTAGCGTTCGATGGTAATCCAGTCGGCGAGGCTACCGAGTGCCCGTATTTCGCCGTACGGGAAGTCCTTCATGAACATGATGATGAGGGATTTCAGGCGACTGCCCGCGGCTCGGACCGCCTGACCTATTGCCGCGGTGGTTTTGCCCTTGCCGTTGCCGGTGTAGATCTGGAGGTATCGTTTTGCCTGATTGTCCATGGCCGGTATATTCACTTCAGGCGCCCGCGGGGCAACAACAAAGGTGATCGGTGACAAGGAAACCGTCTGTAACATTGACAGCGTTGACTCGTCTTCTGGTATAACGGAGCAACTGACCGAAAACGATGCAGGCGTGGAGATTAAGCTATGGATGAATTGACCTGGCCGCAGAAACTGGCACTCAGTATTCGAAAGACCGCCGGGGAGGAAATCGAGCGGGAAGTGATGGCAGGCGAGAAGGCCACGGACGATCCGGTCGCCAAGGCGGCGTGGACTGCCGGTGCGATGGACCGGCTGGACTGTCTTGTGCCGGACGTATCTGACCGGAAGGAGATCATGGCCCGTTGTTCCTGCGCCTGTGCGGTTGATGTCACCCGAACGCTACGGGCCGAGTACGAGCGAACCGGCGATCTGGACCAGGTTCTGGAGTTTTCGTACTGCAATCCCTTTTTCATTCGGCCCCGTCGCGAGGGCAACACCATCTATTTCACGAAGGCACCCCGGGATCCGGAAGCATTTGAGAAGGCCAACACTCCTCACGAGCGTCAGATGGCCTATTGTCATTGCGAGCAGGTGCGGGCCCGGAAGGGGGAGATTTCGCTCACGCACTGCTATTGTGGGGCCGGGTGGTATCAGGGTATCATGGAAGGAATCCTGGGGCGACCGGTTGAGATAGAGTTGGTGAAATCGGTGTTGCAGGGCGATGACGCCTGCGTGATAGCCGTCCACATATGATATCTGGCAGTGCCGGCCGGGTAGACATCGCCTGCCGGTGTCGGCCATAGTCTCTTCAGGCCCCAATCCCCCTGAATATTACTTGTTAAATCCCCTTGACCGCATAGTATTGGGGGGTATATTCGCCACGTGAAAAAGATCACGATTAGTCAACAGCTCAATATGGGAGCTTGCTTGTTATGAATTTGAAACAACTGGCCCTTGACTATCACTCCAAGGGCAAGCGGGGCAAGATCGAGGTAAATCCGACCAAGCCCTGCACGACACAGCTGGACCTCTCGCTCGCCTACACCCCGGGTGTCGCCGAGCCCTGCCTGGCTATCAAGGATAACCCTGCTGACGTATACAAGTATACCGCCAAGGGCAATTTGGTTGCGGTGGTCTCCAACGGTACCGCCGTTCTGGGACTTGGTAATATTGGTGCTGCCGCCGGTAAACCGGTTATGGAAGGCAAAGGCGTTCTGTTCAAGAGGTTTGCCGATGTCGACGTGTTTGATATCGAGCTGGACACCGAGGACCCCGATGAGGTCATCAAGGCGTGCCAGTTGCTGGAACCGACCTTCGGCGGTATCAACCTCGAGGACATCAAGGGACCGGAGTGTTTCTACATTGAAGAAACGCTCAAAAAGACCATGAACATCCCGGTGTTTCATGACGATCAGCATGGGACGGCGATCATCTCGGCGGCGGCTCTATTGAACGCGCTGGATATAGTCAAGAAGGACATCGACAAAATCAGGGTTGTGTACTCGGGCGCCGGCGCTGCCGGTATCGCCTGCGCGAAGTTGTACTGTTCACTCGGCGTGAAGCACGAGAATCTGCTCATGGTTGATTCCAAGGGCGTGATGTACGAAGGACGCGGAGACAAGTTCAACAAGTACAAAGGTGAATTCGTACGCAAGACCGATTGCCGGACGCTGGAAGATGCGATGGTTGATGCCGACGTGTTTGTTGGTGTTTCGGTGGCGAATTGTGTGACCCAGAAGATGGTCAAGTCAATGGCCGAAAACCCGCTTATTTTCGCCATGGCCAACCCCGATCCGGAAATCACGTATCCGGATGCTCTTGCGGCTCGCAAGGATGTGATTATGGCCACCGGTCGTTCGGATTATCCGAACCAGGTGAACAATGTCCTGGGCTTCCCGTTCATATTCCGAGGTGCACTCGATGTTCATGCGACAGCCATCAACGAGGAAATGAAGATTGCGGCCGTCAAGGCGCTGGCAACACTGGCGCGTGAAGATGTTCCCGAATCGGTTGCCCGTGCCTACGGTGTGGACCATTTCAGGTTTGGTCGCGAGTACATCATTCCGAAGCCGTTTGATCCGCGCATTCTCGTATGGGAATCGGCAGCGGTTGCCCAGGCGGCCATGGATACCGGCGTGGCCCAGCACAAGGTTGATATCGAGGAATACAAGCAGGAGCTTGAGGCTCGGGTTGGCAAGGGTCGGGTGATTATGCGCGTGATGGCCCAGAAAGCCCGCAAGGATCCCAAACGTATCGTGTTCCCGGAAGGCAACTCCTCCCGTATCCTTCGGGCGGCCCACACGATTCTTGAGGACGGCATTGCCAAGCCGGTCATACTCGGGACCGAGAAGTTTGTGCTGGACGTGGCCAAAGAGCATGAAATAGACATGACGGGTATCGAGATCATCGACCCGGTCGATTCAGACAAGCGGCAGCAGTACGCTCAGTGGTTCTACGAGCGTCGTTGTCGCAAGGGTATGTCGATAGAGAAGGCCAACTGGGCCATGCGCGACCGCACTCACTTCGGTATTGCCATGCTGGCCAACGGTGACTGCGATGCCGTCCTGTCCGGCGCCACCACCGACTATCCGTCGACTATGCGTCCGGCCCTGCAGATGATTGACCTGAATCCCGGCGTGACTCGCGCCGCGGGCCTGTTTGTCATGTTGCAGAAGGACAAAGTGTACATGTTTGCCGACACGACGGTGAATGTGAACCCGACCGCCGAGGAGTTGGCGGAGATCGCGGTGGGCGCCTCGCATGTGGCCCGGGCATTCAATATCGAGCCTCGGATTGCGATGTTGTCCTTCTCCAACTTCGGTTCGGCCCCGTTGCCGGAATCGAAGAAGGTGGCCAGGGCGACTGCCATACTCAAGGAGAAGCATCCTGAGTTGCTGGTTGACGGTGAGATGCAGGCTGATACGGCACTGATGCCGGATTACATGGCCAAGCACTATCCCTTCTCCAGATTGAAGGAGCCGGCCAATATCATGATTTTCCCGGATCTGAACTCCGGTAACATCGCTTATAAGCTGGCCCTGCGCATGGGCGGACTGACGGCTATCGGGCCGATCCTGGTTGGTCTCTCCAAGCCGGTACACGTCCTGCACCGTACGCTCGATGTCAACCAGATTGTCGATATGGCCGCTATCGCCGTGGTTGATGCTCAGGAGAATGCGTTGCGTAAGAAGTGATCGTACGATCCTCACTATGACAATAAAAAAGCCGGAGTGACTACTCCGGCTTTTTCTTTTTAGTCTGTTGGATTACTTCAGCAGCATGGTCAGGAACACACCGGCGGCTACGGCCGAGCCGATAACACCGGCAACATTGGGTCCCATTGCAGGCATCAGCGGATTAACTCTGCCCTCGGTTTCGTCCGAAACAAACTTCTGTACTACCCGGGCCGCCATGGGGACTGCCGACACTCCGGCGGCGCCTATGCAGGGATTGATCTTTTTGCCTTCCGGCAGGACCAGGTTCAGCAGCTTGGCGAACACGATTCCGCCCGCCGTGCTGAACGAAAAGGCTACGGCTCCAAGCACGAGGATCAGCAACGTTTTGGTGGTGATGAAATGGGCGGAGTCCATGGTGGCGCCAACGGCCAGTCCCAGGAAGATGGTCACGATGTCAATCAGTGACCCGCCCGCCGTTTTGCGCAGCCGATCGGTCACGCCGCACTCCCGCAGGAGATTGCCAAACATGAGCATGCCAATCAGCGGGGCGCTTGACGGAATCGCCAGGGAGGCGACAATGCCTGTGACAATCGGGAACAGGATGGCTGCTGTCCGCGAAACCGGGAGGGCCTGAGGCATGTCGATCTGGCGCTCGTGATGGGTAGTCAACATGCGGATGATTGGCGGTTGGATGATCGGAACCAGCGCCATGTAACTGTACGCTGCAACCGCAATCGGCCCGAGCAGGTGCGGGGCCAGCTGACTGGCCAGGAAGATCGATGTGGGCCCGTCGGCCCCGCCAATAATACCAATACTGGCCGCTTCTTTGGGTGTGAAGCCGAGAAGATACGCGCCGCCCAGAGCCGCCACGAAAATACCCAGCTGGGCCGCGGCGCCCAGCAGGAAGGTTATGGGTCGGCCGAGCAGCGGTCGGAAATCGGTCAGGACGCCTACCCCAAGGAAGATGATAGGCGGCAACAACTCCGTCTTGATGCCGCCCGAGTAAATCAATCCCATGAGGCCTTCGCCGTAGGATCCCATATGCGCGAGAGGGAGATTAGCCAGGATGGCGCCGAAGCCGATAGGAATCAGCAGCAACGGTTCATACTGTTTTGAGATAGCCAGGTATATCAGAACTCCGGCCACCGCAAACATCACCCAATTGCCCCACTCCAGGTTGGCGAAGCCTGATTGTCGAAACAGTTCGAAAACTGTATCCATGAGACTTCGCCTCCTATGAAATGGTTAGAATCGGCTTTTTGGAGTCAATCTCATCTCCAATGGCAACATGAATCGCGGTCACGGTGCCGTTGAACGGTGCCTTGATTTCATGCTTCGCTTTCATCGCCTCAATGGCCGCGATAACATGCCCCTTGCTGACGGTCTCACCGACTTTCACCAGGATATCAACCACTTCAACAGCGCCGGCAAACGTTGAGTATACCGGGGTGCCATTGGATGACGGTGCCGGGGCGGCGACCGGCGCGGTGGCAACGCCACCGGCTGCGGATGCCGGCTCCACCGTTACCATGAAGGTGCGGGACACGCCATGTTCTTCAACCGTGCAGCGGGACGTGATGGGACCCGTGATGGCGCCGCCGCCGTTGGACGGTGCCGCGGCGGGTGCACTTTCGGCTACAGGTGCGGCCTTCTTTTTCAGCGGCACATCGATCTTTGACTTTCCGGTGAGCAGGCGGATGCCCTCGTTAAGCTCCATCTTTTTGCCCGGT
>Ga0180007_10001914_pt1 | contig 26098 bp, 18 predicted proteins | sample MM_PC_MetaG_FD_121122 | JGI IMG/M metagenome (GOLD analysis project Ga0180007, IMG submission 121122) | Groundwater microbial communities from the Aspo Hard Rock Laboratory (HRL) deep subsurface site, Sweden - MM_PC_MetaG | ecosystem: Environmental > Aquatic > Deep subsurface > Groundwater... | reverse complement strand
TTAATACATTAATAAAAGAGATCCAGAACAATAATGTTCGGCAGCCTGCGGGAAATATAGAGAATCTAAAAGAACCAAAAGTAACGCTTTATGGAGAACTGGACAATATTAAAAGTCTGGAGGCTCTGGCTGTTCAAGGAGGATTTGAAGGTCAGGTTGTCCGCCTAAAGGATGTCGCGGATGTTTTAAAGGGTTATGAAAAGACTAAAACAGTTATTAAAATAAATGGGCATGAGGGAATATTTTTAAGAGTAATAAAAAGCTCTCAAGTGGGGATTATAGAAGCAATAGAAGCAGTAACTAAAGTGGTAAAAGATTTTCAGCTGAGTAATGTGGAAAATGAACAGATTAAGATTATCCCTTTAGACGATGAGTCTTTTGATGTTAGAAATAGAATTTCGCTTATTTTGTTGAATGGATTGATTGGTTTTAGCCTTATCCTTCTAATGCTTTTTTTGTTTCTGGATTTTCGTTCTGGTCTATGGGTAGCCATGGGCATACCGTTTACTTTTTGCTTTGCTCTTTTTGCTGCTTATATATCCGGCTACTCGATAAATAATATTACTCTAGCCGCAGTTATTATTGTTATGGGGATGGTAGTAGATGATGCGATTGTTGTCGCGGAAAATATTACCCGGCTGAGAGCTCAGGGAATGGAAACAAAAGAGGCGGCTAGTAAAGGGACGGCTTTTGTTTTTTTACCGATAATCGCCAGTATTTTAACCACCTGTGTCGCATTTATCCCGCTTTATTTTTTCACGGGAAGATTTGGGGCAATGGTAGGATTTATTCCGCTGATTGTGTTTTTTATGCTGGGCGGCAGTTTATTTGAAGCTTTGTTTATTCTGCCGGGGCATATGATTATCCCCTTAGGCGAAAAGACAGAAAAAATTATTGATAAGTTAGGGCTGAAAAAGCGATTTAAAAAATTTTCGAGTAATCAGCGATTAGCAGAGGAAGTTTCTAGAAAACATTGGTTTGATCATTGGGAAAATGCTTATGGCAAATTTATAGAGTTGATTCTTTCCCGTAAAGTTATTGTATTTATAGTCTTTGGTTTACTCTTGGCTTTATCTGCTTTTATTGCGGGCGCAAAAATGAAATTTATTATGTTTCCAGGGGAAGAGACTCGGCAGATTAATCTTACGGCGCAGTCTCCGGCTGGTACACAGCGTTATGAAACAGCTCGCTTTGCTCAAGCAATGGAAGACATTTTATCTAAATATGTCGGCAAAGAGGTGGTTGGGTTTAGGAATGAAATTGGCCGAACCAGACATGGCTCAGCGGCTCAAGAAAACTATATGCGGATGAATGTGGAGATTTTGCCCAAAGAAAAACGTAAGAAAAGCGCTGATCAATTGATTGAAGAGTGGAAAAAAGATTTCGCGAAGGTAGAGAATATTGAAAAAATAAAATTCAGCAAGACTTGGCAAGGTCAGAGCGGAGACAGCCCGATTGAGATTCTTGTTAAAGAGAATAATAATAGCCGGCGCAGGGAAATTGCTGATGAATTGGCAAAAATAATGGAAAATTACCCGGCATTAGTTAATGTGGAAATAGACAGACCAATTTTAAATCCGGAATATCGAATAAAATTAGATCGCGATAAGATTAGAAGGCTGGCGATAAGTCCTGCGGATATAGCATCTACACTGAGAGCGGCATTGGAAGGTAAAATATTATATGAGTTTAAAGGGGATGAAGATGAAGTCTATGTAAGGATCACTACCATAGAAAATGCTAAGGATAGTATTGATAAAGTCCTGGAGCTTCCGGTTGAAAACGCGAGTAATTATCTTGTACCGCTTAAAGATATTGTTATTGTAGAGGAGATAGTAAGTCCGGATTCTATTGTTAGGGATGATTTGAAAAGAACGATAATAATTTATGCTGATATAAAACCCGGCTCCAAGAGCACTCCCTTAGAGATAGCCAAGTATTTTGAAAATAATGTTTTTAGTAAAATTACAGCTAAAACACCCTCTGCGATAATTGAATTTGCCGGTGAAGTAAAAGACACCCGGGAGACCCAAGGGAATTTTTTAATGGCGATTATTATGGCAATTGGTTTGATTTATGTTATTCTCGCTTTATTGTTTAATTCTTTGAACCAACCATTAATTATAATGATTACGATCCCTTTTGGTTTGGTGGGCATAATCCTGGCTTTTTGGATGCATGGGATTCTTATGTATGGCTTTTTCGCGGTTATCGGAGCTTTGGGGCTTGCCGGAGTAGTTGTCAATGACGCGATTATTATGCTGGTAAAGCTAAATTCTGATTTTGACGCATCTTTAGGTAAGCAAAGTTTTAATCGGCAAATAGCTAATATTGCTAAAACCCGTTTGCGCGCGGTGATGTTGACAACGCTTACCACAGTTGTCGGGATTATCCCTACAGCATATGGCTGGGCAGGATATGATGCAATGCTTGCGCAAATGATGTTAGCGCTTACCTGGGGGCTTATTTTCGGCACAACCATAACCTTGCTTTTAATCCCTTGTGTCTATAGCCTGATGAAAAGCGTGAGGCAGAGGATATGATGATTAGAAAAATAAGATTGATTGTATTAACAACTATAGCGATTAGTCTGATAAACCCAAATACTCTCAAAGCTCAAGCGGAAAACATTGAAATATTAACTTTAGATAATTTTATTAGTTTAGCTTCTAAAAAAGATACGCGCTTTGAACAAATACTTATTGATAAGCTTGCGCTTAAATATAGGAAAGCCTTAGGCTTACCGGCAGGCGATTTTATATTGTCGTTAAAAAGTAAATATAATTTTGTTTTTGATCCAGATGATCAGGACTTAACTAATACAGTTGCTTTAACTAAACTCTTTCCTTATACAGGAACAGAAATTGAAGTGGGATATAGTTCATCGCTTAGCTCTGTTTCTCGGGAAATAAGCTCAGAATTTGAAGTTGCGGTTTCTCAACCAATCGCGGAGAATGCCTTTGGAAAGAATACTCGTCTTTTGGACAAAATTATTGGATTAGAGACTAAGGTAGCTGATTTTCAGGTGATTGAGGCCTATGAAGACTATTTGGCATCTTTGATCCAGCTTTATTATAATTGGTATTCAGCTTATGAAAATGTAAATACTGCCAGGAATTCTTATAATGAAAACATGAAATTGCTGGAAAATATAAAAGAAAGAGAAAAATATAAAATAGCTTTGCCGGTTGATGTTAATAAAGTCAGCTTGCAGGTGGTAGCAAAAAAAGAAGCACTAATAACTCTTGAGAATAAATATGCTGAGTATTTAAATTTAATTAAACAATCAATTCGGAATGAAAATAACATTGATCTTCGGGCGGAGAATCCAATGCTTTATGAGGATTTGAAAATTAATTTTAATCCTGATTATCTAAAATTCAGTACTCAAAGCCGGACAGCTAAAATGTTGAAAATGCTGGAAGATAAGACAAGCTTTGAGGTTGATAAATATGCCAATGAACTTCTTCCATCAATAAATTTAATCGCAGGATATTTGCAGGAAGGTTCTGATCATCAGCTTAAAGCTTCTGAGCAGACTGTATATGCCGGGCTGTCATTTGATTGGCCAATGCCCAGTGTAGTGGAGAAGGCTCGTCTGGAAACTTCCAAACTTGAACTTAAAAAAACAAAATTAGAATCCGAAAATATTCATCTTAAAATTTATACTGATCTTAAGAATCTAAATAATCAGATAGATAATGAAAAAGAGCTTATCTCTATCGCGGATGATAAAATTAAGTTTTCTCAGGCAATTGTAGACGATGAACGTAAAAATTATTCTTTGGGAAGAGTAACTCTAAATGATCTGATTGATGAAGTGAATAAATTAGAAGATAATAAATTCAATAAAATTTTCCATGAAGTTCAATTAAAGCGATTGGTAGTTGAATGGTTAAGGCTTAATGATCAGCTTATTAAACAAAATGATATTTGAGCTTAATTTAATTGCTCAGCAATAATATTAAAATCATAATTTCTTGTAAGGTAATGACTTGCGTTAAAATTCAAGCCCGAAAAATCAAAAAATTAAAATTTATTAGCTAAGTTTGATATAATGTATTTTATGCTATTTGTTTATTTGCTGACTGTAAGCTTTGAAGATAATAAGACAAATAATTACTCTAAGCGTAAATGATTATTATATGCGGATTAAAACGGAGGATTTATGGTGACGGCTTTTAAGGAATTTGTAAATATTTTGAACATTCCAATTGTAAATATTGGACAAACGCAAGTAAGCCTAGGAGGAATATTTACCGCTGTTTTTGTTTTTTTAGTTTCCTTGATAATATCAAAATTAGTTCAGCGTGCTTTGACAAACAGCATGACAAAAAAACTCAAGTTAACTGCCGGAATGGCATATGCCGTAAAACGGATTTTGCATTATGTGATAGTTTTTTTTGGTGCTATTTTAGCCGCGCAATGCGTGGGCTTGAATTTAGGCAGTTTAGCGGTTGTTTTTGGCTTTATAAGTGTGGGCATTGGTTTTGGTTTGCAGAATGTGACATCTAATTTTATATCCGGATTAATTCTGCTGATTGAGAGGCCAGTCAGTGCCGGAGATTTTGTGAGTGTGGAAAATCAGATGGGAAGAGTGGCCAATATAAATATGCGTTCAACAACAATATTAACCACAGATAATATTTCGATAATTGTGCCTAATTCTAAATTTATCGAAAACCCGGTTATAAACTGGTCTTATGGGGACACAAGAATAAGGCTGCATTGTCCGGTGGGGGTTGCTTATGGTTCAGATATCACGAAAGTGCGGGAAACATTATTACAGGTCGCTAAAGAGAATCCTGATGTTTTAAAAAAGCCTGAACCAGAAGTAAGATTTTTAGAGTTTGCTAATTCTTCGCTAAATCTGGAATTACTGGCCTGGACTGATGAACCGGAAAAACAGTTTTTACTGCATAGTAAAATAAATTACGCGATTGATCAGGCTTTTCGTTTGGCGGATATCAAGATTCCTTTTCCCCAAAGGGATATTAATCTGCAAATGACTCCGGCAATTGAAAAAATCAGTCAAATTAGAAAAGGATAAAATGAAAATGGGTAAGGTATTAAAAAAAATAGGTTTTTTGATGTTTGTGATGCTTTATTTTCTTAATTTCAGTTATGCTGAAGAAGCTCAAGAGGATGGCAATGACGCGATTAATCGAAAACAAAGCAAGAGTTATCAATCTTATGATGAGTTGTTTGATCTTTATCAGCCATATTTAAAGAATGTAAAAGCCTATGAACCGATATATTTTTTAATGGGAGCAAATCCGGAAAAAAGTAAGTTCCAGTTCAGCTTTCGTTTCCAGCTGTTTAATAAAGATGCCTCGCTTATAGAGAATTATGATTGGTTGAAAGGGCTTAATTTTGGATATACTCAAACTTCTTTTTGGGATTTAAAATCTAATTCTAAGCCGTTTAAAGACACTAGTTATAAGCCAGAAATATTTTATCTTTCAACGAATCTTGTTTCCGATAATAAGGATTTAAAGGGAGTGTTTTTACAAACAGGGCTTAAGCATGAATCAAATGGTCAGGCCGGAGATATTTCGCGTTCGACTAATAGTATGTATTTAAAACCGATTTTCATGTTTTATGACCCGAGTAGTTTAGTTGGAATGCAGATATCTCCTAAAGCTTGGTTTTATCTGGAAAATGATGATGATAATAATCCCGATTTGAAAGATTATCGCGGATATTTTGATTTGGAGGTAAAACTGGGCAGAGAGGATCGTGCTATGCTGGAATCGCATTTTCGGCCAGCCAGAGAAGGTAATTCCGTAGAGCTGGCCTTAACTTATCCCATCCAGAAATATTTGGCCAATAATATCGGGGTGTATCTTAATCTGCAGTATGTCAACAGTTTAGCGGAAAATATGATAAACTATAAAGAACGGACTGAGGTGGTTCGGTTAGGAATTTCTTTGGTTCGTTAGTTTGAACATACACTTATATAGTTACTAGTTAAAACAGAAGAGGGTAAATGAAGTTAGATAAGTTTACATTTCAAGCTCAGGAGGCATTAGAGGCAGCTGCTCATACGGCACGGCGTTTTAAAAATCAGGAAATCGATATAACGCATCTTATGCTGGCAATGCTCTCAGTGGATCAAAGTATTGCCTTAAGTATATTGGAAAAATTAGGAGTAGATATAAGATTATTCCAGCGGAAAATTGAAGAAATTTTAGCAAAAAAACCGCAGGTTGAAGGTACTGGAGCACAGGAATATATATCTAAAAAACTAGAATTTATATTAAATGATTCATTGGAGCAGGCAAAACAGCTCAAGGATGATTATGTGAGCATAGAGCATTTGTTATTATCTATCTGTAAGAGTAGAGATGATGAAAATATAAATTCTTTACTTAAATTATATAATATTAATACAGCATCTGTTTTAAATATAATGAAAGAATTAAGAGGAGGCCAGAGAGTTATGGATCAAAATCCAGAATCTAAATTCCAGGCTCTGGAACGTTACGGCAGAGACCTGACAAAACTTGCTGAACAAGGCAAGCTTGATCCTGTGATCGGTAGAGATGAAGAAATTCGCAGAGCCATACAAGTTTTATCGCGGAGAACTAAAAATAATCCGGTTTTAATCGGAGATCCCGGGACTGGAAAAACCGCTATTATCGAAGGATTAGCAAAAAGAATCGCGGACGGAGATGTTCCGACAACTTTAAAGAATAAACAAATTTTCGCTTTAGACTTGGGGGCTTTGATTGCCGGGGCTAAATTTCGGGGAGAGTTTGAAGAAAGGCTAAAGGCGGTTTTAAAAGAAATTCAGAATAAGGCCGGACAAATAATCTGTTTCATTGATGAACTGCATACTTTGGTTGGTGCCGGCAGCGCAGAAGGGGCGGTTGACGCGTCAAATATGCTTAAACCCGCGCTGGCTCGGGGAGAATTAAGATGTATTGGGGCAACGACATTTGATGAATACCGAAAATATATTGAAAAGGATAAAGCTTTGGAAAGACGGTTTCAACCGATTTTTATCGGCGAGCCTTCAGTGGAAGATACGATTGCCATATTGCGCGGTTTAAAGGAAAAATATGAAATATACCATGGAGTCAAAATTAAAGATGAAGCTTTGATCAGCGCGGCTACTTTATCTGATCGATATATTACTAATCGATTTTTGCCGGATAAAGCGATTGATTTAATCGACGAATCAGCTTCTAAGTTACGCATTGAAATAGATAGTTTGCCTACAGAAATAGATGAACTTGAGCGAAAAATAATGCAGTTGGAAATTGAAAAACAAGCGCTAAAAAAAGAAAAGGATGAAGCTTCTAAGCAAAGGCTTAAAAAATTAGAAAGTACATTATCTGAAACTCGAGAGAAATCCCGAGCTTTAAAGGTTAACTGGGAAAAGGAAAAAGGAGTAATTGAAGCAATTCGAAAAATTAAATCAGATTTGGAAAAAGCGAAATTTGATGAAGAAAAATTCGAAAAAGAAGCGCGCTTGGATAAAGTAGCAGAAATTCGCTATGGAGTAATCACTGCTCTTAATAAACAACTGAGAGAAAAGAATGATAAACTGCATGAAATCCAAAAGAAAAGCAAAATGCTCAAAGAAGAGGTTGATGAAGAAGATATCGCCCAGATTATTTCTAAGTGGACAGGCATTCCTGTTTCCCGACTCCTAGAGGGTGAAATAGAAAAACTTGTTTCTATGGAGCAGCGGCTTAAACAAAAAGTCATCGGCCAAGATCAGGCGATTTCAGCTATTGCTAATGCGGTAAGGCGATCCCGTTCGGGAATTTCTGATGAAAATCGGCCGATAGGTTCATTTATTTTTCTGGGTCAGACGGGTGTGGGTAAAACTTATTTGGCAAAGACCATAGCGAGTTTTTTATTTGATGATGAAAACGCGCTGATAAGAATAGACATGTCTGAATACATGGAAAAACACGCGGTTAGCCGTTTGATCGGAGCTCCGCCAGGATATGTTGGGTATGAAGAAGGCGGCCAACTGACTGAAAAAATAAGGCGCAGACCTTATGCTGTTATTCTATTTGATGAAATTGAAAAAGCGCATCACGATGTTTTTAATATTCTATTGCAAATATTAGAAGATGGGCGCCTGACGGATGGCCAAGGCAGGGTAGTAAATTTTAGAAATACGGTTATAATTATGACATCAAATATCGGCAGTCAATATTTTCAGGAAGCAACGGATTCATTGGATGATATAAAAATAAAGGTGGCGGAAGAAATTAAAAAGTATTTAAGGCCCGAGCTTATAAATCGAATTGATGAGATCATTATTTTTAATAAATTATCTCAACTCGATGTGGAAAAAATTGTGGAGATCCAGTTGTCGGAATTACAAGCTAAGCTTAAAAAGAAAAATTTAGTTTTAAATATTTCGCAAAAAGCTAAAACGAAAATCGCGGAATTGGGGTATGATCCTGATTTCGGGGCAAGACCCCTACGTCGTCTGATTCAAAAAGAGATCGAGGACGCGCTGGCGCTTAAAATATTAAACGGGGAATACAAAAGCAATGATACAATAATAGTGGATGTTGATTCTAAGACTGGAAAGCTGAAAATATGAAGGATTATTACGCAATTATAGGGGTTCCGGAGACTTCGTCTCCGCAGGAGATAAAATCAGCGTACAGGAAGCTGGCGCTTAAATATCATCCTGATACATGTCCGGAAAATAAAAAAAAAGAATCTGAAGAAAAATTTAAGGATATTTCCGCGGCTTATTATGTATTGGGTGATGAAAAACGGAAAAAAGAATACGATGCATATAGAAAAGGGCAAAATACTTTTAAACGCGGACCTGAAGCCGGAGATTTTGCTTCACAATCCGGATTTGACTTTGAGGAGCTGTTGAGGCATTTTAATAATTCTGGGACTCGAAGCAGCCGGCAAAAAAAAACAGAAAATAGATACTTCTCTTTTGATGATCTGTCGGATATCTTCTCGGGAATGGGCGCTGAACAAACTTATTCAGGTAATGCTTACCAATTTAAAGCTAATCCTATGAAACAAAAACAGGATACGGATATTTACGCGGAAATTAATATCCCGGAGAAGGTTGCTAAACTTGGGGGTGAAGTCAAAGTTAAGTTGCCTGATGCGAGAACAATAAATCTTAAAATAGCGGCCAATACAAAAAATGGTCAGAAGCTAAGATTAAAGGGCATGGGAAAAATGTGTGATACCTGTGATCATAAGGGAGATTTAATTGTCTCAGTCCGCTATTCTTAAAAAACAGAATAGGGCATGGTCATATTAGATTGTAAAATAGCTAATAAGAAAGAATTATGCGATGAAAAAAATTATTCATATGAGTGATCTGCATATTGGATATAAAAATTTCAATCAAAGATTTATTCATATTATTGATTGCCTGAATAGTGCCCTGCCGGGAAAACCTTCTCACTATGTGCTTATTATTACAGGAGATCTTGTAAATAATGCTAATAAAAAAGATAGTTATCAAGAGGTTTTGCAGGGTTTGGATTATTTAAAAGAGCTGGGGTTCAAACATGTATTACTTATCCCTGGCAACCATGATTATGGTACTGGTAATCGGGGTAAGAAAAAATTTATTAGTCTGTTTAAACAAGCTTTTTACGGAAAAGAAATAGATTACCCTAAGGTGGACATAATTGATGATATTGCTTTTATTGGGTTAGATTCAATGGCCAAAGAGCTTAATTGGTATAATGAATTATGGGCCCAAGGTCAGTTAGGCAAGAAGCAGCTGACTGCATTAGAAACCATTCTAACTCAAGATATGGTGAAAGCCTGCTCAAAGAGAGTTATTTATCTGCATCATCATCCTTTTAAATGGCGTCCTTTGCATGAATTAAAAGATTCGCGTAAATTACATAAAGTTCTTAAAAAAATAATGGATAAGGGGATTTCCATTGATGCTATTTTATTTGGGCATAATCATGAAGGTAAGCCACATAATGGAAAGTGGGGGATCCCGAGATGTTATGATGCCGGAACAGTTACTCTTAAGCCAAGACCAAAATATGTGGATTGGGCTCCTTGGTTCAAGGTAAAATCTTCTACTAGGATAATTGATCTGAGTAATCCCCCGGAAACCGATTACATTGTTTCTTGTGAATATCAAAAAGATGCTTCGGGAGAATTATGATCAGCGATATCCGGGATATCTTGTTAATTTGTTATTATTTATATCTACTGGTAACAATCATTTATCTATTATTAGACAATCGCGAAACCTCGGCAACTTTTGCCTGGATTTTTGTTTTAATTACATTTCCGGTTATAGGATTAATCTTCTATTTACTTATCGGTCGTAACAGAAGAAAATCACACAAGTATAAAAAATATCAGCAACAGGAGCGGAGATGTCTGAATCTGGGAATAGAAACTTATATTCATCAGCAGGAAGAAAATCTAAAGAGACTTTCCGCTCAGGATGATTTTGTAACGCGCAGAAAATTATTTGAGCTTTTATATAGAAATTCTAATTCTTTGTTAACAACAAACAATGCGATTCAGCTTTTCTATACAGGTAAAGATAAGTTTGAGGCTTTGATTGCGGACTTAAATAATGCTAAACAATTTATTCACATGGAATATTTTATCTGGCGCAATGACTCATTGACAGAGCAGGTAAAGAATGTTTTGATTAATAAAAGCCGCCAGGGAGTTGAAGTTCGAATCCTGTTTGATATTATTGGAAGTTTTCGATTTAAAAAAGCATATATTAAACAAATGCGGAAAAATGGGATTAAAATTTATCCTTATGATAATCCGCATTCATTTATTACAGTTCATTCTTTAAACTACAGAAACCACCGGAAAATCGCGATTATTGACGGGCTGATTGCTTATACCGGAGGAATGAATATGGGCCAGGAATATATAGATGGGGGGAAGAGATTTGATTCTTGGCGTGATACACATATGAGAATTATGGGTGATGCGGTATGTTTGTTGCAGTCAATTTTTATTGCTAGCTGGCAAAATACAACAAATGAAAAAGTAGCAGGCATAAAATATTTCCCGCAAGCAAAGGATGTTAAGTCATATGTTCCGGCACAGATTACAACTTCCGGACCTGATGCGGAATGGAGTTCCATTGAGCAGCTTTATTTTACTCTGATAACCTCCGCCCAGGAATCTATTTGTATTCAGTCGCCTTATTTTATTCCCAGTGAAAGTATTTACAAGGCTTTGTTAAGTGCTGCTTTAAGCGGAATAAAAGTTAAGCTGATTGTAACGGGCAAGCCGGATAATTTACTGCCTTATTGGGCCGCATTTTCTTTTTTTGGCGCATTATTAAAAGCTGGTGTAAGAATTTATCACTATCAAACAGGATTTATGCACGCAAAAGCGATTATTGTTGATAATGAAATTTGTTCTGTGGGCACAGCTAATATGGATATCCGCAGTTTTCAATTAAATTATGAAGTTAATATGTTAATATATGATAAGACCATTGCGCAGGATTTGAGTACACATTTTGATTTTGATTTAACTGGTTGTCGTGAGCTTACTTCGGAAAAGTATTATAGTATAAAACCTTTAAAGAAATTTCGTAATTCTCTGGCCAGATTATTTGCTCCGATAATGTGATGTTTTTAATTGAAATTTAAAAACCCTTGACTAAGTATTGACATTTTAAGCGATTAAGAGTAAGATTATCCGATTTTGAATAAAAGCGGTTTTTACTGTGTGCAATCAACACAAAAGACAATAGGAAAAATAATTAGTTTTAGATGAGTATAATTCTGATTATTAAAGGAAGGAAAAATATGTTTAGAATAAGAAGAATATATGATATAAATACTCCAATTAACCAGAAAGCTTACACTCAAGTACAGCAAATCCTTAGAGAACAGTTTACCTTAATCCATGCTAGTGAAATTGATAAACTGCCTGATTTGCTTAAAAATCCGCTTAAGTATCGGTTTCGCTCAATTCTTTTTGTTGCGGATAATATAAAAGGTGATGTCAGTGGATTTGCTTTGCTACTTCATGCCCCGGATTTGGACTTTTGTTATTTAGATTATATCTCAACGGCAAAGCATTTTACGGGAAGAGGGATTGGGGGAGCGTTATATTCAAGAGTTAGAGAAGAAACCGTGCTGTTGCAATCTAAGGGCTTGTTTTTTGAATGTCTTCCTGATGATCCACTGCTTTGCAAAGATCCTCTGGTTTTAAAACAGAATAAAGCTCGGCTGAGGTTTTATGAAAAATATGGCGCCAGCCCGATAATCAATACCAAGTATGAAACTTCGGTCAAACATGAAGGAGATAATCCGCCTTATCTGGTAGTGGATACATTCGGGAAAGAGGCTAAATTTAAAAAAGAAGAAATGCGACTGATAGTAAAGGCAATTTTAGAACGCAAATATCCTGATGTTTGCAATAAAGAGTATGTGGATATGGTGGTAAACTCAATTATTGATGAACCGATCAAATTTAGACCGTTAAAATATATTGAAAATAAAAAAGTCGAAAGTATCGCAAAAATAACTTTGCCTTTGGATAAGCGGATTTCTTTGGTTTACAGTACCAAGCACGCTATTCATCATGTAAAGGAAAGAGGCTATGTAGAATCACCGGTACGGGTAACGACGATTTTAAAATCTCTGAATAAAACTAATTTTTTTAATAATATTGAGCCGCGTCATTTTGGCGATCATCATATAACGGCGGTGCATGATCGTGAGTTTTTTGAGTATTTGCAGAAAGTATGTGCGATAATTCCTGACAATGAATCAGTTTACCCTTATGTGTTTCCGATCAGGAACAATGCTCGTCCGCCGAAAGATTTGCCGATGCGCGCCGGATATTACTGCATTGACACTTTTACTCCGCTTAATAAAAACGCTTATCTCGCGGCACGCGCGGCAGTTGATTGCGCGCTTACCGCGGCTCAGTCAATAGTGGAAGGTTCGTATCTTGCCTATGCATTGGTGCGGCCTCCGGGACATCACGCGGAAAGAAATGTATTTGGCGGATTTTGCTACTTTAATTCCAACGCGATCGCGGCGAATTATTTAAGCCAATATGGAAAAGTGGCAATACTCGATATTGATTATCATCATGGTAATGGGCAACAGAGTATGTTTTATAATCGCAATGATGTGCTTACGGTTTCAATCCATGGACATCCGCGGTTTTCATATCCTTTTTTTAGCGGGTTCATTGAAGAGGATGGGGAAAACGCGGGTAAAGGTTTTAATTTGAATTTCCCATTAATGGAGAACCTGGTTACGAATAAATATGTGGAAACTCTTAAAAAAGCGGTTCAGCAAATCATTAAATTTGAACCTAAATTTCTTGTGGTTGCTCTAGGTTTTGATACTGCTCGCGGAGATCCGACCGGGACTTGGAATCTGGACGCAAAAGATTTTGAACAAATCGGAAAGATTATCGGTGAGCTTCCTTTTTCAACACTTTTTGTCCAAGAAGGCGGATATAAAACTAAAACTATCGGCAGAAATGTCAGACATTTTTTTAAAGGGGTTTGGGATGGTTCGTTTTTATGAACTTGTTTAGCGATATTACTTATATAGATATTCTGGATATAGTCATGGTGGCTTGTCTGCTTTATGGGATATTTTTGTGGTTTAAAAAGACTAAGTCAGTTTTTATTTTTGTAGGTATTGTTATTTCCGGATTAATTTATCAAGTTGTAAATATTTTGGGTTTGCGGCTGCTTTCTACAATAATGCAGGGGTTTTTCGCGGTTTTTTTAATTGCGATTGTCGTTATTTTTCAGGAAGAGATCCGGCGGCTTTTTGAGCGGATCGCTTTGTTTAGCTTATCGCCTAAACTTAATAAGCTTAAGAGAACGGAAGATTATCAGCCAATAATTGAAGTTTTAACAGATTCTTTTTTCTTCTTTTCAGAGAAACATATCGGGGCAATAGTGGTTTTAAAAGGTAACGATACTCTCTATCGTAATATTCGTCGAGGAATCGCACTTGATGGGAGACTAAGCGCTCCGCTTTTAAAGAGTATTTTTGACGCTCATTCCGATGGGCATGATGGCGCGGTGATTATTGAGGGAAATAAAGTACTGAAGTTTGCTTGTCATTTGCCGCTATCTAAAGATGTTGATCAATTGAAAAACAAAGGAACGCGGCATGTAGCTGCTTTGGGATTATCAGAAGTCTCAGATGCTCTGTGTCTGGTTGTGTCTGAGACCTCAGGTGATATCTTAATTTTTCAAAATGGTAAGTTTGAGAATGTAAAAAACAGAGAAGATTTTAAAAAGCTTTTAGTTGATTTTTATGATAGTTTTGGTAATATGCGGGTTAGTCCCCAAGCAAAGTTTTCAATTTCAAATTTAAAGCAAAAAACAATTGTTTTTGCTTTAGCGGTTTTTCTTTGGTGGTTTTTTGTTCATGAGTCAGTAGTTGTTTATAAGTCTTTTGATGTCCCGATTAATTATATTAATCTCGATCGGAACATTACTGTTACAGAAATCGTTCCTGATCAGGTAAGAGTTGTTTTATCCGCGCCAAGAAGAAGATTTTATTTTGTTGAGCAGAGAGATATTAAGGTTTTGCTAAAGGTTATAGACGTAGAAGATTTAAATAAAATATCTCCCGATGATTATGAAATAATTGTAACAGCATCAGATGTGAATTTGCCGGGATATTACTCGATAGTAAATGTTTTTCCCCGCAGTGTAAGGTTGAGGATCGAAGCGGTTAAATAGGCTGAATATTTAAAAGAGGTAATTAATTATTAAGAAAGTTATTGATGAAAATACTTTTAAAAGGAGACAAAATGAATTTTGGTGAATTTGAAATTTTAGAAAATAAAGTCATTATTAGGATAAAAGATAGGATTTGTGAAAATGCTGAAGAATTATTAAACAGCGCGCTATTTCTTCAGGTATTAAACCATTGTTTAAAAAATTTGCAAAGGCACAATTCATATCTTCTTGGAGTTTTCGCGAAACAAGATATAACTGATCAAAATATTGAGATGCTGATTAAAACTCTTAATTTTCTGGCTAAAATGACCGGAGATTTAGTGCCGAATGTTGAAAAAGGTTCAGAAATATTCTTTAGAGATAAGGCATTATTCAATGAATTCGTGGATTATTTGTATAATTATTGGCGGAGTTTCGATCGGTTTATTATCTGCGAATCAGAAGAAAATAATCAGGAAAAAAGGCCTTATCGGATATTCAATAATACTATTGAACAATTAACGCATCTGGTCAGAGCGGTTTATCGTGATATACAGGAAAATATAACCGGAACTCATCCTCGAATATACCGGCAAGTCAGAGCTGGGGCAGAAATTGCCAGTATCGCAGTTCCTAAAATAATTCCTTATGCAGCAGCGGAATATGAAAAATTGAATTCTATTTCTTTTATTCGTCAAATATTGATATATCCTCCATTGATTTTAAATCAGAAAATGAATAAGCGCACAGGGACATTTGAACGAATAAAAGAAAATCCGCTCAAGAAAGTAATTCTAAATCAAAAGGAGTGGCTATGTTATCCAGCTAAAGTCGGGGAATTGATTATTCTAATCTATGTTCATCAGAAGTTTTACGAATTAGGATATTCATTGTGTAATTTGTTTGAATTAGCGGATGATGCTGACTTAAACCGGAAACCAGACGCAGTGTATTGTTATGGGGTTGATAAAAAAGATATTCAAGGCCTGGGTAAATCTTTAACAGTTTTTTATGAAGATCAAGATAATGATATGATGGTTGCGGCAGTTCCGAATGATGATGAATTTGGTTATTTCGGTTATCTTAAAAAAATGGTTCTGACTTTATATAATGTAATTATGATTCGACGCGGCGTATTGCCTTTTCACGGAGCTTTGCTGAAGATAATGATGCCGAATAATAAAAAAGCAACAATGCTGCTTATGGGTGATACCGGGGCGGGTAAATCAGAAACAATAGAGGCGATGCGTGATCTAGGCAAGAATGAAATCCAGGATATGATAATTATTGCTGATGATATGGGGTCAATAAAAATTGACGCGAATAAAGATGTAATTGGCTATGGCACAGAAATCGGCGCTTTTTTGCGGTTGGATGATTTAAAAGCCGGCTATGCTTTTGGTCAAATTGACCGAGCAATAATAATGAGCCCGAATAAAATTAATGCGCGAATTATTTTACCGGTAACTACTTTTGAACGCTTGATCAGCGGCCATAAAATAGATTTTATTTTATATGCCAATAACTATGAAGAAATTGATGAGGACCATCCGATTGTTGAACAAATAGATACCGCGGAAAAAGCATTACAGATTTTTCGGGAAGGGACAGTTATGAGTAAAGGGACAACGACCTCAACCGGACTGGTGCATTCTTATTTTGCTAATGTTTTCGGGCCTTATCAATATAAAGAAGCTCATGATAAGCTGGCTAAAGAATATTTTAAAGCGTTTTTCGGTAAAGATATTTTTATCGGACAAATGCGCACCAGATTAGGGATATCCGGATATGAAAGAAAAGGGCCGGAAGAAGCAGCCAGAGAATTGCTGGAAATAATGAAAAAGCGGTAATTGAAATAGTGAAAATGAGCAGCCGAGAAAGAATATTATTTACCGAGTACTTGTTCCTATCTCCATAATATAGTATAGTAAGGGATAAACTATTAAAAGGAAGTGGTGAATAAATGGGTAAATTAATTATTGTTTCAAATCGATTGCCGATTACAGTAGGAAGTGTTATTAAAAAATCCTCGGGGGGGCTTGTATCCGCGTTAAGCGGAGTCTCAACCGATACAAAAATGATTTGGATCGGTTGGCCAGGGACATTTAGTTCGAATTCCGATAATTCTGCTAAGCTTAAAGAAACGTTGATCAATGATTTTGATTGTTATCCGATATTCCTGAGCAAGAAAGAAGTATCGGATCATTATCATGGTTTTTCCAATGCCTGTTTGTGGCCGGCCCTGCATTATTTTTCTCTGCATATCCATTATTCTTCGCGGTTTTGGGACAGCTATGTTAATATAAATAGGAAATTTGCCGAATATATCGCGGAGAATGCTGAGGATGATGATCTTGTTTGGATTCATGATTATCATTTGTTTCTTGTCCCCCAGATGCTAAGAGAAATGAAACCGAATATTAAAATCGGCTTTTTTCTGCATACCCCATTTCCTTCGTTTGAAGTGTTTCGCTGTCTGCCGCATAGAGAAGAGATCTTAAAAGGCTTGCTGGGTGCTGATCTGGTGGGATTTCACACTTATGGTTATTTGCGCCATTTTAGGAGATCTTGCCTGAGATTATTGAATATAGAATCAGATATAGCGCATGTATTGGTTGGTAAGCGTTTTTGTAAATTAGGCGTTTTCCCGATTGGCATAGACAGCGGTCTGTTTTTAAAAGAATTAGGGACGAAGAAATTCATTAAAAGAAGAAATGAATTAAAAAAAGCTTACGCGAATTATAAAGTAGTGCTTAGTGTAGAGAGGGTTGACTACACAAAAGGAATACTGCGAAGATTAGAAGCTATTGAGAAATTCTTATATCATCATAAACATAAGCTTGATGTCGCGTTTGTTTTTATCGGGATCCCCACGCGGGGAGAGGTCAAGGAATACAAAGAACTTCTTGGCCAGATCCAGAAAAAAGTAGGGGAAATAAACGGTCAATATTCTAACATTGAGTACACTCCGATACATTTTATTCATAAAACAATTCCCTTATCTGATTTGTGCGCGCTTTATTCGATTGCTGATGTGGCAATGATTACTCCTTTGATCGACGGGATGAACTTAGTGGCTAAGGAATATCTGGCTTGTAAAACAGATTCAACAGGTGTTTTATTATTGAGCGAGTTTGCCGGAGCGGCTCATGAACTTATCAGCGCGATCTTAGTTAATCCGTATGATATAGATAATGTAACGAAGAATTTAGAGAACGCGCTTTTGATGGATGATGCTGAGAAAGATCAGAGATTGATCCCGATGCGATCGCATGTGCTCAGATATGATGCGAATCATTGGGCCCAGACATTTTTAGATGAATTAAAACAGTCAAGAAAGCGGATTAAGCAACAGAATAATACTAATTTGAAATTTATTTCAGAAAAGGTATTAAATTTAATCAAAAAGGCGAAAAAAGTCGCGTTTTTCATAGATTACGACGGCACATTAAGGGAGTTTGAAGACACTCCGGATAAAGCTACGCCGACTAAGGAAATATTGAAAATAATTTCCGAACTTGCGAGATGCCGGAATCATGAAGTTTTTATAATAAGCGGAAGGAAAGAGGCTGATCTGCAAAAATGGTTTAAAGGGGTTAATGTTACTTTGATCGCGGAACATGGATACTCAATATTGCTGCCGAAAAGCGATAAGTGGCAAATGACTAACCCCGAAATAGATCTTTCCTGGAAAAAGAAGGTTATTAAAATATTATCGCAGTATGTTTCAACTCCGCAAGGGACATCAATCGAGGAGAAAAAGTCCGCGGTTGTCTGGCATTACCGGCAAGCGGATCCTGAGTTTGGAAAATGGAAATCGCAGCAATTATTGGGGAATTTGCTTGAGATCTTGACCAGTGAAAATGTGGTTGTTAGTCAAGGTAATCACATTGTCGAGGTAAGTTCAAGTCAAATCAATAAAGGTTTTGCCGTGCGTCATTTTATGCAAAAAAATAATTATGACTTGATTGTCTGCGCTGGGGATGATAAGACGGATGAAAGTATGTTTCAAATAAATGACCCGCGGATTATTTCGATTAAGATCGGTTTGAATCAAACATTCGCGAAATATAAAATATTATCTCCTGCTTTATTTAAGGGATTCTTAGCGAAAGTAGCTAAAAGAGGAAATATTTAAGAATGGATAATTATGATTATGGAATAATCGGCAATTGTCAAAGCGCCGCGCTTGTGAGCAAGGAAGGTTCAATTGATTGGCTTTGCTTGCCTAATTTTGAGGCCGGATCAGTATTCGCGAAAATCTTAGATGATAAAAAAGGCGGTTGTTTTGCAATAATACCTGAAGGACAATACACTACTCAGCAACAATATATACCCAGAACCAATATTCTTTCGACAATTTTTAAAAGCAAAGAATGGTCGTTTGAATTAATTGATTTTATGCCGCGTTATCATGATTATAATGGGAGTTATCATAACCCGCCGGATGTTATAAGGATATTAAAGCCTCTAAGCGGGATTCCGAAATTTAAAATTTTCTATGACCCAAAGATCAATTATGGGGAATTTCCGACGATTACGACCCTGAGTGAAGATTATTTAAAAAGTTATTCCGCAGACGGAGCTTATGAATCGATATATCTTTATTCCAGTATTCCGCTAGAAGTTATTAATAATCAACAATATTATACTTTAGAAAAGCGTGAATTCTGCAACTTAAGCTATAATCAAAAAATAGCAGCATTGTATATGGATAATATAGAACTGGAATTAGAATTGACACGAACATACTGGATGTCCTGGGTATCTAGGGGCAATCAATTTCCTAAATACAATGCGGAAATACAGAGAAGTTCCTTAGTATTAAAGCTGCTTTCTTTTCAAAATACAGGAGCGCTTCTTGCCGCGGCAACAACAAGTCTTCCGGAAACAATAAAAGATGTGCGCAACTGGGACTATCGCTTTTGCTGGATACGTGACGCATCGATGACAATCAGGGTCTTAAACCAGCTGGGGCATGTTAATGTAGCGGAGCGTTTTCTTAATTTTATTCTCAATATAATCCCCTATAAAGATGAAAAGATTCAGATAATGTATGGAATTAATGGCCAAAAAGAATTACCGGAGCGGGAACTAAGCTGGCTGGCGGGCTATCAGGACTCTAAACCAGTGAGGGTTGGGAATGCGGCTTATATTCAAAAGCAGAATGATATTTATGGGGTTCTTATTGATATGATATATGAATATCTCCTGCTGTACAGAAATAATGCATCGCATAATATCGAAGATCTTTGGACAGTAGTAAGGACTTTAGCGCGTCATGTGATAAATAACTGGACCTCTCCCGACCATAGTATTTGGGAATTTCGCAGCAATCCGCAACATTTTACATTATCAAAGGTACTATGCTGGGTCGCGCTTGATCGGGGCGCAAAAATCGCGGGTTTATTCAATAAAGCTGATTATGCAAAAGAATGGGAAGCGCGTAGCCAGATAATCAAGGAAGATATATTGAAAAACGGTTGGAATGCAGAATTGGGATTTTTTACTCAAAGCTATCATGGCACTAATTGTGACGCGTCAAATCTCCTGATGGAGCATTATGGTTTTATTGATGCCGCGGACCCGCGTTATGTCAGTACAGTAAAAAAGACATATGAAAATTTGTGCAAAGATGGAATTATGTTCAGGTATATTAATGAGGATGATTTTGGTAAGCCCAAATCAGCTTTTACTGTTTGTACTTTTTGGATGATAAAAAGTCTTTATCGAATCGGAGATAAGGATCTGGCAGTGGAAATGTTTGAGAATATCTTAAACCAGAGTAATCATCTGGGTCTTTTTAGCGAAGGGCTGGATGTTGAGAGTAAACGTTTGCTGGGTAATTTTCCTCAGGCTTATAGTCATTTGGCTTTGATTGATCTGGCCATGGTTTTAAACGGTGAGAATTAAATCTCTTAAAATATGATATGATTAATTTTAAAAAAATCAATTTAATCTATAATCAAAAAAAAGTAATTGAGCAATTGTCTCTTAATATTGAAAAAGGAGATAAAGTTGTAATCCTCGGAAAATCCGGTTTGGGTAAATCCTCGCTGTTTTATTTGCTTCTGGGATTCATCGCGGAGTATAAAGGAGAAATTCAGTTTAATAATATTCCGGTTAATCAGAAAACAGTTTGGGATATCCGCAAACAAATAGCTTTTATTGATCAGGATGTGAGTTTAGGACAAGGCAAAGCTATTGACTGGATAAGATCAGTGTTTAATTTTAGGATCAACGCGGAGCAAGCATTTCCCCAAAAACAAATGGAAGAGCTCTTGGAATATTTTGAATTAAATAAAGATGATTTAGATAAGGATACTCAAGAACTTTCCGGCGGAGAAAGACAGCGGCTGGCAATAATTACAGCTATTCTTTTAAATAGAAAAGTATTTCTGTTTGATGAGATAACTTCAGCTCTCGACGCTCATCTAAAACAGAAAACAGTTGATTTTTTTACTAAAAATAAGGAATGGACAGTTATTGCTATTTCGCATGATTCTGTTTGGCTGAAAAACCCAAAAGTAAAAGTATTTGATTTAGAGGCTAAGACATGGCAACAGTAGATATTTCCATTTTCTCATTGTTTTTAGCCCTGCTTTTATTAACAGTACCCATAGTCTTAAGCCGGGTTTATGGAATCGGCTTGATCAGATCTTTAATTTATTCCACTATTCGGATGTCAATTCAGCTGGTTTTAATCGGAATATTTCTAAAATATCTTTTTGTTTGGAATAATACAATCTTGAATATTGTCTGGCTGGCGGTGATGATTCTGGCCGCAGTTTTTAGCGTGATCCGCGGTTCAGCGATGAAAGCGTCTAAAGTGCTTGTCCCAGCGTATATTTCTTTTTCTTTAGCCACCTTTACCATTGTTTTATTTCTGAATATCGTGGTAATTCGCTTGGATTATGTTTTTGACGCCAGATATTTGATTGTATTAGGCGGAATGCTTTTGGGTAATTCTTTGCGGGGAAATATTGTGGGGATTACGGCTTTTTATACTTCGATAAAAAAAGACAAAAAGAAATTTTTATACACATTATCTCTGGGCGCGAGCTTTAATGAAGCGATACTGCCATATTTAAAAGAAAGTATCCAGCTGGCATTAAAACCAACACTTGCTTCAATGGCAACAATGGGCATAGTTGCCCTGCCGGGAATGATGACCGGAGTTATCCTGGGCGGAACCAGTCCGGAAGTGGCGATTAAATATCAGATTATGATTATGATCGGTATTGTCACCAGTACAATCGTTAGTGTTTTTCTGACTATTCTAATGACTTTACGGGTTTGTTTTTCTAAGTATGGGGTACTTAATCAGGATATATTTATTTAAATAAAGGATTTTTTATCTGGGAGTTTTTAGGGATATGCGTGTTTTAGTTATTGAAGATGAAAAAAAAGTAGCAAGTTTTATAAAGAGGGGACTTAAAGAAAAGGGCTATGCTGTTGATGTTTCCGAGGACGGGGATGACGGCCTATTACAGGCCAAGACAAATCCTTATGATCTGATTGTTCTGGATATTATGCTTCCGGGAAAAGACGGGATTTATATCTGCCGGCAGTTGAGAAAAAATAATATCAATGCGCCGGTTTTGATGCTTACGGCCAGAGATGATGTTGAGGATAAAGTAAATGGTTTAGATTCAGGAGCAGATGATTACTTGACAAAACCTTTTCAGTTTGCTGAGTTTTTAGCAAGGGTCAGAGCATTAGTAAGAAGGAATGATGGGAAAAAAATAACGATTCTCAAAGTATCGGATCTGGAGCTAGACCAGATTACGCATAAAGTTACCCGCGCGGGCAAAGCGATTGAACTAACCAGCACTGAATACGCTTTGCTTGAATATCTGATGCTTAATGTTAATCAGGTTGTTACCCGGACAATGATTTCTGAGCATGTCTGGAATGATGACTTTGATAGTTTTTCCAATATTATTAATGTTTATGTGAACTATGTCCGGAGAAAAGTTGATGATGGTTTTGCAAAGAAACTTATCCATTCAATCAGAGGAACAGGTTACATCCTAAAGGAATATTAAAATGAAATTCAATTCTCTGCGGTTTAAAGCCAGCATTCTGTATTCAGCTATCTTAGCTTTAATTTTAATAATATTCAGCACAATAATTTTCTTTAGCGTGCATAAAATACTTTATCAGGATTTGGATGAAGAATTAAGGATAAAAGCAGAAGAGATTGCTGAGATTCTGAATGCTTATAATAAGGTGAAACTTACTGAAGAATCGGCAACAGGCCGAGTTCTCAAAATATTAAGAGGGGAAGATAAGCAATCTGACCAAAGAATGATAGTAGATGATTTATGGAAGTCAAAGTTAAATATCTTAAATTTAAAAAATGATTTTATAAATATCTTAAATATCCGTGGGGCAGTACTGCTTAATTCAAATAATTTTAAAGGGGATGTTGAGACATTGTTTAAGACTCAATTTCCTTTTGTCTTAAATCATGTTGTTTATAAAAATTTAAGCAATGAAAAGTATAGGCTTAGGGCAATTAATCTTCCGGTCAAGTTTTATAATTCCACATTAATAATACAGGTGGGCGCTTCAGAGACCTCTGTAATAAATCTGCTTTATAAACTTCTTATGTTTATGGTAATTACAGTATTTTTGCTGCTTATTTTTACCAGTTTTGTCGGGAGAATTTTTGTGAATAATGCTCTGCGCCCTGTCAAAGAAGTATCAGCTTTGGCTAAAACTATTTCCCATAAAGATTTAAATCAGAGGATAGAAGAGAAAAAAATTGATATTGAAATGAAACAGCTGGTTACTTCTTTTAATTCAATGATCAGCCGTTTGGATAAATCATTTGGGCATATCAATGAATTTAGTTCGCTTGCGGCACATGAATTAAAAACTCCCTTGGCAATATTGAGAGGGGAAATCGAGCTTGCTTTAGAATCAGATAAGACTGTTGAAGACTATAAGAATTTATTAGATTCAAATCTGGAAGAAATAGACCATATGATCAGAGTAGTTAAGGATTTATTACTTTTAGCTAAATTAGATTATAAACCGGAAATTTTTAAGTTTGAAAATTTAAGACTTAAATCATTTCTGGAAGAGATCTATGAGCATAGTAAAATTTTGGCAGAGACTAGGAATATTAAGATCAGTAAAGATCTTAAAGTGGATAATGTGCTGATAAACGCTGATAAAGTTCATTTGCGCAGACTTTTTTTAATATAATCAGCAATGCAATCAAATTTACTCAACCAGGAGGATCGGTTGATATCCAAGCAAAGTTTTCTGATAAAAAGTGTTATGTAGATATTATCGATAGCGGATCAGGCATATCTGAAAAGAATATTGATAAGATTTTCGATAAGTTCTTTAGAGTTTATAAAGACCATGACTGGATTGAATCCGGGGTCGGTCTAGGTCTAAATATTGCCCAATCAATTGCTAAAGCTTATAATGCTGAGATCCGGGTCAAGAGTGTTCTTGATAAAGGAACTACCTTCACTGTTATCCTTCCTCTTGTATAAATACCTCTGATTTCTGAAAAATTAGAAAATTCTAATTTTGTTTTAACCTTATTCTTATCACGGATATGATATATATGAATTGTAAGGGGAAAAAGAAATCAAACAACCATGGAGGTATGAAATGTCAACAATTCTTGTTGTAGACGATGAGCAACGCATCAGAAGAGTCTATAGAAGCCTTTTTGAGTCAGAAGGCCATAATTCAAATATTGTGGATGCCAGGGAACAGATCAAGCAAACCCCAATAGACTTAGTATTGCTCGATATTAATATGGGTGAGTTCAGCGGGGATATATTGTATGAGATTTTTCTTTGTTTTCATCGTTATATAAGAGTAATTGTTCCCAGTGTCTATCCTTTGGACGAACAGCAAAGCATTATTCCTGAGGCCTATGACTATTTTGATAAATCAGAGGGGAATAAGGTTTTACTGGAAAAGGTAAGAAGAGCATTAGAACATAAAAATGAATGGATGAATAAAAATATTTTGGTTGTGGATGATGATATGCGAGAAAGAAGAATGTTCCATTATTTGCTGAACAAAGCAGGTTATGATTCTACTGAATTTGCTACAAATAATATCTTATTTGATTATCTGGATAAACAAAATAAGAACATTGATTTGCTTATATTGTGTCTAGCGACACCAAAGAAAATAGCTGTTGATTTATTTAAAACCATCCGCAAGAGATATCCAGATCTGAAAATTATGATCACCAGCAGTTTTTCTTTAGCCGAACAGAAGAACTCCCTGCCTGAGGCTATTGATTATTTTAATAAAGCGGATGGGGAAGAAGTGCTTATTGAAAAAATAAAACAGTTAACCTAAAAAAGGAGGGGATGAAAATGAAAAGGACAAATGTTATCAAGAATAGCGTAATTGTTTTGCTAGGAGTTTTAGTATGTATTCCGCCGGTTTTTGCCCAGGATAATGCAGGGGATCTGAAAAAACAGGTTGAGGAATTGCAAAAAAGAGTTGATTCTCTGGAAGCCGCTAACTTTCGTCTGCAAAACCAGGCTCAGCAAAAGATCACTCCCCAAAGCAGTGCGAACACTAATAATCTAAATAACCGGGGATGGGATATGTTTGACCAGACCGGACGGATTCAGGATGAACTGAATCTTATGTTCAAGAGTATGTTTTCTGATCAAAAATATAGCAATCCGGGAATGTTCAGCAGCAGTATAAGCTTTAGTCCCAATTTAGATATAAAAGAAAATAAGGACGGTTATGTGGTTACTTTTGATATGAAAGGCTTTGATGATCAGAAGGTGGATATGGAAATAAATGAACATTCAATCACAGTTAAGGCCAATCAGTCGAAGAAGGATAAAAAGGAAAGCAAAAATGGATACTATAGCTCAGAAAGCTACGGTTCCTTCTTACAGACCATTCCTTTGCCTCTGGATGCTGATACATCAAAAGTAAAAACCGAAAAAAAAGGAGAGCAGCTAATAATCAGGCTGCCCAAAAAAACAGTTTAAATTAGGATTTATATAAATTGGGGTTTAGGGGAAAGCTAATAGTTTTGTGATGCCTGCGGCTTTCCTCTTTACTTTAAGCCGAGAAAATTAGTTTCAGACCATTTATTTATCAGTTTATTATAATGTTTGATTTTCTATTTTTCCAAGTTCCGCAATAATTTAAGAATTCTGAACTTTTATGCTTATTAAAAATGCTCATACACAATAGGATAAATGCATGGTTTAAAAATATTTTTATATGTACTAAATAAAGCTAAATGAACGGGTGATTTATTTGCTTGTCTCATAAAATTAATCTAGAATATGCGATAGTGTAAAATAGTCTGTTGCTTTTGGAAAAGAAAAATGCTCTTTAAAAAAGAAGCAGAGCATAGTAACCTTAAGGTGTTACGACCAATAACACCAAAAAAGGAGGTTACAATGGAAACGC
>Ga0180007_10001913_pt1 | contig 26131 bp, 26 predicted proteins | sample MM_PC_MetaG_FD_121122 | JGI IMG/M metagenome (GOLD analysis project Ga0180007, IMG submission 121122) | Groundwater microbial communities from the Aspo Hard Rock Laboratory (HRL) deep subsurface site, Sweden - MM_PC_MetaG | ecosystem: Environmental > Aquatic > Deep subsurface > Groundwater... | reverse complement strand
TATTTTCCATGTAATTCCCATCAATTATGGTATATCATAAAACAAGAGGGGGCGCCAGTACTTTTTTATTTTTTTATTGATAAAGGATTAGGAGGCAATCCCTCGTTTACTCACCCATTACGATAAATTCTCTATTCTCTCAAATAAAACAGCGGTTACCGTTGTCGGCGATTTAGATACCATATGGGGGGATAATAACACCTTTACTGTCCAATGGTCAGAGTATTGGAACGAGCAGGATGATTACGTGGAAATTAACTTTAAAAACCCTGTTAATACCAAAATCTTTACCTATTTTAGCATTCAAGGCTACGGCGATAGCGAACCATCACAACGCTTCGACATTCATGTGAAATTACAAGATCACCCTAACTATAAACAAATACGTCCAAGTCTATTCCCTGAAATTGGCTCGATATCTTTCACTAATAAAGAAGAAAAATTTACCTTTCAACTCCCGGATGATTATCAAGGGCGGGTATTAAAACTATTTATCCGAAGAGCCTCGTCTAGAGGCATAAAGCAGGCAATCACAATAACTGACATGTTTTTCAAAATGTCTGAACCTGATAATAACTAAAATAAACTAATTCAGCTAACACTTTTTATTTCCTGTCAAACTTCCATCCCTTGCCTCATCTTTGATAAAAGTCCTTTCTCCCTCATCCCTCCTTATACCCCAAACCACCCAAAAACCGGGCTTTGTTTAAACCCTATACCTATATGTTTAGGCTGAATATACTCAAAAAACCCTAATTTACCCAGACTTCGCCCCCACCCGCTGCTACCCACTCCCCCAAAGGGAGTTTGAGCATTCATCTGAGCAAAACTATTTATCCATACCGTCCCGCATCTTGCCCTATCGGCTAAAGACTTAGCCATACCAATATCTTGCGTCCATATCTGTAAAACTAATCCCCCAGACTGATCTTCCACAATAGCTTCTACTTCTTTTCTATTCTTAAACTTTTTAACAGCAACTACCGGCGCGAAAAATTCCTCAACTGGGAAATCCTGACATTCTAAAACAGTAGGTGGATAAAAATATCCATCGGGATTAGCGCCACATAAAACTTTTGCTCCTTTTTTCTGTAATTTGACTACTTGGTCATTAACTTCTTCTACGTGTTTCTTTGTAGGTAACGGTCCAACCCCTGTTTCCGGAGAAAAAGGGTCCCCAACTTTTATCTTTTTTACTCTTTCAACAAAATCTTTAACAAACTCATCATAAATATTTTCTTCAATCAAAATAATACTACTACCAATACACATTTGCCCCTGCTTCATAAAAGCTGCCGCTAAAACATTCTGCGTCGCGGACTCTCTATGGGCATCGCTGAAAATAACCGCGGCATTGGCACCGCCTAACTCACAAACCATTTTCTTAGGGTTTTGAGAAGAAACCGCGGCAACTTTTTTTAACGTTTTCATTGATCCGGTAAAAGATATAATATCTAAATCCGCTGATGCCAACTGCTTACCGACAGTTGCCCCGCCCCCTGTAACAATGTTAATTAACCCTTTGGGCAAATCAAGTTTATCAATATATTTAGCCAACTCCAAAATAGATAAGGCTCCATACTCTGACGGTTTAATAACTACGGCGTTACCTGCGGCTAAAGCTGCCGCGCAACTAAACCCAAAAATCATTAACGGCACATTATACGGCAGATAAATTCCCGCCACTCCAAAAGGCTCGTATTTTACTAAATCAATTCCTAACTCACTTTCTAACGATTTTTCTTCCAACCCCTCCAAAAACGAGGCGTAATAATTAAAACACTCCGCCCCCAACGGCACGTCCACAAACAAAGATTCTTTTAAAGTTTTACCAATCTCTCTTGTCTCCACTTGGGCTAACTCTCTTAAATTATCAAACATAACTTTCCCGATTTCCCTCAAACCCACCGCGCGTTCCTTAAAAGACACCTTCTTCCATTCTCTTCCCGCGATACGAGCCGATTTAACCGCGAAATTCAAATCATCCTCGGCAGCCTCAAAAATCCGAGCAAACTTTTCTCCCGTAGCGGGATTAATAATATCTATCTTATCTTTACTCTCCCGAAACTGCCCACCAACATAATATTTATACTCTTGCATTTTATTATCCCCTAGTTATAGCGGATAGCATTTAGCGTAGAGCGTTTAGTAAAACTAACTATACGCTACCCGCTATACGCTAGTTATTTCACCGGCGCTTTCTCCCACAATTTAAATGTCTCAACCAACACCGGATACCACTTACTCATTTTCGCGAAATCTCCCTTTGTCTTTACTTTCCCTTGCGTTGAAGCGACAAAAGGATCTATTTCTCTATTAAATACCTTTTTTAAAATATCTTCTTTACCACTAATCACAAACTCTGCCGTATCACAGCCATCGGCCTTCACTATTTTTCCGCTCTCATAATAGAAACATATTGCCTCTCCCGAATCCTGATTCTTTACTGCCAGAGTACACGTTAAATCATATTTTTTTCCTAACTCCTGCACCTGACTGTCATTATTAACTAACTCCGCCAACCTATCTCTATGTTCTTGCGAAAGCATCTTATACTTTGATAGACTTAAAGATTCCTTATTCTTACTTTTTTGGTTCTGATGTTTTTCTATTTTACCTACACTTTTAATCGCGAAATTAACCCTGGCTTGTTCTTCTAACAGCTCAATTAAACTAAACGCCTCTTTAAAATCTTTACCAACGGCGAGAACCCCATGGTTTTTTAAAACTACTATATTACTATCTTCCAACGCTTTTATCACCGGCGCGATGAGCGTAACCGTTGGCGTTTCCTGTGGGATAACACTAACATCGCCCAAATAAAACTTCACTTCAAAAGAAAACATTTCCAGCACATCAAAATACTCAAAAAAAGCTGTAGTATAAGGCGAATGAACATGAACAACCACTTTACCTTCAGCGAACTTTTTCTGGATTTCTAAATGTAAAAACCGTTCACTGCTAAATTCTTTCTTATTATCCTGATGTAGATTTTTCAAATCCATTTCTAAAACATCTTTTTCCTCTAAAAACCCTAAATAACTATCATGCGCCGTCATCAATATCGTATCTTCATCTACTTGATAAGAAATATTACCTCCCCGAGCAGTAACATATCCTCTCTCGTTTAACAACCGCGCCCAGTTAATGATCTCTGTAACTTCCTTTTTATATTTCACCTAACACCTCATCCTTTCCCAGAACAACACATCCGCCGCAATCGTTTCCTAAAACCATCATCTTGCCTCCTAACGACGCGGCACCTTTATCTCTGGACTCAAAATCAAATTCTCCCTCAACCATAAATTCAACAGAAACACCATGAATCTTACTCAATAACGCCGCCTGTAAACTACCAGGCCGCCCAAGGACTCCCAGCTCTATCTTCTTACACATCACTAACATCTTCCCTATCTTGCCTTTATAAAACAATAAGCCCAAAACATTGTCGACGCAATACACAAACTCAATATTCTCTTTTTTCAGCAACTCCACGTTATGATATAAACCAACCAGCCCAGGCCGACCTTCAGCCACTACAACAACGCCCCCTCTATTTTTAAGAAAAGTTATCCCTTCCTCAGAAAGAGCACCCCACACAACTGTCGCGTTTTTAATCTCTTCTAACTTCATAATAATGCAATTAATTTAAATTTCATTAAATGTCTCATGTCACAAGTATCATGGCTTTAACCCCCTCTCTACCTGCAAACCTGCTACCTGCTACCTGTTATCTCTACACACTCCGTAACAAACTTCGCCGGAGTAACATCAAACGCCGGATACACCGCGTCAACTTGGGAAAAATCTCCTTCTAAAAACATAAACGATTCATCCTTTAGCCTCTCCTCAATAGGAATACTGTTAACATCAATATCCCGCGGATACTGCGTTAAAGAATAAAACGGAATATTAAAATACTTTGCTAAACACGCGATAGAATACGTTCCTACCTTATTAATAACATCGCCCTTGGTTGTCGCCCTATCAGCGCCGGTAACAACACAATTTATTTTCTTTTCTTTCATTAACGCCGCTACCTGATTATCACAAATCAGGCGCGCATCAATATTATTTTTTCTTAACTCCCAAAAGGTAAGTCTTACTCCCTGTAGATACGGTCTTGTTTCACAAACTATAAACTTCGCTTTCTTAGATATCCTTTCTAACGCCTGATACAAATAAATCAATTCACCGTTAACATTACAGATAGTCAAAATACTAGCTTGCGCGGGTAACATTTGAGCAAGCCTGGCCGCTCGCGCCTGCCTTAACTTATCAAATCCGGAAATAAACCCCAAAGCCGCGGATCTAATATCACCTGTCTTTTGCGTTTGGCCTTTTAAAATCTGCGCTAAAAATAAAAAATCAAAGGTAGGTCTCTTCTGTTTAAACTTCTCACTTATTTGGTCAATTGAAAATTTATCACTAAACAACACGCAAGAATAAAAAAACAAAAGAACCTGCCCTAACGACCGGGTTTTCATAGCACTTAACACCCATAAAGCTTTACCCAATGTATCAACAGTAATATATTCCTCTTTAAAAGGAATCTGTGTTTCATCCAACACTCGAATTTGGCTGCCTTCTAATTTTACAGGAAACAATAACGGACTATCCATCAAACTTAATAACCTCTTACTCCTTTACGCCAAACAATCTCATAAAATTTTTAGAAGTAATTTTTTCTTTTCTTTCCTGACCCAACGCGTCCAGCATTGCTACATTATCGCCAACGGGAAAGTTAACAGGGTAATCTGAACCCCAAAGGATTTTATCTTCGCCGAACAATTCAATTGCTAACTCAATATTTTTTAAGCTTGCCCCTGACGTATCTACATATACTTTTTTTAAAATTTGCGACGGCGTACTACCTAAATCTTTAACCATCTCTCTACTTCTAAGCATGGAATACACCCTATCAAACCGGTCTTTCAAAAAAGGAGTCACCCCACCCAACGCTGAAAATATAAAGTTTATATTAAACCTCGCAAATACACCCTGCATCATAAACAACCCTAAACACATCGAAATATCAAAACTGTATTCTACCACCGGCATCAACAACGGGTCATTCACTCTTTCAAATCCTATGGGATTAATCGTCTGAGGATGAATAAACACCGCTAACTTATTTTTTTCAACCGCTTCAAACAAAGGATAAACGTTTTCACCAAAAAATTTCCCGTCAAAACTAGACGCTAAAGTTATTGCCTTAAACCCTTTATCTTTAATACTCTTTACTGTTTGTGAAATATTTTTAGAATCGTTTACATCAACAATGGCCGCGGCAACGATACCTTTGTTTTCCTTTATAATCCCTTCTAACACACCATTATACGACCAACAAACCTCCTTAAAAGAACCCAACGTTATATGCGCGTCAGTAGATGGATACACTAAAAAAGCGTGGCCAATATTGTTCTTTTTTAGAAAATCATACAATTGAACCTTATCCGCCCACACCCCTTTATAAAAAGAAGTATGCTCAGATATCTGCTGAGGAATAAAATGGATATGAGCGTCACATAACATAATGTTTTAGGATTAAGTTGTAAGTACTAAGGATTAAGAAGAAGAAGAAGAAAACATCAACAATTCCACACTTAATTCTTACCACTTATCACTTACTACTTATTAATCTTTCTTATATTTCTTATAATCAATATCTGCGTCGGCTAAAACTCCTTTCATTAATCCTTTAAAAGCTGATGGCGTTTCCTCAAAAAACGCGCTGACTAATTCCTGTTCCGACACCTGCCCGTCATTTTTCTGCCGGGCAATACTTTCAGATTTAGCTTTAACCATTTTTTCCGCGATTCTACGATGGAAAAACGGCATTTTCGAGATCGCGGTTCTAAACTTTTTCTCTACAACATCATCCCATTTAATTTCTACCTGAGTATTCTTTTTCTTTGTAGCGCCACTTTCAAAACTGCTGATATTTTCCATAAAATCGCGCACGCACTTAACGGCTAAATCATGATAGCTACCCTGGAAAAGCCGAGCAACCCTCTCAGTTTTTGAGAAAAACTCTCTCATACACCAACTTCCCAACCTACCAACATCTTCTATCGAAAGATGGTTTGTAGGAACAACAGGATGCTGGAAATCCCAGTCTCTTAAATCTAAATTGTTTAGGTCAACCCACCCTTTATCAATATACTTCTTCCATATGGGAGACCCTGGTACAGGCGTAAAAAACTGTAACGCGAAAATGTCAGGATCAGACTGATCGGCAAACTCAAAACGCTGTTTTACTATAGCTTCCGTATCATCTTCAAACCCCACCATAAAACAGCCGATACTCATTATATTTTCTTTTCGCAACGCTTCGATAGTTTGAACAATTTGGTGAGTATCTACGCCCTTACCTATCTTTTTCAACTCTTCATCACTGCCAACCTCAACTCCTAAAAGCCCCATAAACATCCCCGCTTCTTTCATCAGAGGAATAAGATCAAGCTGATTAACCCAATCATCTGCCCGTCCCAGAATAACCCAGTTCATTTTAATTTCGCGATGGATCATGCCGCGACATACTTTCTCAACTGTTTCTTTAGATACATTAAAAGCGTCATCTTGAAACACAATAACGTTTACTCCATATTTTTTATTCAGCACTTCTAACTCATCCAAAATTTTTTCCGCGGACTTAATCCTCCAGGAAACAAAATCACGAGGCGACCGAGGGTCGTACTGCGACCATTCATAACAAAAAACGCAACCGCCGGGACACCCACGCGAAACCAATAACTCACAAAACGGTTTCCAATGGGTATGGCCCACATATTTCTGCATAGGAAATAAATCGTACGCCGGGATAGGTAAAACATCTAAGTTCTTTATCAACTCACGATGCGGACCAACAACAACTCGGGCCTCGTTTCTAGACGCTAACCCCGCGATAGAAGAAAAGTCTGCCGCGCCTTCTTTCAATGACTGCAGTAACTCGAAAAAGGTAATCTCAGCTTCGCCAATTACGACAAAATCAATGGCGGGATACCTTTTTAACGTATCCTCAAACAAAGCCGAAAACCACAACCCTCCAACAACTATCTTAGTAGAAGGCAATACCTTTTTAACCTCTTGCGTCAACTTAATATAATGCCAAATAGGAGCAAACCCACCGGTAGAATGTAAAATTTCTCCTAAAAAAATTACGTCAGGATTAATCTCTTTAATTTTATCCATCATCAACTTAAAATCTAAATCTTCTACTCTAGCATCAATAGCGTAACAATCAGCAAGCTTCTTTTCTCTAACATAGGCTATTAACTGCGCGTAAAACTGATTAGGAGCACAATGTTTACCATGCGTCGCCCAAGCCTCCATTTTCGGCATTACAAATAAAACTTTCATTACTATATTCATCCTTTATTTATTAAATTCTTTCTTGATCCCCTTTGGCATTATAAAGAGATGACAAAAATCTCTTTTGCGCAGTCTTGATGTCCGGATGGAGAGCCGCGCGTGAAGCCGATTTTATCGGCTGAGCCGCGAGATCTTTTGCTTTGATTATTATGCTGTTTCTTGCCAATACGGTTTTAGGACTCATATGCTGCGCAAAAGGGCTATTTTTGTTATCTCTTAACCACCTTAAAGAAAGAACGATATCATCCTATAATTACTGCTTGGGATGATCCTGCTTAAACGGGATAACTGGTTTAGTCCAAGGTGTTTGCTGATTTATTACTGCCAACTCTAAGGGACAAGCGTTACTGGCCTGCGTAAGAGCAAACATTACTGTATCCGCTACAGAGTCAGAACTCATAAGTCGATCTTCATCAACAGAAACTTCTTTTAACTTTCCTGTTAACGGCGTTTTAGTTACTCCCGGAAATATCGAGGTAACTTTTATTCCAAAATCTCTCATCTCCCAAAAAAGCCCTTTCGCGAAAGCACGCAACGCAACCTTTAACGACGTATACACAATAAAGTTACGCGGCGGCGGATCAACCATAACAGAACCACTGGTAATATTAACAATATGGCCGCAACCATTTTCTTTCATCCCGTTAACAACTAACCGAGAAAGCATAACGTAACTAAAATAATTAGTAAACATTAATTTTTCTATGTCCGGTAACGGCTGAGTCCAAAAAGGATACTGACTGGAAACACCAGCACCATTAATGAGCACATCTATTTTTTTAAACTTACTTACAGCGGCAGCTACTAAATTCGCTAAATCATCCTGTTTTGTAACATCACACTTAACACACAAAATATTGTCATTACTCCCTAAACTTTGTTTAATTTCTTCTAACACTTCCATTTTTCTCGCCGCTAACACAAGGCAAGCTCCATTGGCTGCCAATTTACCCACAATAGATTTACCTATCCCCCCACTCGCCCCAGTAACAACACAAACTTTTCCTTCTAACAAATTATTCATAACGTAGCCTCCTATCAATTACTTTATTCAAACAACATCCTAACGTAATAGCTCCAACACCTACTATACCAAAAAGAACTTTAAATCCTACCAATGAAACCAAAAATCCTCCCACAAGGGCCCCTAACCCGCCAAAACTAAACCGCAACGCGCTATTTAATGATGCGGCATCTCTTAAAATCCTATCAGGGAAACTAGTTAGGTGCGCCGATAACCCCACATGAGTTAACGCCCACCCGGAACTCCATAAAATAACAACAAAAAATAACATCTGATAATTTTGGATAAAAAGAATAATTAACGTAAACACCCCCATAAGAAAAAATCCGATTCGAGAAATCTTTATGTTACCAAACCGCGAACTAAACATTCCTCCCAAAAGTTGAAACAAAATCGCGCTCATCGTTGCCACGGTAAAAATCGCGCTTATCAGCACCTGTTTCAACGAATAGGTTTGACTTAAATACACCCCTAACCGCTGCTGCAAGCTATGATAGATAAAACTCGCCAGTATTATCACCATAAAAAATAGAAACGCCTCTCTATCCTTAACTGTTTTAACATAACTAATCTTAAACTTATCCCCTCTAAAATCAAAATCTTCCAAAAAGAATAAACCAAACACAAAAACAAAAAAACTCAATACCACCGGAATTAAATAAATAAATTTCCAATGCAACAGACCACTTAAAAAAACGCTGAAGAAAGTAGAAGCGTATGATAAAGAAAAAAGGATTCCTATAAATTTAGCTTTTTTGACCGCGGGAACAGTTTTACCAATAGTAATTAAAATAAGCGGAACAAAACTACAGCCAAAACATCCCATGCAAAACCTAAAAATAAACGCCTGGTTTATACTTTGAGAAAGACTAAAAAATAAAGACGCTAAACAAAACCCCACAGTAGCAATGAGAAATAATTTCTTAACTTTAACAACTCTAGTTAACGGCGCCCAAAATAAGGCGAATACTCCATAAGGAAGCATATATAACCACGTAAGCTTTAAGGTAGAATCCTGATCTATATTAAAATACGCTGCTATCGAAGGAATTAACGCCGCCATAGCGGCGACACCAAACGACACCGTAAAAAAGCTTAAACAAAATATAGCAAAACTTCGTTTAGACATATCTTTAGACTATCGACTATCGACCATCGACTATAGATCTGCTCAAAATTTCTTCACAATTTTTCAAAGAAATTTTGGTCAATAGTCTATTGTCTATGGTCCATGGTCTAAATTTATTCTTTCTCTATAATCTCCTTAAACCTCTTCAAATTATCAACCGAATGTTTATTGATAGTAGCCTCAACCTGCTCATCATTAACCTTAGCCCCCTTATCCATCTTAAAATCCTGAATCCACTTCATTTCAACGCCTTGGGGCAATTCTCTATAAATCCACATAATCTTCATGTACTCAAAGGGAAACATGGGCTCCACTCTTTGGGCGTAAGCAAACTTATACTCCTTAAACAACAACCGCTGTGATTTCCAGCTGTTTCCGTTTTGATGCGTTAACTTAAAAGTGAGCTTATTGTCTTCTTTCTCTAAAACATCCGACTCCGTATACTCCTGAAAAAACTCTTTCCAGCGAGAAATATCATTACTTAAATCGAACACCTTTTCATAAGGAGCATTAATAACAATAGAATTAACTGTATGCGCCATTTACTACCTCCTTGTTAATAAGTTGGTATTGTCAAAAATAAACAAATCACAATAGACAAATTACAAACAATACACAATCACAAATATACAAACTAGAAACAAAATATCCAAATTACAAATTTAGATTGTGTCGCAATTGTTCTTTTCTCATTCATTCTTCTATAATTTTCTCCATTTGTTTATTGTAATTTTAAGCTCTTCCTGTTTTCTTTCTATGGACTATTAACTATTCCCACAACCCTTGCCCAAGCAGCACCCGTCTGCCGTATTTTTACCGGCATGCAAATAACCTTAAACCATAAATCGGGCAACTTATCTAAATTAGCAAGCCGCTCAATATGAGCGAACTCACGTTTTCTTCCATGAAAATGAGCCGGCCACAAACTAGAAGTTTTTTTCTCTTGAAGAAACTCTTTCATCATAAATTTGTACGGCCTATCTATCCCCATTGTATCAACACCGAATATCTTAATGCCCTTATCCAACAGATAATCAATAGCGCAAATACTAACGCCTGGGTAATCAGAAAAATAATCTTCGCCTCCATACAACTTATCGGCGCCAGTATATAATAAAACAATATCTAACGGCTTAAGCTCATACTTTATTTTCTCTAAAGAATCTTTTAGATCTGCCGCAGTGATAACTTCTGTCGCTTTTTTACTGGATAAATCAAGCTTAACTCCATTCTGATAACACCATTGAAGTGGAATCTGATCAGCAGTCTTAGACACCCTGCCTTCGGACTTACTCCCATAATGGAAGGAATAATCTAAATGTGTTCCTATATGCACCGGGCAATGAACTATTTCTAAAGATAAAAACTCTTCATCAGGTAAATCTTCTTTTCGTATAATTCTCTCACCAGCGATATATCGTTGCTGGCCGCCAGGCTGTTTTGTCATTAAAACTTTGTTAAGCTTCTCTATTCCGTCCTTATGAGAAACACGGTCAATAGAAATATCATGAACTTCATAAGCCTGATCGTCTATGGGTAAACTTAAATCAATGATTTCCATAAAATTCCTTTATTAGGTACGCGCCTCGAGAATTAGAAATTAAGTTTCTTTTTTTCCACAACATCAGCTATTTCGCTAACCGTACTCTTATTAGTTATCTCTTTATACTGAAGCTTAACACCAAACTTCTTACTTAAAGAAACTGATAATTCTACCATCTCTGTTGAGTCAACGCCTAAAGAATCATAAAGCGTCTGTTCATCTTTTACTTCATTTTCAGCAACATCTAACACTTCACAAATAACCCCAATCACATCTTCTTTAACTCCCATATCTCCCTCCCATTTAAACGAAGGATGAAACACGAAAGACGAAGGACGTCTTTATTTTTCGTCCCTCATCCTTCATCTCTCGTTCCTCGTTACTCGTTACTTTTCTATTCCCAAAACAACATTAATTCCGCCTCTTCCACGAGCCATGATAAGCGCTTTATTAATTTCTCTAGCCACAGCCTTGTTAGGCGTACAATTAATATCGCAATGAGAATCTTCCTCACTAAAATTTATTGTTGGTAAAACTAAACTGTTCCGCATGGAAAGTAATGTCGCGATTAAATCCAACGACGTCTGCGCCCCCAACAAATTACCAAACATAGACTTAGGCGCGCTTAAAGAAATATCCCCCAATTTATTCTTAAACACATTCTGCAACGCTTTCACTTCTAAAATATCTCCCAACTCTGTAGCCTCGCCGTCTAAACATATATAATCAACATCATCTTTAGACCACTGACAATCTCTAAGGCACTCCTCTATCGCGAACTCCAACCCCTCACTGGTTAACGCCGGTTTTATGCGATGAACGCCATCGCAGCTAAACCCTATCCCCTTCAGGAATCCGTATATTTCAACACCTCTGTTTATAGCGTTTTTTTCTCGTTCCAAAATAACCATCCCCGACCCCTCCCCTAACACAAACCCATCACGATACAAATCGTATGGTTTATACGCTGTTTTTGGGTTTAAATTATTCTTTGATAACGCCCCATGAGTGTTAGCCGATAACAAAGCGTAAGGCGTGATAGGCGCTTCCATCCCTCCGGCAAGACAGTAATCGTTCTTTTTATCTTTTAAAACTTTTGCCGCGTACCACACGGCCAACGCCGACGACGCTCTATCAGAAACAACTGTTTTACTATACCCGCGAAGTTTATAATATATCGAAACTTGTCCCTGAGGCGCGGCAGGAAACCAGGCTGACGCCATGTAAGGAGAGATACCTTCTCTTCCTTCAAGATATAAATCTCTTAACTCAGTTTCAGCAAAAAGCCATCCACCAATAGCATTACCCATAAAAGCGCCAATTCTATCTTTATCGCAATTATCTAAATCTAACTTAGCGTCTTTTATCGCTTCCTCAGAAGACACCAGCGCCATATGAGAAAACACATCAATCTTCTTAGTCAACCGCCCGGATAAATGAGAATAGGCGTCTAACTGATGAACTTGCGCGGCAATATGTGACGGATACAATGAAGCGTCAAACCTTTTTATAGTGTCAACGCAAGACCGTCCCGCTTTTACGTTTGCCCAAAATGTTTCTTTTTTTAACCCCGCGGGAGAAACAACCCCCATCCCTGTTATTGCTATTCTTTCATCCATTATATTTCTCTCCTCTTATACTTAACGGACAGCAGACCTACTGCCCCTACATATTTTTTATCTTCCTTGACCCTTGACCCCTGACCCTTGACCCTCAATAATCTCCCATCTATTCATCATATCTTTTAAAAATTAACGCCGAATGAATTCCGGAAAATCCGCTGCTTGTTTTTAAAATATAATCTACTTTTTTCTCTATCGCTTTATTAGGAATATAATTCAAATCACATAGGGGATCAGGCTCTTCTAAATTAATCGTTGGAGGTAAAACGTTATGCTGATAAATCATCGAGCATAACACGCTTTCAACCGCGTTTGCCGCCGCTAAAGGATGACCGATCATGGACTTTATAGAACTAATTGGTATTTTATAAGCGTAATCACCGAAAAAACTTTTATAAGCGTTGGTTTCAAACACATCATTCTGAGGAGTAGAACTTCCGTGAGTATTAATATAATCTATTTTTTCTTTTTCAATTTTAGCGTCATCAAACGCCATTTTTATGCAATTCACCATAGCCTGGCCGTCCGCCGGTAAATCCGTCATATGAAATGCGTTACAAGTTGTTCCAAATCCGATTATTTCACAATAAATACGCGCGCCGCGCTTTATCGCGTGTTCTAAATCTTCCAACACTAAAATTCCGCTAGCTTCAGAAAGAACAAATCCGTCTCTATTCTTTTCAAACGGCCGACTCGCTTTATGCGGCTCATCGTTTCTTTTAGAAATAGCGTTGATTACATCAAACGCCCCAAAGCTAATCGGCGTTATCGGCGCCTCACTGGCTCCCGCAAAAATTAAATCCTGCCTACCATCTTTAATCATCTCATAAGCAAACCCAACTGAATCTGTACCAGCAGTACACCCGGTAGATATCGTACAGTTTATTCCTCCCAGCCCGTAAATAGCCGAAATCTCAGAACAAGGTGTGTTAAACATCGCCGCGTCATAAAGGTAAGGTCGGCCTTTTCTTGGGTCAATAGGATTTTTGCCCCAATCAGTAACAAGAAGAAACTCTTCCTCCATAAACCGCGTACCGCAAATAGCGTTAGCTAAAACTATTCCGTTCCTATATTTATTAAGCTTAGAAAAATCAAGATTAGCATCCTGGACCGCGCCCTTAGCCGCCGCGACAGCAAACTGAACATACCTATCCATACGCCGCGCGTCTTGCCCTGACATACCAAAATTAGCCGGGTCAAACTCTAAATCCTGCGCGGCGACTTTAGAATTGAATAAAGACACATCAAAATTTTCAACCTTACTTGTAAAACTCACTCCGTCTATCAAGTTTTTGTAAAATGTATCCTTATCTTCTCCGCAAGGAGCAATAACCCCTAACCCTGTAACAACAACTCTTCTCATTTTGTCCGCCTATGGAAAGAAACAAGACACAGAGAAAATTAAAAATATCCGAACATAAAAATATTTTTATCTTGTCTTTGTCTTACCTCTTACTTCTATTATAATCTTGTAACCTTAAATTTAATATTCCCGCCATCAGGACAGGTTGTCCCTGTTTTACAAACAGGATTATCTTCGAAAGAAAACGAAGCACCAAAATTTAATGCGAACAGAACGGAAAACAATACGCTGTACGCCGCGCCACAAAACCCGTCCGGCGTCCGCAAGCCGGTAACTTCAAACTTATCGCCCTGCTTATATCCATAGAAACAGTGACCGGTCAACTCCTGAACCTCAATAACCATCTTCGCCGGATTAGGTCCTTTAGGTTTTTCTACTTGAGGCACAACAACAACTTGACCATTATCATCCACCACCTCAACTTTAAAAGTCAATTTCCCTGCGTCAGGACAAGTAGTTGTAATTGACTTGGTGTTATTCATAAACTTAAAACTAGCCCCAAAGGTTAACGCGTATAAACAGGGGAAAATAGACTTTACCAACCCACTGCAAAAATGTTTTGGCGGATGGGTAAAATCATCTAAAATAAATTCATCCCCCAACTCGTAATCATGATAACAATAATCTTTCTTATCAATAACAGTTAACTTTAATTTAGGAAACTTAACTCTTGGTATATTGTTACATTTGCATTCTTTCATAGGTATTTTCTCCTTTATAAATATACGAAATAACCATATAAATAACTCTATATATTTATTGTTTTCAAGAATTCTTGTTTATCAAAAAAACGTCCGGTATCTTCTACCTCATGAACCATTTTAACTATTGCTTCATTAACCGGCGCTTCTATATTATTTTCTTTTGCCACTTTTACGACTTCTCCGTTTATATAATCTATTTCTGATTTCTTCTGCCTTCTTATACTCTGTAATATAGATCCATAGAGCGGATCCTTACTTAAAGAAGTCATTATTTTAGAAAAAAGAGATGTGGCTTCAGACCTTGGCATATTCGCTAAATCATGAACACGCTGAGCTGGATACGTAGGCAAATCTTCTAAAACTATACTGCCGGCATTAATTACCTTATAGGCTTCAGCGATTATACTTACAGCAACCGCGCAAACATCTATATCGCTAAAAACTTCCTGAATAGAGCCCCCTAAACACCCGGCAATACAATTATTTAAATTTACAAACAACTTCAAGTACTTCTTGCCCTTTATATTCTCAGCAACACAAACGTCAAAAACCAAAGACAAAAACGCGCCTAACTTATCCGCGGTCTCAATCCCCTCATTAAAAACGCTGCCTAAAATTAATTTTCCGTCAAAATTATGTGTTACTTTATTAGGCGAAAAAAACGTAGCACCAAACATCACTATCCCCGACACGATTCTCCTTGTATCAAAATATTTATTTAATAAATGTTCCGCATAAACTCCGTTTTGAGTAGACAACACATAAGCGTCTTTCAAATAATCTAAATTACTCCTAATCGCCTCTTCCAAGTTTTGAGTTTTAGTAGCAAACACAGCTAAATCAACTTTCTCACTTAACCGCGGGCTAACATTTAAATCCCCTATAACTTTACTGCCGCGAATTCCATCAATTAGAATCCCTTCCTCTAATAAAGAAGCGATCTGATAATCTCTAGCCACCCCGGTTACATCAATATTTCGTTCTTTTAAATATCCCAGAAACAAACCGCCTATAGCGCCTACTCCTATGACCGCCGTTTTCATATTTTCACCGATTCCTTAATTTTTAACCTCTCAACCGTTTCTGTTTTTACCTTACCTTCCAAATCCCATCCCCGTACGGTATAATACTCATCTAACATCGCGTCGTACTTTGTTCTATCTAATTTTATTTCTTTATCTTCTTCCCTCACTCCTTCTGTTTCAGCTAATGGCAGAAAAACTTTTTGGGGAGGATAATCATTTTTTCTATCGATTCCTTCCCTTTGTAAATACAGCCTTTCAATATTAATCACGCGCTGGGCGCTTATTTTAAGATCTTCCTCTGAGAAACTTTCTCCGTAAGCGGCTTCCATTAATCTTGAGAAAAAAGAGAACTTAATTCCCGGAGGCATAGTATGAAACCCTAAAAACTTACAAAGCCCTACCATATCAAACATCCCTAAATAATGCTCCCACCAAACAACAATTTTCCCTTTGTCCGTATAAGAAAGAGCTTCCCCATCGACTTGGCAGCCATAAATATCTTTCAACGAATCCGAGCCAAACTCGAAAGCAACCCAAATAGGTCGGCTACGTAAATGGTCCGACCCACGAGATGCCACCGAATTACTTAAAGCAAAAGCTGGTAAATACCTTAAATCCGCCGGTTCAGACTGTACCATATTTTTTGTCCAACACAAATACTGTTCACTCTTTTTGCCTAATTCTTCTACCATAGCGCGAGGACCGCTCGCGATAAAATCGCCTATTCCCTTTCTATAAGCAATATCTTCTATTAAACTCTTAACCAACTCAACATCATCCCAAAGAAACGCTCTTCCTCTCGTAACTTTATCATCAATAACTTTTTCCTGATACAACTCAATCAACCAGGCAATAATATTTGCCGAAGAAGACGCATCCAATCCTAACCGATTCACTAAATCATTAAGAATGAGAGTACTTTCTAATTTACCAATACCTAACACCGGACCAAAATGAGCCATTACTCCATACTCAGGTCCTTCGTTTACAATTCCCTTATACTCATAAACCATCTGACACTTTACAACACACTTCTTACACCCGGCTTTTTCTTTATAGAACTTTGCCAAGTTTTTATGGTTTATGTTATCGTTATTGAGAAAAGCTAAGGACCTGCCGTTTTTAACTCTCCCCATCCCGATGCTTTCATTCACTATCTCATATAGATGGCTTGACCCAAACTCTTTTAACCGCTGCATTAAAAACTCTTTTTGCAAAAACAGATTTATCTCTTTCACGCAGTCAAAGAACTTTTGTTTATCTGCCGCCTCTACCTCTTGGCTGTTATCTAAAGCGACAATTGCTTTTACGTTTTTTGAACCTAACACAGCGCCCATACCGCACCTGGCAGCCGCATTCTTTTTTCTATTTATAAGACAAGCAAAAACAACTTTATTCTCACCCGCCGGCCCAATACATAAACTCTCGCTTCCGGGAAACTGCCGCTTAATTTCTTCCTGGGTACTTTGCGTATCTTTACCCCAAACAAAAGCGGCATCTTTAATTTCTACTGTTTGATTTCCCACAACCACTAACTTCGGCGTAGCAGCTTTACCTTTTAACAAAAGATAACCAACCCCATTTTTTCGCAGATTCACACCAAACCCGCCGCCTACATTAGCGTCACCTAATAACCCGGATTCTGGAGACTTCGCCGTTATCGTTGTCCTTGAAAAATTCAATCCATTTAATCCAACCAACGCCCCCGTCCCTACAATAAAAACATTATCCTCTGATAAAGGCTTAACTTCTTCGTTCGTATATTCATAAAGCAACCGGGAATTTAAACCACGGCCGCCAACATACTGCTTTATAAGCTCAAAGGGAACATTCTTTATTTGAATTTCTTCCTTAGTCAAATCAACAATGGCTATTTTGTTTGTATCTTTTATGTACATATCTATTAGTAACCAGAAACCAGTTTACAGAAACCGGAAAAAAGAAGTCGGTTACTCCTCAATTATTTAATGATTTCTCAAGATATTGTTTCATATTGATTAAAATATTTGTTATGTTTTGGTTATGCAATTTCTCAAAGATAGATTTCCACATAAATTTATTAAAAAATCCCCGTACGGTATAATTCATTTTATACCTAACGCTGACATTATCCCCGCAAGATTCAACGCTAACAACCTCATATCCCTCAAACATCCCATCAAGAAAATCTCTTCTTATATACTCTAAATCTTTAATATCGGTAATTTTTACATGCCACCGGGGAGCAAGGGTAAGTTTTACTTTTTGTAAATAGACGGTACCAATATCTATTTCGGACCTTAAATTTACAAATTGCGTTAAAGAATCTTTAGGCCACCACTGGCTTTCACCCCAAAGAACAACCTCTTTAAACACTCTTTCCTTCGACGTAGTTATTTCAATGCTATGCTCATTCACCATACCCTTTTACCCTGTCAATTATTCTCCCATATGTTTTTCATAATCAATTCCAGCATCAGTTAAAAGCCTAACCATCATTCCCTTAAACGCCGGCGGAACTTCTTTAAAAAAAGCCCTCACTACATCGCCTTCACTAACATGTCCTTTGTTCGCTTCCCTCACCATCGACTCGGCTCTTTCTTTTACCAACTTTTCCGCGATTCGGCGATGAAACAACGGCATTTTTGTAACCGCTTGATTAAACTTCTGGAGCGCTCCCGTTTCCCATTTTATGTCTGACATACCTTCCTCCATTTAAAAGCGTAGAGTGGGTAGCTCTTAGTAAAAATCTTCTCTATCCGCTATGCGCTATCCGCTAAACACTAACTTTGTCTACTAAGCCAAACACAATCTCAATCATCTTTTTTTGAGAATCGAAAAAATTTATATTACTAAACCCTAACTCACCGGTGATGATGTTGTCTGACACCGAAAGGATCGCGCCAACTTCCACATTTTTTATATTAGCTATAGTAAAAAATGGATTGGTTACCATATCCACCGCAATCGCTCCTTTTTCAATAAACGGATTGATAACTTCTTTTGTTTCCTTAAACAAAGCATCCGTTGTCCAAATAGGTCCCCTATGCGTTTTAACTTGCGCGCTAGATAAATCCATTAGCTCCTGAGTTAAGACCGAATCAGCCTCCCCAAGAAAACTATCATCAACATAATAACTTGTTACACCATCACCGCGTAAAGACGCGTCAGCAATAATCAAATCACCTATCCCAATATCTTCCCGTAACGCGCCGCACGATCCTAATCTGATTAAAGTTTTTATCCCCCCTTCACACAGCAATTCCGTAACAAACGCTGTATCGGGAGCATAATACCCTCCATTACCTACAGTAACTTTTTTACCTTTATAAGTACCTGTCCAAAAAGAATACCCAAAAAAAGTAAAGTTTTTAACCGGATTCTCTAAAAAATTAAGGCAAGCGGCGGCACGTTGTGGCTGCCCGCTAACTAAAGCGACATCACCAAAATCTCCCGGTTTAAACTGTAAAGAATCCAATAAACCTTGCGCTGTTAAATGAACATCCCTTTGCATCATAATAATTGACCTCCCGATTTAAATTACGCCATAAGTCGCAGGTAACATGTATCAAGTTAAAAACCCGAAACCTGTGACTTGTTACTTGTAGCCTGTATCTGCTTCAATCTCTGCTTATCTATTTTTCCCACACGGTTCTTCGGCAGTTCTATAACAAACTCAAAATGATGGGGAATCTTAAAATGGGTCAACTTCTCTTTTAGAAAATCTTTTAACTGCCCAACATCTATCTCTTCTTTAGCGACAATAAACGCCTTAGGAACCTCTCCTCTTAACTTATCGAAAACACCAATCACTGCCGCTTCTGTTACTTGAGGATATCGCATTATTTTCTCTTCTACCTCAGAAGAAAAAACCACCTCTCCCGCGACTTTTATCATATCTTTTTTTCTGCCCACGATATAGCAAAGCCCCTCATCATCAAACCTTGCGACATCCCCAGTTTTCAGCCACCCATCAGAAGTTAACACCTCTGCGGTTAACTCCGGCGCGTTATAATACTCTTTCATCACACCCTCTCCGCGAACCCACAGTTCCCCCTCCTGATTCACACCTCTAGTATTGCCTTCATCATCAACAATTTTTGCAGTCATCCCCGGCGAAAACTTACCAACACTGTCAATCTTTTCTATTCCCGGAGGAAGAAAACAATTAGGCGCGCTAGTCTCAGTCATTCCCCATCCATTAATTAGATGAGCGTTAGGACAAAGCTGATGGAACCTGCGCAGCAATATCGGCGACGATGGAGCTCCAAAAACTACGGCGTACTTCAACGAAGATAAGTCAACTTTATCGTACCCTTTCAATGAAAGAACCACTATATACATAGGCGGTACTGTCCAAAACAAGGTAATTTTATGCTTTTCTATATTTTTTAAAAATTCCAAAGGATGAAACTTCGACATTAAAACAAGGGTCTGGGCAAAGTATAACATCAAGAGGATATAATCAAGGCCGCCTAGATGAGAAAACGGAAGGCCTCCACAAAGAAGCATATCATCGTTGGACAATGATAAATGATGCGTTATGCAATTTATCGGCGCGTCAAAATTTTTATAAGTAAGCCTCACCCCTTTAGGATGACCGGTTGACCCCGAAGTGTAAAATATTGATGAAGAACATTCTTCATCAATAGCTACATTAGGAACAGCACCTGAATTATTTTCTAAAATATCCTGCCAATAGCACCCCCCCTCACCATTTTCATAACAAACAATAATTTTTTCTAAAGAATCACATTTACTTCTGATCCCTGATAAGCTTACACCTTTCTTGATTTGAGTAACAAGAACCTTGGCCTGACTATGATTTATAAAATGAACGATTTCCTCTTCCGTTAACATAAAATCCAACGGAACTAAACAGGCGCCTATACTAAAAGTGCCTAAAAAGCTGATTACTGTTTCCGGAGAGTTAGACAAAAATACCGCGACTTTATCTTCTTTCTTAATACCAAAACTAAGAAAATAATTAGCAAGCTTAAAAGAATCGTCCTTTACCCGCATAAAACTAATTTCACGATCATTAAAGATAATAGCAGTTTTATCGGGACAAGCATTGGTCTGTTTTATAAGCAACTCTTTAATATTCATAATTAGAAAAACTCCATTACCTATTTGCCGCCATATAATTGTATTTTCTCACTAAAATCAAGTTTATATAACAAAATTTTAATAGTAAAATTTTACTATCCCGCCTTATAAAGTCAAGTTTTTTATACTTATTTCGGTAGCTACTTTTTTTTCAAAAAAGATAAACATTCTAAGTGCGGCGTGTGAGGGAAAAAATCAAACGGCTCAATAAAATCAACATTATAATTTCCAGACAACGCTTTTAAGTCTTCAAAAAAAGAAGCAGGATTACATGAAGAATAAACTATTGTCTTAGGCAACCATCGCAAAACCGCTCTTACAATTTTTTTTGAAAGTCCGCTTCTGGGCGGATTCATTATCAACATATCTACATCCTTATAAAACGACGCTTGCGTATTAAGAAACCGTCGCGCGTCCGATGTAAAAAAAGAAATATTATTTATATCATTGCCTCTAGCGTTTTGCCAAGCGGCATCAATAATTTCTTTTTGTATCTCAACTCCCCATACAAACTTAGCTTTATCGGCAAGAAACAACCCAATAGAACCTACCCCACAATAAAGGTCCAACACACGCTCCTCGCCTTTTAAGCAAGCGTATTCTTTTATCTTAGAATATAAATCCTTTATCCCTAAAGAGTTGTTCTGGAAAAATGTATCAATACCTATGTTAAACTTCAAATCACCTAACTCCTCAGTTATAAACGCCTGCCCGAAAATCAGTTCCTTCTTATCAAAAACAACCGCGTCAGATAAAGAGTCGTTACCAACCCAATAAATAGATTTTATATCATTCTCTAAAGACAAGCTCCTCAACACGCTAACAAATCCTTCCTTATCAAACTCAACTTCACTAGTAGCAACAATCCCCACCATCAACTGCTTAGTAAACCATGTTTTTCTAATAACGATATTACGCAGCAGACCTTTATGAGAAAATTTATTATGCGCGCTGTAACCCTTACTAACAACAAACTCTTTTACGCCCGCCAGAATCTTTTCTGTATCGGGAGAAAAAATTAAACATTGCTGAACATCGACAACCTTTCTTTTTTCTACTTTACTGTACAACCCACAGACAAGGCCATTTCTATCAGCAAAAGAAAATTCCATTTTTCCGCGGTAAAAAAAGGGCTGATAGCTATTCATCGGCTTTATTTCGGCAGTGATTTCATAAAAGCTGGCCAGTTTTTTTACTCTTTCCTCTTTTTGACGTAACTGTTGAGGGTAGGGAACATCCTGATACCTACACCCGCCGCACTCATTAAAATGTTTACATGTTTTCATAACAGCCTCAATCAAAATTCCTCCTCTTTGATATACTCAGCGAAAAACCGCACCTTCTTAGCGTCTTTGGAATCAAACAAAAAAGGCTCAACATCAGCCGCTAATTTTTTAAAATCTAATTTTTCACACGCTTTAGATAATTTATATTTCAAATCTCGCGCGTCTTTTATCTTTAGTTTTTGGCACAAATATCCAAAATGAGGTTTTGTCCTCCCCATCAAAAAAACGGCATCATAAAAATCCCTACCCATCGTCCGTTTACGCCTAAAAATACAAACTATTTTCTGCGCCAATAAAATATCCGCGGACACAGCATTTATCCGCAAAAACACATCGAATTTATTGATCAACGCCTTTTGAGGCTGATACTTAAACCGCTGAGGTTCCATATCAATTTGAATTAATAATTTTTCCTGCCTATGTCCAGAAAGTTTATTTTCAAAAAGAATATTTGTAAATTTTAAATAAGCGTGATACGCCCCGGAAAAAACATTTTTATATTCGACATTATATCCTTCTCCATTTAATTTTCTTTGTATCAATTCTATTAATACACCGAATTCTTTTTTTGTTAAATCTATATTATCAAAGTCTAAATCTTCGGAAAACCTTACGCTTGAATGAACTATATGAATTGCTGTCCCACCCATAAAAGCTAACTTTTCGCCGAATTCAGAATCGAAAATGATTTCTAAAATCTTATACTGCAAATATTCCCGCAAAAGGTTCTTCTTAAAACCTCTCAAATACGCGGGATAAAATGACTGGATTTCTCTTACGTCAAGCATTGCTTACAAATTCCCAAAAAGATTTTATCCTTTCAAAAAACTTCTTCTGGTTAAACTGTTTCGCCATTCTATATAATCTATTTTTCTTAATTTGTTTAAAAATCTCTTCACGATTTATTCTTAAACTCACGAAATCATCTTTAGTCAAAATATGTTTATTAAGATACAAATAATCTAACAGAGCTTTCTCCGCGCGGGCAATATTAAAACTTCCCTTAGCATACTTAATAATCTGATATCCGAAAAAAAGCCGGGGGCTGATACTCCTAAAACTAAACTCTGCTACCTTGGTTTTAAACCGATATGTCTTACGCGTAGAAACCGAGGTTATATTGTAAACACTCTCCGGAATTAGCCGATAATATGCCAACGCCATTTCTAAAGAAATATAGGAAGGATTATATATTTTATTAGCTATACTGAATAAGATATTTTCATTAACTTCTAAATCTGAAAAAACATAATACCCTTTTACTATTTTTATAATATACCCTTTATCCTGCCACTCATTTAATCTCCGGCGATAGAAATTAGGATCTATATTTCTAATATCTCTCAGAGAAAAAACCGTAAACTCAGCTAAGCATTTTTTGAATTTTAGATAATTCATCACTTTTCTCTAAAGTGCTATTTTTAGTACTAATAAGAAATATTGTATATGACTAATTATTACTTGTCAAACATCTTTTTCAACTACTCATTTTTCTACCAATACCCTAACTCCTGCAAAATCCGCGGACGTCTCTGCCAATCCTCTAAAACCTTAACCCAAATATCTAAATAAACTTTCTTATTAAAAATCTTCTCAATCTCCGGCCGCGCGGCAACGCCAACAGCTTTTAACACTTCTCCTTTTTTCCCAACAATGATTTTTTTCTGAGAAGCCCTGTTGACATAAATAGTTACCGAGATACTCACCACTCTTCGTTTTTTTTCTATACTAATAACCTCAACCGCTAAAGAATGAGGCAGCTCTTCTTCCAACAACAAAAACAACTTTTCCCGGACAATATCTGAAATACGAAACTTTACGGGAAAATCAGTAACCGTATCCTTATCATAAAACGCCGGGTTCTGAGGTAAATTATCAACAATAACATTTCTTAACAAGTCCACGTTCTTCCCCTCTTTCGCTGAAACCGGCATATAATATACTAAGGGCGACTGCTTTATATTTTTCTCCTTAATTCTGCTTTCCCAGAACTCAACATACTCAGTTATATGCTTTTCGCCTAAATCGCGTTTATTTAAAACCATGATAACTTTTACTTTTTGTTGAGTTAATACGCTCATAACTCGTTCTTCCTCTCTGCCGATAGGACGAGAAACGTCGGCAACATAAAGAATAAGGTCGCAATTAACTAATGCCTGTTTGGCGATTACATTTAAGTGCCTCACTAAATCATCTTTAAACAAATGCATTCCCGGCGTATCAACAAACACAACCTGAGCGCCGTCTAAATTTAAGATGCCTCTTATAGTATGGCGCGTAGTTTGAGGAATGGGTGAAACAATACTAATTTTACTCTCTAGAAGCGCGTTTAGAAGCGTGGATTTCCCCACATTAGGCCTGCCCAACATAACGACAAATCCTGATTTAAATTCATTCTCAGTCATCTTACACCTTTCCTTTCTTGATTGTTTTCATAAAGTTTATCTAACGGACTTCGGGGAGCGCTAGCCATATCTCTCATTACATGAGTATACACCATCGTTGTTTCCAAATTCTTATGCCCTAATAAATCCTGAATTTCTCTTATATTAACCCCGCTCATTAAAAGATGAGTGGCAAAACTATGCCGCATTGTATGAACCGTTACATGCTTAATAATACCCGCCTTATTAACAGCACCTCTTACCGCGTTCTGAATAGACTTCTCACTTATGTGGTGCCGCCGGATTTTACCGCCGCGCGGGTCAACTGAAATATTCGCCGAAGGAAACACGTACTGCCATTTCCACTCACTGGCAGCGCCGGGATATTTACGTTCTATCGCGTCGGGTAAATATACCTGTCCATACCCGGCAACAATATCTTCCTGATGCAAACTTTTTACTCTTTCTAAATGGTCTAATAAATTAGACTTAACATACTCCGGCAAGATTGTTGTCCTATCTTTATCCCCCTTACCACTGCGAACATATATCAGATTAAAATCAAAATCGATATCCTGCACTCTTAACCGCGCTAATTCCATAAGGCGCAAACCTGAACCATAAAGAATCTGTAAAATAAGCAAATTTTTATCCCTGCTGTGTTCAAATATTTCCTTTACCTCTTTTAGAGATAGGACAACTGGTAATTTAGGACCTCTCTTCGCCCTTACCGTCTGAGCTAAATCTTTAAGCTCTATATTTAATCCCTCTCTAAACAAAAACAATAAAGCGTTAAACGCCTGGTTTTGTGTAGACGCGGCAACATTCTGTTTTACCGCTAAAAACCCAAGATAATCTTTAACATCGTCAGAATTCAGCTGTTCTTTCTTCGTATCTTTACGCTTAACATTTATCGTATAGTGATAAAATCTTTTAATCCAATCAATATATGATCGCTCCGTTTTATAGGCGTAATGTTTAATCCTCATTGAAGTTCTTATTTTATGAATAATATCGGAACAATCAAACGCCTCTTTTTTGGGTAACCCAGTTAATCTGTTCCCGTTGGAAAAATCATCAACATATATCTTTAAAGCTGTTTGAGCCTGTTGAATCTGCCAATCAGCTATATTCTTATCGTTATTTAACATTTCTATAAAAGTCCCTATCCCCTCTTCAAGGCGACCAAACCCTTCATTATTATTGGAAAAAGACAAAAACTTACTTACCCAATAAGCATAAAATGGTACATTCTTTTCAGGAACGAATTTCCCCTCAATTAGAAATTTCTGAAAATCCGGCAAAGTTTGTTCAAGTTTATCCATAATCCCCTTTTTACGAAATACTTATTTTCTGCTATTATATGGCAAACAAGAGCATCTCGCAAGAATCTTTTTGACTTTTTCACGTCCCCATGATACCATAAAACTAATACTTTCGGAAAAAAGGAAGTTCGTATATTAATTGTTATGAGAAATGAATAATAAATGTTAGAAAATAAAATAGATACCTTTTATATTGATAAATATCGAGAACTTTTACTCGATTATAGACTATGGAAAGAAAAAGCAGACTATTTATATAAATCT
>Ga0180007_10001912_pt1 | contig 26136 bp, 25 predicted proteins | sample MM_PC_MetaG_FD_121122 | JGI IMG/M metagenome (GOLD analysis project Ga0180007, IMG submission 121122) | Groundwater microbial communities from the Aspo Hard Rock Laboratory (HRL) deep subsurface site, Sweden - MM_PC_MetaG | ecosystem: Environmental > Aquatic > Deep subsurface > Groundwater... | reverse complement strand
ATTCTATCTCATCTCCCTGCGTCAACGTACCGCTCACATCTCTATCTATATACTCTGCTTCCTTTTCTGCTTCTATCCATAACGTTATTTCCCGATTTAGACTGAATTCCGAGGTGTTCCCATCTTCGTCTGTTGCTGTTGCTGTAAATGTCATACCCTGTTCTAGTCCTGTTAATATTACTTCCCATGGACTGCTTGCCACAACGTTTCCCAGATAACTTTTTCCCTCTCCATATCCTGATTCATCGTTGTCGCTCTCATATATCTCTATTGTTGCTGTCCCAGGAAAGTCCAGGTCACCTGCTATATAGTATTCTCCTCCTCCTTTGTATACCACTCTTGTTATCTCGGGATAGTTCATAAGGTCGTTTGGACCTGTGTCTGTATCTCCTGTATCATTGGCTGTCACTCCGTATCCATCTTCTGTCCCTCCGACCAGGTTTATTCCCAGTCCTCCGTTGTTGTAGAATACGTTACCTGACATTTCTACGGGGCCTCCAGCTGTTACATGCAGTATTCCATCCATTTCATTGTCGCTTATTATATTGTCTGTTATTTCTGTTTTTTCAAAGAAACTTCCGGGTCCAACCGGATTTCCTTCTAATAAAACACCGTATTTGTTTTCAAATATTTGACTTTCTGAGATTATTAAAAATGTGAAAATTGTGTTTATCGTATCTGCGATATATATTCCTCCAAACGTATCTCCTCCTGCGATTTTACTTTTCTGAATTGTCAGAAAACCTTTCCCTTCAACATATACGCCTGTTTCAGAATAACTGATTTCCCCGTTTTTTAGAACTCCAATCTGAGATTCTTGTATCATAAGTCGTGAATAAGATCCTGAGATAGAAGTATGTTGATATACTGAAGCCTCCAGACCTACTACTATACTTCCGCTTCCTGGTAACCAACCGCCAATATAAACTATTCCGTTTTCAGCAGTTTCAACACCATATGCTGTGTTTCCTTTCAGCTTCCTGCCAGAAATATCTGTCCCAATAAATACTGATTCTAGTTCTATTGCTCCACCAGATGCTTGATTTATCGATAAAACGTTTGAAATATTTGCGCTATTTATTGCAAACCCTTTTAGCAAAATATCGGCTGTACTGCCTGTGCCTGAAAAACATCTATCCAAACTTGTACAACTTAACTCGATCACTGGTTGTGAATTGTTCAAATCAGGATAAACATTTGTATTTATCATATATCCTGATTGAGTATCTGCAAATAATGCAAAATCGTGTATCACAAAAGGCAGCTCAGTTGCAGGAGATATCCTCCACCATTTCATATCGGGGTCTGCGTTTACTGCCAGACAGCTCACTTCCAAAGCATCAGGATCATATACATCCGAAATCCCATCGTCTTCAAATGATAAACAATTAGGATCTGACTCAGGTATATTCATAAGAATTGTACTTGAAAGAGAGGTATTCGATTCTTCAAGACCGGCTCTCAATGTACACTCCGTTTCTGCCTCTGAATTCAATCCTCCTGTATCACAAAACCCATTCCCCGGGTTGCTATCACCTAGATCTCCCGTTGAATTTACTTCAAATGTTGCCGCTTTAACTTCTCCCGCTATCAACCTGCCGGCGACTATAAACGTAATCAATACTGCTGCTGTTAACATAAAAGTTTTAGTTAGTCTTCTCATCTGTTTTGAGCTTTACTAAAAATGTTATTACTATAATTCCAATTATTATTATAAATATCAACTCTTCACCTGTCTCCGGCAATTCTTCTATCACACCTTCTGTTCCCAATACCGTAGGATCATCCTCATCTTCTGTACTTGGATCGTCACTCAAGACCTCCCCATCATTCACTCCATCGCCTGTTATGTCATAATATACTCTCGCCTGATTTATTATCTCACTCCCTGTATTTTCTATCAACCTCACTCTGAATCTTATCTCTTCACTTCCTCCTCCTACTATCTCCATCCCCTCTATCCTTATCGGGTTTGTACTTGCTATTGTCCCGCTTGTTGTCACTATACTTCCTTCCACTATCTTTGTCCCTTCAGGTATTTCATCTTCTACTTTTACTCCTTCTATCGTACTTGTCCCATTGTTCTTTACTACTATTCTGTATTCTATCTCATCTCCCTGCGTCAACGTACCGCTCACATCTCTATCTATATACTCTGCTTCCTTTTCTGCTTCTATCCATAACGTTATTTCCCGATTTAGACTGAATTCTGAGGTGTTCCCATCTTCGTCTGTTGCCGTTGCTGTAAATGACATCCCCTGTTCCAGCCCTGTCGGTGTCATCTCCCATGGACTGCTTGCAGTTGTGCTTCCAAGATATCTTTTCCCTTCCCCATATTCTGATTCATCTATATCACTTTCAAATATCTCTATCGTTGCCGTCCCAGGATAGTCCAAATCTCCTGATATGTAATATTCTCCTCCCCCCTTATATACTACCCTCTCTATCTCAGGATAATTCATCAGATTATTTGGCCCTGAGTCCGTATCTCCTGCATCATTGGCTGTCACTCCGTATCCATTTTCTGTACCTCCGACCAGGTTTATTCCCAGTCCTCCGTTGGCATATATACTGTTTTGAGAAAGCAAGTTATTGATTCCGTTATGTATATGAATTCCATAACCATTGTTATTTCGTAGAAAATTGTTATCGATACCCATATTGTTACAGGAATAGTAACAATATATGCCATCTAATATACTGTTTTCGATAATATTATCTTCAATAACCCCGGTATCTGAACACCAAAGCGCAATACCTCGATTATTGTTTTTGATCAAATTCCCTTTAATCTCAGTATTTCTTCCTGTACACCAAATTGAGACTCCTCCTTCTATCATACCCCCGGAAATTACATTCATACCTTCAATAGAACCATCACCCACGTTACTTCCCATGTCATGATCAATACCAATTGCAGCTCTAGAATTTATAACCGATGATCCGTCGTTGAGTTGTCCAACTATATTTCCATATACACTAAAATCATCAATACCGTTTTGATCTTTCCCAAATAAGGGGAAGGTATCTGCGACCAGAAGATTTCTTTCGGAAGGTTCAAATCCTCCAATAGTAATGTTATCACCGTATAAAACATACACTCCGGAAAAGGTGCCGGAAATATATCTTTTTCCACTAATATCTGTCCCAATATAATTACCTGAAATAGTAGATGCTCCTCCACTTCCGAGAATCAGAAGTAAATTATAATAACTAGCCGAGTTCACTACTAAACCATAAATTGCTATTGAGCTGGGACTAGTAAAATCATTTTCAGCGGAGAAACATGTATCAAGACCTGAACAATTAATCTCAATTACTGGTTGTCCATCAAGAACCTCAGGAGGAACCTGTGTATTTTCGACATATCCGCTTTGAGTGCTTCCATCTATAGTTAAATCTTCTGTGATAACAGGTAAATCAGTTAAAGACAATATCCGCCACCAAGTTATCTCAGGATCAGCATTTTCTGCTAGACAATTTACTTCACTTTCATAAGGATTATAACTAACTGAACTATCATCAACAAATGATAAACACCCTGAATCACTTTGAGGAATATTAAAATTTATGACCTCATCTCCATCTATAGCATTCGCCTCTTCAATAGCTGCCCTAAGTGTGCATTCGGTATCTCCTTCTGAATTCCATGATCCTGTATTGCACTGACCATCACCAGGATATTCATCCCCTGCATCTTCTGTTGAGTTTACAGAATAAACTCCATCCATTTCTTCAATATTTATACTAAACTCTGATGTATCGATTAAGATTGTACAAGTCTGGTCTGAACAAGATGTTACTGTTGAACTAATATATGATTGTCCCTCTGGCAACAGAGATGAAATAGTTAGAGGAGTTGCTACAAAATCATAACCTCCTAAGGCATCAGTAGTAAACGATGAATAGCCTAAATGTGTACGTCCTCCCGATTGTTGCTCAATATTTGAATAAAAATCAATACGATAGCTCATACTTGGCACACCACCGTACGTTCCGAGAATAGAAATATCTGTCTCTGAAGTTGTAAATGAAGTGATATCTGGACACTGACTTGATCCGTCAGATCTCTTAATTCCGAGACCCTCATTTTTGTATATTGAATTGCCATATATAGCTACACTTGTTGTTCCCCATGTAAAAATTCCTTCTTCTTTGCTATCCGAAATAGTGTTGCCACTAATCTGGGTGTTCGTTATTGTAGTCCCGGACAAGCTTATCGCGCTGCGACCTGAGGCTCTCAGGAGATTATCTTCAATAGTAAGATTGGACGTTGTTTGGGGACTCCCAGAAGTTGCGTTAACATGATTATATAAATTTCCGAGCGATATTTCGCCTGTAGTATCCAATCCAAAATAGTTTCCTCTAATCGTATTGTCATTACAGCTACCTACCTCAGTCTGAGATACTATTCCATATTGATTCCCTGAAATGAGATTATTTTCAATAAGAGTATAATCCGCACCTCGAATAGTAATACCTGCACCACTATTACCAATAGTTTGAGTACCTGATACATCTGTCCCGATAAAATTTCCCTTTATCGTATTATATCTTGTAGAATCTTGACCAACATAAAAAGTCCAACCACTATTACCAGAAATGAGATTACACGCGTTAACACAGTTACCCCCAAATACAGCAGCATCATCACCACCAATGATATTGTCGCTTGATCCACTAGCTAACAGCAAAGCTCCAAAAGCATTACCTCTACCTTTAAATCCTGTTTTATCAGTACCTATATAGTTACCTTGTATTAATGATTCTCTGATCGGATACGCATAAACGCCTCTATTAGAATTTCCGGAAATAATATTTCTTTCAACGGAAACATTCCCTCCTATTTGATGCCCGGATGTGTTTCCAACAGTAATAACCGAAGGGTCGGTTCCACTATTATTCCAAAAATACACCCCTGTCCTGTTTGGTTGGATAGTATCCCCATCAGGGTCCAATCCTATAATATTACATTGTAATTTGGAATTTGACGCTCCAGCATTATAATAAATTCCATTGTAAAAATTATTAATTACAAAACCGTAAATCTCAACATAATTTGCACGAACTTCTAATCCTGTCATAGAAGAATCATTCGAACCATCAATTTCAATTTTTAGTAACATGTCCTGACACGAAGTACTAGGTTGAGTTCGCGCGTCAATAACAACCTCTTCAAGAACATAAGGTAAAAAAACAGTCGGTTGAATTGTCCAAAAATCATCATCAGAATCGGGCGTTCCGTTATCACTATATAATGGATCGCTAGTTGGTATATTAAATCCAATTTGGTCTTCTCCAGTTAAAACATTCGCCTCTTCAATAGCTCCCCTAAGTGTGCATTCAGTATCTCCTTCTGAATTCAATCCCCCTGTATCACACAATCCATTCCCCGGGTTGCTATCCCCCAGATCTCCCGTTGAATTTACTTCAATTGTTGCTGCTTCAACTTCCTCTGTTATCAACCTGCCGGCGACTATAAACGTAATCAATACTGCTGCTGTAAACATAAATGTTTTAGTTAATCTTCTCATCTGTTTTGAGCTTTACTATGAATGTTATTACTATTATTATGAATATCAACTCTTCACCTGTCTCCGGCAATTCTTCTATCACACTTTCTGTTCCCAATACAGTAAGATCATTCTCATCTTCTGTACTTGGATCGTAAAGCATGATCTCTCTTTGATCAGACTTGTTTCAAAATAAGTGTGCAATTACAATAGTATCGAATAAATGTCATCATTGTACAATAATAACATATCAATTTATCTGGAAAAAAGAAAGCCGATTTTAGACAGTTTACAGCTATGTCCAGGGTAAAGTTCCCCGAGCTTCCTCCTTCCATTAGAGAGAATTACTATTACTTGATACTAGTGAAGGTCTGGTTGCTTGTATATGTTAAACAGTTCACATAGAAGGTGTTTTGTTGGAAGCAGAGAAGCGGTCTGTGATAATCGAGGACCTTCAATGCAGAGTAGAGAGAATGAAAGGAACTAAAATAGTTGTGGATTGGCCGGATTAGCGTAAAATAGGCAGCCTATTTTACAGTCTTTCTAGTAAGATAAGCGTTATCCATGACTTCGCCAAAAAGTTTTTTCAGTTCTGAAATCACGTCATTAGTGAATTCGTAGTCAAAGTCATGAATAAGAAGAATCTGTGTTTTGGACATCTTCTCTAGCCATTTGTGCTTTAAGCCCAGCTGTTTGAGATTTACAGTTTCCAGAGTTCTGGCCAGAATGTCGCAGAATTCAAAAAGGCTTTTTTCAGCTACATTTAATTCCGGCTTTACAACATTTGTATCAGAAAGTATTTCAGCCTTTTTTGTGATAGATCGGATATCTTCATCAAAGTAACTTTGGTAGGAGAGACTTGCAGTTGGATGGTCACCCAGCAAACACTCGCCCCATTCATCCAGAATAGAGTATCTCAGAAGTTTCTCAACATTCATATTTTTTACTTTCCCTGAAAATATCAGGCATAAGTAGCTAACCTTATAAGAGTGTTCAGCTATGCTTTCAAGTTTTTCGTTTGGAATTCAAGCAAACAGATGAGGTTCTGTTCGCTTTATATGATTCAGGTTGTTTAGAATTTGCAAAGCCTCAAAGACATTTTTCATGACTGTCATATGAACTGTTACCAATTAATAAAAATATTAAGACAGAGTATAGCACAAGTTCCGATAAGCAGAAAAAGTCCGTTTATAGATAAAGCAAGAATTGAGAGAACTTTCGCAGAACCTGATTTTAAGCCCATTATAGCAAGCACTACACTGATAAGCATTATAGGCAAAACGTACAGGCCTACAAAAAATCCTCCGATGAGAGATATACAGGCTAGAACTAGTGATATGATAGCAAAGATTCGTGCAGTCTCTCCTGGATCGTTAATCTTCTGTGTCATTCTTAATCGATTATTAAGCATAGATTTATTCATTATACAGGAAAATCAGAAGATAATTAAGAAGATTTAAGTGATCGAGAAGATCAAAATGATCTAAAGGGATTAAATCAAAATTGGAACTTTAAGAAAAAGATTGCTAGTAATTATAGAATCTGTGTTTGAAGTCAAATCGCAAATCCTCAATCATTCGATCGTTTAATCACTTATTGTCATCGACAAAAAACTCATACCCGCCAATAAGAGTCGGGGTCGAGAGAAGAAACCAAACAATGGCGTCATCCAGAGGATAAACCATTCCTGAGATGTTGAATGTGTGGAGATATTCACTTGGCCACCACCAGTTGCCTATTTTCATAGCAAACATTTCAAAGGTGAAGTGAACTATGGCGAAAAATACTGTTGTGAGAAAAACTTTTCGTAATATCTTAGGGTTTTTTGTAAATATGATCAGTGACGGGATGATCAGAATCGGTATTGAAGCGACTATATAATCAATTGAAATCAACTTCTTATTCCAGTAGAAAAGAGTGTATACAATTATGGACAGGAGACAGTAAAGAGCGACTAGGTATTTCAATTTTTTGGATATTACTTTTGTCCGGTCTTTATCTACAAAGAATTCATAGAAACTAAGCGGCCAAAGAATATTGAAAAAGCCAAAGAGCATGTTTTCTAGCGGGATGAGTCCAAAGGGTCTGGGAAGAATTGACTGCACATCCCATGAATTTGTAAGACGTGTCATGATCTCAACTGGAGGTGCAAATAAGATAAGTGTTATGAGACTAAAGAAAAATATCTTCCATCGGGACTTTTTTATCCATAGAAAATTAATGATAGACGGAGGAACTATAACTAGAAATAGCGAAATGATATACGTTGGCTGCAAAACGTAAATGACTAAGCAGGAAGCAAAAACGTATGCAAGCAAGTAAATAGCTTTTTTTTGTTTGTTTGTAAATACTACATCTGACATTAGTTTTGTAATCTCATTAAAGTGAAAAATAAGCTAGCGTACGGTTATCATTAGTGATATAACTGATTAATGTGATTAAAGATTTTGAGGTAAATTTATATTATTTAACTTACTATTTGAACTTCGATTTCTTGTAAGCAATTAGTTTAAAGTAGATTTCCTTTATTAAAGCCCTAGCTTCTTCTAAATCCTTGATTTTTACATAATCAAGCTCAACGGCTATGTCAAGACAAGCATTGACTTCCATAAGCGAAGCAAGAGCATTATCTGCATATCTTGCTTGCTCTTTTTTATAGTATTTGGAGTTCCCCTCAGCGATATTTAGACACACGGATGTAACAGATCGTCTTGTTTGGTCGGCCAGGTTGTACTTTTCGATGCTTGGGAGTTTGCCAGTCATTTTGTATAATTCGGCAATTAGTTGTTTGGAGCGTTGGTATATTTCAAGTTTTTCGTAGTTATAAACGTAGTCAGTACTCATTGGTGTCTAATCAAATTAATCATCTTACTCATATCAATCAATTTAATCATGCACTACTTATTTTTCAAAGAGCATTTTCTTATCTATGAAATGTTACTTAGTTGCAAATTCACATAACTTAGGTCTCACCACTTTCAAATAATCAATACATTTCATTGCTAGAGAGACGCTTCGATCCCCAGCATTAAATATTATTTCATCATTTAGCGCAAGTGAATTGTCAACATAAACCGAAAGACCAAACAAGTTCCCGAAAGGATGTACACCTCCAGGCTCTACACCGTCGGATATTCGGATAACATCGGATTCGTGAGCAAACGAAAATGATTTGCATTTGAGAATTTTACGTACTTTTTTTGAATCAAGCCGCTTATCAGCAGGCAAAACAAGCATTATGAATTCACGTCTATCACTGCTTTTCTTTGCATTTACTATTATAGCTTTTGCACCTTGAGAAAGAATAAAGTCTGGTCTTTGAGCTAGAGCTTCTTCGGAAGTGCGGACGGGGGCATGATGAAATTGCTTGAATGGGACGTTGTTTTGTTTTAGGAATTCAACAAGTTTTTCTAACGGCTTCATAAGAGGAAAGAATCAAATGTTTAAATTAAGCAATTATAAAAATAATCTGAAAATTGATATTACAACAAACATTTTACTTCCTACAAAGCGGCATAGCAAACTTGACCTACAAATTGTCATGTTTAAATACATGTGCTACTATATTTAAACTACAATACCAATTAAAAGATGAGAATTGCATATAAAATAATCCTTACATTAGCTGGCTTTTTCATATTTTCGCTTCTTTCTTTTGTTTTGGCCTCAAAGGTCGAAGCAGCAACCTACTGTAATGCCAATCCTGAAGGCAACTGCTACGTAGACGGCAGTGTTGGTGCTAGCGGAAACGGCAAAACCCCTGTGACAGCGTTCAAGACGATCCAGGAAGCGGCTGGTGTGGTTGGACCGGGGGATACTGTGAATGTGAAGGGGGGAATTACATATTCCGAAAAAGTAACTCCAGCAGTTTCTGGTACTTCGGGGAATGTTATTACTTACAAATCGTGGGTTGGGACAGGCATTCCTCTGATAGATGCCAGTGGAGAAGATGCTGGAATGAGTGTCCTTTATAAGAATTATTTAAAAATATCAGGATTTGAAATAATAAATGTAAATCAGGGTGGAATACCAGCTGGAATAGCGTGTTATGGCGGAATATCAAACATACTTATTAATAATATTATTCACGACAACTTGGGTTATGGAATTTTTGCTTCGAACTATACTGGAATATTTATTTATAATAACACGATTTTTAATAATAGCAGCTCAGGTCTCAACATGGGGTATTTGGGCGGAAGTGGCGCCGTTTTAAGAAATAACATAGTGATGAATTCGGGGGATTTCGGTCTGGCTAGCAACAGTGCAAACGTTGTAATAAATCATGATTATAACCTGTATCTTAATAATCCCGGCTTTCCTGGTTTGCCTGAATGGGGAACAGACTATATGGAGATAAACAACATTTTTGCTTCTCCACATGACGTTCATCAGGATCCTCTTTTTCTTGACCTGCTCAGCAACGACTTTCGGATCCCAATAACCTCACCGGCGAAGGATACGGGAGACACCTTGACGGATATCCTCACCGATATCATTGGGGTTCCCCGTCCCCAGGGCTCAGCCTATGACATAGGAGCGTACGAGTACTATGTCATAACAATAACACTGACTCCGGAGACTTTTATCACTTACGATACCAGCACACCAACATTTACAGGAACAGCAGCAACAGTCAGTCCAGCGACAATAGCATTGGTAGAGTACTCTCTTGATGGAGGTACTTGGACAGCTTTAGGAGTAAGTGCAGCAGATGGAGCATTTGATGAAAGTGAAGAGGAGTACACGATTACAATACCATATGAACTATCTGAAGGAGAGCATACTATCCAGGTGAGAGCGACAGACTCTTATGGGAATACAACCTATTTTACGATGTATGCGAATTTGGAGTTTGAGATAGAATTACCCAAACTCCCAGAGACAGGAATGAAAGTTTTATTACCCATGATATCTCATTTTTTAATTATGTTAGTGTTTTATAGACAAGTAATAGTTATAACAAGAAAATTTAAAAAGAAATGGGTATTCTTGACATAATTAAAAAACGAAGGAGTATTCGAAAGTATTTAAGCAAAGAAATTCCACTAGAATTAATACTGAAACTAAAGGAAGCTCTTATCTGGGCGCCGTCTGCTGGTAACTTACAAAGTAGAAAGTTTTACTTTGTCACTAACGGTGAGATCAGATTTGACCTTGCAAAAGCAGCCTTTGACCAGCAATTCCTTGTAGAAGCTCCTTTGGTTGTTGTTGCTTGTGCTGACCTTGAAGCTTCTTCAGTAAAATATAGCGGGAAAGGGAAAGAGCTCTATGCTATAGTTGATACATCGCTTAGTGTACAGAATATGATGCTGGTTGCTTATGAAGCCGGGCTTGGTACTTGCTGGGTTGGAGGCTTTGAGGAATACAAAGTAAAGGAAATTCTCGACCTTCCGGATAAGCTAAGACCTATAGCATTAGTACCAGTTGGTTACCCGGCAGAGAAAATCGATCCACCGACAAGAGTGAAGATCCATGATGCAATTAAAGACATACCTTAAGGCAATTATCAATGTGCAATTTCTAATTAACAATTGCCGATTTGAAATGAGGGATGATTTATTTGATTAGATTGAATGAGAGATTATGATGATCTAGACTTTCGAAGTGCTTGCAGCTCACAGTTTACGGATTATAAATTCTTACTCACTTTCTGGAACAGTAAAATGTACTCGTGTTTGAAAATGTAAAAGCCTCCTTTTAGTGCCCTATATCTCCACAGGTTCTGCTGATTTCTTTTTCCTCTATTCCCTTCCATATTCTTTACTATTATACTTTTAAGTCTTAAGGACTTAATGCTTAAGAGCTGATCCATCACTTGAAAACCAAGAGGTGTCCACTCGCCTTTTACATATTTATCACCAATTACGACAGCTATGTAATGATCTTTTTCCAAAAGCTCCATATAGTTCCCTACAATTTTTCTAAATAATTCTAAAAATAGTGATACACTTTTGGCATTAGATAGATCAGCCTTGTTCTTGCTGAACTTTATGATGTCATGATATGGTGGATGCATGATGATCAGTTGTAAATGCTTTTTTCTGTAATCCTTTAAAATTTTATCGACTTTTTTACGTGTGACTTTTGATTTACTGTCCCCTACTATAATTTCAGAAAACCGGTCTTTAGGGGAAGATTCATAGTTGTTAATGGTTATTCTGCTTCTGGCTATCATAGCCACTTTAGGCAGTAGTTCTATCCCGATTCCATTCCGGCCAAGTTTTTTGCACTCGATAAGCGTTGTTCCGCTTCCAAGAAAAGTATCCAATACGGTATCTCCCTTCTTAGTAAATCTTCTAATCAACTGATTTGGAATCTGCGGGACAAAGTTACCATGATAATCTCCTTTGTGTGTACCCGAGCGGTCTCTGCTTTTGATGAGCCATAAACTGTCGGTCAGAATGTCATCGAGTTTCTTCCAGTTTTGTAGATCGAGGTCATTAATTTCCGACATTTTAGAATAGAGAAAGTAGTAAGTTTATAACATATATTAGGAAGCATTTAAAATTGTTCTAGAAGAAGTTTACAATTTGGAGCGTAGTGTGTAAAGTGTAGAGCTTTAAGATTTATGTTAAACTTAAAAATGGACAGAAAACCAACTATAACAGACTCTTTGATATGGGGAATAAGAGAACTACTAGGCAAAGGTTATAAGACTAAGGAGGATGCGAGGATTTATGATTCTATCGCGAGGCACTATTATAAGAGAGAATGGATTGCAGAAAAAATAGCTGAAACTTTCAATAAGTATCTTCCACCACATATATCCCAGAGATACGCTTTAATTCTGGATCGTGCGGCTGGAACTGGTATTGTAACTGAAGCATTGCTGGCTCAGGGATTTAGAGTCCGAGCCTCCGACATCAGCAAAACTCAGCTTGATATTTTGAAATCAAAATATCCTAAAGCAGTAACTGTACTTGAGGATTTGAACAGTAAAATCAGCAATGTTCAGGATAACAGCGTCTTTGGCATAACACAGGTCGCTGCTACGAGATATTTCACACCGGAAGGTCAGAAGCTGTTAATTTCTGAATCCTACAAGAAACTCATTCCGGAAGGAATTCTTATCTGGCCGGTATTTAGATCTGAAATTCTTATGGCTAAAATAAAGGGAGGAAGGGGTCTTAAATGTACTTCATTTAGCATTTCAGGGTTGCTGAAGAAATCAGGGTTCGATATTCTTGAAATAAGAACATTGAGATATAGCTTTCTGAAATTGTTTCAGTGCAAGCTGTTAGTAGCGAAAAAAACCAATTTAATTAGAAAAAGTAATATGAAACAATAGCTTTCAGCTACCGTCTACCTGTTACCAGGTAAGAAAGCACCAGTCTCACGGTCTGGTGCAGTCTCTGTGAGTTTATGTTATCAGCGTTCTATCCATTCTGCAAATTTCTTCCTTATTCGTTTGAATTCTAATATAATAAACAATAACTCAAAACTAATATGTCTAATGTCAAAATTGAGAAGAAAACGTTTTGAGATATTACATTTGAGATATTACATATAGAATGATTCGTTCATCGATCGGCATATCAAAAATACCAGTTAATGCGGAAGTTGATCCTGGTTTCGGACCGGATACTGAGCAGCGCCGCGTAGAGTTTGCCGCGAAAATGGAAACAGAGGCTTTTTCTATCGCTGTAGGAGATGCAGTAAAAATCGCCAAAGCAAATCTGATTACGGCTCTTAAACTTTGGGACAGAGACAAACTTATACCATTAGTCAAAAAATTGGAGCTTAGAGAGATCATGCTTATCTGGCTGTTGTTTGAGCTTTCCTATCTTGTGCAGATCTGGAATGATGTCAGTTTAGACGGGAAGAAGATCATTACAGACAACGAGAATAATCTCAGCGAATTTATAAAGAAAATATTCTCAGCGCTTTCGCAAAACATTCCGCACACGGTACTTAAAATTCCACTTGATCTTAAATTTATACATTCGGTAAGAGAATGCTTTGGCGGCGACCTCATATTTTCAGTCAAACAAAAAAACGATATTGAGGTTGTGAAAGTTTACGAACTCGCATATTCCAAACTTCCAAAATCACTTCGTGAAAAGTTTTATTATATTGTTACAGGAGTTGAATTTTTGTATAAAGATATGATTAAATTTCTAAACTCTAAAACTAAAACTCTTCTTGAAGGCCTTGTCGGTCATGTTTTGGATAGCCTGCGTGCTGACGAAGAATGCAAAATCGAAGATTCAGTTCTAGAAGTCATGGCAAATATTATCGAATGTTTTGATGGTGAAGCAAGAAAATTTTTGCTTGAGCTGAACAAAGGATCGTCTGATACGACGCGTAGGGAAGTGGATGACAGGGTAAAAAAGTATTATGGGATAGATTAAAGCGATCTAGTCGATCAAGTCGATCTACACTATCTAAACGATTCTAATTTGAATTGCATTCAGTTCGTTCATTTTAATCATTTTTACAATGCCAAGCGAAATTCAGCTGAAAATTCTTACCAAACTTTTGAAGTCGAATGGGCTTCGCTACTCCGAAGCTCAAGTTAGCGGTATTGAAAATGATCTTTACAATTATCATTTGCAGTTTTTGGTCAAGAAAAAATATATAGCTAAAAGAGAGGGGAAATACTCACTCACTGATAAAGGAAAACAGTTTGTTCAGAAGCTTGATATAAAAGGCGGGGTAAAAGATTACTTCAAATTCTCAGTTCTTCCTTATGTCACCAGAAAAGTAGGTGATAAGTTGCAGATCCTGGTGCAAAAACGACTTCGCCATCCATATTTCGGTGATCATGCTACAGTGTCTGGGAAAGTACACACCGGGGAGCCGCTAGAATCCGCCGCTAGAAGGAAGCTTCTAGAAGAGACAGGCTTGATGTGTGATTTCAAACTTATCGGAGTAATCCGCAAGATCAGAAGAGAAAGTAATGAAAACATTATTGAAGATACGCTGTATCACGTGTGTCATGGGGATGAGCCTCAAGGTGAATTGATAGCTAAAAATGAATTCGGTGAGAATTTCTGGACTAGTATAGAGGAAACTTTGAAACTTGAGTCGAAGAATATTACAGCAAGCGAAAAGTCTGCTGAAATTCTAAAAAGAATTAGAGATAGAAACTTCGAAATGTTTTATTTTCAGGAAGATATTACGTTGATGAGTTACTGATAAACAAACCTCCGATTTAATTCCAATAAGTTATTGGTAAGCATTAAGCTGCTGACGGCAGAACGCTGATCGCTGACTGCTATCTGCTATCTGTTTACCGAGGACATCCTCTCTAGAAAACACAATTTCAATTTTGTTAAAATTAGACCATTAATTAAAATTTATTATTAATGAAATGGAAGCTGAACAAGAAACAGAGTTAAATTTGATAAGCACCCTAGAAATTCCTCCTGAGGCAACTTTTAAGTTTAATTATTCAGGAGGCAAGAATTACGACTTAACAGGCTGGGGTCGTGCGTGTCATTTGCCTGATGGGCGCTTGGTTTCATTTTATTCTGCAGAAGATGGGAAAAGGTACTATGGACCCGGATCACATTATTTTAGTCTAAGCAAAGAGGAATATATAGAACTTAGAGCTCAAGAAGAGGCAAGCTTAAATAGTTTGTTTGCGCAATACCACATGGAAAAACTAGGTATCTAATACTAATCTAATATAAAATGAATAAAATATCTCTCTCACAACCAAAGATAAAAGAATTGAGATCAGAATATGAAAAGTTAATGAAGGAACTGGTAGAGAAAAATACTAACGAACAGACAGATCTTCTCGAAAGCTTTAGGGACGCAGCTTCTTATGACGCTAGCGTCAGCCTGCAACAGTCAAGGATAAATATGCTTAGAAAAATTCTCGATAAAGCTAAAATACTACCAGAATTTATTAAAAGTGAAAAAATTGTTTTGGGTTCAAGATTTAAAGCTAGAGCAGCGGGAAATCAAATTATACATGGAAGGATAGTTCATCCGCTGGAGGCTGATCCGGTGAAAGGTTTGTATTCGATTGAGTCACCTTATGGTATGGTACTGAGTGGAAAACGGGCGGGTGAGTGGTTTAAATTCAACGGTGTGCCGTTTAGGATAAAGGTTATATATTAAACTGTTGGATTATTAATATGAAAATAGAATACGAGGCTAAGTCACTAAACATTAATAAAAATAAGCTCAGTACAAATTTGAAGCAGATAGGTGCTAAGCTGGTTTTCCCTGAAACAAAGTTTGTTCGCCAGACCTTTATCTCTAAAGAACTGAAAAGTCAAAATGCTTGGTTGCGTATACAGAAAGAATATTCAGGAATATTTCTAGCTCTTAAAGTAGCTAACGACAAATGTTCGGTTTCTGGTCTGCAAGAGATGAGTATCGAAGTAAAAGATTTCGATAAAACGTGTAAATTTCTTGAAGTGTTGGGTTATCAGAAAGAATGTTTCGAAGAGAAGCTTAGAGAGAAGTGGTCAAAGGACAATATTATCTTTGATATCGACACATGGCCGGGATTAGCCCCATTTATAGAGATAGAGGCTGATTCTGAGAATGAAGTGATTAAAGGTTTTAAGCACCTTGACCTGGAGTATGAAAAGGCGTTCTTCGGTCCGATAGATTCTTTGTACAAAAAAGAGTTAGGTATAGATATCACAAAACTCAAAAAGAATTTCTTCGCGTAATTTTGAGGAACTTTTTGTTCAACTAAGTTTCTTCTTTATCCACTCCCCTACGGATTCGATCCCAATTCTTTCCTGCTTCAAAGTGTCGCGGTCGCGAATTGTGACCTTCTTGTCATCAAGAGAGTCAAAATCAACTGTGATGCAGAAAGGAGTACCGATTTCATCTTGGCGTCTGTATCGCTTCCCAATGCTTCCGGATTCATCGTATTCTATAGTTCCTTCTACGTCATTCTGTAAATCAGTATAGATGGACTTTGCCAACTTTTGTAGCTTTTCATCTTTCTGAAGAGGAAACACTGCTGTTTTTACAGGTGCAACACTTGGACTCAACTTTAAGAAGACTCTTTTTCTGCCATTTATTTCGTCTTCACTATAAGCGTCCATGAGAAGAACAGTGAGAACTCTAGATAATCCGAAAGTCGGCTCAACTACATGCGGCACAAATTTCTCCCCGGCCTCTCTTGTATACTGCAAATCCTTTCCGGTGTGCTTCATATGATTTGCCAGATCAAAGTCAGTTCTATATGCGCAGGCGAAGATTTCTTTGAATCCAAACGGGAATTTGTACTCTAGATCATCAGTCCTTTTTGAATAATGAGACAATTCAAAGGGCTCGTGTGATCTCCAGCGCAGTTTGTCCTTGGATATGCCGAGTTTCAAAGCAAACTTGAAGATTTTATCTCTCCAGTAATCGAACAATTTTTCCCATTTGTCTTTTTCAGGATCGAAGAAATATTCAAATTCCATAAGGTCAAATTCCAATGTTCTAAATGTGAATTGTCCTTGGGTAAACTCGTTCCTGAAAGCTTTTCCTGCCTGACCGATTCCAAAAGGAAGCTGCGGATGGAATGTATCTACGATATTCTTAAAATTCAGAAATAAGCCTTGAGCTATTTCTCCCCTTAAATAAGCTCTATTCTTTTCACCCTCTATCACACCAATTTTAGTCTCAAACAATGCACTGATTTTCTTTACATCAGAAAGTTCATTCCCATCTGGGCTTTTAATATTTTCAACTTTGATCATCTGGGTCATTTCCTCAATTGGTAGACCATCAGCTTTTAATTCATTGCCCTTTTTTGAAAAATAATCTTCGATGATATGGTCAGCTCTATATCGTTTATGTGTGACTTTATCTTCAACGACTGTCTCGTTGAAGCAGGTAGTATGACCGCTTGCTTCCCAGACAACAGGATTTAGCAGAATACTGCTGTCTATTCCAAACAGATCGTTTCTATCCTGAATAAAAGTCTTCCACCATATTTTTCTGACGTTCTCTTTTAACTCTACTCCATATGGACCGTAATCGTAAGTGTTTGCTAGACCGCCATATAGATCGCTTCCAGGCCAGACAAAGCCGCGTCTTATAGATAAAGCTATGATATCTTCTAACGTGAATTGGGTCATTTTTTTAAATTAAGAGTTTAAATATTGAATGTAATTTGATCTTTACCAGTTATTAAGTTATTTTTGGTTAATTCATTGTATATTAATTGTCAATTATTTGATAATTTTTAGTATATGAAGTGCATAATATTCAAACCATCTGTACATATACATACAAACTGATCAGCTTAAAAGTACTTCGGCTAGAAAAACCCCTCAGTTATCACGATATTTGTAATAACAAAGGGGTTTCTTCTTGAAACGGTTCCACCTAAATTCACAGGCTTATTCAAAATTGAAAACACCCATGCACTTTAGAAATATTCAACTAATTTGCAAATGAAAATTCAAGATTTCAGTAAATCCTTGATTTCTGTAAACTGATAATACATTTACTCAGTTTTTTTGTCAATTATAAATTTATATTATTGAAGACCAAGTTTAAAGAATTTATGTATTATCAAGGTTCCGAATTTAAGCCTGTCTCACATAGAACTAATGTCTTGACATCTGTTCGTGGTTGATCTCTGGGTTTCAAAACCGGGCATCTTGCTGATACTTCTTGTATATTATCAACATATGTAATTCTTTTATTTACCCTCCAAGCATCTTGAAGAGCGCAGCCAGTACATCTGACAAGTACAGTGCAAATTTTGGCCTTTTCGGGTTTTGTGGAGTTTCAGGTTTAGATACAACTGATGCTATTGGATACTCAGGTAGTGTGATCATCTCAATTTACGTTAATTTTGAATATAAATATTAATTAAATTTCTCGTTAAAAGTAACAATTCCGATTCCAAATAAATCCTGTATCTGATAGAATCAAAATATGCATGACCTGAAAAAATCATACAAAAATCTAAAGACAAGATTTGAAGGGATACTCAAGAAAAAAGATACTGCATCGCTGGAAAACTCATTATCTGCTCTAGAAACCCAAAGCAAAGCAGAGGACTTCTGGGATGAAACAGAGAGAGCTCAAGAAGTTATGAAGGAGATCGGTAACTTGAGGTCGGAACTCAGTGAAGTGAATTCTCTGAAGAAAAGACTTGAGGACTTTGAGACATTACTTTCTCTGCTTGATGAAGAGGAAAGTATTTCTGATTCAAACCTTTCAGATGCCCAAAATGAAGAGAAAAAACTTGAGGAAGACCTCAAACAGCTCGAGATAGAGACGTATCTCTCCGGACAGTTTGATAGAAGCGAAGCTGTTTTTTCTATTCATGCCGGTCAGGGCGGAACTGAAGCCTGCGACTGGGTTGAGATGCTGCTTCGTATGTATCTACGGTACTTTGAAAGAAAAGGCTGGAAAGCTGAAATCACCAATGAGCTGAAAGGTGAAGAGGTTGGTATCTCCTCTGTTTCCCTGGAAGTATCAGGAAAATTTGCTTATGGCTATCTCAAAGGAGAGCATGGAACACATCGGCTTGTGCGAATTTCTCCTTTTAACGCACAGGGTCTTAGGCAGACTTCTTTTGCTGCTGTTGAAGTTGCGCCAATTATCGAAGACGATGTTGAAGTCGATATCAAGCCAGATGATGTGGAATTTTCTGCTGTTCGTTCTGGCGGCAAGGGCGGCCAGAATGTAAATAAAGTCTCAACTGCGGTTCGATTAGTTCACAAACCCTCAGGGATATCAGTTCACTGTTCATCGCAGAGAAGTCAAAAACAAAACCGTGAATATGCGACTAAACTTCTCAGGGCAAAGCTTTACCAGAAGAAAATGCAGGAATTGGATGATGAAAAGTTTCGAGAAGTTGGCGAACACAAAATAGCAACTTGGGGCAATCAAATAAGAAGTTATGTTCTCCAGCCCTATAAGATGATAAAGGATCTTCGTACAAGAGTAGAAAGGTCTGACGTAGAAACGGTTCTAGATGGAGATCTCGATGTATTTATAAATGCAGCTGTTAAGATGTAGTTACAACTATTCTGATATATTAAATTTGTTAAATTACTTTATTGCAAAAAAATATGTCACAACCCGTAACAACCGATAATATGGATGATATCATCCGAAATACTCTCAGGACAGATCTGGAATTTATAAAAAGCAGGCTCTACACACTTGAGAACATGGTCCGAGAGGATCTGGCAGTTGATAAAACTCAACGCGGAGGGAACCCTGATACAGACAGAAAGATTGAAACGATCTATCAGAGAATGGAAGAGCTGAAAGTAGAGTTAAACAACGTTAGAATTACACTTCAGAATCTATCTCAGACTCTAGCAGGTTTTATGCAGAGGTATGAACAGACACAGGACAAATATCACTAGAATTTCATATATATGATTTTCTCATTGTCACCCAGATAACGACCATGTAGTATAGACTTGATTTCTATATTATATTAAATATTAGTCTTGGGTGGAATGATGAAAATTATAATAGCGGCTTGGACTATTATCATCTTAATATTAGTTCTGCCATCTCCTCTGGAGGCCTCAGAACTCTATATTTACCCTCTATTTGAACTTGAAGAGATAGATTATTCTTATGTCAGACTGAATGAGATCATGCCGGATCCAGACGGCAGTGATACTGATTACGAGTGGATAGAACTCTATAACAACTTTGAAGAAGAAATAGATTTATCAGGCTGTGAGCTGGATTTCAAAAGTATTCCTTCAGGTACTATTATCGAAGGAAAAAGCTATCTTCTGATAGCCAAGGATCTTCTTGATAGTGACGGGGATCGACAAAGTTTTGAACAGTACTGGGGTGATGATTCAGCTGAATGGGGAGATAGTGAGTTAGAGGATTTCGCTGCAATTTCACTGTCGATTTCCATGAAAAACTCAGATGATTCTGTCATGCTCGATTGTTTTGGTACTGAAGAGACTTTTGAGTGGGAGGCTTCAAAAAGCGGTGTTTCTTTTTCACGTCTAGAGGACGGAACTTGGACAGATGAATACAGAGTTACACCTGGTTTGGTAAATGAACCAGTACCAGTAGTTGTTTACAATCATAGTATCCTTATAACCGAGATTTATCCAAGTCCGTCTGAGGATGAATATGAGTGGATTGAGCTATATAACTATAGCGATGAGAAAATCGATCTTTTAAACTGGTCACTTACAGATAACACAAAAAAACAGCAAGTTGATTCTGAAACAATCATTCAACCAAAGAAACATCTTGTTCTATCAGGGGATGATTTGAGGCTAACATTAAACAACTCCGGTGAAAAGATTGCACTCTTTGATCCCAATGGTGACAAAGTTGACGAATTTGTCTTTAAATCAACGACAAATGCTGTGAGTAATATTCGCAAGTTTTCTGGTGGGAAATATCTTCAGAAAGTAGTCCAGACGCGTTCAGTTACACAAGGCGCGCGAAATAAATTCGTAGATATCTCTGACGTTTTCTATGGACATAAATGCTTAAGCATTAAATCTGCTAGAAATCACGTTGTTGGTGATACTATCTGTATCGAAGGCTTCATTACAACAGAAATTAATAAGCTTGGTTCCAAGATATTTTATATTGATGACACTACTGGAGGCTTGCAGGTATATCTTTCGGATGAGAGCTATTGGAAGTCGTTTAAAGTTGGAAAAAGAGTTCGACTTCTAGGAGAATTAAAGGAGACATACGGAGAGCATAAATTGTATGTTAACGACAAAAATGCTGTAAGAGCATTGAAAGATGAAGGGTATCGTACTCCTATGCTCGCAAGTACGGGTAAGATAGGAGAAAATCTTGAAGGTAGACTAGTTTCAGTCACTGGAATTATTACTCAGACATCAGGCAGGACATTTTATATAGACGATGGAAGCGGTGAACTGAAAATTCTCATAAAGTCTTCGACTTCTATAGATACTCCTAGTAAAAAGAAAGGTCAGTATGCTGGTATTGTTGGTATAGTTTCTCAATATGGAGATGACAGCTACAGAGTACTTCCGCTCGAATCGAGTGATATTCTCATTTCTAATGAGCCAGTTGCGAACGGTGCCGTGCTCGCTGTAACTGGTGAAAATTTACTTTCCGTATTTGCAATCATAGCATTAGTTATCCTTACTACTTTATCTGTTAGAATTTACAAAAAAAGTGTAATAGAACTATTTCGATAATTGTAGCGAAATTGTTGAGTGGATGATTTTAATGTTGTACCTGCATGTAGTATACAGTTACAGTACTTCCGTTTTTTTCACCAGCAACGTAGATCCTGGTACCTACGCTTAAAGAACTTGGGTTGCAGACAGCAAGACCATCGATGCAGATTGTTGAATTTCTATAAACCAAATCTACAGAAAGAGCAGGACTTCCAGTTTCCTCGTAAAGAAGTTTGGGGCCGGCTACTAAGTTTCCGGTTTTAATGAAGTTGATATTACTAGGAGTCACAACAAGAGCCGAACTTTCATTTTCAGGAGTATCTTCATTCTCCTCGACGGGCTTTTCTTGTTCATCAACCTTACTCGTAAGATCTACTATCTCTGAACTCAATTCTTCAATTTGAGATTCGAGCTTACTAATATCATTATTATAAAGAGCTTTTGTAGATTCTATAGTGGTATTCTTATTCTGCTCCTGGATCATGAAAACAACTAGGCCGGAAATCAGTGCGGTTACTAGAAAAGTAGCAGCAATTGCGATAAATATCGGCGAAGATTTACTTGAGTTTGTTTCCATGGTAGAAACTTTAGATATTAAGTATGCTCACAGTATAGATACTTTAAGTCAAGAATTCAAGGTGTTTATTTTCTCCTGTAGTTCACTCAGTGTGATAACATCCTCAAGCGAAAATTCTCCAATTTTGGTTCTTTCCAGGGAATAAAGCATGGCCGGGTAACCTCCCAGCTTTACACCGATGTCCTTTGCCAGCTGGCGTATATACGTGCCTTTGTTTACTTTAGCTGTTGTTTTTATTAGTTTAAGAGCAGGATTGTTTGGAGGAAATTTATCTAAGGACTTCGACGTTGTATCTGAGATACTATCGACTGAGATTTTTTTAATTGTAATTTTTTTCCTTGGGAGTACAATCTTTATCGTACCCTTTTGAGATTTAGTCTGATATTTGGATCCCTGCTTCAGCATGAAAGTAGCAACAGATGTATTACTGCCCTTTGACTCTATGACTATGTTTTCAGAACTATGTGCATACTCTCGTAGACGTACCCCTGACACTTTCACAGAACTGAAAACCGGAACTGTCTGAAAGGATGACCCTTGAAAAGATTTGATCACTTTTATGATTTCTTTATCTTCTAAAGAAGATGAGTCCTTTTGGGTAATAATTTCGGATTCAGGATCAAGAGTTTTGGTAGTAGCACCGATTAACAGTTCAAAACTGTACTCTTTATCGTATCTGGTATATTGCTCAGCTAGTTTAGTATATTTACCGATGAGTACAATCATAAGTCCTGTTGCAAACGGATCGAGAGTTCCCGCATGTCCAACTTTCCGGATCCCAGTAATTCTCCTGACTTTATCAACCAAATCATGGGAAGTAATCCCGGCAGGTTTATTTAACAAAAGAACACCCGTTAGGCGATTAAACTCGTCCTTTGATATTTCATTTATGGTAAGGTTCCTCATTCTCGTCATTTAGTAAAATTGAAACAAGCAACATATTTTAATCTATATATGAGCCCAAGTACAATTTTTAGCAGTTGTCTGTTTAAATTGAATTGTAATCAATTATTATTGAATAGTATAATGCAAGGCCATGGGTAAGTATTTACATTTCTTTAAAACAAATGTTCAGCAGTTTTTTGAGTATAGAACTGATCTAGCTGTCAGTCTAGCTTTAAAGCTCTTTTCTTTCATTGCTTTTGCTTTCATCTGGTCAAGAATAGCTGAAGAAGGAAATGTTATCAGAGAATATGGACTTTCAGGAATCATTATTTATTACCTTTTGACAATAGTTCTGCATGGACTCACTACAAGTCAGTCAGCAAGAGACCTGAGAGACAGCATTTTGACAGGACAGCTTTCATCAAATCTGGTAAAGCCTTTTAAGGTTTCTATATACCTGCTTACGAAGCATTTCGCAAGAGTAACATCTGAAACTATCCTGCATGTACTTCTGGTATGTCCTATCCTATTTCTCTTTCCAAGTCTTGTGGGTGAATTCCACATAGGAACTGTTAGTTTGCTGCAGTTTGTCATTGTTGTAGCTTTTTCTTCTGTTTTAAATTTCAATATATTCTTTACTATTGGTTTGGCGGCGTTTTGGACTAAGGAAGCAACCGGCCTTCAAGCCGTGATCCGAAACAGCACTCGCTTATTTACTGGTGAACTCATGCCTGTCGATCTTTTCCCGCAAGTTATACAAAAGATCACTGTACTCCTTCCTTTTCAATACATACTTTTCTTTCCGATAAAAATTCTTCTAAGTGATGTGTCACTGAAAACTTTTACAGATGCTTTACTCGTCATAATTATTTGGAATATATTCTTTTGTGTCATAAACTTTCTCCTTTGGAAATTTGGTTTAAAACAGTACGAGGCAGTAGGCATATGAATAGATATTTTCGAGTTTTCAAACAACTTATCAAGCTTGAGCTTATGACTGATCTTCAGTACAGACTTAATTTTGTGTTTTCTTTTTTTGCTACTGCATCCTGGCTTGTAGCTGAGCTTTTGTTCATCAACTTCCTCATAAGTGACTACAGTTCAATAGCGGGATGGAACACTTATGAAATCGGTCTGCTTCTAGGCACAAATCAGATCTGGGTCGGAGGGTTCTTTTATCTGATCATTTGGCCGTCTCTTGGAACTTTTGCAGAATATGTCAGAACTGGATCATCAGACAAAATATTTACCTACCCGATAAACGCTCGATTTTATGTCTCAACATTTAAAACAAATTGGACAAGTCTTACAATACTGCTAAATGGTTTAATTTTAATTGGTTACTGTTTCTTCAAGCTGGGATACCTTCCGAACTTGCCTCAAATTCTTACATATATTTTCTTTATGCTTATATCCGGCTGGATGATATATTGCATCCAATTTATAGCAACGTCTATTGTCTTCTGGGTAACAAATGCGGGTTCATTTCTTTATATAGTAAACACTATTGATCGACTAAGCCGTTTTCCCTATGAGATATATACTAAAGGAGCATTTTTCATCTTGTTCACGTTTGTTATCCCTATAGCTCTAATTTCAAATGTTCCATCCAGAGCTCTTCTTGGTATCTTCGATTTCAAATATGCTGTTTACTCAATCCTAGTTGCTTTGGCTCTAACTGCCTTATCTGGACTTGTTTGGAAGGCTGGACTTAAGAAATATGAAAGTGCCAGTTCTTAATTGAAACTTTCACATATCTATTGCAAGATGGGAAGATTATATGAGAGAGAATCTACTTATTGAAAGACAGCAGCTTTGCAGCACCTATGAATATTATAGTTATCGAGGAAATTACAACAACAAGATAAATCTGCATTCCTGTATCTGCCAGCTGCTGCAAAACATAAACTGTTATGTCTCCGGAACTGGCTGATACCGTATATTCGTTAGGATCCAGGCCTTGTACTATGGCAGTGTTTGTCACAGTAAAATTGATAACAGAAGATTGTTCACAAGTCATAGATTCACCTGGATTCAGAGTATTTTTAGGACAATCAATAACACCAAGAACATCATCGGTAAGTGAGATTTCGCTAAGCACAACCTCGCCTGTATTCTCTATTAAATAAATAAAATTGACTGACTCTCCTGCAGAAACTTTACTAGAAGAAACAGACTTTAGCAGCGAAAGAGAGGTGGTCTGGCATACTTGGTAATAAGTCACGTTTAAAGTAGGGTCGGGAGAATTTGATTGTAAATAGTCAATTGAAGCGGAACCTCCAGGGAAATTGCCTGCACCAGTATTGTCGCTTGTAAATGCGATTGCAAACCATCCTGAACTAAGTTGAGATTCTATATCACTCACAGCTAATGCTCCTAGATCCTGAGTCTGGTTTGTATCTATTACAGGTGTCCAGGGATATACATAATCTTGACTGGTAGCAATTCCATCATATAATGTTTGATTTGATATTATATTTGGCTGACCAGTCAACAGCGACTGAATATGTGAGACTTCCGGGCCATCTAAAAGACCTTCATATACCAACTCAATGTTTGTTACTTCAACACTCTCAGGTATACTGGTAACATCCCACTGGATATATCCTCTGTAAAGCCAGTCAAAGTGCAATGCCCATGCATATCCAAAACTCACTTCACTGACAGGATCACTTATATACCTCACATAATCTGCTTCATCAAAGCCTGACCAGCCGTATGCAATTGTCCCGGCTTCTACGGAATCTGAAATAGCTGTCGTACAAGTGCTATCATGATTGTCGACCGCTCCTGCAGGGCAGGAACAATATTGGGAAGGTGTCTGTTGGGCCTGTACTTCAGAAATCTGAGGTACAAATATAAACAGGTTGAAGGAAAGAAAAAGTATAATTAAAAGTCTTCTCATTGTTGTGCTCAGAACATGTTTAGTTGCATAATTATAGGATAATCACATTTGATAGTCAATTCAGGCACAGTTAGCAATATGAAATTTATCTTAATTTTGGGATCATTTTAATGTGGTGTGATAGTTTATCTTAGTATGTTGCTAGAGGCTATATAAGCTGATATATGTTTAGCTATT
>Ga0180007_10001911_pt1 | contig 26137 bp, 22 predicted proteins | sample MM_PC_MetaG_FD_121122 | JGI IMG/M metagenome (GOLD analysis project Ga0180007, IMG submission 121122) | Groundwater microbial communities from the Aspo Hard Rock Laboratory (HRL) deep subsurface site, Sweden - MM_PC_MetaG | ecosystem: Environmental > Aquatic > Deep subsurface > Groundwater... | reverse complement strand
TCGAGACCAGATTTTCATGGATTTGAGGCGAATAGCAGGCCTATTTAACGAAAATCTATGGAAATATGGGCCGATTTGTCAAATTTGCAGCAGATTTATGTCTAAGTCCGACAGGCTCCTAGGTGGCCAGGTTAACGGCAGGAGGTCGAAAATGAAAAGGGATCCTGTCTGACCTTTTTTGACCATTTCAGGCCACCGGTAATAATTAGTTGGTTTGGCACGCGTTATTTTTTTTCAGCCTTCAGTCTCTGTATCTCAGTTGGTACTTTCATGGTCGATGATTTCAATATCTTACCTCCTGTTCACAAAAATGAAAAGCGATGTGACTATAAAAAATCTGCTGGCAAGAGTAAATAGGTACAAATACCTATTTTCCAATAATAATTTTCTTGCTAATGTAATACAATAAGCGGAAGGTGGAAAATAGAATGTTGAAGGGACTGCTTTCTCTCTGTTGGAACCGTTGTTGTTTTTTCCTTCAGCCTTTCACCTGACCACCTAATCGTTTTCTACTTATAAAGGAAGGCAATGAAATATCTGCTCACCATTTTTTTCTTAGTGGCGCTCAGTTCTGCAGCGACACTCTACTATCTTTGGCCTGCCGGTCCACCCCCATCCGAGGATGTCGCTCTCTCGGTCAATGGCCATTCCATGTCCCAGAAACAGATTGACGAGCAGAGCCGGGAGCAGGGGTATCACGGAGAAACTCCGGAAGATCAGATTGATTCGCTGGTGACGCGTCAACTCCTGATCCAGGAGGCTCAACGCTTGGGAATCGACCAGGAAGAGGGCTTTCGTAAGGCCCTCAAGATCTATTACGAACAATCGCTTATCAAGGTCCTCACCGACCGTAAAATGGCAACACTTACCATTGATGTCAGTGAAGAAGATATCGATAGGTATCTCTCCTGCTCCGGGAAAATATATACCTTCACCCAAACCCCCCGGGAAAGAGGAAAAGTTGTGAAGACACAGGGGCGAACGAAGACGGTTCTTTTCGATGACCTGTCTGAATCCATGCGTTTTTTGCTTTCCTCTCTGCAACCAGGTGAGAGCGTCAGCCAGTTCGACACAGGTACTGAGGTCAGTACCATTTATCTGGATAAAGTGGAAAAGGCAGAAGATGGAAAAATGGTGGCCTACGATCGTATCCGGGTTCGGGAACTGATCGGGAATTATCAGCGAAGCAGGGAGATAGACCGTTGGATCCTTTCGCTGCGTAAAAATGCATCTATTGTAATTTATGGCGAGGTAAAGAACAATGACTAGCGCTCGCTACAAGAGAAGGAACTATTTAATTAATAAAAATTTTCAAGGCAAGCTGATCCTTGGCTACTTCCTCTTTATGGTCGCTGGTTGCCTCCTCTTTACCGTTATTCTTGCAGCCTTCTCTGCCGATACCATGACCATGGTATATCGCAATGATGATCTGCAGATGGGGCGGACGCCGATGATGTTGGCCAGACAGGTGCTCGCAGCCCACTGGGTTCTCATCGTTGTGGGTGGCGCACTCATTGTTGTTGCGGCTACCTTTATTACCCATCGCATGGCCGGTCCCATCTTCCGGCTGGAACATGCCGTCGATAATATGATCAGTGGACGCCTCGATGACGTTATTTATCTGCGGAAAAAAGATGAGGGCAAGGAGCTCGCGGCAAAACTGAATCAGTTTAATGAAGAGTTGTCGCACAAAATCAGACAGATGGAGAAACGGTCGAAAAATATTGAAGATCTGTTGCTGCAATACTCGACCCAGGATTGGGCAAGCATCAATCCTGAGGATCTTGAGTTACTGTGTAGTTCTCTATCCAGGCAGAATAAAGGGATTCGGGAAATTACCATGACCTTCAAACTGCTTGATGAGTAAATTCCTTTTTACAGTATTTCTGCTATGCTCCTGCCTTTTCTCCGGGGCTGGAATTGCCTTGGGGCAGGAACAAAAAAGCAGATATGTGACCCTTTCTTATAACGATAGGGAGGTCCTGCAGGAGTTTAATGACAATTTACAGCTGAGCAGAAAACTCAGCTATAACACGCGCAAGAAAAATGTGGTCACCGTGGCTGACGAGGTACTGGCCAAGACGGATATCATCATTGAAAAAGTGCAGATTGTCCTCGACATGTTCCCTAATAACTATCATATCCGTTTGGTCCTGTTGGCCGATGAGTCAGATGTGGCCCGCGTCTACAAACAGAAGTACGGGAAGCGTGTAGACCATATCGCCTACTACTCGCTTTCTGAAAAAACCATCTATATTTCAGCAGATGACACTTCCCTCCGGGTCCTGTCCCACGAGATTGGTCATTCCATTGTCGATCATTACTTTCAGGTCCGTCCACCCTACAATATCCATGAATTGATGGCCCGGTTCGCAGAAAAGCATGTCACCGATTGAGTTGCGGCAGGGGGGCGTTTTGGGGATCTTACAGGCTTAGTTGTTGAAAGCGTTGCGTGATTTCTGCCTTCAGTTTCCCGGTATGGGCTAATGGGACATCTTTTTCTGTGAATACTTGTGACCAATCACCAACTCGTCCGCAAACATCTTTGAGAATGGCTTTACTTTTTTGGTAAGAAAGTCCAAAGGTGGTACCTTCCCTGATGATATCTTTGCTTTCAATGTTTGTATGCTTGCCATTTACCTGTAAAATCTGGCCAGTTTGATGGATGTTGGGAACAATATCATAGGCGGGTGAGAGCCTCCAGCCTTCGGCCGTATGGAGCATGGCGAAATTTTGCAGGTGATCATCGGTATTCACCAGGAGGACATTGACAACCATCTGTCGAAGCAGGTGCTCCAGGTCTTTCTGTACCTGATGAGAGAGGGAGCGAATAATTCCGGCCAGATCTGCATAGGAGACGGAGTAATGGTCTTCAGTGCCGATCAGGGTGCGCATGCTGACAAGACCATTTCTCCCTCCTCTGGGAACAATATCAAACCGTTTGATGAGCAAGACATCCCGATCACCGGCCAAGACCCGACAAAATTCCGGGACATCCAGACCACCATTCCTTGCCAAAGTCAATCCCGCCTCTTCCAGAGCAATCATGAGGGTAGGGTGAATATCCCTGCGACTGGAAAATTTAGCAATCCAATGAGTGTTGTCTTTGAGGGTGAGTACTTTCGGTCTTGCTCCACCTGCTGAACTACCACAGGCCAGAAGATGCTGTAACTCTGCTGTTTCCGTATCAAATGAATCTTCCAGCTTCCCCGCCTCATCAATGGCCTTGGCTATGTCGGAAAACGGTATGCTGCCATCAACAGGAGCAGGTGTTTTCTCCTGCGGACTATACAGTAGGCGACCAAGTCCGCTCCCGCCAAGAACTGCAAGGAGATGGGCTGGGGCATAACGTGAGTGATCCAGGGCTCCCCTCCTGGCGAGGATATGGCGGCCCCAGGCATCCGGCAGAGAATCATCAAAAACCTGGTGGATTCCGGTTTCTTTGTTGTTTGCAGAAAAGGTCTGACTGTCCAGCGGCAGGTGAACAGGATCTATGGCATAGGCCAGGGGGTGTTGGAGATAAGAGGGCGAATAACGAAAAAAACCTTCAAACTGGAGACGGCTATGCAGATTACGGGAGAGCAGGCGGCCGATTTCAATGACTTCATTGTTTGGGAACAATCCATAAACATAGAGGCTTATCTCAGGTTCTGTCATTTCTTCGACCGTACCCTTTTTTTCCACAGGTCGGTTTGCTCTTTCTGTTCCCGGTCATATTGGATAAAGGGATCTTCCTCTATCTTGAAGAGATGCTCCCATGTGCCCCCTACCTCCAGGACCATCGACACCTTCAGCCATTTTTCCAATGTCACGGAACCATCACCGTGCTCCATTCGTCCGATAACTTTGCGGGAAATTCCTGCCCTGTCAGCCAATTCCGCCTGTGTTATTTTCTTCTCAATTCGTACTTTGCGCATGCGCGAGCCAATACCCTTGAGCAGCTTAATGGAATTTTCATTACTATGTTTCATAATGAGTACTATATGGTACATAATTGACGAAATCAAGAGTTAACGGGGCATATATGATTTCGTGTGAGGATTCCCTGTAGGGGCGGATTCATCCGCGAACAGAATGTGGCATGGTTTGCTTCTATGTGTAGAGGAAACCACTTGTTGTTGATTCATCGCCAATATTACGGCCTTTATATAATCCAGAAACCGGCTTGCGCAGGTATTGCAGGAGGTCCAGCTTGCGCGTTCAACTTCACCTGTTTTTACAGGCAAGTTGTCTATTCGCTTTTAATTTTGTGTCCACTCTTGTTTATCACGGCAATTTTGACTGTCCGGGAGCACTTGAGCTTAATTCCATAACGGGAGTGGCTGACATTATACATAATCTGAGATCGGATTGCATAGCTAGGAAGACAAGGGTTTGTTATCTTTTTTTAAAGAATAACATGATAGGATTGATTGCATAATAAAGCCAGATCTTTGATGATCCATGGGGGAGATTGTAACGGAAACATAATTCCCCTTTTTTAGGAAATAACCTCCCCAACAGTGCTTTACTAATATCAATAGGTCCATCGAGTAATGAAGTATATAACATCATTCGCAAGTGCTGGCGTATTACTCCTTTGAAAATTCCTGATAAGATTATTTTTTTCAATGCGCCGTACCCCATTATCTTTGTCTGCAGAATGTGGTCAGGGATTTGAGTGCCAAGTAACTCATGAAGTAGTTTAAAAGTGAAAAGTGTCAACCGTCTCATTTTATATTTCTTGGAATTAGCCAATAAGGTGTCCCAATAAATTTCCTTCGAGTAGGTATCTATTATGCCAGAAATCAAAACAAAAAATCGTAAGGGATAAAAGCAATGATCGTAAAGCCTGAAAATCGTATACAAAATATATTTTTCAGGAGCTAACTCTATCACATCCATATCTCTCCAACGCACAGTCCTGACATTATGCCACCAAAAATCCGCTGGCACTTCAAAGTACCGTTTGGTAAGGTTCCAATGCACCTCAAGCAAATGACGATTATCATGAAACATGAGGTGATAATGATTGGCTAGCAAATCCTCTTCTTGTATCCCCTTAACAGAAGTATAGCCAATATCAATCAATATCCTTTTAACTAGTGATAGATCATCAGGATGCACGAGAATGTCAATATCACCGGAGGGATAGACACCCAAATCGTGGAAGATTAATTCCGAGGCAAAAACCCCTTTCAGTGGAATTGCATTTATTTGGTTTGCAGAGAGAAGTTTAAGGATTTTTATGGTTTCAGCAAGCTGGTCAAGATTACGAAAGATGGTGTGGTGATAAGCAGCCTGCAATTCTTGCTGAATCTGCTCAGAGAAAATATCTAGACCTTTTGTATTCTGGTATATAAAACCGGCGACCCCATTTTGATGTGCAATGGTTGATAATACAACGAGGTCGCAGTCATCAAAAACTTGGTCTTTTTCTCCATCTTCTATATTAAAATGGCAACGAGAAAATTGAAAAAACTGTTTTTCAAACAGGGTCAGATTAGGCATAATTCAGTTCAACTTTTCAAGTAAGAGTTGCTCATATGCCTGGTGAATTTTATCCCAGGTGAAATTATTTTTCATCTGCTGGTAACTATGCTGTTTCATTGAGGCAATGAGGTTGTCCTCTTTCAAGAGGTTATCAATCTGTTGGGCACATTCATCTTCTGTGGAAAAATAACGGCTCCCTTCACCTGCTACCCAGCGATTGAATTTGTTGTCATGGGCAAGAATGGGAGAGCCTGCGCCCAAGGCTTCGACAAGGGAAGGATTTGTGCCTCCCACTGTATGTCCATGTACATAAAACCGAGCAAAAAATCTTAAGGCCTGAACAATATTTTTATCATAAATGGCCCCAATAAATTTAATTTCATTTCCAGCAGAATCGACTACCAACTTGTGGTAGTTGTTTGAGCCAGGGGTGTAATTGCCAAGAATAACTAGTGGCACTCCCCGTTTAACTCGTGAGTAGGCCATAACTATTTCAAGAATTGAGTTCTCCTGCTCAGGTCGAGCAATCAGAACAACATATCTGTTTTTTTCGAGATTGAATGGGGTCAACAGGGACTCATCGGCCGTTTCTAGAATATCTGCGCTATAGGGAATTATAGTAATTTTGGATGAAGAGACGAACTGGGATAAGTGCTTCTTTATTTCAGGATGATCCGCAATAAGATGGTTGCCTAGCCAGGCACCTAGTTTTTCGTTGATATAGAGCCAGGCACGTTCCAGATGGTTCCACTTGCCACGTCGCCATTCAACACCATCCATATTGATAACGTTTTTAATACCCTTTAGTCGATAGAGTGCGCAGAAGATTGCCGTGTTGTAGCCTAGAGTAAGGACAGGAATCTTTCTTTTTACTGCATGTAGAGTGGATCTCCAGTCAAAGACTATAGTGCCCTTAGCCCCTTGCTGGGTGACAGGGATGTGGACGCGATGAATTCCGCACCACTTGTCTTCATATATTTTTCCATCACCCTCTTCCTGGCAGTAGACAGTGACCTGCCAGTTCTTTTTCTGAAGGTAAACGGCAAAATGTTCTGTAAAGGTCTCAAATCCGCCGTGTTGGGCTGGGATACCACGGGTGCCAAGGATATGTAGTGTACGTTTTTCTTCCATCATTGATCCAAAATAGACTGTTAGAAAGAATTTCCGGAGTTAGTTTTTGCAAACCCATCCCGCATTTTCAGTATTCGTGCCGGGGCTCCGCCGACAATCGCCCCGGTGGGGAATTTACCCCGGACTATTGCGCCAGCTGCTACAACCGAATGTGGGCCGATTTCCGCCCCGTCTAAGAAGGTGACTCGAGCTCCAACCCATACATCGGATTCAATATGTATACCCTGTTGCCTTCTCCTTGCTCCCTTATCAATCGGTTCGGGTCCGAAAAAACATGTTCCTGGGCATGAAAACTGACATACTGGCCCATGCCAACGTTATCACCGATCCAGATTCACCAATTCCAGATTTTTTGCCCATGTTCAGACCGACACCGAGCACCGATAAATGGGCAGTTGAACGAACAATGGTATTTGCGCCGATTCGTGATCTGCTGCCGATCAACAGGCCATCTCGGGCATATGCATCAATTTTAACATTATCCTCGATCGTGGCTAGATGCCCGGTCTTCAGCCTGCTACTGCTGAGTATGCACACCGCCCTTCCAATAAAAATTCTGATTACGTATAAAGCTCAGCCATTATTTTAGACGGTGCTCACTATATGAGCACCTACCCCTGTTATGATATCTCAACACTACTTAATCATAGGGGGTATCATTATGGCTAAAAACAAAATTCAATTCCAGGCAGGTCTCAGTTTGAAAGATTTCTTGGCCCAATTTGGCACCGAAGATCAATGTCGCCAAGTCCTTTTCGAGTTGCGCTGGCCTCAAGGATTTGTATGCCCAGAGTGTGGGCATACTGGCTATTGCGAACTAAAAAGTAGAAAACTATTTCAATGCAACAGTTGCCGATCTCAGATCTCTGTTACTGCTGGAACTATTTTTGCCTCCACCAAGTTGCCCCTCGCCACTTGGTTTATGGGAATTTACTTTATCACTCAGTCAAAAGTGAGTGTTTCTGCTCTCAGTCTTTCAAAAACACTTAGTATTTTATACAACACTGCTCTTTTGATGAAGCATAAAATCCAACAGGTTATGAAAGAACGTGACGACAGCAAACCTCTTACTCATTTTGTACAAATAGACGATGCCTATTGGGGTGGCAAAAAACGTGATGGAAAACGTGGACGAGGGGCTATAGGGAAAATTCCCTTTGTAGCAGCCATTTCCAGCAATAAACAAGGCCATCCTGATCAAATGCGTTTTACCCAGGTAAAGTCTTTTTCTAAGAAAGCAATTGAATCTTGGGCCAAAGAACATCTTGCCCCAGGCAGTCAAGTAATTTCCGATGGCTTGGGTTGCTTTTCAGCCATTGAAGATGCTGGATCTGCCCATACAACAATTATTACCGGCGGCGGCCCAAACAGCGTAAAGATTTCAGAGTTCAAGTGGGTTAACACTATTATTGGCAATGTAAAAAAGTGCCTTCATGGTATTTTCCATGCCATTAGTAAAAAACATTTTTCACGATATCTTGCTGAGTTTTGTTACCGCTTTAACCGGCGATACGACCTAAGCCAAATGATATCACGCCTATGCTATGTCGCGCTACGAACGCCTCCCATGTCGAAGCAACTCCTAAGAGTGGCTGAGTTTCATACGTAATCAGAATAAAAATTGGTTTCCGCAGCTTATCATACCTCTAATGAGCATAACTAGGCGTGCCCAAATTTCACACAGTAACAACCCGAATGGAATGTCAGGGTCCGGTTCATAATTCTTTCCTGCTGCCTGTAACAAAAAACGTGCAATCCGTGAAGTTTTGGTCATGTTCCTTTATCCGTTCCGCTATTGAACAAAAGATCGCTGACAATTGCGGCAATACGCATACGGTAGCGTTCATTTGCAAACTCCTGCTCAGCGCACTTGCGCGCCTGCTTGCCTGCTGTAGAAATTTCGCTCCTTTCTCTAGTTAATCGGTCCAGGAGATTGGCAAGAGCTGCTGCGTCACCAGGTGGGAAAAGCCATCCTGTGGCATTGTCCTGAACAATTTCTTTTAATCCGCCATGGTTGGCAGCTATAACAGGACGGGCATGACTCATGGCTTCCACCGCCACCACACCGAACGGTTCCGGGGATGTTGACGGGATTACCACAATATCTGCCCACTTGTACATTTCGTCCATATTTTCATGAAATCCAGCCAGATCCACGATATCATCCAGTCCATGAGTGTGGATACTGGCATGGAGTTTGTCCTTGAAATGGTCCTGGCCCTTATAAACATCGCCCACTATACGCACAGAAAAATTTCGGCATTGTGGTTTTATGAGGGCAATAGCATCTACAAGGAGATCCTGACCTTTCCACGAGTTGATGCGGCCAGGCATCAGTACTTTGAGCGGATGTCCTGCTGCCGGACTAGGAGGTGTTGAGGACGCCGGGATATTCGTACCGTTCCAGACAGTATGAACGTCCGGGAGGCCAGCTAGTTCGAAGGACAGTGCCGTGGCCTTCGAATTACACACAACTGCGCTGGAAGACAGGCGAACCAGCCTGCCGAATATCTTCCTGGTAAACCCAGGGATAAGTTCATGAACATGCACTAAGGCAGGGGGGCCGCCTAAGAATCTGTCCAACAAGGCGGCCAGCAGAAAATTGATTACCACAATAGTATTGATGTAAACAAGGTCATAGTCTCGCATTAATTTCCTGGCCTGCCATACTGCTCCAAATAATGTTGCAGCCCGGCACATGCCCCGTACCGTATTGAAATGGCTTTTCCGTAGCACCCAGAGAGGCCCGTACAGTACATTGTCTGCACTATCCAAAAGTAGTTGCTCAAGGGGCCCGGTCCCAGGTAGTACTACATCGATTCTGGCATCTGGATAACTCTGGCGCAATGAACGTACCGATTCCGCAAAAACCCGGTCAGAACCGTAAAGTTCATTGCCTTGGTGTACGCACAGGAGGGTAGGTCTATTCACAATTCCCATTGCCCTTCCTGTGCGAGGCCCATGTCAGGATTCTTAGTCGACCCCAGAATAGATTCAAGCCATGAGCACCGGCGCCGAAAAGCACGGCATAAAGTTCTTGAGACGCGCCCCTGATCAATTTCCCCTAGATCAATGACCATCTCCTCGGCAAGATAAAGGCAGACAATGGTAACAGCGGAATTCATCGGGAGGGAAAATGACCGACAAAGTTCAGATACATAATCCATGGGAGACTGGAAGGAAAAGCGGGCTATGGCCCGCGGTTGGGCATGATAATGAAGAAAGTCAGTATAACGTACCCGAAAACCGGCTCTTTCTGAGTCGACCAATGCCATGCGGCCGTCCGTGGTACGATAACTATTCCACGGAGTCATATCGCCATGGGCCAATTGGATAGGATAGCTGTCAATATGCGGTCGCAAGGCATTTTTTATTTTTTCCAGAATCTGCATCGCCTTGGACTTGGACACGCCGGCTTTGTTGAAGCTATCCATTCTGTAACTCATACTGTTAATCAGTTTCTCCAATGATGCATATTGCTGTTCTGAATTCTCTGGCATCTCGATTAGTGCCTTTTTAAGTAGCTGTCTCCCTTCTCTTGGAGGCAGCCATTCAAGGCGTGGCAAGTAAGAAAGCACAAGAAGCCTCCCATGCACTCCCTCGACTCTGGGTATTTCAAACCAGCGCTCGTACAAATCACGTATGATTTTCATGCGTGCTGCTTCCTGGTTAGCTATAGACTGATGTTTAAATACTTTGAAGAAAAACATCCGTGAACCTGTCTCTGCACAACCGACGAGCACTGTCTCTTTGTACCAGGATGTGGAGAGGAAGAGCCCGTCCCACTTTTTGCCGCAGGGCCGAACAAGAAATTTATCCACTTTTTGCAGGGCATTAGTTACTTCACACCCACCATATGGGATCGTAATTAACGGTTCAGTTCCCAGGCGCATAACTTTTTTTTCCGCAACCAGCCTTAGACCGCGATAAAATGAGATTATGGGCAGAAAATCCAGGCCGTTTCCCACAACTATATATCTTGCCGAGCCAAGTCCATTTGTGTAAATGGCATTATCCATGTTCTTTGAGCCGCCTCTCCATGCTGGCATAGACCTTCATCATAGCCTGGGCACGGGCCTCCCATGAGTGCTGGGCCGCAACAGTTTCCTGTGCACATCGTCCCATCTTTTGCCGTAGATCCTTATCCTCAAGTAACCTGCTAATCGCCACGGCAAGATCATCTGTAATTTCTTTTTCGTCATTGCCCCTGGCAACAAGGCCAATATCAGGGGTTACCACCTGCGCCGGGCCGGTTCCTTCAAGGCAGACAACTGGCAGACCAGCAGCCATAGCCTCTAGTACAACCGTGGCAACTGCGTCTCTAAGGCTGGGATACAAAAAAACGTCTCCTTCCGCTAGAAGTTCCCACGCCTGGTTGCGATCGATTCTGCCAGTGAACCGGACCCGGGAGTTAAGGCCTAGTTTGTCGCTCAGTTCTTCCAGTGCCCGTCTTTCTGGCCCATCTCCGATGACAATTAACTCAGCATTATGAAATTGGCTGGCAACACGAGCAAAACTTTTAATGGCCAGGCCAACCCCTTTTCGGGCAATTAGACGGCCCAAAAAAATAAGCTGAACTCTTTTGCCCTTTCCGGGACGACAAGATAACCGATACAATCGATCAATATCTTCTTGGTCAAGGCCGGTGTCGGGAATCACGGCATCTGTACTTAGGCCTGTCCGGTCGAGCAATCGTTCTGCCACAAAATGGGTCCGGCAGATAATGGTCAGGCATTTCTTGAGGGAAGAGCCGACAAACGGGTCGAGATGTTCACCACACCAGATAATGTTGCCCCGAAGAATTTCTTTCAACGAATTCCTCCAGCCTAGCATAGGCCAGAAAGCCGGCCTGATTATTCCAAGGCCGTCAAGTGGACCCAACAGGCAATTCCCATGATAAGCTGCCCAGCACGGCTGCCAAGTAACGGCAAAATTCAAATGGTGGATAATGTCAATGCGTCCTTGCCGAACCAATGCTCCTGCCTCTCGGGAAGCTGCCAATTGCCATATATAATGGTAAGCCATTGCACCACGAGCACCCCGCTTCCAGAACCGTAACCAGATGGGCAGGTCACAACCCACGACATTGATGGGGGCTATTTTGCGGGCTTCAAGTTCCTTGCGTATTAATCCAATATTGTTCTTGCGTGTGATTACAGTAACATTAATATATTTTGATAGCCCAACAGTCCATCCCCAGCCGACACCTTCCTCGGAGCCAAGGCCTGGAGAGCAACTGTAGGCAATAAGGCAAACTCTTGGATTGTGCTGATTTTGATTCATGGTTTGTATTTTTTCCGTTCTTTTCTAATGTCTTTAGTTGATAGGGGATTTTCTGGAAAATACTCATAGTGCCAGAGAAGATTTATAAGTAGGACAGGAAAGACAAACTGGGGATATATCTGATATCCTATCGATGATTGTATAACATTGTGTAATAGAAATGCAATTAAGAGGCTAAAAAGTAAAATAGAATATTTCCTGTCGGATGTGGTTTTAAGGCTTAGAGTGAATTTTAAATACAGGAAAAGCTGGTACAGAAAAAGACTAAGGCCAATAAGACCGGTTCCGGCAAGCAATTGGACATAACCGTTGTGCGCATGAAGTGTTTTAAAATATCCTAGAACCACTACTATACCCTTTCCGGAAAGAGTGGCATAACCATGCCCGATGAGCAGATAATAATCTAGTTTGTCTAAAATGATCTTCCACAACAGGGTTCGGGAGGATGCGGTCATGAGATTTTCCATGGAATCTCCGCGGGAAAGCAGGGTAGCAATATAATATGCTTTATTGCTTAATACTAGTAACAATGCAAGTCCGGCAAGTCCAACAGCTAGATTTTTCAATATTTTTGCCTTTCTACTGATATCTAGACTTTTGAGATGCAGATATACCAGGAGCTGGACGCTGAAAATAGTTAGGATAATGGAGGATCGCGAAAAACTCATTATCAGAACAATCATGGCTAGAACAAGAGAGACAAGGGATAGTAACAGTTTCTTCTTTTCGCACATCAGTCTAAAGAGATTGATGAGTATTGAAATCATACAGAATGCTCCAAGGGTATTGGGATGGATCAAAATACCTCCCAACCTGGATTGTGTATACCGAAAGGCGATGTCTGGTTGTGACATGGCAAGATACAGTATGATACAATGGGCCAGAAAAAAGGAGATCTGGATATGATCTAGCAGCACCCTCCAAGCATTGCGTTTATTAAAATGGGTGTATAGCAAGACTAGCGAACAGATCGACGAAACAATGATAAAAAAGGAAAACACGCGCTGCAGGCTATGTCCGGGCAGAGGGGACCATAAGGCGGTAAAAAATCCATAAAAGGCCAGAAAAAACAGGCCAGCATTCTTCTTCAAAAGACCTGTGAAGCTTTTTGGATAGAGTGGAAAGCCAGTGATTACCAAAAAAGACAAATGAATTGATGGCATGGCCAGAGCAAATCCTTTTATCAGCACGGATTCACTCTGGGTCTCGCCTATAGCGCCGCCCCCCCATCCTGGCAAACTGTAAAAACTCAAGGTCAATAATACTATTTGAAAGAGTAAAAAGAAATTAATCATTCAATTTCTCGGTGGTTATGCGCGCCTTCATTGTTTCTAGGACATGGAACAAAATGTTCTCACAAATCGCATCAATTTGATTGTCGCTATTGACTAATACTCCGCCTAACTTTTGTGCCAGTAATTTATAATTACGTACTTGACGCTCGGTTTCTTCCCGGCTAACCTCTTGCTTGCGTAGCTGAATGACATCAGGGGGAGCGATCAGTACAATATAGAGATCCGGTTTTGGGATAAAAAATCGTCCTAGTTTTACAATCCATAGGGGCGCACCATATCGGTATCGTTGTGGGTCAATAAGAATGTCATCGTAATAACGGTCAAATATTTTCACATTAAAGCTTTTTTGCCGACAGATGGTACCGTCTATCCAAGCCTCGGTAATCCACAGCACGAGTTTGAGGACAGAGGTGAAGGTAGAACGCTTGGGCTTGCTATGTGGTTCGGTAACAACGCCACGAGAGGCATTGCGTTTTTTTAAGAAAAATACAGGTTTCAAATGCACAACATCAACCCTGTTTGCTACATATTGTAGCCGAGCCGTCAGGGCATTAAGGATAGTGGTCTTGCCTGCGCCGTCAGGGCCAAGAAAAGCAATGGATATAGATCCGCCGCCTCTCACGAACAAGTTTAGCTCCGTGTACATATGTCTAAAAAACTGACGTAGAGAGTTCCATGGCCGGACTTGCAAGTTATAATTGATAATTTTTCGGATAACCGGTGCGCGCAATTGTTTAGTTTGTTCTTTGTTATCGGCTAAGACTGTTCTGATAAGCTTTTCTGCTAACGCCGGACCCAGAGAGAATTGCAACTCTTGAGTAGTCTCCTGTCTGGAATGGCTGAAAACATCAAAGATAAAATTTCTATATTTATCTTTGATGTCACCAGTGATGAGATACGTTCCTAAAAAAGAGATAATTGCTTCATGATATGGCGCGGGAGTGCGGATAAGCGGCCTGTTGGAAAATGGAGCTATACTGTTGTCAAGTATCCGTTCTGCAGATAAGTATTCAAAACCTTTCCAGGTACGGGCTGTGATTAGATCTATTTCAATGGCTTCATGATCCTTGCCCCAGAGAACGCCATGGACATACACAGCCGTCATATTGGCTCTTCGGGTTAGGCCAGTGAGCGTAACCCCAGAAATAGCCCCAATGGCCCGAATAGCCATGCCATTGTCCGCAGCCGGGATTAGAATATCTATATCCCGGCCGCCGTTATCATGTGGAAGTTCCTGATAATTTCTGAGGATACAATAGCGGATGTCGAGTTCTTGAAATTGACCCAGTAGCGATGTTAGAAAGCTGTGTAAGGATGGCATGGTTATTCGCTCAGCCTTTTGTAGACTTCATCAATAAGCAGCTTTGAGACAATTTTATAGCTGAATTTTTCTTCAATCATCCTGGTTGCGTTGGCCCCAAGATCGACTAACCCATTATTATCTCCTAAAACTTCAAATTCCCGCATGGCTGTTGCAATGTGATCAGGAGTGTTGTCAGCCAAGGCAATCCCGCATTTCCACTGGGAGACCTCGGTAGCCATATTGGTTCCTTTACTGAGCAGAAGGGGCTTTCCCAGGGCAGCTGCCTCAAGGACGGCATTGGGGATACCCTCCCAGCGTGATGTGTGTACAAAGACATCGAAATTAGCAATGTGGTTGAACTTTTCTTCGCCAAAAAGAGGACCTAAAAAAACAGTGCAACTGGACAGATTATTCGATCTGGCATATTCTTCAAGCTGACCCCGGGAGGGTCCATCCCCAATCATCCACAGACTACCGCACCCACCATGCTGGCGGTATTGTTTGAATCCTTCAAATAGTTTGTCTAATCCCTTGTGGTGGTGCTCCAACCGCCCACAAAAGCCGAAAACAGGTCGGTCTGCGCACACAATTGCCTGAAAAGAAAACTTGATGTTCTCCTTGTCCTCGCCATTGGGAATGACATGAATGCGGTTTTCTGGGTATGGGTACATTGCCTGTACCCATTCTTTTTCACGTGGAGTTAGAGTATGCACCGCACTCGCTTGTCCGAGAAACTTTTGCTCGAAGAGAAAAAAATATAGTTTTTTTAAAAATCTTGATCGATTAAGGGCCGTCGGGCTATAGGCCCCTCTCGGAGAGACAACCCATCTTATGTTGTGCTTGAGTAGCTCTCGGCTCAAACCATAAAATTCTGGGATGAGAACTCCATGGAAATGGATAATAGTGTCTACAGGTAAGGCCTGGATTGTATCCTTCAAACCTTTATCGAGGTTGAAACGATTGCGACGAGTTTGAAATAAGCGTAAGGGATATTCCCTTGCAGGAGTTGCGGCATGCGGATTTTTTGTGATCCCCCATAGTTCAACATCTAAGCCCATTCTATGTTGAAATTTAGAAAGGTTATGGGCGGATTTGTTTACGCCGTTCATTTTATAAGGATTTGCCTTACCCATAACCACATGCACGATTTTCATATTACAACCCGCTGTTTTTCGGATTTACTACATGCCACATATAACCATATAGTGGCGACGATTTGTTGAACAGACATTCCCAAAATTGCGCCATGAAGCCCCAGGTGGCTGATTACAAATTTTGCAATAAGCAGGCTCATCACGAAAGTTATGATGTATGAGGTGAAAATTGGTCTAGTAAATTCCAAAGACCTGAGTTTGATGCGCAGAAGTAACGGCAGGAAAATAATCACATAGTAAAATGAGTATGATACCAGTAGGGGCGCATATTGCCGATATTCATCTCCATAGACCAAGGGCATCAGCCATTCCGAAGAAAAAGCAATAACCACTGATACAGCAAGAGTTAAACCAACTCCACAGAGAAAAATCCTCGTTAGGTATATGTTAAATTGCTCGTTGCCCTGCTGAAAGAAAATTTTTGATGCCTGTGCGGGGACAACATTTTCAATTGCGAGAAACAGAACATTAATTGCTCCGGCAATGTTCTGGGCCGCCTTGAGTGCTCCTGTGGCTACTGGGCCGAAGACAGCTGCTGCTACGACATAGTAATAATTTGTCCCGATCCACTGAATAATCAATTGTGCCGTTAGCCATTTTCCGAAACTATAGTGTTTTTTTGCAATTCTGCCGATCGAAGCTTTTGGACAGCCAAAACCGAATCCCATATGGCCACGGAACATAATGAGGGAAAACAGGCTGGCGGTCAAAGCAAAACAGAGTGTAAAGAAAACAGAGTTCAGTGTTAATTGTTTATGAACTGAAAGATAAATTATTATTGGAACCGCAACAACCAGATAGACGCTGTCCAACGTAAAAGAAAAATGGTATTTACTTTGGGCACGTGCATAAAAATATTTTCTCATAAATTCATGGAGTTGTTTGGCAACAATAAAGAGCGAAAAGGAGGCGGATACAAGGGCTGTTGTGTAATTGATAATAAGGAGCAGCGAGAAATACATTACAAGGCCGAGAGACGCTGCCAACACGGCCTGCATGAGAAGAACATTAGCATAATAGCCATTTTGACTTTTTTGACCGAGAGTCATCATTGGTGAAATAATAATTGCATTCTGTAGGCCGGCGCAAAACAGATGTGCAAGAAGCAACAGGCTATAGATCCCGAACTGTTCCAGGCCGAGTAACCTTGCCAGAAGGACATTTAGGAGAAAACTGGAACCGCTGACCAATGCTTGATCGGCAAGAGCCCAAGTCGCATTTTTTAATTTCACGTTATTGTATTATTTGGTTTAGTTTTTTGAGAAACATTCCAGTTCTATTGGGGGAGGATCAGTAATGAACCTCGAGATTCCTAAGTGCCTTGGTTGTGTTATATCTCTATTCAATAACCAGGTTGGCAGCTTTATTTTTGAATTCGTTCGTGTATGTTCTACTTGTTCTTTACCCATGTGAACACCTTCTTAGAGCCATTTAATCGCTTTTAAATTTGTGTCCGTTGCTTCTATATCATCTCAAACCGCCAATTAGCTGCTTTTTTGAGGAATTTAAGCAAAAAAGTTTTGCAGAAGAACCTTGTTATTAAAAGGTCTGCAGGTGTTTCCGGATTTTTTCGTTATCCGGTTCGAGTATCAGGGCCTGTTCGTATTCTTCTTTGGCTCGGTAGAGGATACCCTGTTGTTTGTAGAAGTTGCCCAGATAAATGTGGAAGGGGGCGTGATTCGGTAGCCATTCTATAGCCACGCGGAGTGTGGCAACGGCTTCATCGGTTCGTTTTTGTTTGTGGTAAAATCTGTAGAGTTGGTTGAAATACTCAGGTTTCACAATCTTTTCATTCTTGAGGAAATCGAGGGAATGGCGTCTGTAGTATTCGGCATCTTTCATTCGGCCCAGCTTCTCAGAAAAATCTCCGAACTGTATCCATGCTGAGACTCTTTTAGGAAGGATATGTTGTAATTCATCTCGACTGAATTGACTGCTTATTAGCAATGGGGGAAGTTTCTGGGCCAGACTGGGAAATCGTTTCATGGCATGCTGGAGGACGGTCAGGGCCTCCTGCTTTCGGTTTTGGTGTAAGAGCCATTCAGCCCAGGTGAAGATGAGTTCCTCTTTGTTCTGGCTCCTGGCATAGCCTTCGGCCATGAGAAACGATGCCTTGGCGCTGTCGGTTGCAGTCAGGATGATGCCAAGTCCTTGCAGGTATTCGCCTTCCAGGGGGGCTTTTCTCGATGCCTGGAGATAATTGCTGAATACTGCTTTGTTTTGTTGCTGAGAGGAGAGCAGGGTCCCTTTATAATAAGAGTAGAAGGCTTCCAGTGGATCAAAGTAGATCGCCTTATTTATTGTGAGTAACAGTTTTTGAAAATTTTGTTGAGAGAGCTGTGGAGTGATATACACTTCGGATATTTGGTTATACAGGGCTTTTGCCTGGACTATCCCTCCCTGGGTGGTGACAGTGATGAAAAGCAGGGGGATTACGGCAAGACAGGCCAGTTTCCATGTGGGGGATGCACTGTTGAGCAGGGTTGGTTGGGTGCGGTATCGAAGCCGGGTGTTGCCGGCAGAGACGAGGATACCGCAGAGGAAAAAGAAATAGAGACCGTTTGCCCCGTTGTGCATATTAAAATCAGTCACACTGTGGAGGAGAAGGGAAACAATGGCTGTGATTCCGCCGATGATGAGGAGAATGGAGTAATGTTCCCTTCGGGTAGAGAGTCTTCGCAAGCCGTGACCAAGGATAGTAATGACAAACCATGCTGCCAGGAGAAAACCGATGAGGCCACCGTTAGTAATGAGCTCAATGTAATCGTTGTGGGCGTGATCGATAATGGCGGTGGTTGGGAGAGAACTATATTTCGGATACACTTGGAGAAAGGTACCGAAGCCAGACCCGGTGAAGAGGAAGTCGCGGATAAGGGGGGCGCAATCCTGCCATATCATCAGTCTTCCTTCTTTAATTCCTCCGGTTTCAGTAAAGGTGTTGTTAAATTCCGAGAGAATTGGATCCCATCCGAGCCAGGTCACTGCCATTAGTGCGCAGCCAAGGAGTAACAGGGGCAGCATCTTGCCGGAAGCCGGATTTTTTCTGGCCAGGAGCAGCAGGAAAAAGAGTAATCCAAGGTTGATAGAGATAATACCTCCTCGGGAAAGGGCTATGAAGACAGAGGCCAGGATCAGAACAATACCGAATCCGAGGAAAAAATGGATGTTGGAGTCTGGAGCAGTGAAGATGGCTGCGATCCTGGCCCGAAGAGGCTGCTGATAGGTGAAGGGCGGGCGGTAATGAAAAAAGAGGGCCAGGACAAGGGGGAAGACGAGTTCCATGAAACCGGCATAGTGGTTGTGGTAAACCCATGGCCCCACTGTGCCGGAACCCACAGGGGTAGTCCGAAACCAGTAGATCTCTCTGGGAGAGGTGAACTTCTGGATAATAGCAAGAAAGGCAATGCCTATGGCCAGCCAGGCAATTATTTTCACCGTCTTAGTCAAGGCCTCGCTTGTACTCAATAGCTGTACGGTGAGGATATAAAAGACCCCATAAGCGCTGATGCGGAGGCCTTCAAGCAGGGTGGCTTTCAAGTTGACGGTGAGCGGGATCCACTGGCTGCCTGCCTGCAGATCAAGTAATGGGGCATAGGCCTGATAAATCCCCGGGGCTATCACTTTGACCAATGGAGGCGGCAGGGGGACCAGTTGCAGAAACATCCAGAGGATCAGGAGGAGCAGGGGAAGGATGCCTGGTACCTGAAGCAGTGCTTGTCCTTCCTGCTTTCCTCGGAAAAAATATGATATTGCGGTCAGAAAGACAAGGATTTCAACGAGGGCAATGGACCAGGTTTCTACGCTGCCAAAGGCCAGTGGGGCAAAGAAGAGGGTGGTCAGGAAGAGGGGCAAGGAAAGGGAGCGCATGGGTGCTTAGGCTGAATATGGTAAGAGGATGTCGTACCCACTTACCAGCTTCTGGGCTTCTGCTTTGCCGATGATTTTTGCAGCCTGTTTGACTGCCTTGCTGAGTATGGGTTTCCTGAATCCCGGAGAGTGGGAGTCCGTTCCTATGTAGTGGACCTGCTTTCTGTGGAGAAGGTATTCAGCACAGTTCCTGGCCATTATTCCTTGGTCTCCGGTAATGGATTCCGCAGTGATCTGGGTTTTCGCACCCAGTTCCAGGAGGGGGGCCAGCAGCCATGGTTCTCGTGATATCTGTCCATTCCGTTCCGGATGGGCGATGATCGGGTTGATTTTGTTTGAAATGAGGTTGTATATCAGATCTTCTGCGTCAGCAGGCAGGTAACTGTGGGGAAACTCCACCAGCAGCGAGGAACTTCCTGCCAGGCAGAAATCTTCTCCAGCTGCCAGGGCAATGTGTGCTTGCACTTCGGCGCCAAAAAGTACGGTAATTGGAATGGTCGCCTTTTCAAACTCTATATTGAGCTCGTGTATCCCCTTCAGGAGTCTGTCCTTCGGGTAGTCGATGGTTGCGAGGTGGGGAGTGGCAATGATGGTGTGAATGCCATCCTTTGCAGCCATCTCAGCCATTTGCACTGAGGTCTTCATGTCCGGTGAACCATCATCTATCCCGGGGAGAATATGGCAATGGATATCGATCATAAGGGGGCAAGGCTGCAAGGGAAGAGGTTTAAGGGATCTTTCATCTTCTACTTGTTTTTTTCTTTACTATAATACTCATAGTAACCGTAGTAGCCGGAGTCACCCTTGGATTTGTTGAGGCCATTGAGGACGATGCCGAGGATATGGGCCCGAACTTCGCGCATTTTTTTCAGTCCTGATTCAAATATGTCATAGGTTGTTTTGCCGCTGCGCGTGACCAGAAGGGTACCGTCCACCAGTTTGCTGAGGGTGAGGCTGTCGGTGACGCTCTGTACCGGTGGTGAGTCGAGGAGGACAAAGTCAAACATCTTCAGCATCTCATTGATCAGCAGTTGCATCCTCTCTGAATTGAGAAGTTCTGCCGGATTGGGAGGAACAGGTCCTGAGGGGATAAGAGAAATTGCCTCGTTGGGGATGGATTTGATGAGGTTTTTTTCAGCGCTCCCTGCCAGGTAGTTGCTCAGGCCGTAGGAGTTGGGGATGGCAAAGAAAGAGTGCATCCGAGGTCTTCGCATATCGCAATCGATAATCAGGACTTTCTGGTTGTTTTGGGCCAGGATGCGAGCCAGGTTACTGGTTGTGGAGGTCTTACCCTCCTTCGGGGCCATGGAGGTGATGAGCATGGAGCGCGGAGGATTGTCGGGGGTCGAAAGTAACAGGCTGGAGCGGATGAGGCGATAACTTTCCGCCAGTGGTGATAAGGGATTCTTGAGGAGAAAGGTCTCAATATTCTCTGTTTTCCCCTGCACCTCTTCCACTGATCCGAGAACGGTCAGGCCGAAGCGTTGTTCCAGGTCTTTGCCATCCTTTACCGTATTGTCCAGATATTCGATGAAAAAGGCGAGACCGACTCCTCCAAAAAGCCCCAGGATGAGTCCCAGTGCCAGGTTCCGTTTTTTTCGGGGCTTGGCAGGGGCCATGGGCAGATCTGCTTTTTCTACCACCCAGATTTTGATATCCTGCGATTGCTCAGTGACATCAGCCTTTTTGATGCTCTCTGTCAGGGCATCGTAGACAACTCGGTTCATATCAACCTCCCGTTTCATGATGGAGTATTGCATAAACCGCTCGTTGATGTTGAGCATCTCTTGTTTGGTATTTGCCAGCAGCTGTTTCAGATTTTCTTCGCGGGTCTTGGCAAGGTCATAGGAGTTGCGGGTTGAACCGGTGATTCTCTCGATCTCAAATTTTTTCTCTTTTAATAACTGATCGAGCTCGGCCTTGGCATTGATCATGGTTGGGTGTTTATAGCCGTATTTTTTAGAGAGATCTTTGATTTTTTGTTCGGTCGTGAAAATTTTATCACGTAGACTTTGGAGAACGGTGTTGTTGGCAAATATCGGAATGGTTTCAATGAGATTGTAATTATCACCAGAATCTTTTATCTGGGCATACAGCGATTCATATTCTTTTTGTTCTGCCTGGGCCTTGGAGAGCTGGGAACTGAATTCCGTCAGTTTCTGGGGGTAAACAGCCAACTTGTTTTCAACCGTTACCAGGTCATTGTCCCGCATGTACTGCTGCAGGCCCAGTTCCGAATCTTCAAGCTTCTTTCGTTCTTCATTCGCCTTGCTTGTCATCCATTGCAGGGAATAGCTGCTGGTGGCCAGTTTGATCTCCAGTATTTCATCCATATAGGCCTGGACGACTGCATTGACAACAAGCTTGGCCATTGCAGGGTTTTTATCGCTATAGACGATATAAACGGTTTTCGTATTGGGTACCGGGCTGATGGAAAGATTTTCTTGAATCATTGCTGCAATCATATCAGCATCAGTTATTGGCTCCGTCATCACTGACAGGAGTGGGTCATCTTCGAGGCCACCTGGTTTCTGGGCTGGAGTCGTGGAGGTGAGAAGATTTGAGAAAAAGGTCTTCAGCCCGCTTGTCAGAGATGAGAGATAGGTGAAGAGTCCGTCTTTCTGGGGTTCAAAAAAATAATGTTTATACTTGCTGTCCAGTTGCAGTTGCTTGACCACTCGACGGCTGACATTGAGACTGCGAATCAACTCAAATTGGGTGGTCAGAAAATCAGGATCCCAATATACTCTACTGCTGTCTAATGAGTTGGAACCGAAATTTTTTTCAATAAGGACCTGAGACGAGGCGGTATAGTAAGGAGTAGCCGTATAGGTGGCGATGACCACTGTGAGGAAGGTGATAACCAGGAAAGTGAGAACAGTCATTTTCCGTTTGCTGATGACACGGATATAATCGCGAAGGTGAATTTCCTGTTCCTGATTCTGTGATGAATCGAACTGTTCCGGGGAGAGAGTGTTTTGCATAGTGTGTCGCAAGAGATGAGAAATGTGAGTAACTGGCTATAGTTGTATGGTTATTTCTTGGCTGCTGGGCTTTTTCGAACAGTCTGGTATCGTTGCAATATCCCCTTGTGGGCTAAAACACGTTGCAGGTGGCGAGTTGTACTGAGTCAGCTGGACGTTTCAATTTTTGATGACTGTGTAAAATTAAACAAAATTGGGCTGTACACCTGCTGAAGCGCCAGCACAATGGTTTTGAGTGAGAAAAAAGTCTCTTTCCGAGTAACTAAAAAAAGCTTTCAGGGATCACAATGATATCGTTGGCGATAACCGGGGTATTCAGATCGACATCTTTGAGTATGGTCTTGGTATCATCAATCAGGCGGATAATGCGCACACTGGAATGAGAGGCCTTGCCGGTAAATCCACCCGCAAGGGCAATCAGATTGAGAACCGTTGCTGCATTGTCACAGGGATAGGCATCCGGCTTGTTGACTTCTCCTGTCACATAGCAGGTGCCGCCCTTGGCGATATAGATGGTGTCGCCATCCTGGATAATAATGTTCTGACTGATATTGCCGCCTTCTACCAGTGATTTTATATTGAGGACAATGACTTCCTGTTTGCCGTCTTGGACTCTCTTGATGGTGGCAGTATCACCGGAACCTTCTTTTAAACCACCTGCCTGGGAGACGATCTCAAGAAAGGTGGCGGATCCGCGCAGTTCGGCAATCCCGGGCTTATTGATGTGACCGAGGATAACAGCTTTTTTGCTGCGGAATTCTTCGATGAAAACATTGACTTGGGGGTTGATGATGTAGCCGTCTGCCAGGAGACGTGAGATTTGATCTGAAACATCAGATGTCTTCATCCCTTCGACTTTCACCTGTCCGAGGAGCGGCATGACTATATAGCCATTTTCTGTGACTCGAACCGTGGTTTTCAGGTCGTCGTGATCGTAGACAGTTATCTTGATGACATCGCCGGGACCGACAATGTAGTCAGTTGCCTGGGTGAAGGTTGGAAGAAGGAAAAGTGCCAACAAGCAGAACAGTACGTTGGAGAGTAGAGTTACTGGTGTAGCAAAAAAAAACGGAATTTCAAGAGGTTTTATTGTATTCATTGCCTGAAGGGATGCATTGTTGTCTATTGTCTTCCCTATTGCTGGAAGAAAAAGCGTCTGGTTAATAAAACCAGATAGTTTGAATCCCTTCAAGAAGAATATGGTCTCTTCCTCCAAGGTGGAGAAAGTAGTCTGTTTTGGTGATGCGGCAGTGACTTCCACGCTGGTCCGTGGAAGTCACTGCTTTGAAGTTGCTTTACAGGGCAGCATTCAGGCTGAGGTAGACGGTATTGGTGTCATAGTCGAACAGGTCCTGGGTGGAGTTCCTGGTGTCATAGCTGTATGCCAGTTCTACCATGAGCCAGTCTTTGAGTGTATACTGCAAGGAAGGCTTGACAAAGAAGCGATTGTCTCTGCGATCCGGTGCCCCGGCAATCTGATCATAATCCTCGTTGGCGTAGGTAAACACACAGACGCCTTTGATGCGATCGGTGAAGTCCTGATAGTAGTAGAGCGTACCGCCCAAGACCTTTTTGTTCAGGGCCACGGAAGAATCTGTCTCTTCAATTTTGTGACTCAGGGCAAGGGTTAAGGCTGTCTTGGGGCTGTACTGATAATCGACGGCCATCTCCACTGCCAAGCCATTTCTGTCACTTTCTGAGAGACTGTCTTCTGTATACTGTTTGTCTTGATAACCCGTTTTAAACGTGAGGGATGTTTTTTCCGTTGAATCCCAGGTAATACCTCCGAAGATGTAATTGTCTTTGCTGTCCAGTATGGTCCTTGTATCATAGCTGATATCGATGTAGCGATATTCCAGGAAGAGGGCGGTCTTGATACTGTATTTATAGATGGCGTAGAGGGAAATACCGTTGTCCATACGGTTGAGGAATTCGTCTATGGTCTCTTCATAGCTGAGCCAGAAGTTGGAATACTCAACCTTGGCGCGAAATTTTTCAGAAAAATCCCAGTCAGCAGCGAGAAGAGCCAGGTTGGAATCGTAACGGCGCATGTTGTTTACAGCGGTGGCGCTGCCTGCATCAAATTGATCCTGGGCATGGTAGAAACGATCGACAAGGCGTAAGGAAAGGCCTCCGCGGAGGTTGTATTGGAACAGGCCTTCAACCAGAGCGTCCGTGTCATTGAGATCGGAGTCTTCTGAGTAAAATTTTACATCCAGCATACCGAGGAGATAGGCGTTGAATCTGTCAAAACCTTCTGTGGAGGGAAGGGCTAACTGGAGACCACCGGCAGCGGTGTTGCTGGGATCGAGGTTCAGTGGCGGTTCTTTGGCACTGGGAACGGAGAGCCATATCCCTGGAGTGATCCGGGTGAGGAAATTGTTTGTTTGGTCGGTGTTGATATTATAAAGGTTGTCAGTGTATTCCTCGGTTATGCCAATGAATGGATGAAAGTATCCACCTTCTAAGCCAAAAAGGCTTTTGGCATCCATCTGCTCATCTTCCGGAAGCAGTGATGGTGTCTCGCCTCCACTCTGGCCCATAACATCTTCATTGGCTGCAGCGAGAAGAATTCCGTTTTGTGAAATTACATCCAGGTTGTCAATGCGGATGTCGGACGATTCTACAGTTGCATGGGCAAAGGTGGGCAGTATCAGTAATGATGAGAGTGCCCACCTTTTGTATTGATGCTTCATGATTTTCTCCTCTTTGTCGAACGGTATCTTTTTTATTCTGGTGAGCATAAAATGAACCAATTACATTCCATTCCTGCTCCATATTAGAGAGTATTTTTCGGGTGCGTGTGGGCGCATCTGGCGTTCTTGAACTTTTTATTGTTATGAGAATGCCCTACTGTTTACAAAGGTTCTGTGTGTTGCTGAAAATGAGAATGTAAAGAAGGCGCTACGCGAAGGGCGTAGCGCCTCTGTCATATACCGGATATGTAACGGCAAGTCTGCAACTCAACCAGACAGGAAGAATTATAAAGTACTGGGACTTACGTTAGGTGGCGGCGTTTTGGGGTGAGGCATGCCGGCAAAACCTCTCGGGGTATAGGCCTGGGTGTCGGCCATCTGATCTTTACATTCTTCGACACTCTTGTCGTAGGCTGCCTTCAGGATCAGTTCAGATATTCCATTGTCGAGAGCTGCCTTGCCGATATCATTTCCATCGGCTCCTGCACAATAAAGGGCCTTGATGAGATTCTGAGGGTTCAGTCCTTCTATTGTCTGTCCAACTGCAATAATGGGGTAAGGAGCGATACCTTCTTTCAGAGCTTCAATAACCGCCTTGTCAATTCCGTCTTTGTGATAGGTTGATTGAAAATTGTCATTCCAGGCGGCCAGGGCAACTGAGGCAGTAAGAGATATAAGTAAGAGTGGTAAAAATAATTTTTTCATGGCTTCTCCTGAGAAAAAAGATACTGCTGAGTAAGTAATTAAGTGAAAAATATACTTACAGTTACAAGTTCTTTACCAAAATAAAGAACACTAAATATATAAATCTATTTTTGTTATAATATCAACTAGGAGTCTGTCGGATTTAGAGAATCGTAGCGAAAATTAGAGAAATCGAGACCAGATTTTCATGGATTTGAGGCGAATAGCAGGCCTATTTAACGAAAAGCCATGGAAATATGGGCCGATT
>Ga0180007_10001910_pt1 | contig 26152 bp, 28 predicted proteins | sample MM_PC_MetaG_FD_121122 | JGI IMG/M metagenome (GOLD analysis project Ga0180007, IMG submission 121122) | Groundwater microbial communities from the Aspo Hard Rock Laboratory (HRL) deep subsurface site, Sweden - MM_PC_MetaG | ecosystem: Environmental > Aquatic > Deep subsurface > Groundwater... | reverse complement strand
GCCCCACGTTGTTTATCTCATCAAACCACCGTTGGAATATATACTATGTTTTTATTAACGGAACGGTCAAACCTTTTCAAGTCGCACCAGTAAAACTGGTGGATTACCAAACGTTATTTAATATAACTTTATTAAAAAGTTTAATCTCTTAAAAGAAAATTTTAGTAAAAATATCAAAATTGGTTATTCTCTAAGAAAGCGGCATATTTTAAAATCCGCTCTTTATTTATTTGCAAAAAATAATCTCTATCAAAAAATCTTTCTACTATATATAGAGGAACTTCAAAACCACCAAAACCTTCTTTAAAATGCGAGATATTCAACTGTTTTTTATCTGAAGAATCATAAGGAAGGGTAGTAGTGGGGTGTTGGAGACCAATTTCATAATAATCAAATCCCAATTTTTTCATCCAAAGAATCGACTGCCACTCTAGTATATGGCGAATGGGGTATTTCGCCTCATAGTCTGGATCATTGACAGCTGAAAAACCATAAACATTGTTTTTATATACTGAATAATATTCAAAGCCTATTGGTCGATCTTTAAATTCAACAGTTGCCAAAAAGGCCCAGTCTTCTTTTAACCATTCATACATCAATTCAAAGGTTTTATCTGGTCTGGTTTTCCGACCAGCAGCCAGATGATGCATTTTTTTATATTCTCCAAAAATTTCTTCTGAGATATCCTTGGCACCATAAAATTTAACTTTAAATTGTTCTACTTTTCTTATGTTGCGATGGTGATTGCGGCGCATATCACTCCATAGTTCATCCTCTTTTTTATTTAAATTTATCAATCGTGAATTTAAGGAGATATCGGCATAACCATACTTTAACAAATTATTTAAAGAAGTTTGGTTTTTAAGAAAATCTGGAATAAGAGGTTCATTGAAAAATGAAGCTCTCATAATCCCCTTTTTTCTTGCAATTTCCTTAATCTGGTCAAAAATAAACTTATAAACAATCTCTTTATTTTCTGCCGACAAATGTTTATCAACTATTGGTGGCGGTGATGCCCATCCTTCAAATGAAAATTCTTTAATGCCACTATTTAAAATTTCGGCAATTAAAGGTACAATGGCAACAATTTTGTTTTGCCAAATTACTATAAAACTTAGCAATTCTGGTTTAAATTCTGTTCGATTTAAAATATAGGTTTGCCAATTAGTGGTGTGCCAAAACCAGGCATAGGGACTCTTAAAGCAAAATTGATTCCAGCTTTTAAATAAATCCTCATTAAGTTGGACTATTTCAAATTTCATAATTATGATTTAATTATTCTAACTACCAAATCAGTGATATCTGAAAAAACTTTGTCAGAAATACCCGCGTGGCAAGGAATTAAAATACATTTTTTAAAATTAGGTGATAATAGATTACGGCCAAAATCAAAATGATATAATCCGCTTTGAATATTTCTTTCTGCTAGCGCCTTGAGTAAAATACTATTTTTAGCTTCAGGGCAATAGATGGGAATTATGTAGGGCGTAATGCCTTCTCTTTCTAAATGACCGCAAATTTCAAAATCAGCTGTTTCCCGCAAAAAATATTGATAGCGCTCTTGGCGAATATTAATTTCTCTGGCAATTTTACTATTTAAAAGCGAACGGGCAGGCCAGCTGGTTTTAAAAGCCTCGCCATATAAAGCGTAAGAAGTGTTTAATAGTAATTCGGCATGCTTTCTAAAAAAAACTGATTTAGAAAAAGAGCTACATTCATAAATATATTTAAAAATGTCTTTGTAAAGAGTAACTCCAAAGGGCGCATCCTTAATCAAATGACTGGCAAAAGAATTAAAATCAGCAAAACGTGAGCTAACACCGCCTAAAGCAAAGCAGAAAAACCATTTGGAAAAACTATAGATTGAAAAATCACCAAAGGTACCGAGCAATTTTCCTTTATAGTAACTTTTAAGGCTATGAGCACAATCCTCAATTATAATCAGATTTTTATCATGAGCAAATTCTAAAATTTTATCCATATCTTGAGGAAAGCCATACTGGTGATAAACCAAAATTGCTCGACACCTATTGGAAAACCTTTTAGTCGGAAAAGTAAACTGCTGTATTTGATTATAAACCCAATAGCCCACCCAATCGGCGACCAGCACTTCATCAAGTTTATTAACTATAACTCCTTTTTCTAGAAGATATTTAAAGATAATAGCAATAGCGCCTTTGCCAGAACCAATAATTTTGATGTTGCCTAAAAAATCTTGAATTATCTTATCTGATTGATATTTAGATAATCCTATTAAATCCCTTAACCTTGGCTTTTCAACTTCTCTTATAATCATTGTCTTGTTTTTTTTTAAAATTAGGACTTATACGCTTCGCTGATTTTTAACAATTTTTAAGATGTTTGGCTAATTTCAAAGATTAAAATTAACCAAAATTTGTCAGTAAAGCGCTAATTTATACGTCGCTTAATATCAAACGCGTAAGTCTTAAAAAAAATATTTAACAAAAATTTCAGGTCTACTTCTTAATTACAGCCATCGTATTTTCAAAGAAAGAAAATAACTTGACCTTTTTATCTTTAAAAAATTCATCAGTAGCTTTTTTAACCCCAGTAAAACCGCCCTCCTCAGTTTGATAATCGTGGATGATCAAATAACCGCCAGGTATAATCCTTTGCCAAAAAAAATTGAAAGTGTCTATGGCCGGTTGGTATAAATCGCAGTCATAAAAAACTAATGAAAATCTTTCGTTTTTAGGTATTTGATTAAATGTTTTAGGAATAAACCCTTTTATTAACTTAACTTCTTTAAAAGGAAAAAAGGTATCTACTATTTTCTGATAGGTCGTTTCAATATCATAATCACCTTTCTTAGAAGTGCTAGGGTCGTATTGACTCAATTCTGGAAATCCTTCAAAAGAATCAAATAAATAAAATTTTTTATTTTTTAAATTTGTCATAAAATGCAAAGCGCCAAGCGCATTACCGCCTTGAAAAATTCCGACTTCGGCTATTTGCCCTTTAAGACCATTAATCTTATTTAAAATTTCTAAAAATAACCAAGTGCCAAGTATGGTAGTATGCACTAAAGTAAGTGAATTTAAAGTAAATGAAAGGGCATATTGGTAGATTCTAGGATTCAATTTAAAGCCTAGATATTTACTAGCTTTTTTTACAAAACTATCATAAAAAAAATCAGAATAATAAATAAAATCTTTAGCATAATCTAATCCCATTTGATTTAACTTATGAGATATTTCCTGAAGCGATTTATTAGAAACAGCAAATATGACAATTTGAAATAAACCTTTCTTTTCTTGTAAAAGTGATTTTGACTTATTAATTTTTAGACCATAAATACTTTTTGCTTTAGAAAAATCATCTATGCAGTAACTAAAGGGGTTAGACTCTGTTTGAGCTAAATACATTTTTAGTAATTTACTCGTCCCCCAAGCAATTTTTTGTTTCATATCGGTATTATTTTATTATCTTGCGGACATGACTTTTTGCTTTGTCTAATATTTCACTTGGCATATAAAAACGACGTCCTAGATTAAATTTATTAAAAGGCGTCGCTTTGCCGTTTTCATCACAAATTTTCTGTAAAAGAATTGTCCCTTTGTTGACGACCACTTCTAAATTATCATTACTTCTATTGATAATTAATCCATTGGCAAATGGATGAAATGTTTTTTTTCTCTGAGAAACCCTTGATTTTTTAATATATACTTTTTTGCCTTTATAAAAAAGGAATGCTCCCATAAACGGTTCGCCAAAAGCATCAATAAATAATTTAATATGCTCTTTATTCCAATTCAAATCTATAGCTCCGTTAATCGAACTGTCTAAACCCGAAAAATAAACAGCTTGCTTATGGTTTTGTGGTTTTAAAACTAAGTGTGATGAATTGTTTATTAATTTAATAAAATCAGTCAAAATCTCTTCTATTAAATCATCAACAATATTATAAAAATCTGCTGGATAAATAGTTCTCTTTTTAAACTTTTTTGTTTTTTTTAACAAAATCGCTCCTGCATCAATTTCATTTACCAATTGATGTATAACTACTGATATCTCCTTCTCTTTATTTAAAATTTGCCAACTATATCCTCCGCCCGGCCCTCTATAATAAGGTAGGTCAGCGGCATGACAATTAAAAATCAAACCATTAAATAAATCTATAATATCATTTTTAAATATCCAAGCGCCTCCCGAACTTAAACAAATATTAGACCGATGTTTTTTAATTTCTGCTCTAGTTTGCCAAGCATTAAGATCATCAGTAAAATAAATTGAAAAATTAGATTTTCGACATAGCGACTCAAAATCTTTACTCCATTTCTTATTGCTGATAATTAATATTGGGTCTCGCGGTAAATACTGCTCTGCTAATTTTATAAAACTTTTCATAGTACTCCCTAATTGCCCAACTATTAAAAAACGTTTTTTCTTTGGCATTTTAAGCACCACTTCTGTTTTCTCGGCATTTCTCATATTTTTAATCTTTAGTAATTTCTTATCACCTATATTGTCTATTTAGTTTTCATTAGGATATCTCCATTGCGAACCAAAACCGTTTTTTGATAATTTTTTTTCCAGATATTCATAACATTGTATATTATCATTTATTAAAATAATTTTTAATTAATTTACCAATATAGCAAATGTCTGCTCTGACTAATTGAGTATAACAAGGCAGGGTAAGGCAAGATTTCTGGTAGATGTCTTCATTTTTAAATTTAAAATTTTTAAAGCCATGCTTCTGATAATATGGATGTGAATAAACTGCCGGATAATGAAAATTTGCCCCAACTCTATTTTTCTTTAAGTATTCCATTAAATTATCTCTGGACCTTGAATCCTTAGTTCTTATAACATAAATATGCCAGCCAGCATAACTATCTGGCAATTCAACAGGCAAAATAATTTCTTTGATATTTTTTAATTCTTTTTGATACCATTTGGCTATTTGGCGCCTTTTTTGGATAAATTTATTCAATTTTTTCAATTGACTTAAACCAAGCGCAGCCTGGAAATCGGTCAACCGGTAATTAAAGCCCAGTTCTGTCATTACATTTTTGCCTTTTTTATCTTTATAAATACCATGACTGCGTAAAGAAATCAGCTTTTTATAATATTTTTGATTATTAGTTAAAATCGCGCCGCCTTCGCCAGTGGTAATCGGCTTAACCGGATGAAAGCTTAAAATAGACATATTAGCCAAAGAACCGATTTTTTTATCTTTATACCTCCCGCCTAAACCATGACAGGCATCTTCAATAACAATCAGATTATTTTTTTTCGCGATTTCTCTAATAGCATCCATCTCGCAAGAATGTCCGGCAAAATGCAGTGGAATAATTGCTTTAGTCTTTTTGGTTATTAATTTCTCAATCTTTGATTCATCTATATTATAGGTATCTAACCTGATATCGCAAAATACCGGTTTGACTCCAACCACTAACAACATATTAACCACCGAAGCAAAGGTATTGGGTGTTACCATAACCTCATCGCCTTTCTTTAATCCTGCCGTTAAATAAGCCAAATGCAGGGCGGCGGTGCCATTACTTACTGCTATCGCGTATTTGACTCCGCAATATTTAGCCAGCGCTTTTTCAAATTCTAACACTTTTGGACCTTGGGTGAGCCAATTAGATTTTAATACTTTAATAACTTCATTAATATCGCTATCATCTATTGATTGATGGCCGTAGGGAATCATATTTCTATTCTTCTATCAATTTTATTAAATCTTCATTAGTCAACCATTCAATATTAGAATGACTAATTAAACAAAATCCCTGCGGCAATTCTTTACCTGCTTTAATATGGCTTTCAAATTGCGCATCTACATTATAATCCCCGCCTTCCGGTAAAATTACATAATATTTATCCAGTTCTAAAGAATGCCTGGATTCTTCTTCTGTCAGCAATATCTCATGTAATTTTTCCCCGGGCCTGATACCGATGACTTTTCTTTTTGCCTTAGGAGTAATTGCCTCGAATAAATCTACCAATTTCATACTGGGGATCTTGGGCACAAAAACTTCCCCTCCCCGCATTTTGTCTAAAGCAAACAAAACTAAATCAAAACTCTGCCTTAAAGTTATCCAAAAACGAGTCATCAGCTCGTCTGTTATATATACTTCTTCAGCATCCCTGCTGTTTAAAAGAGTTTCTATAATACTGCCTCTGGAGCCAAGAACATTGCCGTATCTAACGCAACTAAATTTTGTTTTTCCTCCGGAATAAACATTGCCGTTAATAAATAACTTCTCGGCGCAAAGTTTGGTTGAGCCGTATAAATTAATCGGCTGGGCAGCTTTATCGGTAGAAATTAATAACACTTTTTCCACCTTTTGGTCAATAGCGGCATTAATAACATTCTGGCTGCCAATAATATTTGTTTTAACCGCCTCAAAAGGGTTGTATTCTATTATGGGAATTTGTTTTAAAGCCGCGGCATGAATAATAATATCTACACCGTTAAATGCCCGCTGTAATCTTTGTAAATCCCTTACATCACCAATAAAAAATCTTAATGTCTCTTGGTAATCAATTAGCTCTTTCTGCATTTGAAACTGTTTTAGCTCATCGCGACTAAAAATAATTAATTTCTTTAACTGATAATTCTTAAGTAGAAATTTAGCAAAATTTTTACCAAATGAACCCGTCCCTCCGGTAATTAAAACTGTTTTATTATTTAGTTCTTCCATACAATTTTTTATCCAGCACCTAACTGTATAGTAAATTTCGAAAGGAAGGTGCTGGATTTATTATTTTCTTATATTATAAACCTTATAAAAATAAGATTCTTTATTATTAAGTAATTCCCGAGGGCTCCCCTGTTCAATAATTTTTCCTTTTTCTAATACTAATAGCCTGTCGGAATTAATTACTGTTGATAGCCGATGGGCAATAACAATGACCGTCATTTTGCCTTTAAGATTTTCGATAACTTTCTGAATCTTTACTTCTGACTCATTATCTAAGGCGCTGGTGGCTTCGTCTAAAATTATAAGTTCCGGCTGTCTGGCTAAAATTCTGGCAATAATTATTCTCTGTCGCTGTCCATTAGAAAGCAATACCCCTCTTTCGCCAATTTCTGTGTTAAATTTATCGGGACAACTCTGGATAAAATCAAATATATTTGCCATTTTACTTGCTTTTTCAATTTCTTGCTGGGTTATTGAATTATCATAAAACCTAATATTATTGGCAATTGTATCATTCATTAAAAAAATGTCTTGGGAAACATAACCGATATTTTCCCGCCACTCCTTAATATTAATTTCGGAAATATCTCTTCCATCTAATAAAATTTTGCCCTCTTTGGGGTTTAATAACCGAAGAATCAAATCGACGACGGTTGTTTTCCCCGCGCCAGAGGGCCCAATTAAGCCAATCATCTCCTTTTTTTTAATGTTAAAATTTATTTTTGATAAAACTTCTTTTCCTCTATTATAACCGAAGCTGATATCTAGAAATTCCAAAGTATCGTTGAATTTAAAAACATTCTTGCCGACGCTAATTTCTTTATTTTCTAAAACTTGTTTTTCATAATTTAAAACTTCATTTAAATAAGGATAGGACTCATTAATCAATTGAACGCTTAATTGCAGTTGCTGGATATACTGAAAAATTCTTTGAATTAGATAGATCACTACCATAAAAGCGGCAAAATGAAAATTAGGAGTTTTATAAGAAAAAGCAAGAACCAAACAAATAAAAACTAGGCTGATGGGCTGAAGCAATGAACCGGTAATGCTCTTATACATAGAAACTTTTACTCTTAGTTTTTTAAAAATGTTAAAAAAATTATCCGCTATTTTATTTACCGGCGAGCTGACAGACATTGATTTAAGTGTTTTTAAACCAATAATATTTTCATTAATGAAATGGGTGATTTGTTTATTTAAATTGGTACTCTTATACGCAACCAATCTGGTTTTATAGATTAAAGGTTTAAATAATAAAAAAAGCATTGCGCCTAAACTTAAAGTAATTAAAGTAATATACACAGAAACATTTATGGCAATTAAAATATAAATAAATAAACTGGTTAATCCCATAATAACAGAACTGATTTGCTGCAGTAACCCGGAACTGAATTCCACATCTTTCATTAAAATATTTTCTAAATAACCTATTTTTTGTTTTATTAAATAAGGCCAGCTGGCTTTTAGCGTTTTGTCAAATAAGCAACTTCTTGTCTGCTGTTCGTAATCAGTAACGATTTTTATTCTGATATAAGTAAATATAACCAAGGCAATGGCCTTAAAAATAAATAATAAACAGACAAAAACAAGCAAATATTTTAAACTGAAACTAATATTTAAATAAATAAAAAATTTCTCAATATATTGAGAAATAACATCATTACCATTGTCGCCGCCTGTTATAAAAGATAATAAAGGTATTAGAGCATTGACTCCTATACCTTCTAGCAATCCGCCGACAAAACCCAAAATAGTCAAAATAATAATTTGGAGCTTATATTTGCCAAAGGCCTGTTTTGATAATGAATATATTGTGCTTATTCTCTTGTCTTTTTTGATTATCATTGAATTCTTTAATTTAAAAATGACGGCAATTTACCATTTTCTAATTTTATCCACAACCTTCTCTTTTAAGTTTAAATATGACTTGACTGCTTTTCTTTCTATCTCTGGTGAAACTAAATGTAAAATTTCTCTGCCTAAAATCCGATACTGGCCACCAACTTTATTGGCTTTAATTAGCCCTTTTTTAAGCATACGCTTAATAGTGCTATTACTAACTTTTAATAGTTTTTGAGTTTCTTCTGTAGTATATATAGCATTGGGTTTTATTTCTTTTTCTTCCATATTTCTTATTTTATAACAAAGTGTCAATAGGTGTCAATAGGTGTCAATATATACTAAATTTAACAAAAAAACCGCCACTTTAAGCTGGATTTCAAATTATTTTATGAAATTCAATATTTTTTGGGTTCTTTCCCCCCAGCTGTAGTTTTGAACATCTATAAACGCTTGATTAGCCAATGCTTCTGCCATCTCCGGATTCTCTATAACCATTTTTATGCCCTTGAACAGCTCTTTGGGACTGTCGGGCGCAACTATTACCGCGCTATCTTCATTCAGCACTTCCCTAATAGACGGCAAATCGGAGGTTATAATCGGGCGCTTACTGGCCATATATTCAAACATTTTTAAAGGCGACATATAATAGGCATAATGTTCTTTATTGGGGAAAGGCATCAACAAAACATCAAAAGCTTTTTGAAAAATAGCTAATTTATCAAGATCTACTCTTTGAAGTAATGAGATGTAATTAATAACCTTTAAATCTTGAGCTAATTTAGAATAATATTGAATATCTTGCTGACTGCCTCCTACCGCCACAAAGTGAATATTTTGATATTCCTTTGAAAGCTCTTGAAGGGATTTTAAAATATTCATTATCCCCTTGTCTTTTCCCATAGTTCTAAAACTGCCGGTATAGCCCAAAATGATTTTATCCTGCGGCAGATTTAACTGCTGTCTGGCCTGCTCTTTGGTCAAAGATAAATCAAACTTTTGCAAATCAACCCCGTCGGGAGCAATCAGAATATTTTCTTTTAAAAAATCGCTTTTTACAAATAAATCTTTTAAGCCACAAGTGAGAACAATTAATTTATCTATTCTTTTGATTAATAACCGATGTAATTTGACTTTACTTTTGGGCCATTTATGAGCTTCTAGAACAGTCTCATAACCCTTTAAGCTGAATAGCCAGGCAATTTCCGGATTGCGAGTATAAATTATCGAATCCTTCTCTGCTTTTCTGAAAGTTAAATTTAATAAAAAAAAGATTATCTGCAGCCAAAAACCGAATTGGCCTAAAGGATTTCCGTATTTAATAAAATCGGGAGTTTTGATTGGCTTTATTGTAAAATTCTTCTTTAAGCCGTAAAAAGCAAAAGAATCATCTCTTATTCGATTCTCTCTGGTAGGTATCCACAATTCAACACTAACACCTTGCTTGCTGAATTCCTCGCACATTTTACAAATCTGGTAACCATGGGCTTTTTCGGTAGGTATCCTGGCATTAGCAATATAGATCAATTTCATAATGAAAATAATTTATGATCCTTTAAATAATTAAAAGGTCCGTTTGCCAGAGTTGTTTTACCGGAACCGGATAAACCGGTGAGCCATAAAACTATTCCTTGATTATTTTTGTTCATAAAAATAAATTAATGTATTTTTTTAACGGTGATAACCAAATTCTCCATAAATTTAGTAGTAAACTTCGACAAGATAAAATAGATAATATTTAAAAATTTCTTCTTAAAGCTTTCGTGATATAAAATTGGCAGTGAATATAAAAAATCTATGCTTTCGACTTCCCAGTTATTTTTTGCCATTAGCTGTTTTATAGTTTTTTCATTAAAGTAGCAAGTGTGATCTTTGTTGACTGTCGGTTCTCTCTTGCTGATTTTTTCCGCTAAATGAAAAAGGTTGAAACAATTAGGTGTTATAATAATAAGACGACCGTCGACTTTTAAATTACTGGCGCAGGAAGCTAAAAACAAGCCGGGATTAGACAGGTGTTCTATGAGATCGCCGGCAAAAATTACATCAAACTTTACTTCGAAATCAAAATTCTCGGCGTTGTTCTTTTGATAGTGGTCTTTGTCTTTCAGGCGATTCACGTCGTAATCAAGATCTATTCCGTAAACTTCTTTTGCCTGATTAATAAGAAAATTATGAGCCCAATTTTCATTATCAATTTTTACCCCCTGTCCCCAAAAGCCAACATCTAACACTGCGTCGCTCTTTTTAATTAAGGATTGTATGATTTCCTTTTTATTTTTATAAACTTTACCCATATTATTTAGGAACAAATTCTGCAAAAAAGCAGTTCGTTTTTTAAAACTTTTTCTCTTAGTGATTTCGCTTTAGGGCTGTTCCAAACAGTTAAAAAACTGTCTTGTAAAATATTGCCGTAAAGATATTGGCCGTTAAAATCCCGGCAGCACATAGCCACAGAGCCATCAGTCAAAACTACCAATTGTCTGGTAATTATAGGACAAGCCCAGCCAGCTGGCCTTTTAACATGTAAAGCGCCAGCGCTATCTTTTTGATATCTAACTTTGACTGATTTGCTATCTGGGAAAAATTTTTCTGTCAGGTCGTTCATCTCCTCTTTGGTAAAAGCATGCTCGCCTAAGCTAAGTGATTTGAGACGCAACCTGTCTATACCTATCTGTTTAGCAAAATCTTTAATTAAGGGAATTTCATCCTGGTTTAATTTAGTAACAATAAACTGAAGCTCGGTAAATGGTTTAATAAGCTTCTGCTTTTTTTTCATCCCGCAAAAACGGCTGATATTATTCTTTACCGTTTCAAAATCCGCCCCTGTTCTAAAAGGTTCGTAGGATTCTTTAGACATGCCGTCCAAGCACAGCAGAATTTCGTCTAGCCCTGATTTTAAAATTCTATCTGACATTTCTTGATCCAGCAAAGTGGCGTTGGTGCTGATCATAGTATAAAGATTCTTTTGATCGGCGTATTTAATCATTTTATCGATCTCCGGATGAAGCAACGGTTCGTTGGAATTATAAAGCAGAACAATGTGACAATAGGGGCTGATTTTATCGATTATCTGCCTAAACTCGCCTAGAGACATATTTTTTTTAGGACGAATAATTTTATGATGCGGTGTTGGGCAGGTAGGGCAACTAATATTGCAGACATTGGCGGTTTCAATAATGGCGACTCGCGGGGTCTTTAAAATTATATATTTTAAACTAGCCATTATCAAATAAAAAAATTTTAAAATCCGGCCAGTCAAAATCTGATTGATAAAATGGCGTTTAATCAAATAAGGCCAGTACTTTAAAATTTTATATTTCCAATGTTTCAATAATTTTGACATAAACTATAACTCTGATAAAACCCTGATAGTATATAATTTTTCCAATAAATTGGCAAATTGATTTCAAGTTATCCACAATTTTCTATATTGACATATAATTATATATAATTATAATACATTATGACTATAACCTCAAAATCATGAAAAAGCAAACTGCCAAATACACCACTATTTCCATCCCTATCCAGCTTAATGACAAAATCAAAGAGCTAACCCAAGGCACTGGCTTTAATTCTGTTTCCAGTTTTGTTGCTTATGTTTTAAGGCAAATTATTTCCGAAGGAACTGACAGAAAAATTGGATTTTCTAAAAAGGATGAAGAAAAAGTCAAGGATAGGCTGAAGAGCTTGGGATACTTAAAATAATTTTGAATTTTGAAGTATCCTAATTTCGAAATTAACTAATTCAAAATTGAATCAAAATTCAAAATTCGTAATTCAAAATTTTTTAATATGAATCATCTCGACGAACTGGAAAACAAATCAATATATATTATCAGGGAAGCTTATAACCGCTACCAAAAAATCGCCCAGCTTTGGTCTATTGGCAAAGATTCCACTACTTTGCTGTGGTTATGCCGCAAAGCTTTTTTTGATAAAATCCCCTTCCCTATGGTTCACATTGATACTACTTTTAAATTTCCGGCAATGTATAAATTTAGAGATAAGTATGCTAAAGAGTGGGGTCTGGATCTGATTGTAGCCAGCAACCAAGAAGCTTTGCAAAAAGGCATAGGTTATAAAACTCACGACGCTTTTACCTGTTCTCATGAACTTAAAACCGTAGCCCTGCAGCAAGTTATTGCCAAATACGGATTCAAAGCCTTGCTTTTAGGCATTAGGCGCGATGAACACGGCATCAGGGCTAAAGAGCGTTATTTTTCTCCGCGCAACCAGGAATTTAAATGGAACTACCACGACCAGCCGCCCGAACTGTGGGATCAATACAAAACCAAAGCCGCTGCAGAAACTCATTTAAGGGTCCATCCCCTGCTCCATTGGACCGAGCTGGATGTTTGGGAATATATCAAGCGGGAAAACATTCCGGTCAACGAACTTTATTTTGCCAAAAACGGTCAAAGGTACCGCAGCCTGGGCTGTATGCCTATTACCAAACCGATAAAATCTCAAGCCGACACTATTGATAAAATTATTGAAGAATTAAAAAACTCTACCGAAGCCGAACGCGCCGGTCGAGCCCAGGACAAAGAACAGATGTATACCATGCAGAAGTTGAGGAGTCTTGGATACATGTAACTCCCTACTACCTAATTCTCTACTCCCTAATTTACTATGAAAAACTATCTAAAATTCGTCATCGTCGGCCATGTGGATCATGGAAAATCTACTTTGATAGGCAGGTTGCTTTTTGATACTAAATCTATTCCACAGTCAAAAATTGATGAGGTTAAAGAAGTTTGCGAATCGTTAGGCAAGCCTTTTGAATTTGCCTATTTAATGGATTATTTGGAGGAAGAAAGAGAAAAAAATATCACTATCGATACCACTCAAACATTTTTTAAAACAGAAAAAAGGGATTATGTAATTATCGATGCTCCCGGCCATAAAGAGTTCTTAAAAAATATGATTACCGGTTCGGCGCTAGCCGAAGCAGCTATTTTAATTATTGACGCTAAAGAAGGCGTTCAGGAACAAACTAAGCGCCATGCTTACATTTTACAGCTTTTGAATTTAAGCCAATTAATTGTGGTAATTAATAAAATGGATTTAGTAAACTATAAACAGCAACGTTTTAAAGAGGTTAAAAACGAAATTCTAACTCACCTAGATATTCTTAAACTAAAGCCCAACTACATTATCCCGATTTCTGCTAAAGAAGGTGATTTTGTTGATAAAAAATCCCAAAAAATTGAATGGTACAACGGGCCCGCTGTTTTAGAAGCTTTGGACTCTTTTAAGCCGAGAGTGGCGCCTGTCAATCTGCCTTTGCGTTTCCCAGTTCAGGATATTTATGAAATTGATGGCGAAAAAATTATCGTTGGCCGGGTGGAAAGCGGACTTATCAAACAAAATCAGGAAATTATTTTCTTTCCTGATGGTAAAAAATCAAAGGTAAAAGCTATAAAAAAATGGCGGCAGGAATTGGCTGTTGCCGAAACCGGGCATTGCGTCGGCATTACTTTAGTTGATGATATTGATGTTGAGCGCGGGCAGATCATCAGCGAAACCGAAAACCGCCCGCACATAACCGATAAATTCACCAGCACCATTTTTTGGATGAGCAGGGAAAGTCATAAAATTAATGAGCCAATCACTTTTAAATGCGTTACGCAGGAAATTAAAGCTAAAATTAAAAAAATCCATAAATTAATGGACTCTTCCACGCTGGAAACTATCAAAGATAGGACTGACGAGATAAGGGAAACCGAAGTGGCCAAAGTGGAAATAGAAACCGACAAAAAAATTGCTATTGAGGATTTCAGCTATATCCCTGAACTGGGCCGCTTTGTTTTAGAAAAAAATGATGAGATTGTGGCCGGCGGGATTATTACGTTAGAGTAAGCTCTTCCAATCATAACAGCCCTTAAACCAAAGCTTAAAAATCAGATTATTAACATCCGCGTCCAGCGAATCCCGATAAAGTTTATAGGGATTTGTTTTTTTACGATTAAAACCGGGAATAATGGTAAAGCCGTATTTGTAACCGGCCTCTTTGACTTCTGTTATAACTTTACTGCTATAACTTTTTTTATCGCCAAAAGTATAGGCAAAAAATTCCGATTTAACCGACTGCCAGACTTCCCGATGCATCTCTTGATGGTCTAAATCAGTCAAGCGCTGATGAGTAAAACTATGGCCGCCAAGGCAATGGCCTTCGGCCAGCAGGCCTTTAATATAACTATCAAGTTCATCATTATAAAAAAATTTGCCGTTAGATAAATTTCTTAAATATTGAAATTCCTTGCTGATGAAAAAAGTGGCTTTGATATTATATTTTTTTAAAATCGGCAGAACATTGTTAAACCAGCTTTCAAACCCATCGTCAAAAGTTATTAAAATATTTAATCTTTCTGATGAGAATTCCTGATGTTTGAACTGCTCCGGCGTAATGATGTTATATTTTTTCTGAAGATATTGAATTTTCTTTTCAAACTGATTAGTCTGGTTGTCTTTGACTTCATGGAGGCACCACACTCTTAGGAGCCGACAGCCAGGCTGTCGGCTGCGTAGCTGTCGGCTGCGTAATTGCAAAAACTGCCTGCGCCAGAACGGAATGCTGGTGAGATAAAATAGGATTATTAAGATGTTGCGGGTTAGGTGTTTCATTGTTTAATTGATTATTTGAATATTAGGGATGATTAGTTTGATAGTAATTAAAATCAATTAGCCAATTAATCAAATATTTATTATATTCGTCTAATAATACCTAATGCAACATTCAGTCGTTCAGTATCTAGAATTGGTAAAGATGAAGCTTCTTTGTCGGTCTTTATTGGACAATATATTACAGCTTCAAGTCGTGTTCTTTCGTTTGGTGTTATTGACTTATCACAAGAACATATATCATCATAATTTCGGCTACGATCAGGTTTTTTCGCTTGTTTAGCAGATTCTTGAATGTTTTTTAATCTTTCTCTACTATCTTCAGCAGTAAATAGGTGCGGGAAATGTACTAAAAGATACGTTGCAACAAAAAAATATTGAAGTTGTATTGTATCGCTATCATCAACTATTAACTCTTGCGCTTTCTCAGATAATGCGATTTTCATTCCAAATTGATGTAGTAAATGCTTGGCGATACGTGGTTCACTCACAAACTTTTTTAGAAATTCATTTATATATTTCTCTTGTTTTTCATTAAAATTAATACCATGTGATCCAAGAATTTCTTTAACAATTTGACTGAGATCGTTTTTTGGTAGCTCGTAATAATAATGTACGATTTTAGTGAGATATTCTCCTCCATACCCATAATGAAGTCCATACTTCTTCTCAATCATTTCACTCATGACGCGTCTATCTATTGCGAGAACAAATAGTGTGTTATCTACATATAAAAAATTTTTAATGCCCTCAAGAAGCTTCACAGCATTTTCGGGCAAACATCTATCTAAATCGTCGATAAAAACTATTAATTTTTCTGATCTCGTTTCTTCTAAAACCTTAACGACAATATCTTTAAAAGTTTTTTGAACTCCTCTTACCTTATCAATCCATATTTCGTGTTCTTCAAAAATTTTGTCCTCAAAAAGTTTGAAGTCATCCTTGACTTTTTTTACATCAGCAACCTTGGTAAATCTTAATAGCCCAGAAGTTATTACCAAAGCATCTGTCATCAATTTTTTCCAACGTTCAGGATCAATATTACATTTCTCCTTAATACAGGCGAGGAGTGCAAACAAAAGATCTTTCCGATCAGAATACTCATATTTCCACGGTTCAAAATAAACAGTCGTTAAAAAATTATACTTTGCTGGTGTATCTTCAATATGTTTAATCATGTAATTAATCATGGTAGACTTCCCGCTCCCCCAATTTCCGTATAAACCAAAGCAATTAGGCGGTTCCATTTCTATTATAATATCATCCAATATTTTCCTGGTTAATTCCCTATAACCAAAAGCATCATTCTCAAAATTTTGAAGGTGTTTTTCTGTAGGAAATTTCATATATAATAGGCTACAATTCAATTAACTGGCCGTCCATCTCCTTAGGAACGTCCAAACCAAAATGATTAAGAATGGTCGGGGCATAGTCTAGGATGCTGATATCCTGTTTTCGGGGGTTTAGGCCTTGTTTGTAGGCCAAAAATAGCCCGTTTTTGGCGTTTTCGCCTTTCCAGTGCTGTGGCTGTTCAAAAACCTCTTTGGAGCCAAGGGAACCGCTAAAATGGGTGTTGGGCGCCTGGTCCACGATTATATCCGGAGCCTCGCTTAAATGCTGGCCCGAATAGATTTCTTCTTTTTTATAAACTTTATTGACGATTTTAATTCCCTGATGTTCCAGCGATTCTAATTCGCTGATTAGTTGATTCTTGAACGATTCATCTTTATTCAACAAATAGATAGGCCCCTGACCAGAAGCAATCACCTGCGATTTGTCCCAGTCTATCATTTCGCCTTTGCCGGCGAACTGCACATGGCCCACGTCGTCGGGCAGCATTTGCTGAAGGTTTTTAGGCACTGCTTTTTTGACAATGTCTTTGAGCCCCAGCTTAGTTAAAGTTTTAGTGACTCTCTCGCGAGTGATGCCCAATTTATGCAACTTTAAGCTTGAGTTTTTAGTCTTCAGTCTTAAGTATCCCTTCTGCTCCAGCCAAGCGCTGATGTTAAATTTTACTTTAATTTCATTAGTGCCGTGGTCGGACATTAAAATAAACAATCTGTCCGGAAATTTTTCTAAAAGTGATTTAATGCCATTATCGATTATCTGCCAGGCCTTAAAAACTTTATCATCGCCCCAGTGATAGTGCTGGAGAACGTTGATGAGATACACGGCCACCATAAAAAAATCAAAATCGCCTTCGGTTAAAAGATATTCTGCGGCCTGGAATCTGACTTTGATGAGCCGGTAGATTTCGGCAATGACCTGATCGGCGTCTTTTTTCATAAAGCTGATGTTTTGCGGCAGGATCCGATAATTGAATTTTGACTTGAGCATTTTTTCCAGGGGTGCCGGGTAAGTAAAGTCAGATTCCATGGCATCTGGTCCGCCGGCTATCATCAGGCCGTTGATCTGATGGGGCGGATACAAAGTGGGCATATTAACCACGCCGACTCTAAAACCGGCATCCGAAAGATAATCAAAAATCTCCTTGCCGGAAAACGATTCGGAGCTTGGTATGTAGATTCTATGATTTTTGAGATCAATATTTTCCCACCAAAAAACTCCCAGTTTGGCCGGATTCAAACCGGTGGAAAAACATTTCCAGTTAGGCGAAGTTACTGGCGGCAGCTGCGATTCTTGGATGCCCCAAATACCTGATGACTGGAGCTTTTTAAATGTCGGCAACTTGCCTCCATCTATCCATTGTTGAATGTAGTTCCAGCTGCCGCCGTCCAGGCCGATGACTATGGTTTTTTTATTCATAAGGACTAAGGATTGAGGACTAAGTGTAAAGTCTCATCTGATTATTAACGGCGTTATGATTTTGAATTTTTTATATGACTTCATTAAAAACCTCAAGGATTTGCCTATTTAAATTATCAACATTATGATGATTAACTACGAGCTGGCGCAGGCTTTTTTCTATAAAAGCTTTTTTATCCTTATTCAAATTTATAACATTTTTAATCTTTTCTGCCAAATCTAAATGATGGCCGCGCTTAAATAAAAAGAGGCTTTTTTCCTTTTCAGTTAAATCGCTTTTTTCTAAAATTTCCCAAGAAGCCGCATTAGAATCAATGATGATTCTCTGGCAGGCCATAGTTTCCACAATGGCTTTATCTAAGCTATTACTGCCGCCTGGGTTAACAACAAAGTCTGCTTGATTAATGAGTCTGGGCAATTGATGGTTAGGCACTGCTCCTTTAAAAGAAACAATATTTTGTAGGTTTAATTCTTCTCTTAATTTAATTAATTGCTGATGATATTCCTGATTCTTTCCTTGAGGCACGCCGCCGTAAATGCTGACTTTGAGCTTTGTTTCCGGCAGATTATCCAGAACCTGCCTGACTGCTTTTAGTAGCAGCTCATAATTTCTGACTGGTGACAGACGGCCGATGGCGATTATATTGATTAGATTTTTATTTTCTTTAATAACGTCCAGTGGCTTGAATTTTTGAATGTCGATGCCCTGGCCAATAACTCTTTTCTTTGGTGTTTTTACTTTAAAGGCAGAGGGCGCGCTGGTCACCACCCTGTCCACAAAATTAAGGGCCAGTTTGGAATAATTTATTATCTTGCCGTGGGCTTTCCACCAGACAATAGGGATGTTAAATATTTTTAGAAATAATCTTAGCGGTAATAAAAGAAAAATGTAAATTTCATTCATGTGAATAAAAATACCGTTGATTTTTTTGGTAAAGATCAAGGGGATAACAACTTTATAAAATTTTAGTATATACTTTAAACGGCTGATCCCCTGTTCTTTGCCTAAAGAAAAAACCTGGCAGTTATCAGGCAGTTTTACTTCTCCCTTGTATAAGCAAACGATATAAAGTTTGTTGACTTTTCCGGCTAAATCTTCTAGCCAGCTGTGAATGGCGGCCAGCAAGTCATCATTAAAATCAACTTTTTGGGTGATGTATAATATTTTTAATTTTTGATCTTTCATAATTTAAAAAAACCAGCCTAACCGCTCTTTAAATCTTTCCATGCTTAAAAGTAGATCAATAAAACCGTTCACAAAAATAATAATTATAGCTAACCAAAGCGCTTTATTTAACCAAAATTTTGGCCGGCTGAATAAATAAACCAAAAAATAACCGGCAAAAATTGCTAGTAAAGGATAAATCTGAAAACGGTACCTGGTTTCTACCACGGTAATAAAAATAATCAAAGGAGTGATAATGGTTAAAGCCATTAAATAATTTAACTGCTCATTCTTTAATTTAATTGATTTAATAATTCCACCCAAGCTGAAGATAAATAAAATTACCGAAGCAATTCCAGAAGAAAGCAGAAATAAAAACTGGCTCCAGCCAGATTGGTAAAACCAAAAGCCCATTGGCCTGACAATGCTGAAATATTTATTGATCCGCAGAAAAGTAAGCTTGACAAACTCCAGGGGGTATTCAACAACAAAATTTTTAAATTGCCTCACTGCCTCTCCTTGTATAGCTATGGGTCCATAAGCCGTATAATAATCCCTAGCTTCCTGTGATTGTTCCTGCTCGCCATTGGCGCCGTGATAATTGCCTACCCAAAAATTATAAGCTCCGGCTGCTCCAAACGGCATAAACTTATCATAGACTATATAATTTCTAACGATCCATGGGGTAAACACTAATAGCAAGGTGATAATAAATAAAGCCCCGGCCATAATCCTTTTTTTACTGTAAAAAAAGAAAAGAACAACCGGCGCCAAAAAAAGCACCGGGGGCCGGGCTAAAGTGGCAAGGCCAAAAATCAAACCAATAAGAACTGCTGACCAAATATTCCCTTTATTAAAATACCTAAAGAAAACATAGAGCGCTAAACAATTCAAAAACAGGTATAAATTTTCAATCATTAACATGGCCGAAGCTTCTATTAAATCCGGATAAAAACCAATAATAGCGGCAACGATTAAAGCAATCTTTTTTCTTCCCTGACGATCTTTAAAAATCAATAGGCAGGTTAAATAAACAAGCCAAGCAGTTAAAGTATGTAAAATTGCCTGAAGAATCCAAACCGGCTCGTAATGATGGCCAAAAATATAATATACTCCAGCTAAAAAATATTGGTATAAAGGACCAACTCTGGTAATAGCGCTATCGTGCTCAATATCTCCAACTAATGTTTCCCAATAACCATAGCCATCAACAATATTTATGGCGATATTGTCATAGGCCTGGAAGTCAACTAAAGGCTTAATTTGAAAATAAAACGAATAAAAAATGCTTAAAGCAAAAGAAAGCAATAAAATAATGACTATCGCTTTGTTATCTCGTAAGAACTGGTTAACTTTGTTATTTGCTTTTTTCATAAAAAAAATTGAATAAAGCCAGGCCGCCTTTTATCTCTTGTTTTAATTGATTCCAGCTCCTGATGTTAAACAAACGGCGCAAAATTATTTTGGGACGGAAATAAAATCGGCGATGAGCTAAATTATAATAATATTGTAATTTTTCTTGATTTGCCTCCGGTAGCTCCATTACCACATTAGACATGCTGTAATCGTTCCAATTAAAACTTTTAATATACCCTCTTTCCTTAGCCCATTGAAACAGTTCTGTGCCCGGATAGGGCGTAGTTATATTAAATTGAACTTCGTCTGGGTCTAGTTCCAAAGCAAAACTAATGGTTTTTTTGATGGTTTCCTCGGTTTCGCCCTGATTGCCAAACATAAACGAAGCTCTGGTTTCTATGCCTATTTTTCTGGCCAATTTAACAACTTGCTTCACTTGATCCAAAGAAATCCTTTTATTAATATTTTGTAGAATCTTTTCATCAGCCGATTCTACCCCAAATAATATTAGATGGCAACCGGCCTTTTTTATGATTCCTAAAAGCTCTTCATCAACATAATCAACTCTGGTAAAACAAGACCAGGAAATATCTATTTTTTCTTTAATAATTATGTCACAGAAATCTTTAATTACATCTTTAAACAAAGTAAAAGTATCATCATAAAAGGCCACTTCTTTGATGCCATAATTTTTCTGTAGAATCTTTATCTCATCAATTATATTTTTGGCTGATCTTTTTCTAACCCGGCCCCTAAAAGTGCGATAACAAAAAGTACAGCGCCCGGGACAGCCACGGGTAGCAAAAAGCATCATGGCCGGTAATCTTTTATAGCTGCCAATAGCAGGATAATATTTATCCATGGGCAATAAATGATAAGCAGGCGGAGGAATATCATCTAAATTTTGTATCAATGGCCTTAACTGATTTTTAACAATCTGATTATCTTTTTTATACCATAGTCCTAATATATCTTTAGGTTCTTTTCCGCTCACTAACTCTTTCATTGTTTTTTCTCCTTCATCAATAACCACAAAATCAACAGCCGGATGAACTAAAACTTCTTCGGGCAATACCGAAGCATGAACTCCGCCAATAACTATCTTAACTTTATTAAACAACTTTTTAGCAATATCTGCTACGGCTAAAGCATTATTAATTAAAGGGGTGGTGGCAGTAATTCCTATAAAATCCAAATCTGTATAATTCTTTAAAACTTTCTCCAAATCCCCTACTGTATAATGTTCTGCTGAACAGTCTAAATAATAAACCTGATGACCCTCGTGTTCTAAGACTGCTGCAATATAAGCAAGGCCCAAACTGGGCCAGCAGCTGGCTATCTGCTTCCATAAATTTTTATTTTCTCCAATAACCCAAGGCGGGTTGATCAGTAAAACTTTCTTCATTTTCTAAATTTATATTTTATAAGAGTCCAAATTGCTTCTAGGCCATCACGCCAATTAATTTTTTTACCTTCCTTCTTATGGCGGGGATGATAATTTATCGGCACTTCATGTATTTTAATCTTTCTTTTGGCTGTTTTGGCCGTTACTTCGGGACAGAATTCAAAACGCTCTGATTCTAAATTAAAACTTTTAAGCAGTTCGGTCTTAAACATTTTATAACAAACAGCTTCGTCAGTAATTTTAGTTTTATACAATAGATTAGTTAAGCCTGTTAAAAAAATTCCGCCGATAGCAAAGCTTAAGCCGGAATGTTTTGTTTTTAATAAATTAACGTTTAATCTTCTGGAGCCATAAACTACCGATACCCCGGGCTCTAACATTTTAGCCAGCAAAACTTTGATATCATCAGGATTATATTCTAAATCAGCGTCCTGAATAATAACCCAGTCACCGGTAACTTTTTCCAAGCCCGTTCTTATGGCCCTGCCCTTGCCGTAATTTTTATCATGAAAAAGGATCTTATATTTGTTCTTAATTGATTGAAGCAGCTCTCTGGTCCCGTCAGTTGAAAAATCATCAATGATTATTACTTCTTTTTCTATCCTTCCTAAATCCACCTCACCGACCTTTTCTAAAAGCCGTAAAATAGTTTCTTTCTCGTTATAAACGGGTATAAGAATAGATAATTTAGCCATAATTTATTCTGCCTTAATTAGCGGAAATCTTTTTTTATTCTTAAAACAGATAAAAAGGATTCCTTAACTTCGTTTAAAGAAAAACTTGATTGCCCTCGGCTGCGATTGATGAACAAAGTTTTATGTTCAAAAAATTTTACCCCTTTTTTAAATAGTTGATAAGCAATCTCCGATAAGACAATATAACCACTTGATTTTATTTTTAAAAAATCTATTTTTTGAACAGCTTCTCTGCTATAAACACGATAACCATTGGTGTAATCGTGAATGCCGATTTTTAAAATCAGCTCGGCATAAAAATTGGCCAGCCTGCTAAAAACCCTCCTGCTAATCGGCCAATTTTTTATTTTACTGCCTTCAACATAGCGGGAGCCAATAACCACGCTGTTGGGGACCGCTAACTTTAGAAGCTCTGGCAACTCCTCTGGCTGGTGGGAAAAGTCAGCGTCCATTTCTACAAAAAATTGATAATCCCTCTGCAGGCCAAACTGCAAACCGGCCAGCACTGCCGAACCGCGACCTGCTTTAGACTGGCGCTTAATTAAATATAAATTTGGAAAGGCCAGCTGTTTCTGCTCAATTAAACTTGCGGTTTTATCTCCCCCGTCATCCACAGCTAAGATATCTAAATTAAGATGGAGGGAAAATAATTTATTGACTAAAGGTATAATCGTATCTTGTTCATTATAAGTAGGGATAATAACTAAAATATTAGACATTATTTTTTTGATAATAATTTATGGTTCTTTTTAAACCTTTATCAAGATTAATTTTGGGTTTGACAACATTAGAAAATGATACTAATTTTGTGATTTTATCGGGACGGGATAAATCATGATCAATAACTAACTTTTTTCCAAATAATTTGATAACCTTTCCTACAACTTCATTAACAGTAACCGCCTCCGGGTTGCCGACAACAAAAAAATTTTTCTTTTTATTGCTGGAAGCGCTAAGCAAATTTTTTACTAAATCATCTACAAAAATAAATTGTATTCTCCTTTTGCCAGAACCCCAAATAGTAAAATCTTTATTGCTTTTGGCGATGCGGTCAATTATAGCCGGTATAAAATTAGCAGTTTGGGCTTTAAAGTCATCGCCCGGCCCGTAAACTGCCGCTGATCTCACAATTTTAACGCTTATTTTTGACTGTTTGGCAAATAACTGTAAAGCAAGTTCATTAGCGTACTTGCCCAGGGCATAACCGTCAAGAACATTGTCACCGACATTGACATAGTCAACGATAGTCGAACTAAGATAAACTAAAGTTTTAACTTGAGAATTCTGCACCGCCTCAAGAAAATTTAACAAGGGTTTGGCGTTGCCCGATAAAAAATCAAATGGCTGTTTGGCGTGAAAGGCAATATTTTTTTTATAACCGGCTAAATAATAAACAATATCGATGCCTTGTAAAACTTTCTGGCAAAATTTTGGCTGATTTAAATCTCCAAAAAATATTTTTGCCCCAGGACAGCTATAACTTTTATTTCTGGAAACTAAAAATAACTGATGATTAGTAGTCAGTAACGATTTTACCAACGCCTGTCCAATGAAACCGTGAGCGCCGGTAATTAAAATGTTCTTAGAGGAAGACTTCGACATATTCATTTTTACTAATCAATTAAAAATTCCTTATCACCGCTATGTTGAATACTTTTTAAATCGTAACCAACCATTATTCTAACTAATTCCTTAAAAGTAACCTTTGGCTGCCAGTTTAAAATCTTTTTTGCTTTACTGCTATCGCCCTTTAAAGTATCTACTTCGGCCGGTCTAAGATAATGATCATCAAGCTCAATGATCACTTTTTTAGTCTTGGCATCAATCCCCTTTTCCTCCCTGCCGCTGCCCTGCCAAATAAGGGAAATATCTAAATTTCTACAGACTTCCTCAATAAACTCTCTAACACTATGGTTTTCACCGGTAGCGATAATATAATCATCCGGTTGTTCCTGCTGCATCATTAGCCAAACTGCCTCCATATATTCCTTGGCATAACCCCAATCTCTTTTGGCTTCTAAATTCCCTAGCTTAACTGTATTTTGCAAACCCAATTTGACTCTAACCAAGCCCTGGCTAATCTTTTTGGTAACAAAATTTTCGCCGCGCCTGGGCGATTCATGATTAAATAAAATACCATTAACGCCGAACAGGCCATAGGCCTCTCGATAATTCTTTACAATCCAGTGGGCATATAATTTGGCAACGCCATAAGGGCTGCGCGGGTAAAACGGCGTATCTTCGTTTTGAGGCGTTTCTACAACCTTGCCGAACATTTCACTGGTCGAAGCTTGAAAAAATTTGGCTGTTTTATCCAATCCTAAAATTCTCATGGCTTCAATTAGCCTTAAGGCGCCCAAACCGTCAACATCGGCAGAATATTCCGGCGTTTCAAAGGATACCTGAACATGGGACTGGGCGCCCAAATTATAAATTTCGTCAGGCATCACTTTTTTCATAATTCTCATCAGACTGGAAGAATCTGTTAAATCGCCGTATTCCAAATGAAAATTTTTATGGCGGTCAAATAAATGCCTGTGAAGATGGTCAATGCGCCAGCGGTTAAAGGTAGAAGACCGGCGGACTATGCCGTAAACTTCGTAACCCTTGGCTAACAAAAATTCTGATAGATAGGAACCATCCTGGCCATTGACACCGGTTATAAGCGTTTTTTTCATAAATATCTAATTGATTATCACTTTAGTTATGATTGAATTAAACGGTTTTAAACTTTAAAAATTCCTTGAGTTTGTTATGTAAATTCGGATTGGCTGCCAAAATTGTTTCATCACCTAATAGCCATTCCTTTCCTTTTATAGTCGTCACCTTGCCGCCCGCTTCTCTGATAATAACAGCGCCAGCAGCCATATCCCAGGGCTCTAACTTTAAGCCCAAATAACCATGCAATTTTCCGCTTGCCACTAATCCAAGAGTGGCCGAAGCGCAGCCATAAGTAACAGGATACGTTACCCCATCCTCTGAAAGCAACTTTTTATGATATTTGGAAACAGTGTTTCTTGAACGTTTTGAATAATCCAAGCCGATCATCGCTTTATTTATATCTTTAATTTTAGATACTCTGATGGGTAAATTATTACAAAACGCTCCTTTGCCATATTCTGCCACATAGAGCTCATCGCGTTTTGGCGCGTAGATGACTCCCAAAATAGGTAATTTAACTTTCACTAAAGCCAAGCTTATTGCAAAATGGTCACTAATGCCAAAAGTATAAGGCAAGGTTCCGTCTAAAGGATCAATTACCCAACTAAATTCACAATTTTAAAAAAGATCTTTTCCTTCTTCAGAATAAATGTTGTGGTCTGGAAAATATTTTATTATTTCCTTTCTTATGAAAACGTCGTTTTGCTTATCGAGTTTGGTTGTAAAATTTGTTTTTATTTTATATTGAAGTTTCTGCGTCTTTCCATAATGGCTCATCAATGCTTTGCCTGCTTGTTTCGATACCCACACCGCAAATTTTTTATAATCTTTCATATGTTCAAGTCCACGAACATAATTCACACTTAATTAATTCTAATTTATGACGTTGTAAATCGACTTTTTGAGTATTTTTAGGCTTTAGTTTAGCGTCTATATAGTCCATTAATTTTTCAATTTG
>Ga0180007_10001909_pt1 | contig 26171 bp, 17 predicted proteins | sample MM_PC_MetaG_FD_121122 | JGI IMG/M metagenome (GOLD analysis project Ga0180007, IMG submission 121122) | Groundwater microbial communities from the Aspo Hard Rock Laboratory (HRL) deep subsurface site, Sweden - MM_PC_MetaG | ecosystem: Environmental > Aquatic > Deep subsurface > Groundwater... | reverse complement strand
TGTGTTCAGGACTGTGCTGGAGCTTGGGGCGGTGATGCAATAGCGGATAACTGCGGTACTTGTGACAGTGATCCCGGTAACGATTGTATAGCTGATTGTAAGGGTGATTTTGGTGGAATTGCAGTAGTCGATAACTGTGGCACCTGTGACTCCGATTCAAGTAATGACTGTGTTGAGGACTGCTCCGGAACCTGGGGTGGCAATGCGGTAGCCGATAACTGCGGTACCTGTGACTCCGATTCAAGCAATGATTGTGTTGAAGACTGCGCCGGAGCCTGGGGTGGAATTGCAGTAGCGGATAACTGTGGCACCTGCGATTCCAACCCGAACAATGATTGTGTTCAGGACTGTGCCGGAACTTGGGGTGGCAATGCGGTAGCCGATAACTGTGGTACCTGCGATTCCAACCCGAGCAATGACTGTGTTCAAGACTGTGCCGGAACCTGGGGCGGCAATGCGGTAGCCGATAACTGTGGTACCTGCGATTCCAACCCGAGCAATGACTGTGTTCAAGACTGTGCCGGAACCTGGGGCGGAAATGCAGTAGCCGATAACTGCGGTACCTGTGACTCCAACCCGAGCAATGACTGTGTTCAGGATTGTGCTGGAGCTTGGGGCGGTGATGCGGTAGCCGATAACTGCGGTACCTGTGATTCCAACCCGAACAATGATTGTGTTCAGGACTGTGCTGGAGCTTGGGGCGGAAATGCGGTAGCGGATAACTGCGGCACCTGTGACAGTGATCCTACTAATGATTGTACGGTTGATGAGAACGACAAGTGTTTCGATTTGAGTTGGAGGTCTTGTAAAAAAACAGCTGGATGTTCATGGGATAGAAGTCTTCATGAATGTGTATCCGATGTGCCTGTTCAAGACTGTAATGGTGATTTGGGTGGAAGCGCATACTCTGATAACTGTGGAAACTGCGTTGGTGGTAATACCGGTCTGACTGCATGTGTTCAGGATTGTGCAGGAACCTGGGGCGGTGATGCCGTAGTCGATAAGTGTGGCGTCTGTGATGCTAACCCTGCCAATGACTGCAGTAATCCACCTGTTGATCCTCCCTACATCCGGAGACTTGATGATAACGACGGAAAACCTGGTTATGTTGAAAAAATTAAAGGTTATCGTTTTGGACGTCACCAGGATGATTCCTACGTTCTATTCGGTTCTGTCAAGGTCCGCATTAAAGAGTGGAACGATGATGTGATCAAGTATTACATTCCGAATCTTCGAAAAGGGGATTATCCCGTCTCTGTCTGGGTCAATGGAGCGCAGAGTAATGTTAAATGGTTTGAATTAAAAGATTGAAAAGGCAAGTATTGCTATTCCTTGGACAGGAAGCAAGTAGCTTGGAAAAATAACTGGGAGTTGAAATAAATTTTTTCAATAACCAAAACATGATTTTGACGGAAAAGCATAAGACCTGTGAAAAACTGGAAAAGTTGCTTGACTGAATGATGTTCAAAGAGACCGTCGCATAGGAGACTTTGGAAGATTTTTCCTCCGTTTCATTATGCGGCGGTTGTTTGATGTCTGGCTATCCAGCTAATATAACAGTTTTATTTCAGGTGTATTGGCAAACACGCTTTCTGTTTATCTTTTTCCTTTTGTCTGAGAAGGTTCCTTATGGCTTTGCAAAAAAGAATACTAAGTAAGCTGGTTTTGATTCTCAGCTTTTTTGTTTATGTTACCTGTTGTTGTATCCTACAGGCACAGGCAATGGATCGTTCTGTAATAATCGGCTTTCATAAGAAAACCGGCTCGGCAGAAGAAGACCTTATTCATAAACACGGCGGTGGGATGAAACGTAAATTTCGCCACATTGCAGCATATGCAGCTGATTTGCCCGACTATGAGCTTGAAAAACTGCGGAAAAACCCTAACGTCAAATATATTGTAGAAGATATGGTTTATTCAGTCGTTGAGCCCGTTGCGTCAGTAGCTGCAGATCCCCTTGAATACGCTAATTCATGGGGAGTTGAGCGTATCGGCAGTATGACAGCCCATGTCAATGCTATTACAGGCAAAGGGGTACGAATTGCCGTTTTAGACAGTGGTATTGACTATACTCATCAAGAATTTAGCACCAGTTATTCAGGCGGATGGGACTTTGTTTTTAATGATGACGATCCCTTTGATGATAGCTGGAACAGTCATGGAACCCATGTGGCAGGTATTATTGCAGCTGCAGCTGATGGTTCTGGAGTTGTCGGTGTGGCCCCTGGTGCAGAGCTATATGCCATTAAAGTGTTGGATGGAGGTGGTTTTGGCTTGTTAAGCTGGATCATCAGCGGTATTGAATGGGCCATTGATAATGATATGGATGTGGTCAATATAAGTATTGGTGGTCCACACATTGAAGCGCTTCAAGATGCTTGTGATGCGGCCTATAATGCAGGGGTACTGCTCGTTGCTGCTGCAGGAAACGGAACTACTGTCGGCTATCCTGCAGCCTATGATTCTGTTATTGCGGTAACAGGAACTGACAATCTGGACCAGCCAGGGTGGTTCGCCCCCACAGGGTCATTAGTTGAACTTGCTGCTCCTGGTGTTGCTGTGTACTCAAGCACGGCTGATAACAGCTATACATTGTTAAGTGGTACATCACAAGCAGCACCACACGTCTCAGGTGCTGCCGCCCTTCTTCTTTCTGTTGGAATGGATGATGTGAATGGTGATGGGTTGGTGAATAATATGGATGTTCGCGGCCGATTGCAAATGAGCGCTCAGGACCTTGGAGATCCAGGCCAGGATGATGTGTATGGTCATGGCCTTATAGATGTTGTTGCAGCCTTGTCAGTAGATAGCGATATCGGTTTTTCTTTTGATCTGGTCAGGGAGAAAAAAAGGCGTCAGAACAGAGAAGTACTGGCCATTGAGGGTGGAACCTATCTATTTTCCATTGCGAATCATTCGTTACGGGGTCTGAAGGTTGTTGCTTATGAGGACGGGTATAGACGCTTTGATCTTGACCAACATTTTGTTTTCCGGCCTAAAACTCAGGAGGAGGCTTCTTTTTCCCTTGATACTGATGGAACGGCATTGGATGTCATGTTTTTACCCATAGGCAGAGCGGAAAGTTCTGCAACCGTAACCGTTAATAATATAAATTAGATTTCGTTCTTTTTGTTGGAATGACTGGATACTATTTTGATTCAACTTAGCAAAGATACAATATCTTATATACCGACCATACTGATCTTCATTGTGGTCCTGTGTCACCCTTCCGCAGGTGTTTGTCAGGAAGAAACTGGAGTGGATAAGAGGGACGGGGGGATCGTGGCAAAAGTGAACGGTCAACCAATTGAAGAAAGCCTGCTGACAGCAGAGTATAATAAGGAGCTGAGAAAATATAACAAGTTCAACAAACAACAATCAAGACCTGAACTTCTGGGAATATTAAGGCGACAGGCGCTTGACAGGGTTATTGAGAGTAAGCTTCTCAACGAGGCTGTGGCTGGTCATGTGGTTGCTGATATTGACAAAAAAGTAGGGAGAGAAGTGGAGGCGCTGAAGGCACAATATCAGACCTCGAATGAATTCTTCAACTATTTGAAGTTGCAGAGATTAAACGAAGATACATTGTTGTCTGCCTTGAGGTCCAAAATCCAGATTGAGGGGTACTGGGAGAGCCAGGGCTTGTTGCACTATGAACCTTCGGAAGAAATGATTCTGGCTTATTATGAGAAGTCAAAAGAAATGTTTAAAGTAGGAGAACGGGTCCACGTTCGTCATATTCTGGTGCAGGCAGATGCTAAGGGGGAGCAGGCGCAAAAAGATGCAGCCCGAATGAAAGCGGAAAACATTCTCAAAAATGTCCGAGGGGATAGCGATTTTGCCAAACTGGCCGCAGAGCAATCAGATTGTCTGCGATCAAAGCAAAATGGTGGTGACCTTGGTTTTATTGAGCGCGGTTTTATGCCCGAAGAATTTGACAAGATGGCCTTTGCTCTCGAAAAAAACAAGATAAGCGAAGTTGTTGCAACGCAGTTTGGCTATCATATTGTAGAGGTGCTTGATAAAAAACCAGCAGGGTATATTCCCCTTGATACCGTAAGAGATTTTATAAAAAAATATCTTGAAGAGAAACATTTGAATAAAGCCCGGGCTCATCACGTAACAGAACTTAGAGAACAGGCAAATGTTGAAATATTTCTTCAATAACTTGCAGTGGTCCGGCAAGTGGGAGTATCGGAGGTCTTTTGAGCATTGCTTTGCTTGGGCAAGAATCAAAAACCGGGGCAGATTTATCTATTACTGATTTTGGCCATTTTCTACAAAATAGCGGAGCAGCTTTTCCCCATCTGCTGGTGGGGCGGAAATCCAGTATGCCAGCTCTTCCTGGCAAAAAATATAGTGGATCTGTCCCATCCCTAGAAACTTATAAACTTTGATATTATTACTGATCAAGGTCTCTGGAGCATGGAAGGGTGAACGAGGATTGCGCACCATTTTATCTGCCATGACTTCCGCCTGCTCTCGGGTCAGGTCAGGGGTTTTACTCCGTGATATCCAAACCATGGCCGGGCTTTTTTCCGCAGCCTGGTAGGTACCTATGGCCCCGGTTTCTACGAGAATATTTTTGCCGTGCAGGCTGTTGATTTGTTCAAGGGCTTCGGCTCCGCTGACCAGTTGAACCTGCTGCCATTCGCCGATCCTTTCCGGCAACAACGAATCGATATCCTGTTGTTTTTCAGTTTGTTGGCTGCAGGCACACAACAGGGCAACCAGCAGTAGTGACAAGCCAATTGCGATTTTCCGTTTCATAATAAAAAAATCTCCATTTTTGCTTTCTCTGCAACTTGGCCGTGGATGAAGGTAATCCTTGATCCACGGGCATATCATGCTATGGATAATAGGATATTTGGATGGAGTCAAGGCTCCTTTTGGGTGGTCTTTTAAAAATTGGAAAAAAACGGCAGAGTTGATTTCTGTACTCTCTTGACTGTCTTTTGGTTGGCTGAGTCCTGACAAGAAAAACCGTTACTTGGTTTATGAATTTTCTTGACAAAATAGAGACTGTTATGTCAAAAAGTCAAGGTGACTTACTGAGTGAACGCTCATTCAGGTTTTGATAATTTTTCCTGTTGGCCTTTTTGTTTTCATAGGTACTCACTGTAACTTTTTGTTGAGTGAGACCAGGCGAATGGCTGTTGAGGAAAGGTTGAAAAGATGAATAACGAATCAGTCTTAAAGGAGAAAAGGGAATGAAGAAAAAGATGAAATTAATTGCAACAGCAATCTCTCTGCTTGCTCTTACAGCCACACCTGTTTTTGCCAGTGGTCATGGAGAGAAGGCCCAAAAACCCAGTCCTGACGCTGCCATTCAAATGCTGAAAGATGGTAATCAGCGCTTTGTCTCAGGGCAATCCAAACAGCCCCATACTGATGTGGCACGTCTGATTCAGGCAGGAAGTGAGAACCAGGGTGATCATGCCTATGCCACAGTGATTACCTGTTCGGATTCCCGTGTCCCTGTAGAAATACTTTTTGACGCAGGAGTGATGGATATCTTTGTTATCAGGGTGGCAGGGAATGTGGTTGATGTCGATGAGGCTGGATCAATTGAATATGGCTTAGCCCATGTAAACACACCTGTTCTCGTTGTCCTGGGGCATACCCAGTGTGGTGCAGTAACAGCAGTCACTGGCGTTGTTCAAGGACATGGGCATGCCTTGGAACGCAATATCCCACCCCTGGTTGACAATATCATTCCCGCAGTGAAAACTGCTATTGCCAACCATCCAGAAGCCCTTGGAGACGACGTTATTCCTTTTGGTATTGAGGAAAATATCTGGCAGGGTATAGAAGACCTTTTTATGAGCAGTCCTGTATCAAGAGATATGGTAGCAACTGGAAAGGCCAAAGTGGTTGGTGCAATTTATGACGTGGGCACTGGTAAAATTGAGTGGCTCCCAGAATCCAAGACAATGGATATCCTGAATAAAGTAGAAAAAAATCCGGCCCGTGCGATGAATGCCATGGCTGAAACTCACTGAGAGTTAAATTTTCTCGTCTTAACCTTGTCTTAACCAAAAAAGGCTGAGCCATCCGGCTCAGCCTTTTTTTTTACAAAGTGAAAAATCTGGTCTTTCAGGCCAGGTCAGACCCACCCGGAACTGCCATTTTTATTGTCTACCGCGGCGTTTTTTCACTGAAGGTCAGGTCCCGTCAGGGAGCAAAGAAAACGAAGCAAAGGAAAGTACTTCCGTATCGCTGGCTCCTTTGGGACTTCTTTGTGCTCCTCGAAAGTTGCCGGGAGTTTGAAAATTCGCTTCGCTCAAGCCGTTCAAACGCACATTTTGGGCATCTTCCGTTGTACTCAGGTCCAATTTCAGAGATGTGATTGAAGAGCCTGGAGTACATATGGATATACGGTTTCGGCAATGATCGTATGCCCCTTCTCATTGGGGTGAATCGTATCATCCTGATTCAGAGCCGGTTCACCTGCCACTTCCTGGAGGAAAAAAGGAATGAGAATACAGTCCTGTGCATGGGCTATAGAGGGGTAAATAGCAGCAAACTCCCTGGTGTAGTCTGCACCGAGGTTTTGCACTATCTGCATGCCGGCGAGGACCACTAGCACATTATTTTCCTGCAGTATTTGTACGGTTTTGTCGATGTTGTTGCGGACAACATGAGGAGGAATGCCTCGTAGGCCGTCATTGGCGCCTGTTTCAAGAATAACTATTTCCGGGTTCCGGGCCAGTATCCATTTAATTCTTGAGAGGAGACCACTACTTGTCTCACCGTTTATTCCTGCATTGATTACCTGCCAATGGTATCCGTTGTGCTGAAGTTTTTTTTCCAGGATTGCAGGCCAGGCATCATCTTCCAGCACTCCCAATCCCGCGGTCAGAGAATCGCCGACAGCAATAATGGAACCGCTGTATGTCGGAGTGACAAGGAGTTCCTCCGTTTTTGGTTGTGTCTCCTGTTGTTGATCACAGCTGAGCAGGAAAAAAGCGGATAACAGCCATGAGATAATGGAGAGCGGGTGGCGGGCCAGGTTCTTTTGGGAAAGTCTCTGCATTGGTTAATCCTGTCTTTCGTTTCGAAGGTAAGCGATTGGTTTTTGTCGTAAAATAGAAACAGAGGCTCCGAGGCCCACAGTTATAACCAAGACAATCACTCCTGCAGTCATAATCGCTGTGCTGCCAAGTAAGGGCTGGTAGGTAATATTGAAAAGTTGGCGACAGACAAGCCAACTGCCAATATGAGAAATGAGATTTGCAAGCAAGGCACTGGACAAGGCAATAATCAGGTTTTCATAGGTAAAAACCTTTACCACAAAAGAAGATTGAGCGCCAAGGATCTTGAAATAGACGGCTTCGCGGATTCTGGTCATGCGGGTTGCGAAGATAGAGCTGATAATAATCAACAGACCGGCAATGATTGAAAACGAGGTGAAAAACTGAATAATAGAGGACATCTTGTGCATCATTCCGGCAAGAATTTCAACTGTAGAACCTATATCAATGACGCTGATATTCGGTAACCTGGCGGCAAGTGTGTTCTGGATTATGGCCAGTTGTTCCCCATCTATCCTGACAGAACTGAAAATGGTCTGTGGGGCATCTTTGAGCGATTTCTCCTGAAAGACAAAATAGAAAAAGGGGCGAACCTTTGATTCCGTCCGGGTCCGTATGCTTGTGACCCTGGCTGTAAGAGGTAGACCCAGAACCTTGAAAATCAGGAGATCACCAACCTTGATATCACCATTTTCCGCCACTGTGTCCAGTACTGAAACAGGCACCTCGCCCCTGCTGTACAACGCATTGATCCTGTTGCCGAAGAGATTCTCTCCTTCTAGCATCTGCTCGTCTTTAAGGAGAAAATCCCGATAGGTGAGATTGAATTCACGGGCCATGTTATCTCCTCTTTTTTCTCTCTCCTGGGTCCTGTTTATAGGCTTATTGTTAATCGAGGCCAGCCGGGCTCTGACAATAGGGTAAAATTCCGCCTCTCTGCCGAGTATAGTGCTAAATTCTGTTTTCTGCTCAGGCTGGATGTCGAGGAAATAGGCATTGGGCAGATTGGCAGGATAGGCCTCTATAAAGGTGGCCCGTAGATTATGATCAATGAGATATATGGAAAAAATAACTGCCAGTGAAGCACTGAGGGTGATGATAATAGCTCGGGTGGCATTGCCTGGCCGGAATAACCCCCGAAAGGACTGACGCAGTACCAGAGAACGGGCTGTGTTTTTTTTCATAAAGAGCATCAGTCCCTCTGTAATCAAGGCTGTCAGGCCAATAAGGGTACACAGTCCCAGTATGAAATAAAGACCGATTTTAACATCTTCGAGCTGCCAGATAACCAGTCCGATAAAAAATAAAATAATTATCGAAATGGCACTGTAGTGGAGGATTCCTCCCCCTGATTTTTCAATTTCTTTGCGAAAAATGAAGGCCGGCTTGAAGTTTTTAATGCGGAGTAGAGGAAGAAAAGAAAAAAGAGCGACGACAATTGTTCCCAGGACGAGTCCTTCAAAGACCACGTTCCAGGATATGGTGAGAGTGACATTGGCCGGCAGAATGGAGGCAAAAAGAGTCGGGAAATACAACTGTAAGAGGGAGCTGAGGATGAGTCCCAGGAGTGTTCCGCATGTACCGAGTACCATGACCATGGCCATAAAATGGAGGGTAATGAAGCGGTTTGTGGCCCCGACTGATTTCATGATAGCGATTGTATAATCACTTTCCCGGAGCATAGCATATAGAGACGTCTGGATGCCGATACCGGCCAACACAAGGGTGAACATACCGATAAGGCTGAGGAAAAAAAGGAAGTTCTCAAAAAAGCGTTTTATACGGGAGTCAGCATTTTTGAATGTTTTAACATTTTCCTGGGGGGGCACGGTCATGGCTGAAAATTCTTCGCCGAGCCGATCAACAAGGGCAGGGTCGTGCACTTTGAGCAGGTATTTGAACTGTATTCTGCTTCCTTTTTTGATAAGATCAAGCCGTTCCAGGTCTTCCGCTGCTATAAAAATTCTCGGGCCAAAAGAAAAAAAGGAAACCGGTCGATCCGGTTCCAGGGTGACAACATCGACAATGGTCAGGAGGGTGGAACCGATTTGCAAGGTGTTGCCGATGTGAGCCTGCAGACGATCCAGGAGTACCTGGTCGACTATGATGGACCCTTTGCTGAGAACTTTCGAGAACTCCCGCCCTGAGAGGAGTCTTACCTTGCCATAAAATGGATATCCCTTTGCAACTACTTTCAAGTCACTGAGAATGGATTTTTCTGACTGAGGATTCCTGGCCATACTGTAAAATTCGTTAACCAGGGCACCTTGAACAATTCCTTGTTGCTCATAGTCATGAATGGCTTTGAGCAAGGGTTCGGAAAAGGGATAATGGGAGTGGATAGTAATGTCAGCTCCGTGTAGCTGTCTGGCGTCCTGGAGCATCGAGCGGCGAACGCTGCCACTGAAGCCACCAAGTGCAGTAAGGATGAGCAGAGACAAGGCAACACAGAACACAAAAATAATCGCCTGGTTGCGGGAACCGGCTATCTGCCTGAGGATGAAACGAAGGTGCAGCATTTACAGGTTTACCTTTTCTGAAGAGGTTGCAATCCTGCCATCGACCAATCGGGCGATAGCGTCCGCTTTGCTGCTTATCTCTCTGCTGTGGGTGGCCAGTACCAGTGTCGTCATCAGTTCCTGGCGTAGCTCCAGGAGCAGTTGCATAATAATTTCTCCATTGGCAGAGTCCAGGTTCCCTGTCGGTTCGTCAGCAAAGATGATTTGCGGACTGTTGATCAGAGCCCGGCAGATGGCAATCCGCTGTTTTTCTCCACCAGACAGCTGATGCGGGAAATTATTCATCCTTTTGCTCAGGTCGACTCGATGCAGTAACTCCTTTGCCTTGACTGCAGCCTGCGGGTCTCGGTTTAATTCAGCCGGGAAAGCGATATTCTCAAAAGCAGTCAGGGAGGGAACAAGATGAAAGGATTGAAAAACATAGCCGATTGTCCGGTTGCGAAACGGTGCCAGTTCATCCTCACTCAAGTCGGTTATATCGGTGCCGCAAAGTCTGATTTTTCCAGAATCTGGTTTGTCCAAGCCTGACAGAAGACTCAACAGAGTTGATTTACCACTGCCGCTTTTTCCTTCAATAACGACAAAACTGCCAATCGGAACCGTTAAGCTGACACGATCAAGCACGGTAATCTGCCTAGAATCTACATTGTATGATTTACTTAACTGAATAGCTTCCAGTGCATTGGGAGACATATATTTTATCCTGTCTTTGATTTTTGGGAAGTCAGACGGTCTTGTCCTCTTCTTGGCTCATCATGTCTAAGGTATTACTGAAGATGGAATTAATCGAGGATCTTTCCCTATTCATGATCAAATATATAGCCCAGGGAACGTCTGCTTTTGAAATAGCGGGGATTTTTGGCATCTTCTTCAAAATAACGCCGAAGGCGAACAATGTAGTTATCCACTGTGCGGGTCGATGTTCCCTTACTATAGCCCCAGCCGATCTCCAGCAACCTGCTTCGTGACAACGGTTTGCCTTTGTTGACAATGAAGAGTTTGAGCAATTTGATCTCTTGCTCGGTGAGCTGAATGGTGCCGCTCCGACATTGGGCCAGGCCGGTGGTGAAATCAATCGTATTTGTTCCAAAGCGGTAGGGGGGGGGCTCAGTCGAATGACTTGTCAGAGAGGCTTCCTCCTCCTGCTCGTGCTGCCACTGCTCACGAGTCAGAAGACGTTTGATGCGCAGGAGAAATTCTTCCAGATTGAAGGGCTTGGTCATATAATCATCCACCCCATCGACAAACCCGGCGATCTTATCGGAAGAATCACCTTTGGCCGATAAAATAAGGATGGGGAGTCGTTCGTCCTCAAGACGGATATTTTTAAGAACCTCCATGCCATTTATGTCAGGCAGCATCAGGTCGAGGACAATCAAATGGGGACACCACTGTTTCCATTCCTGCAGGCCATGGATTCCGTTTCCTGAGACCTTCACCTCATACTCTTCCAAGGTAAGATTCAAGGCTATTCCTTCGGCAATATGGGGGTCATCTTCAATGATTAAAATTCGTTTCATGCTTTCTTGCATCCACGTGTTTCCTTTTTTTTTGTCGCAAGTGTGTTGAAAGAGTAAATTGTTGCAATATTAATGGCTTTGCCAGACACGAGCAGGAGACGCTGTCAGACAGTTAGTTCAGGATTTTTTCGGGGCAGGGTAACAATAAATTGTGCCCCTTTGCCCAGACCGTCGCTCTGGGCCACAACCTTTCCCTTATGTTGTCTGATCACCTGGTCAACCATATATAATCCCAGGCCGGTTCCACCAGCATGGGTAAGACTTTCTCCCATGATCTGAAAAAACTTATTAAAGACCTTTCGGGCCTGCGACTTTTCAAAACCAACTCCGTTGTCAGCAATACAGAGTTGTACCGTCTTCTCCGTCTGACTGAAACTTATACTGATCTGTGGACAATCACTTTTATTATATCTGACGGCGTTGGAGAGCAGATTCATCAAGACCATTTGAAAAAGTGAATGATTGATAGAACAATAATAACACTGGTCAGGGGATTTGTTGATCAGGATCTCGCTGCCACGGAATAATTGCTCATTCTTCCGGTAAAACTCAACTACTACCTCCACCAGATCAACAACGACAAATTCCACCCCCTCCACCTTGGCCTCCAGACGAGCCAGGTTGAGTATGCCATTAATGTTATCGGTCAGCCTGGCCACGTCTGCCAGCATGTAGTGGAGATACTTGAGCTGTTTATCTCTTGGTAATTCATGTCGGACCAAGGTCTCCAGATAGAGTTGTAGAGAGGTTGTCGGAGTCTTTAGTTCATGGGTAAAGCTGTTGATAAACCTACGCTGTGATTGATAGAGGGCCAGGGTCTTTCGCTGATAGACAAAAACCACAATAATTCCCAGGAGGATAATGCCGACGAGAATCGACAGAACCATGATCACCACCCAGGTCTGCCAGGCTATAAACTGCTTCGGATCGAGATTGGTCTTCTCGATTACAGCCTTCAGTCCAGTGCTGACCTCTACATACCAGTATATGTAGAGAAACAGGGACAGCCCGAGGGCAATAATAGAAAAAACAAAGATTGCAACCGGATGAAGAAACCAGAACGGACGTTTCATTGTTTTTCGCTGTTTTGTAAAAGAATTGTCATTTGCTTTCCTCCCCTATCCCTTGTCAGATTAATAGCTTACAATGGCCTTAATCCATTTTTGAGTTCTTTCCTATAAGGAGGTATAGATATGAAAAATAATCATCCGGTGCATCATCTCGGCAGCAAGGCGAAGGTCCTTTTATCCAGTGTCTTTGGCCCCTATGCTCAAGACGATGAGTACGGCAGCAGCACAATCAACCCTATGGAACTATACCATAATCAAGTTACCCGCGTACAGGGAGCTTTCTCTCTTCGTATGTTTCATCGTTCCTTTGGCCTCCTTATGATTCAGGAAAATATCGATGCCCCCTGTACCCTTCTCGACTTCCCGGATTTAGACTGTTTCATAGAGACCATCAGCACCAATCAGTACGATATTATCGGTATCAGTTCCATCATTCCCAATGTGGGCAAGGTCAAAAAGATGTGCGAATTGATCCGTACCTATCAGCCCCAGGCAACGATTGTGGTTGGTGGTCATATCAGTAACATGGATGATATCGACGAGATACTGAACGCAGAGTATATCGTTCGCGGCGACGGGATCGAATGGTTCCGCCGCTATCTCAATCAGGATATGAGCAAGGCGGTCAAGCATCCCGCCGTCTCCTCAGCCACTAAAACCCGAATTCTGGGCCACACCCTCGCCAACAAAGCGGGAGATACTGCCGCTATTGTTGTACCCTCAGTTGGGTGCCCCATGGGCTGTAACTTTTGCTCAACCTCGGCCCTCTTTGGCGGGAAGGGGAAATTTAAGAACTTTTTTGAAACCGGGAAAGAGCTCTATGAGGTAATGGCCGACCTGGAAAGAAAACTGAAGACAAAATCTTTTTTTATCCTCGATGAAAATTTTCTCCTCCATCGGGAAAGGGCTCTGAGTCTTTTGGAACAAATGAAAAAACATAATAAAAGCTGGGCCCTCTACGTCTTCAGCTCGGCCAGGGTCCTGCGTTCATATACCATAGAACAACTGGTGGAGCTCGGCATATCCTGGGTCTGGATGGGACTGGAGGGCAAACAAAGCCAATATGCAAAGCTTGCAGGGATAGAGACCAGAGAGCTGGTCACAGATCTTCAGGAGCATGGCATTCGAGTACTCGGGTCTTCTATTATCGGCCTGGAAGAACATACTCCGGAAAACATAGCCCAAGTCATTGACTATGCTGTTTCCCATTCCGTGGATTTTCACCAGTTCATGCTCTACACCGCCAATCATGGCACCCCCCTCCACGCCCAGCTGAAAAAGAAGGGCACCTTATTGCCTCTGGAAGAGTTCAATATCTCTGACAGCCATGGCCAGTTCCGTTTCAACCACCGCCATCCGCATATTCCGGCAGGTGCTGAGGAGAAATTACTGCTCAAGGCCTTTGAACAGGACTTTGCCAGCAATGGCCCCAGCCTCTTTCGCCTGATTCGCACAACCCTTAAAGGCTGGAAGCGATATAAAACATGTCCTGATAAGCGAGTGCGCAGTCGCTACCAGGAAGAAGTCAAACCACTGTACAACATGTATGCCGCCGCAGTATGGGCCATGAAAAAATGGTCCCGGCAGAACAGGGAACTTCATCAGCAACTTGATGATCTCCTTGAGGATATCTACAGGACCCTTGGCCTGCAGCCCCGCCTGTTAGCCCCGCTGATCGGTCGCTATGTCTATTGGACTCTGAAAAAGGAAGAAAAACGAATGGCCTTGGGTTGGACTATTGAGCCGGAAACCTACCTGGAAAAAAATGAGGCCGCTCTCAGAGAAGGAAGCGCCCTAAAAGCTGTCAGTGCTCCTTCCAGGGAGTCAATACGTATTCAGGATCTGGCAGGTCTCAAGCAACCAAGCACTCTCAATGGGAGATCTTGACAGGGATTGGCAGTCCTCCGGCAGACCATCAATCACCAGAGAGTGACATGAAACGCACTGCTACCGAAATACTCTTATCTTCTCAGTTCATGGGAATGGACAGGAGTAGAAGCTGATGCCCTATTCTGCATCAGCATAAAATCCGGGGACATAAAACCATTCTGATATCATCTTCCCGGATTGGTAAGGAGAAGGCATTTTTAGATTTCAATATCCATCTGATACGTTATCCTTTTCCTCTCTTTGTACCTGTTCAGGGCATGCTCAATAATTGGCAAATAACCACTCTGTAACTGGTTAGCAGTGTTTTCTTTTCGTCCAGTGAGGACTTCGAAGCATACCAGTGCTATGCGAGAAAACCTGGATGGACGAAGATGGGGTGCTGCTGAATAGATACCTGTCTTTTATTCTTCCGTTACATTAAGGCAGTAGGGATGCAACAGATGTTTTGCATAATCGCCATATTTTTCTTGAGCTGCCAAGCAGCATTCAGGTTTGCAGGGACAGATAAAGTCGGGATTAACATTTTTTATCCGTAAGGTTACTTTTTCTTCAATAATCGGGTCGTGGTAACTATTACAGTTATTCCCTTCGTCCCAGGCGCCATCTATGTAATCTGATAAATCAAACCGGCTGTTGTATTCCCAGGCCTTCACTATTTTCTTGTTTTTGATAGAGGCAATGATTTGATTCTCACAGCTGATGTATGACTTGTTAAAGAAATTAGCAATAATTCCTTTTAAAGGATCCTTTTCACTCAGGAGGACTTTATTCCAAAATCGCCAGCCATTAAAGTTGGCGACAAGATCGGAAAAGGAAAAAATACCAGTAGTTGTATAACCAAATTTTCCTGTTTCTTGTTCCCTTCCCCACTCGAGAGCTTGGTCAAGAGTGTGTTTCTTATAATGGCTTAACTCAAAATATTGCCAGCCCTGATCAAAAAAATGACCCATTTTGTCGAGCCCAATAAGATGACCATTAATATTGACCACATCACTCAGCTCCTTAATGTTTAAGGAAAAACCTTCTAAGTAATCTATATCACGGTAGATAGAGTCGTTTAACGATAACGAGTAACTTTGCCTGGCCAGTAAACTGCGTAATTGTTTGTCCAGATCGTACCCCTTCAGTCCCCAGGATGCGGTAAAGGATTGAAAAATAGCTTTTCTCAGTTCTGTGTAAAGGACTTCTTCATCGCAAAATCCATCTTGCTTTGCGTTGGCTTTCTGGATTCCCTCCTGTATCCGTTCCTTAAAAATTGTGTTGAGAAGAGCGAGGCTATTCTCAAGTTTTAGGTTCCTTGGGGTTACGCTGTCAATTTCAGCCGAAAAACTCGCCTGTAAACAAGAAATACTTATTAATATAAAAAGGATAGCTGTGTTTTTCATGGTGCTAAAAAGAGGTTTTTAAATGTGTAGCTGTTGAGATATGCAATGGCATTTTTCACTCTCTACCGCGTCAGTTGCAATAGCGCGATCATTCAGGAATCTCCTGTCTGTTCTCTCGGTAAGAGGATATCTGTATGAGGTCAGCTATGTTAGGTGAGTTGCTCATGAATAAAATTTGAGCTCAAAATCGACAATTTTTAAATAATTAGCTTCCTGCTCAAGGCTGGCGAGTTGCAGGGGATGTTTTATCAGTTCATCCTTTGCAAAGTGAAGGGTCAGGCTGTTTTCATTGGCGACAATATTTTCAATAATTGCTGTTTCATCTTTTCGGGAACGATGCAGCAGTGTGGCGAGACGAAGCAGAATTGCAAGTCTTAAGGCTGTCTGTCGATTCTTATCCGGTAGCTCTTTGAAGAGTTTTTTTGATATTTTTCTGCGATGGCAACGCACCAGAACGCTCATCCAGTCCTGCTCTTCAAAAGAAAATCCGGGAAGATCGGCATTGTCCAATAAGTAGGCACCATGTTTATGATATCCATTCAAGGAAACCGCAAGGCCAATCTCATGCAGACTGCTTGCCCAATGCAGTAATTCAGCATCTTCCAGTCGCAGCTTCCAGTTTTTTTCACAGGCAGTCAAGAGGCGATGGGCTGTTTTACTTACTCGTCTTGCATGGTTCTGGCTGATCTGAAATCGCTGCTGTACACTGGTAACGGTTTTTAAGCGGGTGTCTTCACTCTGGATGCGGCCCAGGCGCTCATAGAGCAAGCCTTCTCGCAAGGCACCCTCGGAAACCTGCATCCTTTTAATCTTCAGTGCCTCAAAGGTGGCAATAAGAATGGCCAGGCCTCCTGCAAAAACAGGTTGGCGATCACTTTTTAACCCCGGCAGGTCAAGATTCTTCAGTTCTCCAGCCTTAATCATTCTATCCCGTACCTGGTACAAACTGTCAAGGGTGATGGTATAGGCCTCAAGTCCAAGTGCATTCACAATATTTGCTACGGCCTTGATGGTACCGGATGCCCCTGTGGCGGAACTCCAGCCGACTTCTTTGAAATAGCCTCTCACCGGACGTAGTTCCAGGTGGGCGGCAATGCCGGCTTTTTCCCAAGATTTTTTGTCTAGTTTCCCATGTTGAAAAAACTCACGACTCATACTGACACAACCCATATCCAGGCTACGCAGATGCAGCGGTTCGAAATTCTCACCGATAATTAATTCAGTACTGCCACCACCAATATCCATGACAAACCGTTTGCCATCTTCAGCAACCAGGGAATGGGAAACTCCCAGATACACCAGACGAGCCTCTTCCTTTCCTCCAATAACAGCAATTGGGTGGCCTAGGACTTCACTGGCATGTTGTAAAAACAGTCGGGAATCTTTAGCCTGACGCAGGGTATTCGTACCAACAGCCGCCACACTTCCCTGGGGTAAATTACGTACCCGTTCACCAAAACGATCAAGACAGGAGAGGGCACGTGTGCGGGCTTCTTGAGATAATCTGCCATTGTTATCAAGGCCATCACCAAGACGTACCATTTCCTTTAATTTATCAAGGATGTGGATATGACCGTCTTCAATGCGGGCAACAACCATGTGAAAACTGTTGGAACCCAAGTCGATGGCGGCTAAATGCTGTTGCGGCTGCTGTTGATTCTTCATCGGTCACCCGAGACTGTATGGAGAAGTATTTTTTAAAAAGCTATTTGCTCCTGTTATGCCCGGCATTTTCCTTGGCAAAGCATCGCATGGTTCTTGAGGAGAGCAAGAGAAAGATGGGTTGTCTTGCTCTCCTCAATTTCGTATTTGGGAACTACCTTTTTTCATCCAACAAAGCTCTAATTATTCTTGCAAGATTGTTACTGTCTACAGGTTTGGTGAGATATCTTTTGATCCCTATACCCAGTGCGCTCTCCTCAGAAATAGTTGTGCTATAGCCGGTGCAAAGAATAATTGGCATATCAGGCCGGAGAGTCAATACCTCTTCAGCAAGTTTGGCCCCTGTCAGATCGGGCATCGTCTGATCGGTTATGAGCAGATCAAAACTCTGGGGATCAGCCTGTAATGCTGCCAGGGCCTCTTTGCTGCTGGTTTTTACCGTAACTCTGTAACCAAGGTTGGAAAGTGCAGCCTCATGGAGAGCAACAATTATCGTTTCATCGTCAACGGTCAAAATTCTCTCAATACCGGTTGATAACGAGGTTACTTCTTCTATGGCAACTGGCGTTTTGATCTCTTCAGTAATCATCTGTAAGTAGACATGAAAGGTCGCTCCTTTGCCAAGGGCACTCTCAACTGTAACTATTCCTCCGTAGGCCTGAACGAGACCAAGAACAACGGAAAGGCCTAAGCCTGTACCTTTTCCTGTTTCTTTGGTGGTAAAGTAGGGTTCAAATATTCGTTGTTGTGTTTGTTGATCCATACCGCAGCCGGTATCACTCACAGTAAGTTCAATAAACGGACCGGGTAACACTTTTGGGTGGCCTGATACATCGTCAGCATTGAGTTCTTTACGTGCCAATGTGACCTTTAAGGTGCCGGTCTCGTCTTTCATAGCATGAAGAGCATTGGTGCAGAGATTGACAATAATTTGCTGAATCTCTGTCTGATCAGCCAGAACAAATCCGCTTTCTGGATCAATATCCTCTGTTATCTCTATGGTAGCTGGAAAAGATGCTCTTATGAGATCAAGAGACTCCCTGACTATCAGATACGGATCGAGGACCTCGTGTTTGTAAGTTCCTTTGTGACTGAAAGTCAGGATCCGCTTGACAAGTTCTGTTGCCCTTTGAGATGCTTGTAACACCTGTGCAAGCTTAGCAGCAATGCTGCTATTGTGGCTCTTGTCATCTTCCAAATCCGCTTTTGCAAGTTCAGTAAAGCCGATGATTGCTGAGAGAATATTGTTGAAATCATGGGCGATACCACCGGCAAGGGTACCGATGGCTTCCATCTTATGTGCCTGAAAAAGCTCTTCCTCAAGTCGTTTCTGTTCTGTGATGTCTATGGCAAACTGGATCTTGACCAGGGAGTTATCTACCCAGCGTAGAAGGTGATCATGCCTTGAATACCAACGGTTGTTTAAGGTGTTGAAGTGTTCCCAGACGTATGTTTTGTCGGCAAGGGCCTCATTGTGGACAAGTTGGGCATTAGGGCAGAAATCACATGGGCCATTCATTCCCTTTTGGAGAACCTGCCAGCAAGGTGAACCGGTGACATCACCATAAAGTTTTTTACCGAATTTGTTGATATATAAAATCTCATAGTTCTCAATATCGACAACATAGATTATTGTGTCCGTGCTATCGAGGATGGTCAGCATTCTGTTGTGGGCGTCTTCCTGTCTGGATAGGGTGTCCTTGAGATCATTTTCCTGTTTTTTGAGTTTCCTGTTGGCATTCTTCAGTGAAAGATGGGAGAGACAATTAGAAAAGGCACCGGAAATTAAGCCTGTGATAATTTCCAGTATCGTCAGATCTGCATCCACATTGAAATTGTCAGGGGGGTGGGTGACGAGGATGATTCCTGACCTTTTTTCCCCAGGCTCCGAAACGCCAATTATTGGGACCGCCAGTAAGATGTTTTCCCGGGCCAGCATCGTTGTGTCAGTATTCACATGTTGATCAAGAGTTGATCTGTCAAGGTGCTGTGGGCTGTGAATTTGCTTCCAAAGGTGGGTGATCAGAGTATTTTCCGAGTTTAAGTACACATTTTCAGTCGAAATATCGTTCTTAGAAGCCAGCAACTCAGGTTGGCCTTTGTCATTTTCCCAAAATATGGCAACTGTTTTGTATTCCAGGATTGAAGATGTTAATCTTACTGCCGTCTTACCGACATCAGTGAGGGTAGAGAGGGGAATTCGTGCAAAGGTATTGCTGTAGTAATTGAGCATCTGGACCAAATGATCAATACGGTCTTTACGCGATGATAATCTGGATGTTGTCGGTTGGATTGTATCAGCCATTATTTGCAAGAGATTGTAAAAGCTTCTTGGCCTCCCGCCTGGTTTGCTGAACACCATACACTGTGACCCCAGGGGCAGCGATAAGACATGGGACACCGCAGGCGTGGACCGCTGCTGTTAATCTTGTCCCTTCGTCGCTCTCAATCGAAACAATCCGGAGATCCATAGCGATTTCTTCTGTAATTTCGCCCCAGAAACTTGAGGCGGTCAGTGAAAAGGGTCACCATTCGGCGGTCAACAGGGTTGGATAATGGATGGTATCTCTCATGGGCATATCGGCAAAACCTTGTGGTTTATTGCGCAACAGTGCAATCAGTTCCTTATCAAGGGGATAGGGGCGGATTCCATCCGCCGTCAGGTAAGCCCTTCAGTAAAAACCTGGATGAGAAACAGCTTGTTTTTGATATTCCTTCCCGTCAATCAGAATGGTTGGTGAGCCATAAAGACCCATCTCTATTGCTTTTTCAAGTGAAGGCACGATAATGGTCGTAATTTCTGCATCAATATTTTCTGCAGCAATCAGATTTGCCATATGGCGACTTAACTCAATTGCAGTCTGACAACCCTTAAAAGTAAGCAACTCTATTTTTTTCATAGTCTTGTTCCTTTGTTAACGAAAATCACTCAATATCCTGCTCGGCATGGCACTATGAGTGTTTAAGGATATTCTTAATCTATGAATATCATATCTCAGTTTGAAATTTCAAAAGGATTCTCTCTTAACGAAAAGGATGTGATGTTCTCTCCTCATCTTGCTTCGATCTTCTCCAGACGAACGTTAATGCCTTCTCCAATTTTTTCTCGTGAACTTATCATGTAAGCAAGATTTTGATTTAAGATTATTTCTGATGACAAAACAACAATTGTTGATGAAGGATTCCGCTTTCAGAATCTGAATATACTCAGCACTGGCTCACCCATTGGCTGCCAATGGCTAAAAAAGGGATTTTCCAAACCAAATGTTCAAAAAAATAAAATGTTGACTTGGCTATCTTCTGTTTGAGCTACTGTGAGAAAGACTCGGTGCGCTCAAAGAGCGTTCCCTGACGGGCCTGAGAAGAGGATTGATCGAAGACAGTTGGGGACAACCACTTTGCATGAGCAGTTTTGTCTGTTCCTGCCAGTATGGGTGCTAAGGTCTTCCTCTTATTTTAAGGTAGCTCCTAAATTTTTACGGGATCAGCTGCTTCCAGATCAGTAACAGCGGCTCGCAGGGCACCAAAACCGAATTTTGGCAGATTGTTCTCTGATATTTCCATAATAACCGCATCCTTATCAAGCATTTCTTTCTGAAAATCAAGTTGTGACATGTCGATAGGACTATTGGTGGATGCTGGCCAGGAGAAACGACGTTTCGAGTAATAGAGGAGCTCGCAGTTTTCGAAAAGGTGCTGCTCTTCTAGTATAGTTATCAAGGTATGGGCAAAACTGTCTCCTATCATCATGAGACGGGGAAGGTTCCCCCTCTCATGACGGACAAATTTGGGATGTATCTGTTCCTGATTGGTTCCACCCGAAAACCAGCGATTCAAGACCATTTCCAAATCATTATCGGTTCCGTGAGGTTCAGAATCCGTGGTATACGAAGTGACCTCAACGTTATCAAAATCCTTTCCTCTCTGCTTTGCTATATTGTCCAAGGCCAAATGAATTATTTTTCCAGCTCCATAATAATTCCAATGGGTACCGCCCCGGGCAAAAAGCCATGGGGCGCCTTCTTCTTTCCATTTCCTGAATAGCTCATGGCCGTCAAGGTAATTAATCTGGTACTTATCAAGAAGAGGGCGGATTTGCTGGTAGGCACTCACTTTCTCCTCTCTTCCTTCACTGTCAGAATGTTGAGGAAGATATTCAGGGTAGATTTCCGCCTTGCTTGGGGCAATAATCAGCAGGAACGGAACACCATGCAATTCAAGAAGTTGCTGGAGTCGGAAAACTCCCCAGGTATAGCTGCGCAGATACTCTTCGTTATAAAAGCGTGGGTTAGTGTACTCAGTTACATACACTTCTTCAAAAAGGACATCTTTCTGACCAATACAGACCCTTGTCCCCTTACTCTGGTTAATCCTGCCGAACAGTGAGAGATTAATCTGGTTGGCTGTCCGTATCATCCAGGGCCGCATACCAATGTGCAAATCATTCCAGGTCTCAAATTCCTGCTGCCATTTTCTGTCGAACCATTCATCGAATCGAAAAATCGGTCTTTTTACCTCTTCTTCCTCCCCCCCAAGTGCTTTGATTGCCAACAGTCCAGTCACCTGCTGAAGAAGCGGTAAAAAAAGGAATGCAAAAAAGAGGGCGATGACCAGTAGGCGCCATTGTTTTTTCATCAATCTAAAACCTGAAGTAAATAAAGGGGTTGTAGTTTGCAATGGAAAGCTCGGAAACGGCAATGACGAACACAATAAGGCTTGCCACTCCAATACCAAGGGGGGCAATACCCGACTGGATCTCTGTTTCTCCGGTTGTCAGTCCCTTGAGAAACGAGGGGATTGGGACAACGCTGATACCTATGCCAACCAACAGCATCACCACTTGGCTGCTATCAATGATCATCTCCATGGGAACAGGCAATACGCCCGTTAACGGCTCTGTCAGCAGGAACATTCGCTGAACAAAAAACCAGGCGTCCCTTAAATTTTCAGATCTGAACAATACCCAACTCACCATCAGCAAAACAAATGTTGTAAACTGGGCCAGGAAAGGAGGAAGCCTCATTGTATTCCAGTGACTCTTGAGCTTATCAAAACTGAGGAAGAATCCGTGGAACGCGCCCCAAACAATAAAATTCCACGAGGCTCCGTGCCAAAATCCAGACAGAAGAAAAACTATCCATAAATTGAGATACAAGCGAAAGGTCCCTTTACGATTTCCCCCTAAAGGAATATAAAGATACTCCCGCATCCAGTTAGAAAGCGAAATATGCCAGCGTCTCCAGAATTGGGTAAAATTCCTGGCACGATATGGTTGGTTGAAATTTTCAAGGTAGTCAAATCCGAACATCCTTCCCAAACCAATTGCCATGTCAGAATATCCTGAGAAATCAAAATATATCTGAATGGTATAGCACAAAGCCCCTAACCAGGCGACTTGGGGAGAGAGCTCTGCTCCTGGAATTGCAAAAACAGCATCCGCCACCTTGCCGACACCATTGGCAATAAGCACCTTTTTGGCCAACCCAAAAGAAAAACGACATATGCCGCTATGGAGCCTCTCAATGGAATAATTCCGACTCACTAACTGTTTGGCGACATCATGATAACGAATTATAGGGCCTGCAATTAATTGTGGGAAAAGAGATACATACATGGCATAGGAAAGGAATGACGTTGCAGGGCGAGCAGTATTTCGGTAGACATCGATCAGATAGGAAATTTTCTGAAAAGTAAAAAATGAAATACCTATGGGTAAGGCAATATCCAGCCATCCTGGGGATCCTTTTCCTGCCAGTGCTAACAGGCCATTGACTTGTTCGACAAAAAAATTGGCATATTTAAAATAGAACAGCAACCCTATATTGAATACAAGGCCAACCGCGAGAAGTATTTTTCTCTCCTTTCTTTGGTCGGTACCTGCCATTCTCTGAGCCAGGAAATAATCTGCTCCACTGGAGGCTAAGAGGACAAAGAGGAACTTAGGCGCTCCCCAACTGTAGAAGAAACAACTGGCAATTAAAAGGACACTGTTTCGCCAGGATTTTGGAACTACTCCATAGAGAACCAGAGTTCCTGGCAAAAACAAAAAAATAAAGGTGAGGGAACTGAATACCATAGGATAAGCAATTATTGCTTTTCGAGTCAGCGATTGAACGAAGTGATAGGGAAATAAGGTGATAGGAAAGCGCTTTATTAGATACAGCGCCAGGGGTAACTATTCAGCAGATGCCCAATAATTGGCCAAACAATCGCTCTGGAGCTATTCTCCACGGCAATCAGTATCAACCAGATCTCTCTTGTTCCTTCTGCTGGATGAAATCAACACCGCCTCACAATGGCTGTCATCATTCATATCAGCACCCCATCTGAGCCGAATCGATGAATTACTTTACAAGACAACGAGTTAAAAGACAACGTTGAAAGAACCTTGCCTCGGAGCCACCCATAAGTATCATAATAGGGTGAGGCACCATGAATCAATGAAGTAGAAAATAGGCTTGTGTAAACAAAAACAAGTAAGATATATGTTTTCATTGTGTCCCCTCAAGCACTTAGTTAAAAATAAGAAATTTGGGCTATCCCTCTCGAACGCTACCAGACTAACCATCAAAACAAAAAAAGCCGAACCTTATGTTAAGGCAGCCCGGCTGTCATTGTTGACCCGTGGCTATCCGCACCTACCTTTAGGGTAGGTAAGGCTTTAACGTATTCAATATTCATTGGTGGTGCAGTGATACGTTAGGGTTCTGCCTCCAGTCAATGACACATCGTGACACATTGCTACGTTACTATAGGATTGAAAACTTATCAGACAACTATCAAGTCCCGACTGTTGATGATGCTCCCTGCTTTCTTGGTACGTTTTAAAAACGTTATCAGTGAGTCGCTTTTTCTTGCTGGAATATTGTTGTTTTTATTTGTTTGATAGGGGGATTTTCAGTTCATGAGAAGTTCTCATGTGTGAGGGAAAAGGTTTTTTCTCTGCGTTCCTTGACATAATCGTGTTCAAAACTGTTTAATAAAACAGTTGGCTTGATCGAAAAGGAGACTGACTGTTTTTTACAAACAGAATTCAGTTCCAAGAAGGAGTAAGTTTTACAGCTGTCCACAGCCAATACGGCACTTTGGAGCATTGACGAAAAAAACTCATTTTTTCTGTTGTGTCTTTCATTTCAGTTTTCGGTGTGTCTTGCTCCTGGTGTCAGCCAACGTAGCTTTGTGAATAAAAGATAAACTCCAGCGGGGCTATGGAGGATACAGACCATTCCCTTCAGTTATATTGGTGCAACTCTGTTGCTGATGGTCACCGGGCTTCAGCAGGAAACGCGCTCTTTCTTCCTTCCTTTCCCGAACTGCTCAGAGTCAGGGGATCCATATCTGAAAAACTTGCGAGGTGGCCGGTAAAACCACTTGAACAACCTTGTATGGCTATTTCCGAAAGAATTATGGGGCGAAATTGGAGAACTCCCAATTTGAAAAGTTGCTTCTTTTGAGTAACTTCGCAGCTAAATGCTCAAAGGAGGGTTCCGAGAGCTTAAAAAAAATGACAATCAGTTCGTGGTCGATAGGAAATCAATCCATTTTCAAAGCTGAAAAAAAGTGTGCCGGGAAAAAATATGAAAAGCAGTACACAACAAAAAGTTCGTTTCAGGAAAAGTATTCTGGCTAAGATCAGTATCATCATTATGTTACTGTCCTTGGTTATGCTGACGGGCTTTGGTTTTTATAACTATTATACAACCCGATCAATGCTGCAAATCGAGATGGAGCATCTTCTTGATATCACGGTCGATCGGTTAGCACAAAACCTCGAATTTCCCCTCTGGAATTTAGATAAGGTAAAGGTTGCAGCTGCTTTTAATGCTGAGATGGTCGAAAAAAGGATATATGCAGCAATAGCGCGTGACGGCGACAGTACTGCTGTTTTTCAGGGGGAGAAAAGAGATGCTGATTGGCAACTCGTTGAAACAGAAGAGGAAATTGATGGGGAGTTTCTTGTCAGGCGCAAGGATGTTGTTAAAGACTCCCAAAAATTAGGTGTAGTGGAGGTGTATTTCACCTCCAAATTCATGCAGGAAGAACTCAAGAACAGGATGGCGAATCTGGCGACTACTGTGGCCATTTTAAGTATCGCTCTGCTGGCTGCTTTTTTCATCAGTATAAAAAAAATTCTCATTCAACCCATCAATCGGGTAATTGACGGATTGAGTGATATTGCCGAAGGTGAGGGCGATCTCACCAAGCGCCTTGAAGACAATCGTGAAGATGAAGTCGGCGAATTGGCCAGATGTTTCAACCTGTTTATCGGTAAACTCCAGGCGATGATCAAAGAAATTGCTCATAATGCTCATACGCTTGATGACGCCTCATCGAAGTTATCTGCAATATCTGGAGAAATGACGTTAGGTGCGGACCAAACCTCGGCGAAATCAAATACTGTAGCAGCTGCGGTTGCAGAGATGAGTACCCATATCGAGACCATGTCCGAACAAATGGAGGAGTCCTTCAATACTATCCGTTTTGTGGCATCTTCTTCAGAAAAAATGAGCAGCACCATTAATGCCATTGGCCAAACCTCAGAAAAGACCAAATCTATCATCGATCAGGCAGTGACGGAATTCAGTAAAGTCAAAAGTGTGTTGGACGAACTGGGCACAGCCGCTACCGACATTGATACAGTGACGGACGGTATCCGCGAAATATCCGAGCAGGTGAACCTCCTGTCTTTGAATGCAACCATCGAGGCGGCTAGAGCAGGTGAGGCAGGCAAGGGCTTTGCTGTGGTGGCACAGGAAATCAAGGAACTGGCAAAACAGACAGCGAAAGCCACAAACGAGGCAGATGACAGGCTGAAGTGGATTCAAAACAAGACGGCTGAAACTGCTGCCGAGATCGCTCAAATATCCCAGGTGATAAACGATGCCAGTCAGCACGTCACGGATATCGCTACAGCGGTTGAAAGGCAATCATTAACAACCACTGAAATCACCGATAAAGTGGCAGCGGCATTGCAAGGTGCTGCACAGGTGAATACAGCAGTGAAACACTGTGTCGGATCGATTGAGGCGATCGATGGTGAAATTGGTGTTGTCAATAAATCTGCTGGTGAAATGTCCGGGCGGAGCTCCCA
>Ga0180007_10001908_pt1 | contig 26174 bp, 26 predicted proteins | sample MM_PC_MetaG_FD_121122 | JGI IMG/M metagenome (GOLD analysis project Ga0180007, IMG submission 121122) | Groundwater microbial communities from the Aspo Hard Rock Laboratory (HRL) deep subsurface site, Sweden - MM_PC_MetaG | ecosystem: Environmental > Aquatic > Deep subsurface > Groundwater... | reverse complement strand
TCCGTATATTAAAACAAATCCGTCATCAGCCTTCGCTCCTCCGCTACGCTACGAAGCTACGGCCGACGAGAGGATGCTGTTATAGATAGAACTATTTTTCGGCTATAAAAAACAAATCCGTCACCAGAACGAATCTTTGCGGCGGAAGTGTTTTATCATCAGAATCAAAAAGTAAACTCTAATCAACTGACGACATAACTAGTATAGCAAACTTGACCCTAAATCTCAATACTTCAAAATATTAAGTACCATTTATTGGCTTATTTAAGCCATAAAAATCTTTTTGACAATATTTCCCCAAAATCGATGATTTTAGGAAATCCAGAAAAAAATAGGTAAAAAAGCTGAAAATCGAAAAAGACCTCATCCCGCTGTGGAATGAGGTCGGTTCTTGTTGGCAGATATATCGACGATGTCAGCACGCCTGACTGGGCATTTGACTCGCCGCGTCCAGTTTTTTCCACATGTGCCGCAGACTTTCCTTGGCGAATTGGTTGACGTCCGGATCCGAATTGAAGGCTTCGACCGACACATACCCTTGGTAATTGATGTCGAGCAGTGCCCTGAAGATCTTCGCAAAGTCCAGATCGCCGTATCCGGGAGCTTGCAGGTTTGATTCGTTGGCATGGAAGTGAGCAAGCAAATTCCCATACTTACGAATCAAAGTAGCAACACTAGCTGTTTCCTTCTCGCCGAGTTCAATGGCCTTGCAGTCCAACAGCAGCTGGACATATTTCGAATCAACTGTAGTGGCAAGTATCGAAGCTTCTTCAGCCGTAGTCACGAAGTCATTCTCGCATTCCGCCAGCGGCTCAAGTGCAAGTGTTACACCGGTTTGCTCCAAAGTCGGAACAACCCTCCTCAGCGTTTCTACCACATTAGAGAAAGCATCTCTGACATCCGCACCACGCAAGTCACGATTGGGTGGCGAGCCCAAGACCATAACCTTGCCACCGATGTCTGCGCAGAACTTCGCAAGATCCTGCAGGTAGATGGCCGTCCGCAAACGAGTTTCACTACTACTGCTCGTCACGTGGAACTGCTGCGCAGAATTCTTGATCTTGGCGAAGAGCCAATGAAGGCCAATGATTTCGATCCCCGCATTCGAAGCTGTCTTCGCAATCCCCCTGCGTTTCGCTGCCGAAACCCCCCTGATGTCTCCATCACCTTCGTTGACAGAGAACGGAGTCAGCTCCGCTGCAGTGTAGCCGCAATCCTTTGCAAGATGATCGAAAATCCTTCGCAACTTCCAGCCTTCGAATAGTTCAGTACAACATGCAAACTTCATCGTACCACTCCTTTTCTCAAAACCCGGGTTTCTGAAACAGAGCTTTATGCTCCAACAATCTAAACATCGGCTATTGCCGTTACTGCCAAAAGAACAATCCCAAATCTAGTCTTAAAAAAAGACCATATCCAGAGAACCATCCTACAACCTACAAGCTAATTCACCCTCCAATCGCCGCCACCGCTCTAACCCCACTCTCCGTCAAATGAATATGCTTCTTATCAATCTGAATTAAACCGGTCTGAGCCAGATCATTTAGCTGCTTGGTAACAGTTTCCCGTGTCAGCCCTGTCATATTTCCAAGCTTTTCATGAGTGATCTTTGTCGGACGTCTGAGGATTTCAGGAAGAATACTCCCGGAATCTTTTTGATTAAGAAGTTTTACGGTTGCCAGAATTCTGTCCTTTGCCTGCAGAGCAGAAAGAGCTCTTATTTGTGACTCGTACTGAGCAAGACGTTTATTTAAAACTTTTAACGCACGGAAAGCAACCTCCGGCCTCTTCTGCAATATCTGCAAAAAGTAATCGTGCGGCAAAGTGCAAAGGTAACCCTTCTGCGTAAACTCCGCATAATGCTTATCGTGCGACTCGGGATCAAATCCAATGTTTCCGAATACCGCACCGGGTTTGAGTATATCCAGTATCACATGTTTGCCATCCACTGACTTATAAAGCGTCACCTCTCCCTCTTTTAATATATAAACATTCTCTACTGAATCTTGCGGAGTATAAATGAACTCTTTATTTTCATATTCCCTGTCAAAAACTCCCTGAACCATCTCGTGCATTTCTTCTTCACTAATTCCTGCGAATAGTTCGATGCTTTGGAGGTACCAAAGAGGTGGGCGTGGCATAGTAAAATGAGTGTAGGAGTTTGGCATAGTAATAGGAAGGTAATTAGACGTTTCTTTTGTGCCTCTTTCTTACAAAGAAAGCTATAACGAGTCCAAAACCGGTGAGTAAAGAGATTCTAAACATGCGTGTATTTTGATCAGATAGTGATTTGAGTTCTGTAAGGTTGATTACAATTTTCCCTCCACCTCCTCTCCCCCTGGCCCCCTCTCCACGGGAGAGGGGGAACTCCGCTATTGGAGAGAACAAACTTTAGATTCTCCAGTAGCGGAGCTCCCCTCCTCCTTAGGAGGAGGGGCCGGGGGTGGAGGGGCTACTTTGGAGAGGGGCCGGGGGTGAGGTAATATAATGCAAACAACAACAGCATCCATCTAAACCGAAGGTCATTAAACAAAACCGCCAACCAGCCTTCGCTCGCTGCGGCGAGACTACGGCCGGCGGGAGATGTAATTAATCCACAAACATAATTTATATGCTGTTATTAAACAAAACCGCCAACCAGCCTTCGCCTATGGGCTACGGCCGGCGGGAGATGTAATTAATCCACAAACATAATTTATATGCTGTTATTAAACAAAACCGCCAACCAAATAAATTCGGAAGACGGTCCTGTAGCGTCACCGGATGAAATAAAGCAAGCTCCATAACAACCAATGACATTACTAGTATAGCAAACTTTACGTGTTTTTGGAACCCCAAAATTTGTATTCCATTAGCCATTTAAATGCAGATTTTTGACCTCGTGATCAACTAATCGCAAACATTTGTTGAAGATCAAAGGCCAGACGGATTCACTCCGTCTGGCCTTTTGCTTACCTACAAGTTACCTCCTTCAACCTAATACAAGTCCCCTTTTCATAAAACCCACTCATTGCTATAGTGACTCCCTTCATTTCCTCTCCCACTCAATGAAATACCAATCAAAAGAACAAGTCATGGATGCAATCGGTCGCGAGAATGTGCAGTTTATTCGGCTGCAGTTTACAGATACTTGCGGAGCACTAAAGGCTGTAACCATTCCCGCAAGTAAAATGGCAGACGCAATAGACCACAATGTTTGGTTTGATGGATCTTCCATAGAAGGATTCACCAGAATTTGCGAAAGTGATATGTTCCTCAAGCTTGATCTTAGTACTTTTGCAATTATCCCTTGGACAGTTGGAAATGGGATAGTTGTTGCAAGATGTATATGCAATGTGTTTCTTCCTGACGGGCAACCATTCGCAGGAGATCCCCGTCATATTCTTGCTACACAAATAGAACGTGCAACCCGAATGGGATTTGATTACTACGTTGGACCGGAATTGGAATTTTTCTTGTTCGAAAAAGGTGAAAATGGAGAACTTATGCCACTGCCTCACGACACGGCAGGCTACTTTGATCAAACATCAGACAAAGCTGCACAAATCAGAAAAGAAATTGCATTGGCACTGGATAAATTTGGTCTGGATGTGGAAGCACTTCATCATGAGGTTGCGGCAGCACAACACGAGATCGATTTTAAGTACGCAGATGCGCTATCAACTGCCGATGCTACGATGACAATGAAGTTTACAATCAAAGCCATCGCAGAACAGCACGGACTTTATGGAACTTTTATGCCCAAACCGATTGCCGGAATAAACGGATCCGGAATGCACGTTCATCAGAGTCTTTTCAGGGAAGATACTCCCCTCTTCTTCGATGCAAACGATCCTTATAAGTTGTCACAAGTAGCAAAACAATTCTTAGCCGGTCAGTTGGCACACATAAAAGCGATATGTGCGATAACAAATCCTCTGGTTAATTCATACAAACGACTTGTAGCAGGATACGAAGCACCTGTTTACATAGCTTGGGGGCAGAAGAATCGTTCAACTTTGATTCGCGTTCCCAGATATACACCGGGACGCGAAAAAGCAACACGCTTCGAGCTACGATGTCCTGACCCAAGTACAAATCCATATCTTGCATTCGCAGTAATGCTCGCAGCGGGGCTGGATGGAATAGAAAGACAAATGGAAGTACCAACTGCCGTTGAAGAAAACCTTTATGAACTTACCGTAGCAGAAGCTCGTGCCAAGGGATTTGACGTTTTGCCTCAGTCACTGGATGAATCACTAGGCTTTCTGGAGAAGGATACTGTTATTCGCGGTGCGCTCGGTGAACATACATACAACGCATTCACAAGAGCAAAGAAATCGGAGTGTGAACAATACAGAGTTCAAGTGAGTGAGTGGGAGATGGATGCTTACTTTGGGAAATACTAGGCGACAGTTGACATTTGACTTTTGACAATTGACCTTCGACTTTCGACTTTCAATAAATCACATACTCTGGCGTGGCTATGAAGCATTATTCACAAATTATTATAGAATTGACATTGGTATTATTTTGATATGGAATTGGTGTAATAATATATTCCCTTATCAAAAGCAAACTGTTCTGCCTTGCAATAGTTTTGCTGAGTGGTGTATGCTCTTCCACCCATGGCAAATGACACCTCACAACAACCGGCTACTAAACAGGATATTACTGAGGCAATCGGAAATCTTCATCAATACATGGTTAAATGGAAAGATGAGAATCTGGTAAGTAATAAGAAATGGAAAGATGAAATCATTAATGCGACTGATGAAAAGATATTAAAGTCAGAAAACAGGATAATTCGCATACTCAAAAGATATTTTGATACCAATATTGAGCTTGCACTTGAACGTCAGGAAACAAGCTTGATACATAAGTTTAATGTTATCGCCGAAAACCTTCATCATAATGCAGTGGGTGCCAACAAAGATGAAATCGAAACGCTAAAAGATACACACAAAACTCATGACCTACGAATAACAAGATTGGAAAAACACACCAACCTCATTGCAGCCTGACCTACTGTCGAAAGTCGAATGTCGATTGCGTAAAGCAACGTGGTTGCCACGCAACTTTACGTTGTCGATTGTAAACTATCAATTATTGACATAAACCGTCTGCGTCGGGAACGCCATCTCTATCCCCTCTTTTGCAAACGCTTCCATGATTTTCAGATTCATCTCCTGTTGAGATTCCATATAATCAACATACTCGCTGGAAGTTGTGTAGTAAACAATCTCGTAATTCAGACTAAAGTCACCAAATTCAAAGAAATGCGCCCGATCAAACTCTGTCTTTTTCAAAGGATCAATGCTGTCCTTAATTATCTGAGGAATCTTTTTTAGTTTTTCCGTCGGAGTTGCATATGTAACACCGATATTAAACACAACCCGTCTCTTTTTCATTCTCTTAAAATTCTGCACTCTTGCCGTAGTTAATTCGCTATTCGAAATAACAATTTCCTCACCCTGTACCGATTCTATTCTGGTTGTTTTTACTCCAATGTGTTTGACCTTACCTTTGTCCGTGCCAACTACAATAAAATCTCCTTCCTGAAACGGCTTGTCTATTGCAATCGAGAGCGAACTGAACATATCACTAAGGACACTTTGTAGAGCAAGTGAAATTGCCAAGCCTCCAATACCTAAGCCCGCGATAAGTGATGTGATATTGAATCCAAGGTTGCTTAAGATCAAAAGCAAACCAACTGACCATAGAATTATTTTGATAAAGATAGAAAAAACTCCTGACACCCTTTTTTCTTCTTCCTCAGACAATCCTTGTTGCTTTGCCTTCATGCTTTTTACGATGAAGAAGTGTATTACTCTTTCGATGAGTTTGATAACTTCGTAGATTACCGCGAATAGGAATATTCCCTTAAGCAACACATTGATCACCGGAGTTAATGAGAGCGACTGAACGGATGAGTACAAAGCAATCGCCACATAAAACAGTTCCCCAACTCCTTCCAAGACATCCAGAATCACATCATCCAACTTCATACTTGTCTTGCTGGCAATTGTACGTACTTTTTTTAGTAGAAACTTCCATATGATTGTAAGTGCAATATAGACCACAACAAACGTAGCTGTGGCAATCAGAAGATCCTGAATGGTATTTGAGCCGATGCTTTTGGTTAGAATATCTGAGTAGTTTTCCATATGGAAATATTGTAACGCAATCTAATGCAACCGACCAGTTTTTAGTACTATACTGGTAGTCCATGAAACACGCCCTCCTTTGCACCGAACAAGGTATCCCGCAAGGAACCTCAAATGTCGACTACGCACACGCTGCGCCGGGCAAGCTGCATAGAGCTTTTTCCATATTTATATTCAGAAATAATTATACTGAATTACTTATCCAAAAGAGGACTGACGGAAAGCGATTTGGAGGACTCTGGGCAAATACCTGCTGTTCCCATCTGCAGGAAAACGAAGATTTGATCGCAGCAGCAGAGAAAAGGCTCAAGGAAGAGTGCGGATTCACCTGTCCACTCACTGAACACTCCTCCTTTATATATAGAGCGAACGATCCAACTGGAGATGCTGTTGAATATGAGTTTGATTCGATATTAATAGGTGACTTCACAAACCCTAACCTTAATCCTGATCCCACCGAGATTTCCGAACTGAAATGGATCAACATCGATAAGCTTACAAACGAAATCGAAAACAATCCTGAGAAATTTGCACCATGGCTTCCAATAGCACTTGATCGGATCTTGAGTATAGAAATTTGATAAGATATCGACCGGATTCCGGATTCCGGATTCCGAATCTACGCTTCGCATAACAATATGGATAAACCTTCAAGCTTACATCTCGCAATCATCCCTGACGGAAATAGACGTTGGGCGAAGAATCGCAGCCTCCACCCCTGGAAAGGACACGAACAAGCAATAGAAAACTTCCGATCTATAACAGAGTGGTGCAGAAACGATCCGCGTGTGAACATTCTGACTGTCTGGTGCTTCTCTACAGAAAACTGGAAGCGTGATCCAAAGGAAATAGAGATGCTTATGAAGATGTTGGAGGATTATTTAAGAAAGGAGCAGGAAGGTTTTATCGAAAAGAAGACAAAGTCCCTTCATTCCGGAAGAAAAGATAGGATCCCCTCTTCTCTTGCGCAGTTAATTGAGGAAGTTGAAAAGAAAACTGCTGACCAGTCCGAATTTACTCTGCACTTGGCTGTTGATTACGGTGGGAAGGATGAGATCATACGTGCAATCAATAAAATATCCGTAACGGAAGATTGCGATCTTCCGCTGCGATCAGAAAATGGTATTCGTGAGCATCTCGACCATCCGGAATTGTCTGATATTGATTTGATCATCCGAACTTCCGGTGAACAAAGAACCAGCAACTTCTTCCTTTGGCAAACTGTTCACTCCGAATGGGTTTTTAATAACAAGTTGTTCCCTGATTTTGAAGTTAGTGACCTAGAATCTGCAGTTGATGACTTCGCAAATCGTACACGTCGCTTTGGTTCATGAAAAACATAGGTTCAGCTCCGGGAAAAATAATTCTTACCGGTGAGTACGCCGTAGTTTTCGGATTCCGTGGTATCGCAATCCCCTCTCCTCTGAAAATGGAAGTTGAGTTTGAAGAAAACAGATCGATCGAAGGGATTGAAGTTGAGTGGGAAGGTATTAAAGGTGACGAAACAGCCTTCGCCCAGCCGTCGCTCTCCGAGCTATGGCCGGCAGGCAAGGCTACGGCTGTCCAGGGTTGGAATTCTAATTTAATAGAGATACTAAATTCAATTCAGCAATTCAAAGGAAAGATTTTTAATGGAAAACTGACTATCAAAAACTCAATCCCACTCGGAAAAGGTATGGGATCTTCAACTTCACTCGTAATTGCTGTGGCCAGATGCATGCTTGGTGGTGAATGCCGATCCGAAGCACTTGCGATCGAGAATAAACTGTCACCAAACAACAGTGGAATCGATTTCAATGTGATTTGGGAAGGTTGTCCCATACTGTTTAAGAAAGATGAAAAACATCAATTAATTGATATACCCAAAGACTTTCTGAGTGATGCAATATTAATTGATACCGGCACACCAAATGAGTCAACAAAGGAGTTGGTAGCATGGGTAACCGACCGTCGTGGTCGTAGCGGAAGATCGTTATCTTCCGATAATGTTTATGAGGCATTGGAAATGATCGGAAATTGTACAGAGCGCCTCATTAATAATGATGATTTTTCAAAGATTATTGCTGATAATTATCGCGCCCAACTCACCCTCGGCATCGTCCCTCCTCAGGTTCAGGAATTAATCGAAGAAATTGAACAGGCAGGAGGAGCCGCAAAGGTTATGGGGGCGGGCGGGAGAACGGGTGGGGGTGGGATGGTGTTGGCTCTACACAAAAATCTGAAGAATATTGAAGAAATAGCTGCACAATATCATCTACAATCACTCACACTTAACTAAGTCATTTTCCACTTTCCACTTTCCACTTTCCATTTTCCATTCCCATGACAACCGCCTCCTCCTCCCCCAATTCCGCATTCATTAAATACTGGGGCAACCGAAATAATCCCCTCAGGCTTCCTGTGGCAGATTCATTCTCTATGTCACTCGACGGTCCTACCGTAGAAATAGATATAGAACACTCAGATGCTTTAAAAGTCATATCATTTAATCCTGATGGAACGCAGCTTGAGCTGGGCGAGAAACATGTGAACAGATTTGGAAAGACTTTGGATATGACAAAGGAGTATTTAACAAAGTTGGGAGCACCAGATGCAATTCCTGCTTCCGTTTCCATCACCGTAAGATCTAATATCCCACCTGCTGTGGGACTTGCCTCTTCCGCAGCAGTTTTTAGCTGCCTTGCAAAGGCAATACAGGGTTTGGTTGCTCCGGTGATTGAACTTACTAATGATCAGACGAGTGTAATAGGTCGATTGGGATCCGGTTCTGCAGGAAGAAGTGTACATGGAGGCTTTGTTGCATTGGTTGCGGGTGAAGGTGAAGAGATCGACAGCTCTTATGGCAAACAATTCGCAGACCAGAACCATTGGACACTCCATGACATCATAGTTGTACCCACAATGCTGGAGAAAAAGGTCGGATCAACCGAAGGGCATGCCACTGCACAAACCAGTCCCGGCTATAATGATCGAGTTGAAGCAATAATGAGCCGCAGACAACAGGAATGTATAGATGCAGTTCTTAAAAAGGACTTCGAAAAGCTTACCGCAGTGTGCGAAGAAGATGTTCTGGACATGCATCATGTGATGCAGACCTCCAATCCCCCACTTAACTACCTGACTGACGACACTCATAGGATCACAAACGGAATAATTGAGCTTAGAATCTCCGAACACCTTCCTGTGTTCTACACAATGGATGCCGGCCCTACAGTTCAGCTGATATGTACCGACGAATCCGTTGATCGTGTTCGGGAATTTGCCTACGCACAAGAAGGATGCAAGGTTTTTGAGGCGAAGACGGGGGGTGGGGCGAGGATTGTTAGAGAGGTGGCATTATCTGCTTGATATTGCACCCTTGTCTGAACCATGATTAATAGGATTATCAGCCTACGCCTCTGGGCTACGGTTGACAGGAAGGATTACCTTGATTTCACAATCAGAGCTTTTTTAAGCAAAAATCCACACTTAATGATCATGTAAATCCTTTAATCAAGAAAATCAAGGTTCAGACAATCACCACTTTTCACTATTCACTATTCACTTTTCACTCCACAATAGTCTCAATGGACCTCCGAAGCCTCCCTACATCATTAAACTCTTCCGATCGCTGTAACGAGCGTCGCAAAATCATCGAACGTGAGCTTGGAGCGGACCTTGGAGCACTGAAGATTGATCCAAATAAGCTCGGCAGTGCCGAAGAGAATAATTGCGAACAAATGTTCGGACATGTTCCGATTCCTGTAGGCCTGGCAGGCCCACTCAAAATTTATTTCAACGGTCGTAGCGGCGATTCGAAAATCGCCGATGAGAATGCCACAAATATTTTCCTCCCACTCGCAACAACAGAAGCTGCACTCGTCGCAAGTGTTAATCGCGGGTGCAAAGCTCTCACTTTATCAGGTGGAGTTACAACCAGATCTATATATCACGGCATGACCCGATCTCTCGCATTCCGGATTCCGGATTCCGGATTCCGAAACTTCATAGAAACAATTAACAAACTAAAACCTGAGTGGATGAAAATCGGCGAATCCACCAGCTCCCACCTCAAAATAATTAATTACTACATTGATGAATGTGATAACCATCTATTTGTAACAATCAACTGTGATACCGACGAGGCAATGGGTATGAACATGGTAACAATTGCCGCTCAGGCAATCGGAGAATGGATCGAGGCACATATTCCTGAGCTTGAATTTATAACAGTGGCCGGAAATGTGGACTCGGATAAAAAACCGAGCAAAAGAACTCATGATTTGGGAAGGGGTTACGAAGTTTTTGCTGAGGCTGAACTCTCTGAGGAAGTCATCAAGGACGTACTTCATACTACCCCCTACTCACTACTCACTACTGCCCAAGCTAAACTTGAATCAGGCTCTAAAGTTGCAGAATCAATAGGTTCAAATCTTCAAGCTGCAAATATTATCGCTGCACTCTACCTTGCAACGGGTCAGGATGCTGCGCACGTTGTCGAGGGATCGATGGCGGATACAACAATTACAGACGTAGCGGAAGATCGTTATCTTCCGCTCCGCATATCGGTCCGTTGCCCCGCCATCCTCGTCGGAGTCCGCGGAGGTGGAACTCAACTACCTGCACAATCTCAATGCCTTCAACTTCTTACAAAACCAATTAACCAATTAACCAATCAACCAATTAACCTACACTTAGCTGAGATCATTGGAGCCGCCGTCCTAGCAGGAGAAATATCGTTATTGGCTGCTCAAGCAACTCATACTTTGGCAAAGTCGCATAAATCACTTGCAAGAAATAGTAAAGAACTGGAAAGACCCCAGTTTTTTAAACCCAAATCCTGAGAATAGCTTAAAACCATGCGGAAAAGGGGCATAGTGTATTTTGACATAGTCCAAATGTCTACTTAACCCATTTTTCGCTATGCAACAATACCTCCATGATGCTCTTAGAAACAACCTTCGTCCTGTAATTAAGTATTGCACCAGGCCTCAGCAAAAAGCTGTAAGCGAGGTTGTTCGTGGTCTATTCACAGAAGCCACACCTGTCTTGAGGCATGTTGCGCAAGACAAAACAAAAACAGTTAAAAAGCAGGCTGAAAAATACAGCTATCACTTGGGAAACATTGATGTAACAGATGAAGTTGATGCCCTTGCATTGAGGAAAGTTAAATCTCAAGTGCGTAAGCACACAGTGATTGCCTATGATCTTTGTGATATCAACAAAGAGTTTTCAAAAAAGATTGAGAAGATGACAAATGTATTTGATGGAAGCAGGAGAAAGATAGCACCGGGATTTTTTCTGCATGGCGTTGGTATCAATGGCATTCTCTTAAAGTTTCAAGTGCACGATAATGAGGTACACACACTCAGCCAAATTCGATCAAAGATCGTTGGAAACATTTCAAAAGAACTCAAAAACAAGGGTATCTGGGTTTTTGATCGTGGCAATGACAGCAAGACATGGTACCGTGAACTCTGTCAGGTTCACGAAGCTGATTTTATCGCAAGAGTAAAAGAAAATCGTTATGTTGTCTTAAAAGAAACTGGGGATTATTTGCTTGTGAAAGATTTGGAACCGGGCATGTATGAAGTCCACTTTATGAATTATCACAACAACAAAGTGCACACAGATATCACCTATACACTCATCATCAATGAGCACTTGGAAGACAAAGAGCCCATCAGACTAATCAGCAACCTTGGCATTGATCAATTCACATCAGAAGAGTTTGTAACAATGTATCTGGAACGCTGGGGTATTGAGAATGTTTTCAAAAGAGCAAAGCAGAAGTTTTGTCTTGAAAAGATCAGAGTTCTGAGTTTTCGGAAGTTCAAGAACCTTGTGTCTCTCATTCAGCTTGCAACCATTATTGCTACTGTAACATTTGTTGCCATTCAGAAGTCCACACATGCAGTTATCGTTGCTGTTGTGAAACTTTACAAAAACTTCCTGTGGCATCGTTCACTTGAACAAAATCTCGACTCCTTCATTGCATTCATGCAGGCATCTTTGCCAAGACTTGTACATCGTATCAAACTTCCTTCTGACCAAATGAGCCTGTTTTCAAGGAAGTGTTTAAACAGAGTGGGGTAAAAACTGGGGTCTTTTCAGTAAAGAATAATTGACTTATGCCCTGTTTTATTGCAAGATACTGCACTCATATCCTCTTTTGGATATGCGTTCATTCCCATCAAAGGACAACGGATAAATCTCCGGAATCAAAAACCGGAAGATGAAGATATCCCAATCTAGTTGATCAAGTAACCGTCACCCGTCACACGTTTCGCGAAAGAAGGAAGAACCAATGAGAAAAGCTTTGCTGACCACATTGTCGTGGATTGTAGTCGTAGCACTCATCATGCTTGTTTGCCAATCGATCCGTCAACAGGATCGGAACACAAGTCAATTCCTGATGATGGATAAGTCAAACCGTGTTATTTCCGCCTCAAAAGAAAGGCACGAACAAAAAATCGCCCATATACTCGAGAGCCCACTAGACCCGGAATTGGACAAAGATACATGGAAGTATCTGAATTGGGAAAGGAAGGAATTGGATCTTATGATCCAGAAACACAACAACGAAATCTCTTGTTATGGTTATGACAAAGAAACACCGGCGAGCGAGTACAAACCGATTCCCAAAATCCCGGCCATTCAGTGGCCGGAAACTGCCCCACCGTGACCCAACCAACCGTTGTCCAATTCATGTTAATGGGAACCGATCCCGACGTCCACAGCGACGTCGGGGTTTTTGACATATTTGTCTGAACCCACTTGTCTGAACCATGATTAAAAGGATTATTTGATTACCTTGATTGCCTTAATCAGTATAATCAAGTTAATCCTTTAATCGTGTAAATCAAGGTTCAGACAAATGCACTCCTCAATAATCTCCTTCGGCCAATACATCCCCTCCAAACGAATCAAAACTGAGGAGATTGCACGGCAACATTCAAAGGATCCTGCTCCTTATATAAAAGGATTGGGAGTAACCGAGAAATCAGTCCCCAACCAAGGCGAAGATACTTTTACGATGGCGGTTGAGGCGGGTAGGCAAGCATTAAACTCCGTAGCGGAAGATCGATATCTTCCGCCCCTGCGATCCTCGCAAATTTCCGCTGTCTTCGTCGGCTCCGAAAGTCACCCGTACGCAGTTAAACCCACAAGCGGAATGGTAGCCTCCGCACTTGAGTGTCATCCCTTCTGTCATTGTGCTGACTTGGAGTTTGCATGCAAAGCCGGAACCGCAGCAATGCAAATTGTTGATAGCATGGTGAGGTCCGGTCAGATTGAATATGGAATGGCTATAGGATCGGATACTGCTCAAGGCAAACCCGGTGATGCACTCGAGTACACAGCTGCCGCAGGAGCAGGTGCGATCATACTTGGACCGGAAAATTCCAAGAATGCCATCTGCAGAATAGAAAAGACGCTATCTTTTACATCAGACACTCCTGACTTTTGGAGAAACTCAGAGAAAAAGTACCCCGAACATGCCGGGCGCTTTACGGGTGAGCCTTCTTATTTCCGTCATACCGAAGAAGCACTAAAAGGAATACTCGAAATTACTAAAATGGAGGTTGGCGACTTTGCTCACGCAGTATTCCACATGCCCAATGCAAAGTTCCCTTCCAAGATTGCAAATAAATTCGGATTTACCAAAGAGCAAATGGAACATGGCTTCATTGTTCCCAAAATTGGGAACACATACAGTGCATGTTCACTGCTTGGGCTGATATCAGTTCTGCAAAAAGCAAAGAAAGATGAAAAGATACTTCTTGTTAGCTACGGATCGGGTGCGGGGTCGGATGCGTTTGTGTTTACGATGCTGAAGGATGGAGTTGAACTACCCTCAGATGAAAGAGCAACTGAATATGTGGATTATAATGAGTATGTAAGGTGTACTTCTTAAGAAGAATCTTCAGATTTTTGGCATCACTGTGATCCGACCTCACCCCCTGTCCCCCTCTCCTGCCACGCAAATGACTTTGAATAAGTCTGATGTATATATTCAATTCTGGATACACACAGGAGAGGGGGGAGCCCATATCATAGAAATGAATATCATTGCTACATGATAATGAAAAGAATCTAAAAACCTACTTAAACTTAGGCTCCCCCATCTCCTCTGAATCTGATTATATATTAGCAATAGATAACATAGGGGTTCACTGACGTGGGAGGAGAGGGGGACAGGGGGTGAGGTCGAAAAGAAAATAGAAAGAACAAATAAAGACTTTGAGTGCATGCATGATCCTCTAATTTGTAGTAGGATATCCCAGAGCTACCCATGAATCAGGACATCTACATCACCGGAACCGGCCAAACACCCTTTGGAGAACATTGGGACTTAAGTCTAAAAGATTTAATGGAGCAAGCCATATCAAAAGCTATTGAATCATCAGAATTAACCGCACTTGATATCGATTTTATCATTGTCTCCAACATGCTCGGCGAAAGAACCAATGACCAAGCACATTTGGGAGCAATGGCATCCGCAATGCTTCCTCATAGACCTCCTGCCATAAGAACCGAGGCCGCATGTGCATCGGGATCGGTCGCAATTCATACGGCGTTGAGTTTACTGGAGAGCGGACGTGCCGAAACAGTCTTGGTAATAGGAGTCGAGAAGATGACAGATGTTCCAACAGAAGAAATTTCCGCAGCACTTATGGGAGCCGCCGATGCGGAGAAAGATATTCCTTCAGGGCTCACATTCCCCGGAATTTTCGGACTGATCGCTAACAGATACATGTACGAATATAGTCTGACCAGAGATAAATTGAATATAGTAAGTGCCCGACATCACGAAAATGCGGTTTATAATCCCAATGCACAGTTCCAAGTTAAGATTCCTGCTGAAAAAGTCTCTCAGAGCGCAACAGTTGCGGACCCACTTTGTCTTTTAGACTGTTCTCCAATCAGTGACGGAGCTGCTGCTGTCATTCTTTCCACTAAACATGAGTCACCAATCAGAATTGTGGCTTCACAAATGAGCACTGATACTTTAAGTATTACAGATCGACCCTCATTAACATCGTTCCCGGCAACAAAAGATGCTGTTGAACGTGCACTGGAAGAAGCTCAGATTTCTCGCGAAGATATTTCCCATTTGGAGATACATGATTGCTTTTCCATAGCTGCCATAATCAATTTGGAAGACCTAGGGTATGCAATTCCGGGGCAAGGAATTCGGCTATATGAAGCGGATAACTCGATGCCTTCAATTAATAAGTCCGGTGGACTTAAAGCATGCGGTCATCCTGTAGGAGCAACAGGTGTAAAGCAGATCAGCGAACTTACTGCGCAACTTAAATCTTCAAATGAGCGCTATGCTCTTGCTCACAACTTTGGAGGAGCCGGTGCAACATGCTGCATTCACATTTTAGAAAATTCAAATGCCTGATTCTCCTCAAGTAATTCACCGAGCCAATAAAGAACAGTATAAAAAAATGCAGAGTGGTGTCATCATCTCTCATACAACAATAATGAATCCGCCTAAGGGTTTCGGAAGCAAGCCGAAGACTATTGGGTTAATTGAATTGAATGATGGTAGCCGAGTGCTTGGTAATATTATTACGCGCGTTTCGGAATCCGACTCAACATTCTGTCCGGATTCCGGATTCCGGATTCCGATCATTGGGCAAAGCGTTACTCCCCACCTAAGACTAAATAGAATCAATCCCCAAGGCCTGCGCATCTACGAAGTCCAATACCAAGTAACTCAAGAACAACCCGTTAAACAAAAACAAGAATTCCACGGTTACATAATTGCCCTTACCGGACCTTCGGGAGTCGGGAAAACAACCGTAAGTAAAATTCTTACTACCAAAATAGGAGACTATGCTGTCAAAGTTCCGATACTTACAACCAGAAAATCTTCCAATCAGGATGATGGTGAATATGAATACATCTCAGGAAGAGAATTTGATGTACTCAAGAAACAAAACAAGCTCGCATCCTTCACTCGCATCCCATCTTCTACAGAATCGCGATGGTACGGATATAGAAAGAGTGATATCGAAGTAATTCTTAAGCAAAAGAAAATCCCGGTTGTAATTACAGAGATGGGACTACTGCAAGAACTTGCAAATAACTACGGTCGCCGATCAATTCTTTCATTCGGACTTCTCCCCCCGGGAAAGAGCAAGAGACTAATGCTCAGTTGCCTGCTCCATCGTCTAAGAAAGCGTGGTCGTGACAGCGAAGAGGCTATCGAAGAGCGCTTAAAGAACGCCGAACGAGATCTGCAGTACTTTGACGATATGGGACATCTGTTTGATGATTTGATCGTGAATGAGGATTTGGATACGGTTATTTCTATGCTTAAGGGGAAAGTATTGGCAATCGCGAAGGGGTAATAATGAATCAGAATAAAACTGAATATTCTTGGCACGCGTGGGTGGGAACCGCGACATTGTAATTTTGCAGTTTCAGCCTCCAAATGCGTAGCGTGGCAAAAATGTAGGAGGGGTCATTTGTAAGTCAAATCCTTATCCGACCTCCGCGCATTGGAGCGCCGGTCCCTTTCCAACTGACCTCACCCCCGGCCCCTCTCCTCTGAGGAGGAGAGGGGAGCTATGCTTTTGGAGAGAACGAACTTTGATTTCTTTAATATTTGAGAGAACAAACATGGTTTTCTCCAATAGCGGAGCTCCCCTCTCCACAGTGGGCAGGGCACGTCTCACATGTGAGACGTGCCAGGCGGAGCGGTGTGGAGAGGGGCAGGGGGTGAGGTCGGATAGAAAGCTAAAATTTATTCCAGCAAATTATCTTTTGATCCCAGCCAATATAGCAATATTTTGACCCCATCCTGTCTCTACTATATTGCCCCAATTTATGCTATAATCTAAAGATTCGTTGAATCTAATATCAAATGAAAAAACAAAAACACACCATCAATATCGAACTTTACGAGGCAATGTTTGTTGCCAGCTTACTACTGACAATAACCCTTGCCACGCTATCATCTATGAATAGGACGCATAGTGCTGAGGTTATGGATGCTAAGAGTGGCAGTGGTGCTGTTGTAGATCAATCCGGAGCATTGGTGGTTCCACATCTGCTAACTGAAGATGAACGTAATGAGCGAATATTCGGTTTTATACTACGAAGACGAAGCAAGCAGAAAGAGTTTTTTGCATATAAGAATGAAGATAGCGAAAGATGGATCAAGCGCAAACAACACGGAGACTCGTGCCTTATGGAACTTAGGATGGCAAACAGAGATACCAAATTGCCAATCCTCTTTAGATGCTACAGAGCTCAACTTACTTTGAATCTGGAGTCACTTCGCAAAGAAAAAGCATTTGTACTAAATATGCCCGGTATTTCCGAAGATAAATTGAATCAAGCGACGAGTTCAATCGATAATTTGACTGAAGCAATCACAACAATGATAGATGGAATTGATTCCGTAGTTTATACAACAAAGGAATCTTTGGAAGAGTCCAAAGTGCTGCTTGCAGAAAATTACAGGACACCTTATTGGAAAGCTCAAGAAGAACTTCGCGCAGATTACCTGCTTACATGGGCTGCATATTTTATGGATAAGATCGAAAAGATAGAGAACACCGACCTTTCTCCGGAAGATGAGGAATTGGTGACTAATGCGCGTGAATGTATCGAGGATGTGATGTTAAAGATTCAGCTTGAGGATGCTCAGGGTAGATTTAAGGAATGCGTGGAAATAATGAGGAATTGAAGGCAGTTGGCAGTTGGCATATTGGCAGTTGGCTATCGGCGGCTGTTGAACATGGTTTATTGGCCATCATTTGCGACCGCAAATAGCCAATAAGCCAACCTGCCAAAAGCCAATTGCTATTCAATGCAACCTCTTGACTCATGCTGTATACTTCGCATCTCCATGACCCCCAAAAAACGTATCCGCCACAGGGTTGAACGCACAGGAAACAAGCATTCCCGTGCCGTATTTACCGATGGAACCATAGTTATCAGACTAGCCAGAAATCTATCGCGAACAGAAGCGGAAGAACATGTTCGCGACCTTCTGCGCAGAATGACACAACAATTGCTGGAGGAGGAGCAAAAGACAGTTATAGACCCATTCAGACCACTGCTTGATGGTAATCAGAGTCTTACAATCACACTAGCTACAGGAAAACAATATCACTTTACTCTTAAATCCGGATCCAGGACTTCAGCCAGAAGAACCTCCAGAGGCTGGTCTGTTACAGTTGGTCCACATATCCGACGCAAGGGGCTGCACAGTTTTCTGTGGAAATTGCTCTCTAAATCTGAAGAGAAACGAGTCCGAATTCTGGTACATATGATTAATGACGAAACATTCAGCTATCCTCTGCGAAAGATCACTCTTAAATTTGCAACATCCCAATGGGGAAGCTGCTCAACCAGAAAAGTAATCATGCTGAATTCTGCATTGCTGTTCACACCACCATCAGTTCTAAAATATTTGATAGTGCATGAGCTTTCTCATTTGCGATTTGGGAACCACTCCCCTACTTATTGGAGAAATGTGGGTAGCGCGATGCCTACTTTTAAAAGAGCGAGGGAAATATTGAAGGATTATAGATTGCCAACTCTGTAAAAAATACAAACATGTCGATTGTGACAATATTTCTCTTGTTTTCCCTTTTTAAATAACTACAATTTACGCATGCGCATGAAAAGATACCATTCCAGCCAAGGATTCACCCTGCTAGAAATACTAATCGTAATGGTGATTCTTATCATTCTTTTTGGATTAATATTTGTAAAACTTCGTCCAATAAAGCATAAAGGGCAAGCTTATGACATAGAAAGGATGGCTGAAGTAAAAAGTATTGAAAGCGGAGTTACACAATACATTATAGATAACTTGTCTTTGCCCTCAGGCACTCCTATAGGAGACGCATCGGTTGCAAAAGATATATGTCAGGAATCTGTCACCGGTGCATCGTGTACCGGTAGCCCTGTTAATGGAGTTGATCTTTCTAGCCTAGTACCCGTTTTCCTTCAAACAATCCCTGTGGATCCTGCGGCCACAGGATCGATCGTAACTGGATATAAATTTTATAGCGACGGCGAAGATGTGTATGCAATAGCACCATTGATTAGTGCTTTGCCATCCTATACTCCGCCAACCGGAGATGATGATGAAGGCGAAGACGAAAGCGGATGTGCAGGCAGTCTAATTGCGTATTGGAAACTAGATGAAACTACCGGAACATCCTCTACTGATGAATGTGGCGGTACTCACAATGGCACACTTCTTAATGGAGCCACTTGGATGAGTGGACTTTTTGATAATGCAATTAAGCTTGACGGATCTAATGATTCGATAAATATACCCACACATTCCGACTTCAACTCATTAAATTCCTTCACAACTTCTGCATGGATATTGCCTTATACACTCAATGATTCACGAATAATACAAAATGATGCTTTGGAGATGACATTTTATTCTGATGGGCGCGTTCGATTTTCTATTGCCGGAATACTTGGGAACTACTATTCAATAAGCAAGCTACCGGTTAATCATTGGTCACATGTAGCAATAGATTATGATGGATCTAATGTTAAACTATACATCAATGGCGCATTGGACATATCTTTAGTTGCATCTGGCACTACGTCTTCGGATGCAGGCGATTTAAACATCGGATCTACAGGTTCATCTAATTACTTCAGTGGAAAAATCGATGATGTACGATTTTATAATTCATCTATCAGTGCCTCCGAAATAGGAACACTTGCAGCTGCAGGATTTGATGGCTCGTTAGTTGCTTATTGGAAACTGGATGAGGGATCCGGAAATACTTCTGCGGATTCTTCCGGTAGTACAAACGAGCATTTTCTTACATTGTACAATAACCCTACTTGGGAAGCTTCTTCTACTCCACCAACAAATTATAGCAATCCATATTCTATCAATCTCGATGGGAGTAATGATTATGGACGAGTTGCCTCCCATAATGATTTCACATTCCCCGAAGGATTCAGTGTGAGCCTATGGGCATATCTGGATACAAGCATGCCTTATGGTGGCGGTCTTGTAGGAAGCCAACACTTCTATTATCAAGGATGGATGATTTATACATATAATAATAGCGTACGTGTTTATATTAATAATGAGCTTAAAGGAAATACCAGCATAAGTTCTGCAGAATGGAAACTGATAACTTTGGTATGGGATGGATCAAACGTTAAGCTATATATAAATAGCACACTCACGAATGATACTGTTTATGGTACTGCACCAAATAGCGGAGGTGATAGTATCATCATTGGTGGCATGTACTCCTCCGGTTCCGACACAGGTGGCAATCCCAGTTCTTTCTTTAATGATAAAATCGATGATATTAAAATATTCAATAGACCACTGTCTTTTGCGGAAGTGCAAAGAATTGCTTCGGGAAATCCGCTCCCTTAAAAAGAAGAATCTATGAAAGATTCCTTTATCAGAAAACACAATGGCTTCACTCTATTGGAATTGCTGATGGTAATGGCAATTATGGTAATTCTGTTGGGTATTATAAGTGTTAAATTAAAACCAATGCTTCGCACCGGTCTGGCATATGATATTCGAAGAAAGAGTGATGTAAAACAACTGGAAAATGCACTTACGCAAGCTATGATTGATAGAATTAGTCCACCAAATAATATTCCTTCCTCAGAAGCAAATGCAAAATGGATTTGCCAATACACTTATAAGGGCATTGACTGCATTGATCCTCCTTTGGGAGGTATTGATTTATCTTATCTGGTTCCGGATTATTTATCAGATATACCAGTAGATCCTATAATTGAAACAGATGATTTATCAGGATATAAAATATATAAGGATGGTTCATTCTTTTACATAATTGCTCCATATTTGGAACAATTACCAGATTGATTTACTAGTTTCCTGTTAGTTTGCTACCATAGAGTCACCAATTCCCCCTAATAATATGTTCTACGATGACGACGATGACAAGAAGCCCGAAGATGACAACTCAGAGGAAGAACAAATAGTCGAAGCCGGTGACTACAATCTTGGTGAAGATATCGGAGCTATGATTGACGAAGGACAGGATTCCGACACTGCACAATTATGAGCAAAGAAGTAAATTTAGATATAGCAATGGAAGTTGCATTGCCAACTATAAAAAAAGCAGCTGAGCTAGCTTTGGAATATCATAAAAAGATAGATCCAAAAAATGCAGGATCCAATCTTGGCATAGATACCAAAAGACCAAGGGACTATGTAACTGATGCCGATAAAGCAGTGCAAAAAATGATTATTGAGGAAATTCAAAAGACGTATCCATCGCATCGCTTTATAGCAGAGGAAGAAGGATCAGATAATTTGGGTGATCCTGAATCACCTTACACATGGATTATTGATCCGATTGATGGAACTTGTCCTTTTATTCACGGTCGCCCACACTTTGGAACAATTATTGCACTAAAAAAGGATGATGAGGTTGTTCTTGGATTGATGTATATGCCTCTTCTGGATGAACTTTACACATGCATAAAAGGAAATGGTGCGTTCTTTAACGACAAACCTGTTGTGTTACGCAATACAAGAAATATGGATGATGCGGTGCTCTGTTCTAATTTTCGACGAACTGTTGATATAAATGGCATTGCACATCTGCCAGTTATTTTATGCGCAAATACAGAGAACTACGGATGTGCAGTTTATGAACTTGGTCTAATCCTTCAGGGATTAAATGATGGGTTCTATTGCTCCGGCCCACGCCTCTGGGACATAGCTGCAGGATGTTTGATGATAGAGGAAGCAGGAGGCAAAGCTAGATATGAATTGAAGGAACCGGATAATGTAAGGTCAGGAGTCCTTTGCGCAACATCAACCGCTGCGATTTTTGAAGAGCTTGAGGAGTTTGTCTTCAACAAGATGAAGTACTTGAGTTAAATACAGATAAATCCAATACTTACTACTCACTACCAACTACAAACTCGATATTACTAATAACATATGATTAGTGAGTAGTTTGTAGTGAGTAGTTAAACTCCTGCCTCCTCAAGCAACCTCCTCAACAGCCCCATCGGCAACCCCACCACCCCCGTATAGTCTCCTTCCAAATGCTCAATAAGTTTCTCCCCTTCTCCTTCAATTTGGAATGACCCGCTGCGATCTTTCCAAAGACCCAACGAAATCCACCAATCCAGTTCCTCATCAGTTAATGTTCTAAAGTGAACGTGTGAGGTTTCTACTCCTTCGAATTTTTTCGACTTTGGAGCCAAAAGACTTATTGCCGAATGAACCTGAGAAACTCCCCCACTCTGCTCCCTAAGCATTTCTCGTGCATGATGTTTATCCTGAGGTTTTTCCAATAGATTACCTTTATGCGAAACAACCAAAGTATCTGAACCAATCACATAATAATCAGGATACTTTGCATAAACATCCTCTGCCTTAAGTCGAGCCAGAACCTGAGCTCTCTTTATAGGATCTTCAAGCTCACAAAGCGTTTCATCCACATCGCTTGCAATTACTTCAAACTGAATGCCAAGTTCCTCCAATAGTCTACGACGCTGAGGACTTCCCGATGCAAGAATAATATTAGACACATCAATATACTAACGAATAAACGAGTAAACGAGTAAACGAATCAACGATTTTTATTCGCGCTCGTTCAACAACAATACATATCTCAGTAGTTTATATACGGTGTCGGCCTCCCCGGTACAACCGACTCCCTTCTGTTAGACCTATCCAGCGCCTGCTCAAGCATCTGCATCCTAAGCTTCATGGTCGGAATGTAATTAACCTTATCCCTATTCAACCATTGTATTGGATTCGAAAGACCCTGACGTGGCAGCGTAGTTGGAGCTTTTGTCACGGAAAGACAAAGCTCATAAAAACCTTCCAGAGAATAATCCTTTAGAGTCTCGGGGCAATTGTTTGCATTCATATATCTTCGCAATAGATGACGCTCTTTTTCGCCCAGCTCATCTGTGGTCAGGCTACTTGTCTTTGGTTCAGGTACAACCTCAACCACAGGTTCAGGTGCAGGTGCGGCAGGACGTACCTCTTCTATTTCTATTTCTACTTTCTCTCCACTCAAATACCAAGTTATAGATTCATAATCATTCATATCAGGAGGAACAAGATCTTCCTCGCCTGCCTTTGTGCGGTGTTGAAACATCTTCATTGCCTGCCAATACTCTCTTCTTTGTTTTCTCAATCTTACTTTATCTACTAAAGCAGTTTCACGAACAGTAGTTCTCTCTTCGGCATCCATAATATCGAATGCTGATCCTTCCATATCCTCATCCTGAGGCACCTTTGAAATTAAGTTCGCAGCTAAAGGTGCAGAAATAACCACTAGCAGAGTTGCTGTAATTAAACGAGTTCGTGAGATTTTGAGTTTTTTGTGGGGCATAGTTTGTATTGGTATTACGTGGATATTATACCATAATTGATGACTTCTAGCTATGCTCAATTTGCTCGTTTTCTGGTTTACTCGTTTGCTCGTTTGTTCAAAAATTTAAAGGTTATTAGCCCATTCTAATATAACGAGAAACGAGCTAACGATTAAACAATTAACCTAACCCAACCGCCTTCCTCACCCTCTCCATCGTACCCCCCGCGATCTCCCCCGCCCTCTCCCTCCCCGAGGCCAAAACCTCCTCCACATCTTTTGTGGTCAGCTTCTCCCTTGTTTCCCTCATCGGCTTCATATAATCCATATAATCTTCAAACAACCTCTTCTTTGCATCACCATAAGAAATTCCGGACTTATATTCATCCGCCAATTTTTCCGCTACCTTTTTATCCAGGAACAACTTATTAATAATATATATTGTGGATTTCTCCGGATCCTTCGGATCGTTCTGACCCGCTGAGTCTGTAACTATTCCCATAATGATTTTCTTAATTTTTTTCTCATCTCCGAATAGTGGAATTGTATTCCCATAACTCTTACTCATTTTTTGCCCATCCACACCCGGAACAACCGCAACTTCTTCTCTTATAACAGGTTCTGGAATCGTAAGAGCATCTTTTCCAAAAATAGTATTAAATTTCTGAGCAATATCACGAGCCATTTCCACATGTTGCTTTTGATCCTTTCCAACAGGCACATGCGTTGCATCATATAATAGGATATCTGCAGCCATTAAAACCGGATAAGCAAAAAGCCCGACCGAAGGAATAATCCCCTTTTGAACTTTATCTTTATAGCTAACTGCACGTTCCAAAAGTCCCATAGGTGTTATGCAGCTTAGTATCCACATAAGTTCGGTGTGCTCCGGAATCTGAGACTGATCAAATATAATCGCCTTCTCCGGATCAAATCCACATGCAAGATAATCCAGAACAATATCTTCACGAGCTTTATTAAGTACACTTGCATCCTGAATTGTTGTAAGCGCATGAAGATCGGCAACAAAGAATAAGCTTTGGTCGGATTTTTCCGTGAATTCCAAATTAGGCTTTATTGATCCGAAATAATTTCCTATATGTAATTGGCCGGAGGGTTGGATACCCGAAAGTACTCGCATGGGTGTATGTTAACGTTCAGAGAGGATTTTGTATAGAAATAATGATCTACCTTCCTCGTGGGTCGTATTATTGAACCTTCCTTTTTCTCTATTTTATTGTATAATATATTTAGTGAATGTAATACCAACACCGGAAAATATAATCCCCGCTTCCGAAGTCTCTACAGGTGCTGCTGAGCAAATAGCAGCTGACAAGGCACCGGTAATTTCTCAGGTTTCGCCCGGACTGGAAGTACTTAAACAATCAATCGGACCAACTATTGCTCCGGTTCTAACAATTGCAGGGATTGCATATATTACATATCTGGGAATTAAAACAATAATCACGGGGAAGAAGCCTTTTGGGAAAGGGTCAACAACAATGGTTGCTTAGATCCTTGGCCAACCTTCGCTGCTGGTTGGCTTGCCACGATCAATCACGACTGACGTGGCCTGCCAACCGAAGCCAGGAGGTGGTCGTAAAATTGGTCAACCTTCGCTCGCTGTGGCGAGGCTATGGTTTACAACCTCCTGCGGAGGTTGGTGGACGATACTGGATTCGAACCAGTGACCTTACGGATGTGAACCGTACGCTCTAACCAACTGAGCTAATCGTCCATTATGTTGAGTGCATTGTACCAATAACTACTGAGTATAACTAAAAATATTGGAATTTCATGATTATTTGTCGTTCAATAATACAGAATACTTTTGCACAAATGTATTTGTGATGTAGATATTTATGCACCCTTAACATGTAAGGCAATTCCGGAATTGCTTTACTGGTTTTTTAGACAAGTCAAAGACCCTGACGTCGTATAGATCCTCGATCTTCCAGATCGAAGAAGAAACCTACCTTGTATCCTTTTATACTCCTTCGCCTAAATAGTTCCGATTCTTGAGGACTCATTAATTATTAACAAATCTATTTCTAATGGCTATGGAGTACGAGATTGCATAACAAAAGCACAGTGAATTTTTCGGAATTATTAACTAAAAGCAGTATATCAAGGGCGTTAGGGGTGGTTTTGAATTTAAAACACTGTTGATTTTTGGCTTAAATTAGAGCCTTTAGGGATCACTAGTCGCTTGCCTGCCGACCGTCTTGTCGGCCATAGCCCAGCCTGCCGACCATAGCCCAGAGGCGACGGCTGGAGGCGACGACTGAAGCCCAAGAGGCGAAGGTTGGTCACTAGTCGAATGTCGAATGTCATCTCAAACCCCAATCACATGCCTCTTCTTTACTTCCTCCTGAATAAACTCGGGGTCACTTCCCAACCTACTACCTTCCGGTTCAACTTGTCCCATATATTTGCTATTTGGTTTTTTGTTGTAAGGAGTCTGCGCCGGACTTGTCATCTGTTCAAAAGAAATCTGACAAACTCGCATCCCTGAATAAAGCGCAACCGGCATTGTATTTAAGTTACTGATTTCGAGTGTGATTGTTCCGCTAAATCCGGGATCAACGAACCCTGCAGTTGAGTGGACAATGATTCCCAGACGTCCCAATGAACTTCTGCCTTCCACACGTACAACCAAATCATCGGGGACTGTAATTTTTTCCTGAGTAACCCCAAGAAAGAACTC
>Ga0180007_10001907_pt1 | contig 26177 bp, 21 predicted proteins | sample MM_PC_MetaG_FD_121122 | JGI IMG/M metagenome (GOLD analysis project Ga0180007, IMG submission 121122) | Groundwater microbial communities from the Aspo Hard Rock Laboratory (HRL) deep subsurface site, Sweden - MM_PC_MetaG | ecosystem: Environmental > Aquatic > Deep subsurface > Groundwater... | reverse complement strand
CATTGCCCTGTTTTGACCTTAACGTATAGTTCTGGTATATATGATCAAATCCCGGGCTGTCATAATGCGGAAGAAACAGATCCGCTATGCCGGAAAGTCCCCTGCGATAGCGTTCGGCTATAGTTTTACGTCTTATTATCCAATCAGGCAGATGTCTGAGTTTAACATCGAGAAAGGCCGCTTGCAGGTTATCAAGCAAACATGTAAAACCGTGACCGTGATATTCACCGGTATCCCTGTCTTCACCATTATAGCGCATACGCCTGGCGAAAAGCGCCACGTCAGCATCGTTCGTGGTTATAGCCCCGCCGTCTCCGTAACCGCCTAATATTTTGAACGGATAGAAACTCCAGCACCCTGCGAGTCCCCACGACCCGGCTCCCTTGCCATTTATGCTTGAGCCCAGGCTTTGACAGGCGTCTTCTATAACGACAAGATCATACTTCTTCGCCATGCCCATCACCTTCGGCATATCCGCCATCCAACCGCTGAGGTGAACGGGCATTATAGCTTTAGTTTTCCCGGTTATTGCGTTTTCTATCTTGCCGCAGTCTATGTTGAAATCTTTCGCAACATCCACGAGTACGGGTTTAGCTCCGGCATTGACTACAGCCGAACATGTCGCCACGAAAGTATGTGCCGGAACTATAACTTCGTCACCCGGTCCTACTCCGGCCGCCCGAAGCGACATGTGAAGAGCATCGTATCCGCTATTGAGCCCCACCGCGTATTTTGTACCGACAAACTCGGCAAGGTTCTGCTCGAAACTCTTGAGCTGGCCCCTGTCTACCAGGTCACCTTTAGACATTACATCGTTATAAGCAGCGTCTATCTCGTCTTTTATCAAAAGATAATTTTTTGCCGGGTTCACAAAAGGTATTTTTCTTTGCATAGATAGCCTTCTTTATCTGGATCTGGACACCATATCCTTTACAGCGTTAAATATGTGTCCGCTCATCTCAAAATATTTAGCCTCAAGCATACGGCTTGAGGGTGCCGGACACTCCGGCACGGTCAATCTTACTACCGGAGTTTTCAAACTGTCGAATCCAGACTCGGAAACCATAGCCAATATCTCGGCCGCAAGCCCACAAAAACTCCAGCCCCCATCCACGACTATCATCCTACCGGTTTTACTTACAGAGTTCAATATTATCTCTTTATCCAGGGGCTTAGCCGTCCTCAGGTCCACTATCTCGGCCCGGATACCTTCCTTTGAAAGTTCATCCGCCGCCTTGAGACATTCTTCCACCATATAAGAGATGCTAACAAGCGTAATATCCGAACCGTTCCTTCTTATTCTGCCTTTCCCTATAGGCACTTCATAAATACCTTCCGGAACATTGCCTTCTATATCGTAAAGCCATCGGTCATCAATATATATCACAGGGTTATCGTCTTTTATGGCGGATATCATCAGGCCCTTAGCATCATAAGGAGTTGACGGCATTACGACTTTAAGCCCCGGTATATGCGCGAAAACCGCGTGTATCGCCTGCGAATGCTGCGCCGCCTGCTCTCCTCCACGGTTCACTATCCCCCATACAACTACCGGAACCTGGGATTTCCCTCCGAACATATAATGCCAGTTCGCGGCCTCATTGATTATAGGATCAAACGCGTAAAACATGAAATCCAGTCTCGGGTGTACCACAATACTCCGCATCCCCGCTATAGCCGCACCCACCGCGGCACCCGTCATAGCGTTCTCAGAGACCGGGGTATCTATAACCCTGTTCTCTCCGAACTTTTCAAGAAGCCCATCGGCCGTCTTCCCGACATACCAGGGACTTTTCACCCCCTGACCGATCAGGAACACAGAATCATCCGCTTCCATCATCTGGCGTAAAGCTTCGTTTATAGCAAGGCTGTACTGTAATTTTCTGCTACTTCGTGACATATCGCAAAAGTTCTCCCTCTCCGGGATATGGACTTTTCCTGGCAAGATCATGAGCCTCTTTGACCTCTTCTTCGATCTTGCCCTTTATGATGTCCATATCCGAAGTTTTAAGAACATTGTGTTTTTTTAGAAATGCCTCAAACTTTTTAACCGGGTCCTTTTTGAGCCATTTCTCTATTTCCGCCTTAGGACGTATGTCGCTATGTGTCCCCTGGACATTATCGTCAGGCCCGACATGTCCCCTGAACCTGTATGTCAACGCTTCGATAAATACGGGGCCTTCCCCTCTCCTTGCCGCTCTCACAACGCTTTCAGCTTTCTCATAAACTTTAACAACATCGTTCCCATCCACTCTGAAACTTTTCATCCCGAAAGGCCGTCCTATCTTATATATCTCTTTTGTGGCCCTTATTTCCTCTATGGGCATATGGGTCGAATAAAGATTATTCTCACAGACAAAAATTATCGGAAGTTTTTTCAACGAAGCGAAGTTAAGGCATTCATACAACACTCCTTCCCCTGTAGCGCCGTCTCCGAAAAAACTGACCGTCACCCTGTTATCTTTTCTTATGCTGGAAGCCAAAGACGCTCCAAGAGCCAATGCGATCGTTCCGGCAACTATCGGCGTGGTTCCCATTACACCTTTATCAACGGATATCAGGTGCATCGAACCGCCCCGCCCCCCTGAACAGCCTGTCTCCTTTCCATATATTTCCGCGACAAGCTCACGCATACATCCACCTTTCGCGAGATAATGGCCATGCGATCTGTGGGAGCCGAATATATAATCTCTTTTCCCGAGAGCGCCGCATACCCCAGCCGCTATAGCTTCCTCCCCGGAATAAAGATGCACCGGGCACCGTATCTCCCGGTTCAGGATAGGCTCGACAAAACTTTCCTCGCAAAGCCGGATCCTCAACATAGTAATGTATAGTTTTTTAAGAACCGAGCATGAACATTTCATCTCTTTTTTCATTTTATTATCACTTTTAACGTTTGCATCATTATAACAATATCTTTCCAAAAAGACCTTTCTTTTATGTATTTCAGCTGGAGGCGTATTTTCTCAGGCCTTATTTCTTCCATGTATGCCTTTTCTGGATCAGAGCTCCCTGCCAAGATCGCCCCTTCGTCGGGATTCCATATCGATGCCCAATCCGTGATACCGGGCCTGACGCTCAGAATAGATTTTTCTTCTTCGGTAAACATATCGACGTAATGCCGCACCTCGGGTCTCGGGCCGACAATACTCATGGTTCCGCGCAAAACGTCGATGAGCTGCGGCAGTTCGTCTATCTTATATTTCCGGATAAACTTCCCGATTTTGGTTATACGTGGGTCATCGTCGGGGGTAGATGAACCTCCAGCTTTTTCCGCGGTTACATTCATAGTCCTGAACTTAAAAGTCCTGAACTCTTGCCTCCTAAACCCCACCCTCAGCCCTCTATAAAAAACCGGCCCGCCATCTTCAAGTTTTATTAAGATGGCAACAACTATCATCACAGGACTCAACACAACAAGCCCCACCAATGATGCGACTACATCAAAACCCCTCTTCCAGAACTCGTAACCCATCTCTCTCCTCAACAACTTTCAGCGGTTGGCAACGTAAGGTTTGAAGTACACTACGCATCCTAACCCCAAACCGCTCACTTCTTCGTAGCCACCGCATACGTTATCTTATAATCTCTACACGGCCTATTACAAGATATTTCTACCGGTTCTTCATAAGGTGCCATGCCCTCAGTAATTTCGTCCGGCAAAGGCACAAGTTTTCCAATGAATATCCTTTTAAGATACGCCCTTGCCTCTAAACTCCCGGGGATGAGATTAACCTTGAGCGCCGCACGCTTTATGAGGGATATAACATTGTCCTTCAACCCTTTTTTTCCGGCGGGAAACCCAGCATAAAACATAATATCTTTAAAATGCGGCTCCAAAAGACTCTTTAATTCAGGGATCGAAAAATATTTGTGAGTATATGGCGACGGATGAAAATCCTTCCAGTCCTTATTGACCATCCCTATTATGAGGGTTCCGTCCTCTCTCAACACTCTTGCCGCTTCGGCTGTGAACTTTTCCGGAGAGAATAAATAATATATCGCCTCAAAAAGTATCACAAGATCGCTAGCACCATTGGGAAATTCGAGTTTGTGCGCATCCATTAGTGCCACATGAATAGGGCGGCGTACATTTAGCGGTTTGCGGTTAGCGGTTTGCGGTGAACGGTTTGCGATGAGCGGCAAACAGTAATGTTCACGAGCTAGAGCAATGTTTTTTTCATCAATATCTATTCCTGCAACGCTCTTCGCCACTGAAGCGAGGTATCCGAGGCCCAGACCACTCCCGCACGCAACTTCCATGACATCCTTGCTATGAGCAAAATCACGTGCAAAACGGTATCTCTGATACAACCTCTGGACCTGTTCCCGTGTCGCCCTGATTCCGGGAGATTCGGTTATTGCACTATAATCATTTTTTTTCTCTGATCCATAGTATTCCCTTTTAATTCTAATAAATGTTCTCCTCGATAGCCACCCACGACCAATATTACCGCACAACACGTAATGCACTCCTCACCAATCCCCAAATACTGCCCAGACCATAGCTCAAGTGAAGAGAAAGAAAAACGAATGGCATAAAGAATAGTAAGCGCAGATCTTTCTCTTTTTGAACCGTTTTTAAAGAAAAATATATGCTTGTCGCTAAATAAATTAGTATAATACTTCCAAATGTCAGCAATCCTGCAAACTTCACGGGGCTATGCAAGCCCGAAAAGGTCGCCATACCCGCTGCCATGAAAAGTACAGACACAAAGACAAGCGGAACCATATGCCTCCATGAGAGAATATTCTTGTGCAAAACAAAAGGATACGTCACCTTCACCCCATTATCAAAACTGTGTTTTATAAACTCACTAAACTTCGAACGAACATAATACTTCATTATTATGTCAGGAACCAAAAGTATCCTACCCCCTGATTTCCTTATCCTGGCGTTAAAATCTATATCCTCGTTGCGATGCAAATCTTCATTAAAAAACCCTATCTTCTCAAAAATATCACGTCGGAAACAGCCGAAAGGAACCGTATCGACCCACTTAGGCTCTTTGTCCCATCCGATACGATACCGAGCATTCCCTACACCGAAGGGGTGCGACAAACAGAGCGAAATGGTTTTAGCTATAACCGAATCGCCGCGAGGAACAGTCACCCAAACGCCACCGACATTGTCCGCGTTAAATTCGTTCAAGTATTTTACGCATTTCGATATGTAATCCCTGGCGTAAGCGCTATGCGCGTCCATCCGTATTATTACATCGCCCTTAGCCTTTTTTATCCCTGCGTTGAGCCCCGCAGGAGTTATTCTTTTCGGGTTATCGACAACATGTATAAACCCGTATTTTACCGCGTAATCCTCGAGGATTCCTCTGGTGCCATCGTCACTAAGCCCATCGATGACCACAACCTCCAGCCTGTCCTTCGGATAATCATTGTCAATAACAGAGTCAAGACAACCGCTTATATGTTTTTTTTCGTTAAAACATGGCATAACAACTGTAACCAAAGGAAGCTCTCTCATTTATCCTTACCCCTCATATACAAACGAAACCTTATCAAATCAGCTAAACCCCGTATTTTATTTTGAAATAAGTATTTCATGAAAGTATCTGTTGATACCACAAAACCAATCCCATGCTTTATGCCCCAAGGGATCCCGCGCTGCTCAAGTCGTCGCACGATACTCCGTCTTAAAATCTTTTTTCTGACCTTTTTAACCATAACAAGTATTTTTTTTCTCATTTCCAATGACAGCTCCGGAGTCTCAAAAACCGGAATATTGGAAGTCGTAGAATTATCATTCAAATACTCATCAGGTTGTTTAAACAAATATCCTTTCTCGGACAACCAATCATATAATTCCGTCCCCGGATAAGGTATGATATTAGACCATTCCGCGTAAAATACAGGATATTTTAATGAAAAATTGATTGAATCCTGGATATCTGAAATGGTTTCATACGGGACACCGGCCAGAAAATTTAAATAAACGTCGAAGCCTACTTCACAGGCATTTTTGACAGCATTATCAATATCACTAAATTTCTCGCCTTTTTTTATTACCCCGAGCATTTTATCGTTCCCCACCTCAACACCTATTGCAATTGTTCTGAAACCGACTTCTTTCATCCGTCCTAAAACATCTCTATCAAGCTTATCCGCTCTTGCTCCGGCGCACCTGAAAAATATATCTTTAAAACCTCGTTTTTCGATCTCATCGCAGATCTTGAATACTCGGTCTTTCGATACATTAAAATTATCATCCTGAAAGCTAAATTGCCTATACCCCCTCTTATGCCAAAATTCTACTTCATCCACAACATTTTCAGGGCTTCTTAACCTTACCTGCTGCCCGCTTGCCAGTTTAACCGCGCAATAAGTGCAACTATATGGGCACCCCCTTGATGATATTACAGCTTTTTCGTCGATATATCTATTAAGCTCGAAATTATTATATGTCGGGAAGTTAAGAGCGTCTAAGTCTTGAATGAATTTTCTGGTTTTATTTTCAACAATGTCGCCATCTTCCCTGTATATCAGATTCTCTATATCCTTGAGTTTTTTTCCACGACATAACTCCAGTAAGGCGAATTCCCCCTCAAGGAACACCCCAAAATCTATGGACGGACAATCTTCTAACACTTTTTTCCTTAAGCATGAAACGTGGGGTCCCCCAACAATAACTTTCATTGAAGGAAAATATTTCTTTATCTCTTCAATAGTTTCATATGCCGTCTTGTACTTATTGCTGAAAAGGTTTACGCCCAGAAGATCCGGCTTAAACTGGTCAACTTTCCTCTTCAGATCATCTAATGTGTATCCCAAAAGCATGTCAAGAACATCATATTTGATGCCATTTTCCAATAACATTTGCGCCAGATACCCCAATCCAATATTGGGCCTAACCGGACCCAACTCGGTCTTAACTGGAGGAGTAATCAATAAAATCCTATGAAAACACATAGTATTAGTTCCCCTCATTAAAGTTGAGTCTTGTATATGGCATTTTTACGACCTCTTATTATTTCTTCGTACAAATCAATATACTCATCGGAAATCTTCTGCCAGCTAAAATTGTCTTTAACCCATTGTCTGCTGCGTTCCGCGAAACTTTTGCCATAATACGTTCCGTCATTTACCATTTCCAGCATAGCTTCTTCCCATGTTTCTACGTCCCATGGCAGCCATTTGCCCAAATGTGTTTCCTCTAGAACTCTCCAGGGAGTTCCCTCGCTGGCTATCACAGGAATCCCGGAACCCAATGCTTCCAACACAACATTACCGAAACTTTCAAAATATGAAGGCAAAAGCAGGCATTTACTATTCTGAAGCAATGCGATTTTTAGCTCCCCGCTGATTACTCCAGGAATCAACACACTCTCAGGCCTATTAAGTCTTCGAACCTTCTCTTTAATTTTAGCATAAGATCCACGATAACTCTCCCCACAAACAACCAAAACAGCATTAGGCATTCTTTGAACAACACGCCCCCAAACATCCAATAAAAACGGAATAGCTTTTTCTTCCGCCAGACGTCCCAGAAAAAGAAATATTGGAGTTCCCTCCTTTATCCCAAGTTTTTCATAGACAATCTTGCTGCCTTTGGGTTCTAAATAGATCGAAGTATCCAGCCCGTTACCGATACAAACCAGATTATTGGTCCTTATCTGGTTACACACCGATTTCTTTTCGGATTCACTATTGCAAACAACCTTATCAGCGTTTACCAAAACTCGACGTGAAAATAGATTAAAAAAAAGTATTTTTTTAACAACGCTTCTAACCCCTTTCTGCCTCTTGAACAAAGGAATAAAGTTGCCCTGGGGTAACACTATATATGGCGTATTGCTTTTTCTTGCCGCATGTGCGCCAAAAACGGTCGAAACTGAGTATATGCTATTAAAGTGAATAAGATCATAATTTTTACAAACACCGTAGAAACGTTTAATCATTTCTACTGAAAAATCGAAATTATTATCAAACGCCGCCTTGAAAATGTGCAATTTTTCAGATTTAAGCTTTCTCGCGTCCTCTGCATTCCACCCTAAGTTAGTGGTGAAAACCGTTACGTCCACACCTTTTTCTTCCAAAGCGCTGACTAACTGCCTAGTTGAATTCGACACACCATCCCCCCCTGACGGTGAATATAGAGAACAGAATAAAACCTTCATTTTACTATTCCTCTGTAAGATAAAAATCTGCCAAGAGCAAATCCATACTCGCTACCGTGAAAAAAGTTTTTATTCACAATATTTCCCTTCAAACACATCAGACAACGCTTTCAATACCTGCTCTTCTGATATCTTATCAAGACATAAGGGTGGGGATCTAAAACATACTTCTCGTTTGCAATTTTTGCATTCTATTTCCTCCCTCAATACCTTATGATTATTTCCGTATGGATACCATAACTTGCTCTGTTCTATCGCGGAAAAAATCGCCACACATGGTGTACCCATCAAGGCGGCAAGATGCATACTACCCGTATCGTTCCCCAAATAAGCTTTTGCTCTCGATAAAATAGCCGCTGTCTCTTGTAGGGTTGCTCCACAAGCAGAAAAGCCATATCCAATCCAATGTTTCGTAATCATTTCGGCCAAACCCGCCTCTTCTGGCCCGCCAACAACAACAAGTTTCATTCCTGTACGCCTATTCCATTCCCTACCGGCTCTTATATACCGTTCAACGGGCCAATGTTTACTTTTCATTTTACTACCTGGGCAAACCACCAAGACATCTGCGCCATTAATCCCCCATTCATCCCATTTAGCCTGAACCCAATCCTCCTTAAAATTCAACAAACATTTGTCCGGCAATTCAACTGGAATGCCGGCTAAACGTAAAAATCTCAACATTCTCTCGGATTCTTTAGGAAGTTCATATGCCTGCTTTTCATACACATAAGTCCAACTCCACATCTCTTTGAAACAAACAATATTTTTAAAATTCAGCATCTTAAAGAATATCCAGTCTCTGACTATTTGGTATCTCCTCACAGTGCTGTATGGCAAATAAATCAACAAATCATCTTTTCTGACGTTTAGTTTATTTTTTAATTCGTAAAATTTTTGAACCACATTAGACTCAACATCGTATGTTACGACTTCGCTGATATGGGGACTTAATCGGGCAACATCGGCACTCTGAACATATTTTCCCTTTTTAAAATGGTTGCTACATAAAACTAATGGGACCTGAGGATATAAACGCTGTAAAGCCTCAAAAATAGGAAATGTCACTACTGTATCCCCAAATTGGCCCTGACGAAACAAGATAATCCTCTTATACGGGAAGAACTGCATCTTCATTTATGATCCGTTGTCCCTAGCGCTCTTTGTGTTTACAACATCCATGTTTTTCTTTAAACCTCTTTTTTGTCTTGTTTTCGGCAATACTTCAGCACTAAAGCAACTATTGCCAAAACTAGCACACTTCGAAAACTCTCGCAAATCCGCCGACTGAAACTGCCGTACGGGATAAGAAACTGTTCAGCCCATATTGGATAGACACATACCCATGCCAAATTAATTCTCTCAGGATGTTTCAAAATGCGTTCTATCCACCGACATAACAATAGACATATTATGCCACCAAAGAAAACAGCAACAAATCCATAGTTCATATAGAATTCAGCAATTGTACCAGCCGGATTCACCCCTTCATCATAGGGCATTACCAAAGTAGTAACTTTTTGGATTTCCCCCAAATCTGGTTTATTGGGACAAAAATAGCGAGGTATCATAGCATACAAAATGTGAACAAAGGTTTTTCCGTAGAAATACGGGATAACATTGGGCACGCTGATCATTACAGCTGACGCCGATCGAGCTTGATATAAACGAAACATAGTATCGTCCAGCGCCCTCAGCATTGCAACATCAGAACTAGATCCCATTCTACCTCGAAAATCTCCTCTAGCGTAACCAACTCCCGCCTCAGCAAACACATGAAATACCTGAGAAACTGACAAAAATCTTCTTCCCCCTTCAACTTTATTATATGTCAGAACATGACTTTTCCCCACAACCGCAATAACAAATATTCCGAACATACCAATAATAACCCAATGTTTCCATCGTAATTTTATTCCGCAAAGTGTTGCGAATATAATGGAACGTATCACAAACAGGCACATCCAATAGCGGTGCATCAGGAAAATTTGAAATAGTCCATCAAATGCCCATAAAAACATACCAACCTGACGCTGTTTTTTCCCGCCGAAAGCAATAAGCACAAAATAACAAATTGCATAATAGTATGGAACATTATAAAATATCAGCGCAAGACTTTCTGACCCACATACTGCAGGAACTTCACGTGAAAGTCTTCCCTGCCAACCTAAAGTCAAAAGATAAATACGCCACCCCATCCCGAACAGCACTGGAAAAACAAAAACCCACAACTTCTTGCCGAATTCCCCTGTGCGAGAACAAACCGTTTGCTGTTTATTTCTTATTAGAGCAGGACTAAGCACTGCGACTACAAGAAACGACATACCGAATAAACACAAACTTTTTAAAAAAATAGGTAGCCCTTCAAAGTAAGAGGGAATGATGTAATCCCAAGGACGAAATTGCCAATATAAAGATGGGCCGATATAAAATAACAGTATTCCTCCTGCAAACAAACACGTGGGGGATGCCCACGTAATTGGACTATTACGAAAAGCTCGCAGATAAATAAAACCCCACATTAGCATTGAAGCTACACCATAAAAAAGGATATACTCTTTCATAAAACAAATATTAAGTTAAATAACTGTTTGGCAGTTTCGCCAAAACTATGTAGTTAAAATTCTATCTTTAATTTTTTAGACATCTAATACACTCAATCATTTTGCATAACCGTTCCTTGTTGCTATACCCTCCGCTAACACACCGCTCGTACCCAGCTTGTGCAATCAACCTACGCTCCTTGTCATGCGTCAAATAATACTGGACTTTATTTAATAATTCCTCATAATTGCCAAAAAAAACAGCTTCAATATCTTCCCTAAATAATGATAGATGTTCACAGGTTCTCTCCGCCAACATAAAGGCGCCACAAGCTGGGATCTCGATACTTCGAGTTGTTTGCAAGTCCCGGTTAATTTTGCGAAGAAAACAAATATTAATATCGAAGGAGCATATAGCTTTAGTATATTCCTCCCCCAATAAAAACCTTCCTTCTAACTTCAAGTTCGGATGGGATAGCTTACATCTCCTCCACCCCGCTCCCCACACTCTAACTGAAATACCTTTTTTTGCAAGATAAAAAAGAGCCTCCGCTCTTTCACGTTCATACTCTCCCACAAAACCAATCGGCCCGCCAAATTTACTCATATCTACATTAGCAATATCCATAGGTCGATGCGTTTTGGGGTCGTAAGCATTATCGACAAACACTACCTTCGGACACCCTATATCTGCCAATTCCTTCACATTATAAGACTTGGTGGTAAAATAAATATCATAGAATGGCAACCCGCCAAGAAAATGATGAGATTGATTGTCGGGGTTTAACATATCATCCGGCGAATAACCCACAATTACTGTGTGCGGACTTTCCTTCTTAACAGTTTTAAGTATTTTAGGGTTTACGGTCAATCCTTTGTCTACCCATAAAACCTGGTAAAAGTTTTTTTTGAAATACTGTAAAATCTGCGAGTTTATACCTGCCAAGTCCACAGGACCAATGAACTTTCGTCTGACTCTATATAACGAACATTGTTGTTTCTTTTGGACATCTTGGGGATTTGTATTCAAAGGAGTTACCTCATGGCCTAAATCAGCAAGCGCCTGCATACGTTGCAGGCAGGTTCCCCCTTCATCAAGTGGTCCTATATATAAAATGTTAATCATTCAACCTCTTTTCTATTTTCGCTCTAAAAATACTTTATAACCGGCTTCATAGACAGATCCTGACGTGCAGCAAAGAACTTGTCTTGCCTCCGCATCATTCAAAAGATCTTTTAACGGTCTGTTATACTCAATACTCGTCTCCTTGGCTCCTTTTCCTTTAATATACGGTATCGTAACGTGGGTATTAGGGAGCCATGTTACAAGATATTTCAAATAAAATCCTGCCTCACCCAATAGACTCAAAAACTCGTTAATATCTCCGCCATATTCACTAATAAGTCTTGGATGTACTTCAATGAATAATTTCAATGGCCTACGAAGACTTAAAACCCTTTTCATACCCTTTAAAATAAGCCACTCCGCACCCTCAGGATCCATCCGGATAAAATCTATTTCCTTGTCCCCCAGTAATTCATCTAAAGTATATGCATCCACTTCAATAGTGTTATTCCCTTCAGAATCCGGCAAAGTTAACTTACAATGATTGGAAAGAGCTTCGACGGAAAATTGGACCTTCCCAACCTTATCGGCGATTGCCAGATTAAAAAGTTCAATAGACCCCGGATATGCATTTATTTCGATATTTTTCTTGAGATTTTCAAAATTCTTGGGCGCAGGCTCTATCGCATAAATTTTTCCGGAATCACCAATAATTTGCGCCTCCATTAATACATAATATCCAATATTTGCTCCTATATCCACTACCTTCATTCCTTCTTTTAACTCATCTTTAAATATCTTTGTGCATGCAGGCTCTCGTAGCCCATACAAGAAAAGATCCCTATTAATCCCTGTATCCGATAAATCCAAAAGCATTTGCGACCTTTGGACTTTTTTAATAACTTTCCGGGTTGGATGCAAATAATAATTTAACATGTACCACAATTCATCAATAAAGGGTTTCAAATAAAGACATTTCTTAATATGCAAAACATACCCCTTAATACCTTTATCACATATCTCGTTTCTCGCTCGATCCAACAAGTGCTTAATCATTTAATCCCCCTTTCCGCTTTATTGGAATTGTAATTATTTTTTTTGTTTTATCAAATACTTACTAAACAATTTTTTCTGCATCTGAAATATATATACCCGTGATTTTCTATCAAAAAATATGCCCATAAAAAACACGGTGCCCACATAAAGGCATCCGAAGACTAATATGTCTACTATCCCTTCACGTTTCCAGCGAGTAATAAATATTACTCCCACGATCAAAGAAATTAAACCTTGCATACCGATACCGCTTGCGGCACTTAAAATATCCCGTTTTGAAATGTTGAAAATCCTTATGATTTTTTCAGCCTGGATCCAGAAGCTTGTGGATATTATCGCTAAAATCCCTGCAACGACGATACCTTTTATTCCCCAAATCATTGCAAAACAAATTGAAAGAGGAACGCATATAAGGGCCTCTGCAATATATGCTCGAGCAGCGGTAACCATTTCACCTTTCGCGAAAAGAATAACATAAAAATTCGTTCCTATAATCACAAAAAAACCGTAAACATAAAGTAGCTTTGTAAGAGCCCCTCCACCAAAAAATTCTTTTCCAACCCATAAATTTACGAAACTTTTATTAAAAAACAAGTAACCTCCCATAAGGCATATCCCTGCTAACATTGTTATTTTAAACGTTATGACCGATATTTTTTTAAACTTCTTTTTATCGCCTTCGCCATGTAAATGCGCGAGACTTGGCAGAAAAGCTCGTACAAAATATCTGACTATAAGAGTTAGTATTTCAACTGCTTTTTTCGTGACCGTTAAAATAACACAAAAACTCGGATCAATAAGGGCTGCTATTATCAGATTATCCGATCGCCTCGCTAACGTAACGGCCGCTTGAGCACCAAACTGCCATACTGACTGAAAAGACAGATCTCTGGCATCATTCTTCTTGAACCTTATGGAAACCTGTGGTAATTTCGTTTTCAAAAACCACCACAAGTATATGCCATTCCCCAATACTGCAGATATTCCCCAAACTAAAGCTCCAATAGGTATCGCAACCAGTCCATATCCCAACACCAATAGCACAAGCGTTACTACAACACTCAGAATATCTCCTATGACCAGAAACATTCCAGGAACAATCTGACGTTGGAGTGCAATTAGTACGCCTCCTACATTATACACCATCAGCATCAATGAAGTTCCCACCGCCGCCATAAGAAAGGAAAGTTTCAATTGACTCGCCTCGACACCAGTAATGTGAAAAGCTTCAGCTATCCACGGTAATAAAATAAGTCCCAAAAACACAGGCAGACAACTTGCAACAATCCCAATCATCAGCCCTGTCCCCAAGGTTGACCCTAAACGCCTAAAATCTTGTTTCCCATAATTGGACGCTACCCTCTGGACCAGTACATTGCTAATGCCAAAATCACAAAGACCAAAGTACGCAACAATACTTCCCGTAGCAAGCCATGCCCCATAAAGTCGTGTATCAATATAATGAAGATACAGAGGAATCAGGACTATTCCCTTAACCATCGTCAGAACAAGAGAAGCATAGCCTGAAAACATAAGCGCAATAGTTCCCTTCCTGCGAGAACATATAGGCACATTATATTTTGTGCTTTCAGTTTTCATTTGCTCCCACTGCGCTATGGTCACTTTGAAACACCCTTTTTTATCCTTGTGATATTTCTCCATTGCTGAATATTGGATAACGCAAATTCAACAATGGAGCACAACGCTTAGAGTGTATTTGCTATCCTAAGCGCTATAAACTTTGTACTGCTCTCATTGACAAACAAGGCACTTTAAATTAGGAATCACGCACTTGCCCCTGCCTTATTTCAAGACATCTTTGTCGGGCAATATTTTCAAGCTCCTGCTCAATCTCAGCATGTACTTTTGCCCCAGAAATGTTATTTTTTTCTTCGGGATCCATACAAAGATCATATAATTCCCTTAAGGCCCTAGGGACCGTTTCCCTGCAATCACTAAATTCCCTAAAAATATATTTATATTGCCTTGTCCTGACGGCAATGTTTATTGGCTTCCTTGCAATATCACAAGGCCCGCTGGAAAGATTCTCACACACGATATATATCCTTTCCTTCGTTTTAGCCGAGTACACGGGGTGCCCCTTAAATTCATCAACCGGATCAATGCCTATCAAATCTAATATTGTCGGAGCGATATCAAGTGTGGTACACAAATCATATATCACTTCTTGCTGTAAATTGACATTGTGAAATATCATCGGAATCTTTAAGACTTCTTCATATCCTTCCCCAACAGGAGTTTGCGAAAAAAGCCGATTAGGACGCCCTGCATTATGCGCTCCGTGATCACTGCATATAACTATTAAAGTTTTTTCTAACAATTCCTTCTTTTTCAGAAAACTCACTATACTCTTTACATTTTCATCAATATATCTGAGCGAAAAATCATACTGCAAATTACCATAATAGTTCCGTCCAAGCTTGATCCTGCTGGAATATAATTCCATATACCCGGGCGGAAATCCTATTTTCCCTGTAATGCAACTCAAATCATGGGCATCCAGGAAATGAGCCCATAGAAAAAATGGTTTACTGGAATTATTCCCAATCCAATCTGTGATATAATTTTTAAGATATTCAGCACTGATATTTGAACCAGGCCTCCGCATTTGTATAGAAAATGCCTTCAATCCTTTTCGGATTATATTAAAATAAAATTCCATTGCTTTCTTCGTTGCATTTTTAGGCATCCCCGCAAAAACATATAAATCTTTATGGGAACCTTGACTGAGGAGATCAAACAAATCTTCATGGGACTGTGTGTTTAAACAACTTAATCGCCCCAACAATAGTTCTTTCAACAATTCAAAGTTATGCCTATATATACGCCTATCGTATGCAACTTTCCCGAAAAACAGCTCATTCCGTTTTCTTTCACAAAATGGCACAGCGCATAAAAGAAGATCGTTTAGCATTGACTTGGTTATTCTCCCAAATTCAAGCTCTTCTATCGTGTTTTTATCTTTTAATCCCTCAAAATACTTAAAGTAAATACCTACAATGGTTTTCCAAAAAAGCTCTATGTCAAAAAATTCATAAAATTCATTGAATCCTCTCTCGTATCCAAAAAAACGACTAAGAAATATAGAAGTTGAGAATGCAACCGTCTTATACCCATTAGTTTCAAGCACTTGCGCCAAAGTTATTGGCCGCTGTTTTATACCCATATCGTAACCGCCAAAATCAAGCGGTAAAGTAGATGTAAATATGCTTGGAAACGAAAATTGCGTTGGATGGCTATGGGTAACAGCATTGGCACATGAAATTCCCTTGTTTCGCAACCAATCAATTGTCGGGGTTGTATCGATAGGATACCCATTGCGCTGCATTCTGTCATAACGCATAGAATCAACTGTCAAAAAAATTACATTCTTTATTTTGTTGCTCATCTTGTCCTTGTTTTTTTATACCCTTACACAATCATCCAACCTCGAGCCTCGACAGAACCCCTGTTCCATCCCCGCAATAAAACCTTACGCCCCGCGCGGCTTTCTTACACATTCGCTGGTCAGTTGATAGCCGCCGAGTTTGTTTGGCGCATTCTTCTTTTACATCGCTGATACAAACTATTTTCTTTACCCATTATGATAATGACTTTCTTAATATTTCCAAGATTTCCTTTTTGCTGACAGGGGCGAGGTTATTTTTTACTCGATCAGACGTAATCATCTCGCTGGATAGTTGCATTAATTCTTTAATCGATGGAAGATACGCTCGCACTCGTTCACGCACTCGTAACAACTCCATAAAATTCACGAGTAATTCTTCCAAGACATCTACATCTCTTAATTTCAAAAATCCTGCAACTTTTTGAAATCGCCCATCCTCATAGGCCCTATTCAAGTGAAAAACACTCACAATCGTAAAAGCACATGCCAATCCATGAGGCACTCCAAAATGAACGGTTAACGGATAGGAAATTGAGTGAGATAAAGCCGTTCTTGTCTGGCTCATGGCAAGTCCAGAAAATAAACTTGCTCTCATCATCCGCGAACGATTAGTAATATTTCTCATATCGCCAACCGTATCAGGCAACGCAGTAAATATGATTTCAAGAGCATTTATCGCATAAACATCGGTGATAGGAGTTGCATTACGGTTCCAAATTGCTTCAAATGCATGCGCCAGAGCGTCTAAACCGGCCGTAATCGTCTCTTTTTTCGGTAAGCTTAAAGTAAGCACAGGATCAAGAATAGCTATGCGTGGATATATCTGTGGTTTTTCCAGTGAGTATTTCTTTTTTTCCTCTTTATCCCAGATCGTAGCAAAGGGGGTCACTTCACTGCCTGTGCCAGCTGTCGTTGGTACGGCAATAATGGGTAATATGGTTTTATCCTTTAGGTCAATTTTCCCGGCTAATAGATCCCGAAGGGAAAGCTTATCAACTCGACAAGACAAAACAACACTTAACGCTTTTGCTGTATCTATAACACTTCCGCCGCCAAGAGCGACTATGCACTCAACAGATAATTTGTCCAGTTCGGCGCCAAAAGATCCTATTTCATCAAAACTCGGATTAGGTTGAACCCCATCAAAAACAAATACATTGTCTTTTCCAAGCAGTTGACATATTCGTTTGGTAACACCACGTTTAGTGAAACCCGGGGTTGTAACCAAAAGGGTCTTTTTTGCCCCCGATAACCCAGGAAGCTTATTAAGAGCATTCTCGCCAAAAACAATCTTGACCGGATTATCATATTGCCAGTTGCAGGATGTCATATCATCCTGATGTAAATTTACAGTTTTTTTCATTCGGAAAGTTTCTCCATAAAAAGTTTCTTCATTTGTTTTAAAGAAATATCAGGCCGGCCCAGGTCTTTTCTTGCCCCCTTGTTAACTCTTATCTCTACAAATGCCGGTCCGGCATTTGTAGAGATAAAATCTAACGTATCTCTTATCTCTGTAATATTTTCTGCCCGCATAGTGATCTTATATCCACAGGCTTTAGCAATCTCAACAAAATCTATCCCAAACCCGGCGGTAGGCTGCCCTCCAACCGAATCGTGCGAACCATTGTTAAGCACTATATGGATAAACTTGGAAGGTGCATTCTTGCCCGTAATTGCCATCGCCCCCATATGCATAATTATAGCCCCATCACCGTCCAAGCAACACACACGTCTGTCAAGATCGCTTAAAGCAATGCCTAAAGCTATCTGAGAGCAATGCCCCATAGAACCCACAGTCAAGAAATCATTACCATGGCCTTGCTTTAACTCTTCACGATATTCAAAAACCTCTCTTGATACCTTCCCTGTTGTTGAAACGACTATATCTTTATCACTCAAATTATCTATAATGATCTTAATCGCCTGCTCTCTACTTATCAGATAGTCAGTTTCTGTTTCTTTTTGTAGTTTATATGGCTCAAAAGTGCCTTTTCTGACTATTAGAGCATAAGGATGTTCTTTTTTTCGCATTACACAACACGCGTTGTCTATTTCCCGTTTTGCCTGTTCCATCGAATCGCTGAGAATACAATAAGGTACCCCCAATACGTCAAGCATCCTCAGCATAACCTTTCCTTGTTTTAGATGCTGGGGTTCGTCATGAACTCCGGGTTCCCCTCGCCAACCTATCAACAAAAGCATGGGTATACCGTAGACTTCACTATCCGCCAATGAAAGTATTGGATTTATTGCGTTACCCAGTCCGGAATTCTGCATATACACTAATGCAAATTCTTTTTCCGCCAGATAGTGCCCCATCGCAAGAGCAACAGCCGCGCCTTCATTAGCGGTAATTATGTGTTTAGTACCGAGACCCCGAGCTTCGATGTAAGCACAAAAATCTTTCATCAGGGAATCTGGAACTCCCGTAAACAGCGAAACTTCGTTCTCTTTTAATACATTGAAAAATTTTTGAACCTCCAACATTACCGCCCCCCGGGGATTAAGTCTAATATGTCCTTTAACGGCATCATCCGCTCTTCCGCTTCCCAGGCTCGTCCATACTCCAGAATCACTTTAGCAACTTTTACCATAGCCGGATAAGCGCTTCGGAGTAAATGGTTGGCATAGATCACTACATTAACGCCCGCTTCGATCAATTCACGCTCGTAAACTCCGCTATAACTTGTCGGCACGGCAAAAAGAGGAACTTTAAAATTGAACTCCTTATATCTCTGGCAAAATGCGAATACTTCACTCGCATCTTTTTTTTTGCTATGAATCATTATCCCATCAGCTCCGCCAGCAATGTAAGCTCTAGCCCTATTGATCGCGTCATCCATGCCTTGTCTTAATATCAAACTTTCGATCCTCGCGATGATCATAAAATCATCGGTGACCTGAGCCCGCTTTCCAGCTTTAATCTTTTCACAAAAATCCTCGATAGAAGCTTGCTCCTGTTTTACCTCTGTGCCAAAAAGAGAGTTTTTTTTCAATCCAACCTTATCCTCAATAATAATCGCTGAAACCCCCAAACGTTCAAGTGTTCGAACAGTAAATACAAAATGTTCCGCTTTACCCCCGGTATCGCCATCAAAGATAACGGGTTTTGTCGTTACTTCCATCAGATCATTAACATTGTTTATTCTTGCAGAGATATCAACCGCTTCGATATCAGGTTTGCCTTTTGCCGTAGAATCGGTGAGACTGCTTGACCACATCCCGTCAAATTCTCGGATTTGCCCCTCCCCTTCAACCCTCGTATTCTCAGCGATCAGGCCTGTTAGCCCATTATGAGCTTCTATGATTCTTACAATATTTTTATTTCTGATCAAACGACGCAATTGCTTCAACCTGATATCCGGCGTTGTCCCAACTTGCTTCAATACATTATTCAGCATTGTTGAAGAAATCCCTTTAGTATAAGGCACCTCGATAAGTTCCCCCCCCCATTTTCCCAACGTGTTGATAACATTTTCTCTTGTGTCCTTCTGCACCCCCTCTTTCCAGTCATCTCCATGCACAACGAAATCCGGATTCAACTTTTCCAGATTTGGACAATAATCTAATGTTGTCTGTGGTATAACTTTATGAACTCCTTTTATGTTTTCAACTATGACTTTTCTATGATCGAAATCCAGATAAGGTAACCGTTTATAGCTAGCAATAGCTTCATCAGTAAGAAGCCCGACTGTAACTTCTCCTAATTTTTCCGCCTCTTTGATGATATTGAGATGTCCTCGATGAATAAGATCTGCGCTCATAGCAATATATACCGTTTTTTTAGCTTCTTTCTCCCGTGTCATCATCCACCTCTACCTTTTCTCTTTTTGCCCCATTCCTCTACCACTCACAAACTCTCCTAGCCCCTTTCTCCAAACTCGCATATCTTTAGCAACTTAGGTGGTTATTTTTGATAGGCGCTATATTCGAAATCCATGAAGGACAGAAAAATTTACCTCTAATTCTATTGGCTCCTTTGTTAGCGCATAACTACCAACCAAGCTCACCCACGGCTATGAATCACAACGGAACAGCCGACAGGTACTGCATCTTGTTAGACAGCTATTGCTTTGGTGTTATTCTTATATTGTCATCCTGAATAATAATCTCCAGATTTGGCCTCTTTGATTTGATGAAATCTTTGAGCTTTTCTATGCTCGGATAAACGGGGTCTGCTCCGAAGCAGCGTGCGTCGTCAATAATGATGACATGTCCTCTATCTGGGGCATTTAGTATATGGCGGAGCTCTTCATAGATAGGCGTGTCTTTTTCCCCTTTGGCTGTTACCCCGCCTGAATAATGGCCGTCAAGCCAAAACAGGGCCGGTTCATTTATTTTGTTCATCAAGTTCATAAGCTCGACCCCACTATCCCCGTGAATCAGTTCTATATGTCTTACTCCCTTGAATCTCTTCTTTGCTTTCTCATATAGTTCCTCATCTATTTCGATCGTATATAAGCGGTCGAAGACACCCTTCATCGCTTCAACCATGTCTCCATAGAATGTTCCCGTCTCAACCAGAATCTTGAGTCCGTACCTCATTGCATAGGTTTGGAGTGTTTGCTGCTTGACTATATGCGGTGGTGGCACAGGCTTCCCTTTTCTTTCCCATTCAATAAGTTCTTTTGCGTATTTTCTCTTTGTAACCCAGTTGTGCAAGAAATAGTAGAGAGGCATCTTCTTAATGATCTGCTTCATTAGACGACCACTCCTTTCCCGAAACTCCTGGATAAACCTACTCGGTCTTGTGTAAAGAAGAAATAGTGCGAATCCCCCTTTTTGCAAACTTGTATAATTGCCTGGATATTTTCGAAGAAATCTTGGTAAATGCTGCAACCTTGATTCTCTTAGATCGATACCATGCCAAGGCAGTGTACAACCCCCGTGCAAAAACATTCGACCATCATACCCTGAAAATAGGTAAGTGATATGATCTAGGCTTGTGCGAAGAACTCCGGGGCCATTGGATTCGATCTGAAATAGTGGATAATCTTCTCTTCTAACAAAGAATGCGTTGAAAGGCAATACGGAAACCAACTCATAACCTTTTTCTTTTCCTAATTCAACGAGGGACAATAGGCTTGCACCTTGATTGATGGATGGATCTGCGGGTTGAATAAATCGCATATGCGTAGGAATGGTAGGATTGAATTCAACAACAATTAGCTTTGGCCTGTATTTCGAAAAGGCTTTCCAGACATGATAGTCATTCCCGTCAATATCTATCGAAAGGAGATCAAAATCATAAGGTACAGGTGCGGGACAAAGAATCTGATCCAGATTGTCATGTTCTCCAAACCCAACGAACTTGTTTATCAAAATGATATTATTTCGATGCGAATAGTTGCGCTGCAGATTACCAAATTTTTTCTTGTCAGCTTCAATAAGAACTGCTGAATATCCTTTAGATTCGATCAAATGGCGTGTATTAGTCAGAAACAATCCATCCCACGCACCGAACTCAATGCACCATTTATCATTGTTAGGGATTATTTCTAAGATCTTCTCGATTATTCCATCTTCGCCAGTTTGCGAGTACACGTCACGTTTGTGTTCTAATAGCCATGTGGGATACCTACTCATTCAACTTCTCCTTTCACTCTTGAGGTTGTCGCCTAACATTTAATATACAAATCTGTTTTTCACAGTTTCCAATACTGCCGCAACTGTAATTATATCATATTCACATCATCTCTCAATTCCAGTTCGATATCCCGGATTTCCACGCAATATCTATGCGCGAATTTACTTCACACCATTAACCAATTATTGGGAATAAGATCATCCTTACCAATGAATCGCGTTATCGGCACCGTAATTATTTTGTTTTTATGTCTGCCCAACCATGCTCCCCACCAGCTAAAAGTGCTGTCAGCAATAATAAAATGTTTGCACAGACTCATTAACCAGAAATCGGCATAAGAGTTCGATTCCCCATGGTTACAACTAACGCACGTTAAACGTTCGTCTGGAATTTTCAATAAGCTCTTAGCGGAACTTGGATCGTCTGAAAAAAGAAAATAATACGGATCGTGAACTTTTCGCTCGATTTCTTCCACGGCACATCGATAATATGACCTTATGCCCTCATGAGACCTTGTTGCACCCCAAGGCGGGGCAACCAACCGCACATGTATCGCTACAGCCTCGCACCTCTGGATCCTTTCGGCCATATCCTGGTTATGCAAGTCTTGTGGAAGGATAATTTGAAAATCCTTACGAATAGTCTCTTCCACATCTTTAAAGTATTTCTCGCTTTGCCAGTATCCGTCCAGATATATTGTTCCTCGGACATTAAGATCAAGGAGCCGTGGATCGAAATCGGCTCCTTCCTGCTCGATGTATTCTCTTTTATGGAACGGTTGTCGTCTTGCGGAAAACTTAGCCACTATCCTTCGCCATCGTTCGAATGGTTCCATCCGTTCAGCCGGAGTAGCTTTTCGCGTCTTGATATTAAACTTTTCCAAAGCATATTTCCTGCGATATTTTGTATCTCGGATAAATCCGGAAACATCATCTATAACCAACTCGGCATCGTTCGCCAGTGCCAGTCTCCTCGCCGCGGCATAGCAAAATAGCTGATTACCCTGTCCACCTTTTAAGCATACTATTACTTTCTTTGCCTGCATTCTTCAACCATTCCTTCAAAGTACCGCTCTTACATTCTTCTGTTGTGAAAAATCAAAGTTTTGTCATTTCAAAAATTCCGCATCCATAATTGCATCCAAAATTATCCCGAGACTTGTCGCTCTCGATCTTAACATTCTCATGCAAATCACCTTTGTCGTCGACAAAACTGAAAAAATCTATGCGGTATTTGCCGTCGAAAATCTCAAGAAAATAGTCCACAGAAAATACCCTGTGAGAATTAAATTCAATCCTCTGTGGACCAATTGGAACGGAAAAATAAAATTTACCGCGCTTCCTTAAAATGCGGAATAAATTATTCCAGCCTAAAAGGTGTCCGTCATACATTACAATATCTCCGTACTCTCCTAATCCGAAATGTTCTAAAGCATGCAGGCACGATAAAGAATCGCAGTATTCAACCAGATCCTCACTTATGCTCTTTGTTAGATCACATCGAACAAAATTGATATTCTCTATATGGCCCGATTGAGGTCGAACATCAAAAACTTCTATCGGACGAAAAGATGCCACATGTGCTACGAACCCATCGATTCTAGAACCAATGTCACCATGGATTTTAGGGTTATTTAAATGAATTCTCCTGGCAATTAGTAAATCTTGATGAAAATAATGTCCTTTCGCATTTCCACTTTCGGAAAATCGATCATCTAAAGAAGGATATAGATATATCTTCCCGAAATTAAAATCGTTCCCTTCTCGTTGTTGCCTAAACTTTCGTAAATCAGCCAAATATAATGGTAACCCTCTCAAAAAATCAACAAGCTTAAGGGGATCCAACCCAATTAATCTTGCCCTTCTGTACAATCTTATCAACAACTCTTTAAGCATTTTGCTTTATCCTCTTCATCAATATCATAGCGACAATTTTCTGCCTTTTCTACGACGACACCAACGGTATGTCATTATAGCTCCGCCCGTCGACCAAGCTTGGGGCAAGCTCAAACTCCTTAGTACAGTACTACCTCATTCGCATTTAATATACCAATCAATCGTTTTTTTAAGCCCAGTCTCAAAAAACGTTTTTGCCGTGAAACCAAACTCCTCCTCCGCCTTAGAAGCGTCGAGCATCCTTCTTGGCTGGCCGTCGGGCCTGGACTTATCCCACTCAACAACGCCTGAATATTTCGTCATCGCTTTGATCATACTAACAAGGTCTTTTATTTTTATTTCACTTCCTACCCCAAGGTTAACCGGCTCTGAACTGTTGTATTTTTCCGTGGCGAGAAGTATTGCCACTGCCGCGTCTTCGACATACAAAAATTCGCGAGAAGATTCTCCTGTTCCCCACACCACTACTTTTTTCTCATTGTTCTTTTTAGCTTCTAAAAATTTCCTTATAAGCGCGGGGATGACGTGTGAATTTTCAAGGTCGAAATTATCTCCGGGGCCATATAGATTCACGGGTAACAGGAAAATAGAATTAAACCCGTACTCCTGTCTGTAACTCTGTGATTGAACAAGCTGCATTTTTTTTGCTATACCGTAAGGCGCGTTTGTCTCCTCCGGGTAGCCGTTCCATATATCTTCTTCCCTGAACGGTACAGGTGTAAATTTGGGATACGCGCAAACTGTACCTAAGGCTACGTATTTCTTGACGGCTTCTCTTCGGGCGGCTTCCATCATCTGGATACCCATGATGGCATTATCGTAGAAAAGCTGTGCCGGGTATTTTCTGTTGAAGCCTATGCCTCCCACCTTCGCGGCAAGGTGGATCACTATATCCATGCCTTTTACGGCCTTCCGGCAATTCTCCCATATTCTCAAGTCACAATCTTTTTCCGCAGGGACATTTATGTTTTGCTTTGGGACTTCTTTTTCTTCAATAAGCTTACGGATCAAATGTTTTCCAAGGAAACCTTCCCCGCCGGTAATCAGTATATTTTTTTCTTTCCAGAATGACATATTTGCTCTCCGTTTTTAGTTTCTCACGTTTTTCCGTAAAAAGAAAAATCATGTTTTGTGTATCCGAAACCTTTTGTTTTAGACAGTTTCTCGCCTTGGCCCGGGTACTCTTCTCCGACAAGCTTAAGGTCATAGTCCACCATAATCTTTACAAGCTCATCAAAATTTATCCTTGGTTCCCAGTTAAGTTCTTTTTTTGCTTTCGCAATATCAGCTTTCAGGAAGTCGACCTCCGCGGGCCTGAAATACCTTTCATCTATTTTTATAAGTTCCTGGCCTTTTTTCAGTGTCTTTCTTTTCTGCAGCTTGTCGTCGATCGCCTTTATTACGCCCTTCTCATTAACCCCATCATCTTGCCACTCCATCTCTATTCCTGCGTATTTAAACGCCAGCTCCGCGAATTCCCGTACGCTATAACTTTCTCCTGTTCCGATAACATAGTCCCCCGGTTTATCCTGCTGTAACATGAGCCACATGGCCTCCACGTAATCCGGGGCAAAACCCCAGTCCCTTTTCGCGTCAAGATTTCCCAGATATAATATTTTCTGTTTCCCGGCCAGGATGTTTGCCGCTGCCCGGGTGATCTTTCTGGTTAAAAAAATCTCGCCTCTGCGCGGGCTTTCGTGGTTGAACAATATTCCGTTACTCGCGAACATACCGTATGATTCTCTGTAGTTCACCGTCATCCAGTATGAATACACTTTGGCCGCGCCGTAGGGACTGCGCGGATAAAATTTCGTGTTCTCGTTTTGTGGCGGACCTGCCGCGCCGAACATCTCGCTTGACGACGCCTGGTAAAACTTCGCGTTGATCCTGCTTCTCCGTATAGCCTCTAAAACACGGGTTGTACCTAACCCTGTTATATTGCCGGTAAATTCCGGCATATCAAAAGATACTCTAACATGTGACTGCGCCCCTAAATGATATATCTCATCCGGTTTGACATTAAGCATTATCTCTACTAAAAGTCCCGGGTCCGACAAATCTCCGTAATGAAGGAATAATTTTGCTTCCGGATTATGGGGATCCGCGTAAATGTGATCTATCCGATGAGTGTTAAAAGTACTGGCTCTACGAATAATACCGTGCACCTCATACCCTTTTGACAATAACAATTCGGCAAGATATGAACCGTCTTGCCCCGTTATTCCTGTTATAAGTGCTTTCTTCATTTTAAGTTCCTTTTACGCTCCGCGCCCTAAGTCAAGATCAAAAAAGGGGTCAAATCTTCACTTTCAACTTAAGCTGTTCCACCATCAGCGTTAAAACTGTATAACATCCGCTTTAAAAATAGAAAAAGGGGTCAAATCTTCACTTTCAACTTAAGCTGTTCCACCATCAGCGTTAAAACTGTATAACATCCGCTTTATAAAAATACTCATTCATTCCCGTTTTCTGCGCTTCACTTAAATCAT